>WNGJ01005796.1_pt1 | contig 34546 bp, 29 predicted proteins | sample 5400611 | NCBI WGS metagenome assembly WNGJ01 (sample SAMN13153375, study PRJNA577476) | soil metagenome | isolation source: 40 cm soil or saprolite under Garry oak tree replicate 1 | place: USA:California | collected 2016-06-15
CTTCGGTGACGATCGCCTGGGCCAGCACGGTCGCGGTGGTAGTGCCATCACCTGCGACATCGTTAGTGCGGGTAGCTGCTTCTTTAAGCAGTTGCGCCCCCATATTCTCAAACGGGCTCTCCAGGGAAATCTCTTTGGCCACAGTGACGCCATCATGAGTGATGGTCGGCGAGCCAAACTTCTTGTCGAGCGCTACATTGCGCCCCTTGGGGCCAAGGGTCGATTTGACGGCCTCAGCCAAAATATCAATGCCTTTCTTCAGTGAACGACGCGCATCTTCATCGAACACAAGCTGTTTTGCCATACGATTAAACCTTTCTTCGTTGTTGTAAGCCATCCCTCCAACATCACTTCTCACTGCTCTTATTGAGTCGAAAACGCCTGGCTTACGGCTAAGGAGGGATGGTAGGTAGTGTCTTAATTAGCCAATAATGGCAAGGATGTCGTTCTCTTTGAGAACAAGATACTCTTCGCCATCAAGTTTAAACTCGGTGCCGCCGTACTTGGCGAACAGAACACGATCACCTTCGCGTACATCGATTGGCGCGCGATCCCCATTATCTAACAAACGACCACTGCCGACAGCGATCACTGTTCCTTCCTGGGGTTTCTCCTTAGCAGTATCAGGAATCACGATACCGCTCCTGGTGACTTCTTCTTTAGCGGCTGCTTTGACAACCACGCGGTCGCCAACAGGACGAATTTTTTTCTCCAAGACGTCTTCTCCTTTTCAATGAATTGTTCTAAATCCATCCCTCCAACGATGCTGACGTATCGATTTTTGCTCCGCAAAAATCAGGAGGGATGAAATGAAGATATGTGTCAACGGGTAGCTATCAATTTCAGTCGAAATAATGAATCACACCTGAAATATTGACCGAACGATAGAGTGAGTAATCACAGTTGCAGGGACCGCCAGCGGCACAACCAGTGCAGCAGAAAGTTTTTCCCTGAACTATTGTCGGAGGCCAGAGAATTTCAATGTCGCAATTTGCGCAACGCACAACCTGGCGCTGGGCATTGTGTTTGCCCTCAAGCGGTTCCTGATGATGTTTTCCATTCGGTTGAGCGCATTCTGCGTACATTGCTCTTGCCTATGTGTGATCTGTGACTGATATCGCCCGTTTAACTTCCGTTAGAGAGTATCTCACAGCATATGTTAGAAGCGCATAGGAGAAGTGTTAGAGAAGTGTTAGAATCTTTGGTGATATAATGTCTCGTGTTACGCATACTGGGAAAATGGAGATACGCGCATGGCCTATATTTCAAGTGTTGGTGACAAGGCATATACTGTCGATGCAGGGGAGAGCAGCCCTCAGAGGGAGATCGGCATCGACGGGACGAGATATCACATCGATTGGCGGCAAATTGCGCCGCTTGCCTCAGAAGCTCAAGGGCAAAGCAGTATAGGAGGACGATATAGCCTGCTGATCGCGGGCAAATCATATGAGGTCTTCGCCCGCCGTGTCAACAAACCCGATATGACAGGGTTTCGTTATGAGATGCTGCTTGCAGGGCAACGTTTCGAGATTGCCGTAGAGGATGAACGCGAGAAAGCCTTGACAGGAGCGATACAAGGGGCCCATGAATCTGGAGAGGCGATGGTACGGGCCCCGATGCCTGGACTGGTGTTGGGTCTCCCAATGGAAGTCGGCGCAAATGTCGAAAGAGGTCAAACGATTGTGATACTCGAGGCAATGAAGATGGAGAATGACCTGGCCTCACCAATTACTGGCACGGTGAAGGAGATCAGAGTGAGCAAAGGTCAGACAGTGAATCAGGGAGACGTGCTGGTAGTAGTGAGAGCGGTATAAGCATCCTCTCATATGTTATAATGCATTGGCAAACAAAGGGAGGATGTCAATGGAGCTGCACACGAGCAAGAATTCCCGGGAATGGCGTGAAACGACGGCACGTGAAGCAAAGCAAAAGACAAAAGAGCGACAGCAAAAATTTGTTACAAGTTCAGATATTGAGGTGCCAGAGCTGGTCGCCGAAGAAGAGCTGAAAGACTTCGATACCCATGCTGAACTGGGCTACCCCGGCGAATTTCCATTCACCCGTGGCATTCATCCAGGTATGTATCGCTCGCGCTTGTGGACGATGCGCCAGTACGCAGGCTTTGCTACGGCGGAAGAATCCAATAAGCGCTACCATTTCTTGCTCTCACAGGGGACGACAGGCCTCTCCGTTGCTTTCGATCTCCCCACACAGATGGGGTATGACGCGGACCATCCTCTGTCAGAGGGTGAGGTTGGTAAAGTGGGCGTCTCTATCTCCAGTCTTGAAGATATGGAGACACTACTCAACGGTCTACCCCTGGAGCGTAACAGCACATCGATGACCATAAATGCCACAGCCAGTATCCTGCTCGCCCTGTATATCGCTGTGGCGAAAAAGCAGGGAGCTGACGTACGCAAGCTCTCCGGCACTGTGCAGAATGATGTGTTGAAAGAATACATTGCACGCGGCACATATATTTACCCGCCGCGGCATTCGATGCGCATCATAACTGATATATTCCGCTACTGTGCTGAGAACCTGCCACGTTGGAATACGATTAGTATTAGCGGTTACCATGTGCGAGAGGCAGGTTCGACTGCTGTGCAAGAGGTAGCATTCACGCTCTCTAACGCAGTCAGTTATGTGCGGGCGGCGATTGACGCAGGGTTGGATGTTGATACCTTCGCAGGGCAGCTTTCGTTCTTCTTCAACAGTCACAATAACCTCTTTGAAGAGGTTGCCAAATTCCGTGCCGCCCGTCGTATGTGGGCAAACATCATGCGAGATCGCTTCCATGCGCAAGACCCGCGTTCAATGATGTTGCGATTCCACACACAGACAGCGGGTTCAACGTTAACCGCACAACAGCCCGATAATAACATTGTGCGCACGGCATACCAGGCATTGGCTGCAGTACTTGGCGGTACGCAATCGTTACATACCAACTCAAAAGATGAGGCGCTTTCGCTTCCAACTGAAGAGGCTGTCCGTATTGCCCTGCGCACACAGCAAATTCTGGGCTACGAGAGCGGTGTGGCGGACGTCGTAGATCCACTAGCAGGCTCGTATTATGTAGAGTATCTAACTAATACCATCGAGGAGCAGGCCTGGGACTATATACGGCGGATTGATGCCCTGGGAGGCAGCGTACACGCTATTGAGCAAGGTTTCATGCAAGCAGAGATCGAGCAGGCAGCGTATGCCTATCAACGCGCTCTTGAAGAAGAGCGGACTATTGTGGTCGGTGTCAATCGTTTTACACTGGAACACGAGGAGAGACAAACGTTATTGCACGTTGACCCAGAAGTTGGAAAACGGCAGGTGACAAAGTTGGCATCGTTACGCCAGCGGCGAGACAACGAACGAGTGCAGAAGGCTTTAACAGCACTGGAACGGGGAGCTGCGGGCACCGAAAACCTCATGCCCCTGATTATTGGCGCAGTCGAGGCCTACGCGACCCTTGGAGAGATTAGTGATGCTATGCGCCATGTCTTTGGCGAACAGCATGAGTTCCGTAGTATAAAGTAGAATAAGTCGCGAAAATGAATGATTGGAATCAGGATGTAGAGCAGAGGTATATCACACATCCTGCCCGTGATGCTGAACGTAGTCCACATACACTTGACCAGGAAAAGTCAGGGTTGTCAGGAAAAGCAGAGGCCCCTATTGGGGTCTTTGATTCAGGAGTAGGAGGATTAACCGTTCTCTCGGCTCTACGTCAAGAATTACCAAATGAGAACTATATCTATTTCGGTGATACCGCATATTGTCCTTACGGGACACGTAGCGACGCCGAAATCATTGAGCTATCGGTTCAAGCATGCCGTTTCCTGATCGACCAGGAAGTAAAACTGATCGTCGTAGCTTGTAACACAGCCTCACAAGCGGCACTCAATACCTTACGCGCCACCTTTACATCCATACACTTTGTAGGCGTGGTACCCGCGGTGAAGCCAGCCGCGCGAGCCACGAAAAAAGGCCGTATTGGTATTGCTGCAACCAACCAGGCCGCCAAAGCGCTTTACCTGCAGCAACTTATCGACGAATTTGCGGGTGGTATTCAGGCATACGCCGTTGGTTGTCCCGAACTTGTGACCCTTGTTGAACAGGGTGAACTTGACGGTCCCGCGGTAGAGGAAACGGTCAGGCAAGCATTGCAGCCGGTAATGCGGGAAGAGGTTGATGTAATCGTGTTGGGTTGCACACATTTTCCCGCGCTACGGCCTGTTATTGAACGTATTACCGCACACCAGGTACACATTATTGATAGTGGATCGGCAGTCGCCCGACGCACGCATTATGTACTGGACGCAGAAGGATTGATTCAATCAAACAACTTCAATCATGCATATTTAGGAACGCTCCAGGTGTGGTGTAGCGGTGATGCCGGCGTTTTTAGTCATGTTGCCAGTAAGCTACTTGACTATCCTGTTGTCGCTCAGCAAGCTAGATTGTAAACAAGGAGATTCATGTTCGCCCTCTGCACTCTCAAATAATTACTTCTCTCCACTACTAGCTACTCCAGTACGCTCTGGGAGTTGCGCTGCAGCAATGGCAGCACGACGAGCGCGGATGGCTGGCGCCTGAGCATGGCGGGTTGTAGCAACAGTAGCACGACTGATTACCTGGATGAAGCCAGCAAGCATGATGAAGTTCAACACACACAGAACGATCAGGAAGACCAGGTTTGGCAGCCCGAAACTGCTCAGGATGAGGTAGACCAGGGCCGTAAACAAGATATTTCCCAGGGTGACTGGAATAAGTATCAACCAGGCAAACTGCATGAGCTGGTCTGCACGCAGGCGAGGCAAAGTGCTGCGTACCCAGATAAAGACGAAACAGAGGAAGTAGACTTTGATAATAAAGTAGCCAATGCCCAGGATATTGCCGAGGAATTGCCAACCAAAAGCCATGCCTGGAGCGGTTAAAAACGCGACCCCAGGCCCAGCCCACCCACCCAGGAAGAGTGTGGTGGCAATTGCGGAGACGATGATCATATTGCCATATTCCCCGAGGTAAAATACCACCCAGCGAAACCCACTGTACTCGGTGAGGTAGCCGGCAACGAGTTCGGATTCTGCCTCTGGTAGATCGAATGGAGCACGGTTGGTCTCGGCAAGCCCACAGATATAGTAAATGACGACCATTAAGGGCTGTACCAGGAAGAACCAGGCCCAGGGTGTAAACCCCTGGAAAATGAAATCCCAGAAAGGGATACCTTTGCCAGGCCATAAGCTGCTACTCTGATAGTCAATAATCCCTTTGATAGAGATGGTGCCTATGCCCGAATTAGCCAGAATGCTTGTCAGCATCACGACACCTACCAGGGCCAGGACGAGCGGCAATTCATAGGAGATCATCTGCGCTGCAGAGCGCAGGCCACCTATGAGCGAGTATTTGTTGTTAGAACTCCAGCCAGCCATAACGATGCCGACGATATCAATTGAACTCATCGCTACGTAGTAGACGATGCCAGTGGCAAGGGCCGTGCCTGGTACCCCTACGTAGGGCGATAAAGGTATAACAGCGAAAGCTGCAATGACGGGAGCCAGGAATACCGAGGGAGCTAGCAAGAAAAGTGATGTATCTGTTAAAGCGGCATGGATATCTTCTTTCATGAGCAGTTTGACGCCGTCGGCAAGCGTCTGCAAAAGGCCCCAGGGGCCAGTATGGATAGGCCCAACACGGTCTTGCATCCAGCCCATAATCTTGCGCTCTGCCAGGATCAAGATTAAGGCGCTTGTCAGGACGAAGCCAAAGAAGGAAAGGAAGGCGATGATGAACTGTAAAAAGGCCAATGAGAAGATACCATTAAATAGTTGGCTCCCTATATCATCAGCCATTACGCTTACTATATGCATACAATAACTCCAATGCCTATCAATCGCCTGTAGGCCCGCATGCGGGCACCCCACCCTTGGGGCGCGATAAATCGGGCCCCTACAGGTTGTTTAGCGATCAACTTCTCCCAGCACTAAATCGATACTGCCCAGAATAGCGATGACATCACTTATCTTATGTCCACGCAGTATTTCAGGTATGATTTGCAAATTCACAAAGGATGGGCCACGAATCTTGGCTCGCCATGGATACTCACTGCCATCACTGATGAAGTAGATACCCAATTCCCCTTTACTACCCTCGATGGCAAAGTAGGTTTCGCCGCGAGGAGGACGCAACGCAATGGGTGTGCGTAAGCCAATCGGCCCACCGGGCAATTTATCGATAGCGACACGGCAGAGGCGAATGCTTTCCCATATCTCTTGCATGCGCACTCTATAACGCGCAAAGCAGTCGCCTTCCTGACGCACCTGCACATTTACAGGTACCTCACGATAGGCCTCAGAGGGACGATTGACGCGTAGATCCCAGTTGATGCCACTGGCACGGGCGATCGGGCCAGTAAGCCCATATGCAATAGCCTGTTGCGGGTCGATGTAGCCGACACCCTGGGTACGAGCATCAAAGATTTCATTACCGGTGAGGAGGGTCTCCAGCTCGGCCATATTCTTTTCTTCTTGATCGAGAAAGGCCTCGCATTCTTTCAGCCAGCCCTTTGGAAAATCATGCAATACGCCGCCAACGCGCAAGTAATTGACGTTAAAACGACTACCACCCAGGGCTTCGAACAGCGAGAGTATTCCCTCTCGATCACGGAAGCACCACAAGACGGGAGTAAAGGCGCCGAGATCAAGCCCGTAGGTGCCGATCGCTACGAGGTGGCTTGCGATACGCTGCATTTCACCAACCAGCAGCCGGATATACTGCGCTCGACGCGGCGGCTCTATGCCCATCAACTGTTCAACCGCGCCTACATAAGCGATTTCGTTGAGCATGGGAGAGAGATAGTCCGCATTATCCATATAGCGTATGCCGCCCATGACCGGGCGATTTTCCAGAATTTTCTCGATACCTCGATGGAGGTAACCAATGACCGGCGTGCAATCCACCACAGTTTCACCTTCGAGCGTCATGACCAGGCGCAAGACACCGTGGGTACTGGGATGCTGGGGACCCATATTGAGCAGCATTTCCTGAGTCTTGATTCCTTCTGGACCCTCTACAATCTCAGTGAATGCATCACTATCTTGATTTGTAACCATGGGTTTCCTCTTTAGTATATTCCATCTGCACCCGGGCTGAATACAGGCCAGGCGTTACGATGTGTAGAGTTTACAAGTGTGATCTTTGCCGCACCCGTAGCAATTTACGCACGCGTACACCAAAGCTAAATGACCACAGCAGGGCGATTAACACCGCCATGCCACCAAACAGGTAGCGATTTGGATCGTTGGTAAGAAAGATCAAAGTAAATGCCATGAGCCAGCAACCCACGGCGACCATAGCCGGTAAAATGAGGCTTTGGGGGCCAGAAACTGCAGGAGAAAGAAAGCGACGATTAGTACTTGTTGTACTCGTACTGTTTACGTTCCCGTTTATCGCTGGAACTGCAGGCATATTGCGCGAACTTGAGGCGCTTTGCGATGCATTCGCGATACGTGACTGCGCAGTACTGGTTTTGGCTGGCGCTTTCCTACGTTTTTGAGCTTTTGGCATGACACAGACTCACTTTTCGGAAACTGACTTGCCTGACACAGAGCCTCCCGGCTCCGTCACGCTTTGCCGGTTTGCTTCGTCCTGATGCCCTTCAAATGAGTGACCAAAGGTTGGCGTGCCTGGATGCAGGCGCTCTTGCTTGCCCTGTCCCAGTTTCTTCTGCACCACGTGTTCCACACCTTTCTGCTGGTATTGTCCGGCCACCGCCATATTGGGATCAACCTGGGTTGTTGCGGGCTGCTTGTTCGTGAATGGAACCTGGTGAAAGCTTTTGAGAAGGGGATACCCTACAAAATCGTCATCCAGCAGCATCCTGCGCAGATCAGGGTGCCCTGAGAACTTGATGCCGAAGAGGTCATAGGTTTCACGTTCCAGCCAATTCGCAGTCGGCCAGACCGAGACAACGCTATCCACTTCAGGCTTTTCATGATCCAGGCGAACCTTGATTTGCAGTAACTGCCCACGTGTAAGCGAGCGCACATGGTAGACAGTTTCAATGTGATCGAGCATATCTACGCCCGAAATGCAGCTTAACAGGTCGAAGCCAAGTTGATCACGTAAGAAACGGCACACCGCCACAAGATTGGTGCGGTCAACTTCCAGGCCAAGAAAATCTCCTTTGAGTGTTTTCAACGTGAGTTCTTTGCCTGTTATCTGGGAGATAGGAGCAAGGTCACGGGTGAGGGCAGCATTCTGATCACGATAGCCGGTTGGTGAACCAGGTAGACTTTTTGAACGCGGTACTAGATCCATCGAATAACTCCCTTGCGCCATGCATAGGCCAGGCCGAGCGCGAGAACGACGATAAAGAAGAGGATTTCAAAGAATCCGAAGAAACTCAACTGCTTGAAAATAACGGCCCACGCGATAATAAACACAATGTCTACATCAAACGCGACGAAGAGTAGAGCAAAGATATAGAAGCCGAGCGGGTATTGCACCCAGGCGGAGCCGATGGGAGTCTCGCCAGACTCATACGTTTGTAATTTTTCTTTAGTCCTGGTGTGCGGCGCTATCAGGTTTGACAGAGTCGTGAAGACAATGACGAATAGAAAGCCTGCGGCAAACAAGATGGCTGCATATAAATAAGCGACATTGGCAGGTGTTGACACGAGCCTTCCCTCCAAATATATGTTCCTCTGCAAGAGGCTTCAAATGCTGTTTTGATTATAGCACAGGAAAGAAGGCACGACAATTTCAGCCTTTACCCTTACATCGGCGGCAAATCGGGAACAGTGACCGTTTCTGGTTTATAAAGGAGTTGAACGCCGGTCATAGCAGCCTGGTTAGAAGTGGGAACCTGAGCCTCAGAGAATGACACAACGATGACACTAACATTGTCTTCGCCTCCACCATCAAGAGCCGCCTGGATCAGCTCTTTGCCCGTCTTTGAGGGATCAGGCGCAGGTAGGCTCATGAGTCGCTGGATTTCAGGGTCACGTACCATGTCCCACAAGCCATCAGAGCATAGCAGTAGTTTATCACCCGCTTGTAGTGACACCCTGAAAGAATCGACATCCACAGTAGGTTTCTCACCCAGACTGCGATAAATCTGGTTACGCTTGGGATGGGTATAGATATCGTCGGGTTTGATAATACCAGCTTCCACCAAACTGGCAACCACGGAATGATCGTGTGTGATCTTGGTAAGTCCCGCGGGTTCGCGATAGAGATAGGTACGGCTATCGCCGACGTTAGCGACATAAGCGGTAGCGCCAACAATCAGGGCAGCGGTCATGGTTGTGCCCATATCAGCTCGCTCTTCCAAATTGCGATGGTGAACGGCTTGATTCGCGCACTGTACACCATCGCGCAAGAGATTCAAGAATGCTTCATCGTCCATCTGACTGTTCGCCGAGATCCTGGGCAGGATATAATCGATAATGGTCTGAATTGCCAGGCGGCTAGCATCCTGGCCGTTTGCATGACCTCCCATACCGTCTGCTACCACGAATAGACCGAATTCCTGAGGTAGTGAATTCTGCGTTCTCGCTCCCTGCATGGCAAAGAGGCTATCCTCGTTTGGCTTGTGCTTGCGCTTGATGCCTGAGTCAGTTAGATAACCTACTGCTAAGCTCAGATTGCGGCTTTGAAGCTGCTCGATGCTATATGGCAAGGTCGTCTCGGACTCCATCGGCTCATTAGCAGGAGAAAACTCTATTGTTGGTAGATCACTGATCAAAGGTGCAGGTGGATCTGGGGGCTGCATATAGTTTGCTTGAGGTTGAGGCGCTACGGCTGGCGGTGGTGTGGCCACCAAATGTAGCCCCGAGGCAGAGCTTGAAAGCAGGATTCCACAATGTGGACAAACGGCCTCTGTCGTCTTTACAAGCATTCCGCAGTTTGGACAAGGCAACTCAGCAGAAGGATACTGGAGATTAGCAGTTGCTTTGGTCCGCTGCATCTGCTGCACATCTCTTTCAGCGTTGCGCTGCGCTTCCACCCGCTCTGCCTCGAAGCGAGCAAGTTCATGTCTACGCCGCGCCCACACGCTGACGATGATCAAGAGCACAATGAGCAGCAGGAATCCTGCACCGATGCCGATCATGAGAAACGTCGATTTAGGGATGCCAAATATGGTGGTACTTTCCGATGAGATACCTGGGTTTGCCCCTGCCGGATTGCCTTGTGAGCTGTTCAAATGGGCTGTCGCCATCAGCTTGAAGGTGGTAGCTGCCTGCAACGTGGGATTCAAGATCTCGACTTGTTCAAAGGCCGTCACAGCATCACGATAGTGTTGGCTATAGTAGGCCGTCATGCCGTGCTCCCAGGCTGCTTGTAATGGGTTGGGAGGCGCGGAAGCGAAGGGCGAGCGTTGCGCTACGAACGCTTGATAGGCGGCAGCCGTAAACAGCGTCGTCCCTTGCAGACGCATCGCGACTAATTGTCCCGCCGTGTTGAGCAGCGGCAGGCCCACTTCATTCTGGCTGTTGGTGGCACCAGGCGAGACAGCCGCGGGATCCAGGAACTGTTGCGCGACCGTGGTGCTGGGGAGCGGCTGCGGGGGGCGGGTCGTGGTCGAGAGCCCATTGGTCAAGGCGATGCCAAAGGCCGTGGTGCTAGCGGCAGTGGCAGGCGCCACCTCGAGCGTCGGTTGTGGTCGGACGGTATGGAACCCAAAGAGCACAGCTCCACTACTACAAGGGGTGGCAGAACAGAGTGAGTGATTCGTGGGAGAGCTGGAGATGCCAAGTAACGCATTGCCCGGGGGAGTACCAGTGTAGGCAGTGTTGGCATAGACAGTGACGGTGGAAAGGGTATACGTGACCGGTTTGCCCGTAGAACTCGCCGGAGCACAGTCTGGTGGTGACGTATCAAGGAGACTGCCCCCGGTCAAGACCCAGCTATTGAAGTCGGTGGCGGTGGGCGTGTTAATGCTGGCTGGCCAACTTTTGACCAGCACGCCCAGACTCGTACAGAGAACCGAAGTCCCCTGGTTCGTTGTTTTGGTCGCAGCCGTTTTGGCGGTGTAGTCGCTCACCAGGCGCACGACGGAGACCTCAGCTTGTGCCAGGGCTTGGGGTGGATCAGCACGCTGACCTGTATGGATCGAGGCGGCAAAGGCCACAGCGGGCACCACCAAGGCCACAGCGGGCACCACCAACTGGAGGGCAAGCAGGAGCCCGCCGAGAAGCGAGCACGCAGACCGACCAGTGCCTCGTCGTAATGCAAGTATATTCCTATGCGTACTCATAAGCTCTTTCTCCCTTACGTCGGGTCTACGGCAAAGATAGGACAAGTATCTATCCTCCCTTTTATTGTCCCAACTGTCTGCGTAACCGCTGCAACATTGCCTGGGCAGCTTGATTGCCCGGCGTCGCCGCTACTACATATCCGCACTCGCGACGGGCAGCCTCTAACTTGCCCTCACGCTCATACACCTGGCTTAATAGGAAACGAGTCGAATGGTCTGCTGGATTGATCTTCAGTACCTCCACATAGGCACGCTCGGCAAGCAACAACTGATTCAGCCTCGAGGCAAGTTGACCAATCGCATAATGGAGATCGGGTCGCTGCGAACCAGGCGGAGCTAAACGGAGGGCCTCCTGGTATTCACGTAATGCTGGCTCAAGCTGGTTTGTCTCTTCATAACACTTCGCCAAACGCTGGTGCGTTTCAAAATCATTCGGGTTTAAGCGTAACGACTGTGTATAAGGAGGAATAGCCTGTACCGGTAGTTGCCGAAGATACAGATACACATCACCAACAAGTTTGTGCGTTTCGGCATCATTTGGATTGAATCCCAACGAGCGATTATAGGCTTGAATAGCGAGATCAGGCTGCCACCTCCAGGCAAACACTTGCCCGAAGATTTTATGAACCAAAGGATTGTTTGGTTCAACAACATATGCTGACTGAATCGATGAGAAGGCTTCATCAATGCGCCCACCGCTGAGACGGTCTTGCGCAGTTCTGATAGAGGCGGCCCCAGGACCAGTCAGTCCACTGCTCACAGAACTGACTACGATTGATCCTGGTGGACGGTCAGGTGTGATCCGGTCGCCTCCTGACTGGAAAGCCGGCACTATTGGTGGAAGTTGTACCTGCGCAGCAAGCGGTTGGAGGTTCATGACGGCGCGCTCCATTTCGGCTGCGCTGCTCCAACGTTGTTCAATGACTGGTGCAAGAGCTTTCATAATGACCTGCTCAAAGGCGGGAGAAATGTCGGGCCGAAGCGAGCGGACAGGAGGAAAGGAGAAAATGCTTGGTTTATTATTGGCAGCATCATGGTGCGTCAGTACACGATACAAGCTCGCCCCAAGAGCATAAATGTCGCTGCGTGGCTCCGGCATGCCATAGAGTTGTTCAGGCGGCGCATAGCCAACGGTCATGATGATGGTTGACTGGTGTTGCGATTGGAAGGTGCGAGCAATACCAAAATCAATCAACTTGATCTCGTCGCGATTGGTAACCATAATATTCGAAGGCTTGAGATCGCGAAAAATGACTGGCGGGTCCTGACGATGCAAATAGCCTAATACATTGCAGAGCTGTTGTGCCCAACTACGCGCGCGCGCCTCTGAAACGCCACGCGCCCCATTAAGCCCCGGCATATTGCCTTCTTTCGCAAATACCTCAGCCAATGTACGTCCTTCGATAAAATCCATGACGAGGTAATGCTTGCCACCCTCAACAAAGAAATCGCGCACACGTGGAATACAAGGATGATTGAGCTTCAGGAGGAGTTTGGCCTCGCGCTTAAACCAATCTACCGCCTGGTTGCGATCGACATCTTTTTGGAAATCGTCCAGCATTTCTTTGACTGCGCACGGCTCATCATCAAAGCGAACATCTATAGCGCGATACACTGCTCCCATGCCACCGGCAGCAATAGATTTTTCGATTTTATAGCGTCCTGCAGAAAGCAACGTGCCAGCAGGTAAGCGACGCAGGTCACCCCCCTTGTCACCTGAAGCCGGTGTCTGAAGTGATGCAGGTTGCGCGGCCTCGGAAGGATAGGGCACTTTACTGCCAGAGCCAGGACCGCTTTGTGGCGTGACTGGATTCCCGGCAGAGGCTATATTATTGGGATCGGGAGTATAATTACTCGCCATATTTTTCTACACCGCTCGTCATAGTTCGCTACTATCTATTCTCTCAAGATTCTCTCATTGGGCGCATTATAACATATTCTTTCTGCGATGGGGAGTGGCAGAGAAGAAAGGTATAATGCGGCCCAAGTCACAATCTGCTGTGATGTCTTGTCACATCATTTGCGTCGAAACCTGAGCCAATTTATCAGCCTCTTGTGCAGCAGCCACATCTGCTTTCATCCAACGCGCACCGAAGATACCGATCAGCCCAGCAATTACTAGCGCCACGGGGCAAGTAATTAACAAAGCTTTACTGAGATCCTGACCAGTCGCGTGTTGGGCAAAGTGTACACCTGTCGGGTCAAAACTGCCGGCCAGTGCACCAATTAATGCGGGAGCAAAAGCATCACCCAGTAGATGTGCAAGCAGTAAAGAGACAGCTACAGCCGAGGCACGGAGAACTGCCGGCACCACGTCCTGGGTAGCCGCTGTACTGGGGCCATTGTAGACATTGAGCAACAGCACAGTAAGGATAAAGAAAACGCTGAAAATGACGATATTGTGTGTAGTGATTGCCAGGACAAAAGCGGGCGCACCGAGCAAGAAGCCAATGCCACACACTAATACACGAGCGCCAGGATAACGACGGCTGAGTACATCGGATAGATAGCCACCAACAAGTAAACCTGCAATGCCGGCAATCACAATAACAGCACCGGAGAAAATGCCCGCCTGTGTTGAACTGAGATGATATGTATCTCTTTGTTGGAGGTATGTCGGTAAGTAGACCACGTTAGCCCCCAAAACAAAGAAAGCAAAGATCTGCATTCCAATCAATACGACGAGAGTTTTAATGTGTAGCAATAAGCCAAATTGAGACCGGATATCTTTCGGAACGACGAGCGTGTGAGGAGGGTCTTCCACTTCAACCTCATTGACAGGTGAATGTGGATCAAGTTCTATAGCCTCTTCATCAGCTTGATTACGACGAGGTTCACGCAATCGCCAGGAAAGAAAAGCGAGAAAAAGACCAGGGATACCAGTGAAAAGAAAAGCAAGTCGCCATTTTCCATAACCAAGACCCGCGAAAATACCGCCAACAATGAAACCGATCATCAAACCAATCAGAGCACCTGCAGTCCACCAGCTCATAATCCGCGCTCGCCTGGCACGATTGAAGTAGTCACTAAGTAAAGCAGTACCAGCAGGATAATATCCCGCCTCACCAATACCGAGCACCATACGTGAAAGAAAGAGTGTGACAAAGTTACCCGCCAGTGCAGTAAAGGCTGTTGCCAGGCTCCATATTGCCACGCAGATCGCAACAACATTCTTGCGCTTCGTACGGTCTGCCAAAATACCGAGTGGCAAAGTGCCCAGGGTATAGACAACAAGAAATGCAGAAGCAAGATAACCAATATCGGCAGTGCCAAAGCCAAGTTCATGGGAAACAGTGTCTGCAGCACCAACAAATACGTAACGATCCATGTAATTCAATAAATTAATGCTGAACATCACAAAAAAGACATAGGTAGCATAATTCCTGGTGGTTCGCTTAACAACACCCATGTCGGCATCGGAAGATGAAGCAATATCACTCATGTACGCCTCCATTTCGGGGATAAAATAAAGTACTGGCGATGAGGCTAAGATTACTCTACTAACTGTACCATAGAATAGAAGGAGAGGGAAGAGGGTAATGTCTGGCCTAGGGAACAGAGCGGTTGAGCATGTCGAGGAAGCTCCAGGATTTGAGGTCGCGTTCTAGATGGAAGCGTAAGAGGTCGTGCATAACAGCCTCTAATTCAGCTTGTAGTTTGGCTTCGAGGCATAGATGGGAAGCTTCGATCCATCGACTGCGCTGCAGGAAGCGTAAGATTTTGAGTGCGTTCAGGGATAGGCGGCGCTCCCAGAAACGGGAGCACTGTGGGCAGAGCACACCTCCAAGGGAGGCTCTGAAGCCGTTCTCTTCGGGGCGCAATTCGCTGGTGCAATGGGCGCAGTTTTGCAGAGCGGGTTCATACCCAATGGAGGAGAGCAGGTGTAATTCAAAGTAGCGCAGTAACAATTGTGTGTGGCCATGCTCATCTATTTGTTCACCGTCCAGCACAGGGCCTTGAGCCCGTTGTTGTTGTAGTGCGTTTGCGTCGGCGTCCAGGTAGCGGAGGGCCTCCAGTAGCAAGGCATAAATGTCGAGGTGTGGGGTCGAATCTTCGACAAAGCGATCCACCAGCTCCACAAGGTAGAAGCCGCAGGTCATGTGCCAGAGTTCGCTGCGCAGGTGTAGAAAGTTTTCACGTCCCTCGGCCTGCGTAACAATATCGAGGTTGCGACCAAGGGCTATTTGTAACTGGCTGCGATTGAGGAGTTCAAGATGGCCAGCCTTTTTACTGATGGGGCGACGTGTACCTTTGGCGACTGCTCGCAATTTGCCTCTATTTGGTGTGAAAAGCGTGAGGATGCGATCAGCTTCACCAATATCAGTGCGCTTGAGTACGATGGCTTCGATGGCATAGCTGCGTTGCTGTCGCATGGGGGACACCTTACGAGTGAACAGATGAATGGACTGATAAAAAAGACGTGACCTGCAAATGAAATCACGTCTTAAACCCGGGAGGCGACGAGCGGATTCGAACCGCTGGTGCAGCTTTTGCAGAGCCGTGCCTTACCACTTGGCGACGTCGCCACGTACGTGTAGATGCATATAAGGGCGTGACGGATAGTCAGAGATGGAGCGGGAGACGGGGATCGAACCCGCGACTTTCTCCTTGGCAAGGAGATGCTCTACCACTGAGCCACTCCCGCTTATGCATTGCGTTTGCATGATTAAGATATCATACCGGAGGTGATTTGTCAACGGGCTAATCATTTGGTAAACCGAGCAAACCCGCCACCGAGATATCTTCGTCAATCGCTTCCCAATGAATCCCTACACCATTTCCTATTAATTCCCACCGCTGGCGTTGATCATCAGTAGCATGTTGCAGACGTGGGAACCAACTAAGAGGGACACTAACCTCACGTCCATCTGAGAGACATACGTGGAGACGATCTGAATCAAAGTAAACGCGTGTTGCGAGTGATGTTCTATTGTGTAAAATGCTCATACCATGCCTCTAGAAGTAACTCTAAATGCTCAGAGATAATATTCTGTAGGTAGCTTAATTCTTTACTTGTAAAGCCACTGGAATCAACTACTTGAATAGGCCGAAGCCAGAACTTGGCGTACTTTTCCGCCTTTTGAACATGAATATGAGGAGGTTCAATTCCCTCGTTACTATAAAAGAAAAACCGATGACCATCAACCCTCAATACAGTTGGCACTACGCTATCCTTCCACCGCTCTGCTCCCAATTTCGCTATTTGTTCTGGGCCACATAAGAGGGTGCAGACGATCATATCATGATAAAGAAATTATACACCATTAAGGCCTTCTTTGTGGCTGATTCTATCCGACTTCAGTTACTAACGGACATTATTCAACAGAGAATCCACGCTCTTTAAGCAATTCTATAACGTGCTCTAAGGCTTCGGGGGGAACACGTACAAAGTGACTTCCTGGGGGCACCTCTGTTCCGAGCAGGGGACTTAGTTCCTCGTCGGCTTGTATGTCTTGCAGGGCCTGATAAGAGAGACGCAGCAGGGGCGAGTGCTCGACGCCTATTGTAGCTTGCTGCTCATAGCCGTCTCCCCACAATTTGAGGCGAATCAAGAAGGATGCAGGCACTCCGCCTTCGCAATAATGCTGTAAGAAACGCACAATATGATCAAGAGGCAGACCAGAGTTGCATGCTTGTTGAATTGCTACCGGGGTGATCTTCCTCCAACCTGTTGTCTCGTCCAGTTCAGTGATTCTTTCGGCTTCTGCCACTAAATAGAGGTCGAGCACAGCATGGCAGGGCTGTAAGAGGCCATCATGCTGCAGTCGCCATTGGGGTTCACGAGTTGGCAGGCGTCCGCTCTCTAACAAGCCGTCGTGTATGGAGGCAGATACGAGCGCAGGGAGATAGTCTCGTTGCCAGAGGATTTCCTGCACCGTTGACAATTGATCGGTGAGGACTTCGGCAAGCAGAGGGGCAAGGCGGCGGCCAAATAGTGGACGCGTTTCTGCATTAGCAAAGAGCGAGTCGAGCAAGGCGGCATCGTCCACCTCGAGCAGTGAGACGCTGCGCCAGAGTTCGATACGTCGTGCCTGTCGTTCCCACTCGACCAAAGAATATTGCACATTCTGAGGAATAGGTCCCCCGGCGGCTTGCTCCAATATTTGCTGTATAGTTTCGGCGCGAAGTCCCGCTTGAATGGAGCGCGTGACACTTGCCTTCGTCAAACGGTATTGCGCGATATGCTCCAGGCGGATGCGTTCGGCAAAACGATCCAAATTGAGGAGCAGTGCTTCAGAAACAGGGGCAAGAGCTATTAATTCAAAATTTGGCTGCACGACTAAACGCCCCCAGGATGGTTCCTGGATGTTCAGGAGTGTTTCGCTGGTGATGTGTTGGACATCCGGTACTAAGCGAAAAGCATCAGGGGGATCTTGGCTATCCACATTTACAAGGCCCATCCAGTACAATGGCCCTGATATTAGAGAGCGAATGAAGCCACCTTCTACGAGATACCAGCCTTCGCGGGGCGTTAGCCAACCACGCCGTAGACGAAAATCCCAGCTATAGGGGTTGTTACCTACTGTGTAGCGTTCAGCACGGGTACCATTCTGGCGAGGAAAAAGCAGATAGGGAGTATAAAGCCTGGTACGAGCAATAAATGTCGGAAACTCATGCCATACACCTACCTGTTCAGCTAATAAACGTTCCATCACTTGCTTACGCGATCGTATGACTTCTTCATGTGCTGGATCAAGCGGAGCCGGGCCTGGACGCATGACCACGTCTGGTATATTGTCCAATTCGTTCCAGAATGCGGAATCCAGCCACAAGCGGTAACAGCGACGCGCCCGCTCCAACAATGGCAAAGAAAAAAACGAGTCGGCTGGCATCGTATAGAGAGTACCACGGCGTTCAGAAAGCAGGCCCAAATTCATGAGGAGTAGCCTGATGAAGAGTAGATGTGGAACATCCGCTTCTGTACGTATATGCTCTATAAGCGATGTTCCTGCTGGACTCAACTGATCTACTACCTGGCGCAAGGCAGGTCGAGAGAGCAGCCGACTATTGACCAGTGGTATCCCTTCGCGCATTGTCGCCACAAGCGACCAGTAGCGATAGAGATTACGTTGTAAAGCGCGTATCCCTTCGCTCACACTCTCCACCATGTGATTGAGTTCTTTACTATCGACATCCTCGCCGCTATCCTGCTCAAGGGCTGAGACTTGAGGGGGGCCTTCTTCAACTGTGTTCCAAAGCTCATTTGCTGCTTTCATAACTGCTTGAGGCACAATGAGAACGCCATCGTAGACACCACTTGCGTAATCGCGACCAACAAAGTTGGTTTGCTTGCCCCAAAAAAGTAGGCCAAGGAGCAGAAGACGATGCAAAGCCTGCTCAAAAACGCCATGTGGATGTGGTGTGGGGTACTGCGGCGGTACTCCCTGGTGATGTGGGTGAGTTCTTAAAGACACCTCCGAGTAATTACCTATGGGAGAAATTTTTCGATCAAGCTCAGGAGCATCACCAGGAGGGACATTTAGCAGGCTGAAGTACAAGGCAAGATCGCGGCTGTTGGCGCGTCCCCCGCAAGCAACCAGTTCACGCAAGAACGCCTTCTCCATTCCAGCCAAACCACGTAGGGTATCGCTGCATGAAGTAGGATCGAACAGATAGTGCGCGATTTCCGTTATAGTCATGGAGGAGGGATCAGGCATTTTACTCATATTCTGTCCCTTAAACGAGTATGGCAAACGCCGCGCTTTTACGAGCGCCTGAAGATGGTAAGGCGGCACGGTCTGGAGCAGGGAAAGATCACTTTGTTCCATGTTGCGCCTCAGCAGTGGACACATTGAATTGCGCCTCCACGGAATCATGCAGGAGCGGAGCCTGTCCCCGCCGTTTCAGTTCATCTATGAGACGTTCGATGGCATTTTTTTTCAGAATGAGCAAGGTGGGATGGATGGGACGCACAATCTGCTCATTTAATGAGGTAGTAGCGGAGAGCTCCCGTAGAACCTGTTGATCAGCTGCTTCCAGTAAAGAGACATCCGTATACAGGCGCACCCGTCCATAGCTTGCTATGCGGCGTTCAAGCTGCGCGAGTAAACGAGCCAGGGGGCCATCTGGTGCAATTGAATGTTGATATTCCGCCGCACTATGCAAGAGTTCGAGTAGAGCAGTGGGAGATTCTCCACGAGAGAATGCCTCACTGAGCGATCCTGGCGTTAGTCTATAACAGAGTTGAGCAGCATGAACGCCCTTGACTTCGGCAAAACGCTCGATCAACTCAATCAATGGCCAGTTTGCAAATGTACAGGGGATGAACAGGTCACCAGATTCCGATACATCTATGATCGGCAAGGTTGCAGGCACAAAGGCTTCGGGCGCAACCAACTGGGCATCTATGGGTATAACGTTAAGGAATGATTTTGCCAGTGGCGTGAGTTGGAATGCTAGCAAACGTTCATCAGGGGTAAGCACCAAATCGCAGATTCCCCACCAATGCAGTGGACCTTGCAGCAGCTGAGCGAGATAGAGACCTTCGGCACGTATCCAATCGTTCAACTGTGCAGGGTGTAAGGGGCGTCCCTCCTCTTGCTCTATCCACCAATGGGGAGAGGTAAATTGACGCTGCCGCCGCTGCAAAAAGGCAGGATTCAAACGATAAACAAAGCGCGCAAACGCTGAGAAATTAATCCATTGACCTGGCGGAGCCTGGGTTAGCAAAGCGACGAGCGTTTGCCGGGCATCCCTGTTTTCTATCTCCAACTCTCCCGAACGCAATGCGGGTTGGTTCAGTGGTGTAGCGCGACAGCGCAGGCGTAAACCTTCTTCTTGCAAGTCAAACAATTCATCGTAAGAAGCCCGGTTCAACCAGTGCATAAATAGTTCGTGTGTCACCTCAGCACGGGTCGAACCAAGTAGCAACTCGGCAGCATTGGGAAGCGCATGCAGAATCGAGGATCCGGCATCATCCTTGAGTCTGTTCTGCTGCATGACACGAAAACTTGATACTTCTGAACGATCGGAAGAGCCGTAGGCTTGAAGCGAAGTATTGTTTCCGAACGTAGTAGAGGACTTGCCAGCCTCATTTGCATCATTTTCAAAATACAGAATGTCAGCCAACCTCAATACGCGGATGGCAAAGCGTAAAAAAGACAGGGGACGTGGGACTACAGCTTGCAATGATTCCAACAATGCCGTCGAGGGGGTACCATTTGGAGCAGGAATGGCGATTGATCCATCTACAGGCAAAGGATTGAGAGAGCGTACAATGCCGCTTGTCCTACCACCAACTTCATGGCTTTTTCCATCATGCTCAAGTCGATTACCATCTAGAGCACGCGCCACGAGAAGCAAGTCGGTCAGTAGACTGTATGGCTTAACATGCTGCACATTTGGAGAAGCAGTTTCCTGGTCGCTATCTACCTCGACAGTAAAAGGGGTGATTGGTAAAGTAACATGTAAAGCGGTACGCACTTCCGAAGGTACATACCAGCATATCTCAAGTGTAGAGCCGCCCAGCCCAGGTCCAATTCGCCGTTGCAAGGAGCTATTAAAGGTTGCGCGAATAATTAAGGCCTTGCCCTGTAGAATATGTAGCATATTCTGTAATTGGCCAGGACCTCCAAGAGAAAAGCGTTCAAAGAGGCCGCGCAAGTCTTCATCATTCATCGAGCCGCTTGCGAGTGTGAGGGCTGCTAGTAACTGGCGCTGCTGTTTCTCTAATGTTGCCACTACACGACGAATTACTTCGGGCTGTTTGAGTACATTTACAATAGCTTCCGCAAGTTGTTGCTTACTCAAACCATTCGTGGGAATTTCATGTTCTCGTGCTATGGCGCGTAGCTCGCTTAACGCTGATTGCGTCAATATCTCAGCAGTGTCGCTAAGCGGAAATGAGGTTTGTAGAGCCTGTACTGGCTTCGTTTGTGCAAGAGGTTGTGACTGTTTCGTCTCAGGTACTGGATTTTCTTTCAGGTCACCCTCAAGAGTTGATTTCGCCGTCTCCTGTTCAAATGGTAAGGGAACCGGGGAAGCTGAAGCAGGAGCGGATGTTGTAAAGTTCAAAGGATGTGTAATCCAGTGATAAAGGAGGGCAGCAGCGTGTGGACAGACAACGGATGACCGTGCGGCGGATTGTTTGCAAGAGCAGGTAACGTTGCACGTAATGCGATCACGTAGTTCAACTTCGGTAATATAGCTACCTGGAGAGGAAAGTATTGCTTGTTGTGTCTCTATTGTGCCATTTGTCGTTGATGCTGCTTGATTGAGGGTCGTGTTGGATACTTCAACGATGCCGGAAAGTCGCGCTCCCTGACGTTTCGTTGCATGCACTGCGCCTATTCGGCAATACTCTTGTCCCAACGACGCCACTGATAGTCCCGCCATGCTGACAATATCAGCTCCGCGCAAGCGTTGCAAAGCACCAGGTACAACATCATACATATTAATACGTTGCCTGCAAGTTGTAAGAAATCTGGAATGATCATGCCGCACTATAATAACATGTGGTAGTTGTGGGGTCAATGACGATTCGAGCCTGCTTCTCCTCCTTGCGGGTGATTTTCGTAGGGGCCCGATTTATCGCGCCCGCGTGCGTGGCCTCTCCACCCCTGGGGCGCGATAAATCGGGCCCCTACAACATTTTTTCACCCTCAAGAATGGAGATTCTTGAGCCTGATTTATGTACCGCACAATTGGGGTACAATCGATACAACGCTTTACATTTATTCTTTTTGGATTCAGGAGAGTAGCATTTATGGCACAAGTAGCGCAAATGACTTCGTTTCAGTCCGGTAGTCGCCAACTCGAGGGATACCCGGCACGTCCTGAGGGAGATGGGCCATTTCCCGGTATTGTCGTCATCCATGAGGCATTTGGCCTCAATGAGAACATGAAAGATATTACCCGTCGCTTTGCCGATCAAGGATACGTTGCGCTAGCAGTGGACCTGTTCGCTGGCCGCAATCGCGCCATTTGTATGTTTCGTTTTATGGGCGGCCTGTTACTAAACTCGCTTAATAATAGCGGTATTCATGATCTGAAAGCAGCGCTGACCTCTCTGTCGGAGCAGCCAGGCGTTGATAATTCAAGATTGGGGGCAGTTGGTTACTGTATGGGTGGTAGTTTCGCGATTGCCTGGGCCTGCACGGATGATAGGCTAAAAGCGATTGCTCCCTATTATGCGGGAAATCCCCGGCCATTGGAGGCTGTTGCCCGCCTCTGTCCAGTCGTTGGGTCATATCCCGATAAGGACTTCACGACCAAACAGGGTCAGAAGTTGGATGTTGAGTTGGATCGCTATAATGTGCCGCATGATATTAAGATATATCCTGGGGCGAAGCATTCATTTTTCAATGATACCCTTAAAGAGAATTATAATGAGGCGGCAGCACGGGATTCGTGGGAACGGGTGCTGGCGTTTTTTGGGGAGCAAATAGGTACAAAGGATGAGGTGTAGGACAAGGCTATCGACCCAGATCATACATTACATTTGCAACTGCTGCGAGCGCAGCTGTCTCTGCACGCAGGATACGGGAGCCTAGTGTTACTACTTGTACGCCATATCGTTGGGCAAGGGCGACTTCTTCGGGCATCAGGCCACCTTCTGGGCCGATAAAGAGGACAATGGTGGTGGGGAGGTGGGGAGGTGGCGTTTGCGGTGACCAGGCGGGCGTAGGTGTTTGCGATGACCGGGCGGGTGGAGGCGTTTGCGACGACCGGGCGACCGCAAGGGTCGCCCCTACATTTCCGGTAGGACGAATAGAGGTGGTTAAAGCGTCGTGGAGGGTAAGGGCGTGTTCTTCCTCCCAGGGCATGATGGCGAGGGCGTTGGGGGGGATGTCGTTGAGGGCGTGTATGAGGGGATGGATGGGCAGGAGTTCTGGGAGGCGCGAGCGGCCGGATTGTTCGGCGGCTTCCTGGATGATGCGTTGCCAGCGTTGTATTTTAGTGGGACCTGCGTCCTCTAAGCCTGCCATTGAGCGACGGAAGAGGATAGGGGAGAAGACTGAGACGCCTAGTTCGGTACCTTTCTCGAGAACCCATTCGAAACGGGCAGATTTTAGGAGGCCCTGGCAGAGGATAATGCGCACGGCGGGTTCGCTTTTGCCGGGTCGGCGTTCTAGCAGATGGACTTCGACTGCGGTCTTGCTGGTGGTGGCAATTGCTGCTAAGATTTCGTCACCGCTGTTATCGAGCAGGAGGAGTTGTTCGCCGGTATGGAGGCGCAGTACGTCTCGAACCTGGTGGGCGAGGCTTTTTGGGAGGGAGATGAGATTGGACCTGGCACCCGCGAGGGGCGCCACTACATTTCCGAGTGGTTCCTGAGACAGAGATGTAGTGGCGCCCCTCGCGGGTGCCAGGTTGGCTAGTAGTTCGGGCGGAACAAAGAAACGGTGCATGGTTTATGAAGCCTTTACTCCTCTCTTATTTTTGCATTATTAAGGTGACCCAGTCGTCGATTATTACGTGGTCGATCAGTTTTAAGCCTGTGGCCAGGAGGGGTTGTTCGGCTTCGTGGCGGCGGTCTTCGATGATGCCGCTTGCTATTAATATTCCACCCGCGGCCAGGACCCGGGCGAGATTGGGGGCTATCGAACCGATGACACGCGCTATGATATTTGCCAGTACGAGGTCGTACTGGCCAGATAAGCGTGCGCCTTCAGCTTCATCGAGCACTCCCAGTGTTACGGTGATACGGTCGCTCAGGTGGTTGGCAACGGCGTTAGCGGTGGCGCTTTCCACGGCTACACTGCTGTTGTCGACGCAATGGACGCTGGCTGCGCCGAGTTTGGCGGCGGCCAGGGCAAGGATGCCGGAGCCGGTGCCAACATCGAGAATGTACGATGCGGGTTTGCAGGTCGCCAACAAATTGGGGTCCGAGGCTGACAAGGTGCCATAAGCCTTCGGCTACTTGCTGGCGCGCTTCTTCCTCTTTGCCATCGATGGGAAGATAGGCATGCACTTTGACGGGTTGCCCGGTCAACACGCGGTACTCCTGCCCTTCGTCTATCAGTTCGATCGGTTCCTCGATTGCTACTCCGCCGGTGGTGTAGCGATTCAATAGTTCGCTGACGGATTCTACCGCTTCGGGGTGCGTTTGCACCGTTAGTTCTAGCCAATGCATGTTTACCACGCTATCTCATCAAATATCCCCGTGCGACGATAGTCCAGGTGAACTACCCCCGTAATTTCCTTTTCCACGATTTCTGCTTCGGTTAGTTTGTGCTTTTTGACGAGATTTTGTTCGGTGGTACTTGACATCATTTTATGGCTCTATCTGGTCAGAACACTGCGGGTTCCATATATTCGCCAAAGACGGTGCGAAAGACATCCATAATTTCACCAAGGGTGGCATAGGTTTTAACGGCTTCGATGATGGCGGGCATGGTGTTTTCTGTTCCCTCGGCAACACGACGGAGGTTCTCCAATGAGCGTTGGACTGCGGTGTTATCTCGTTCGCGGCGCACGCGGTTGAGGCGTTCGAGGTGCGCGCGTTCGCCTTCGCGGTCGATATAGAGCGTGGGGACTTTGATGTCTTCCCCCATGTTATAGTCGTTCACACCAACAATGGTGCGTTTGTGCTGGTCGATCTCCTGCTGGTAGCGATAGGCAGACTCTGCAATCTCACGCTGGAAGAAGCCATTCTGGATGCAGGCCAGAACGCCGCCCAGGGCGTCGATACGGCTCAGGTAATCCATGGCTGCTCGTTCTGTTTCATCCGTCAGACTTTCGACAAAGTAGGAGCCGCCCAGGGGGTCAACCGTGTTGACGACACCACTCTCACTGGCAATGACTTGCTGCGTGCGCAAAGCGATCAACACGGCCCTCTCGGTCGGTAGAGCCAGTGCTTCATCCAGAGAATTGGTGTGCAGGGAGTTTGTGCCACCGAGAACAGCGGCCAGGGCCTGAATGGCGGTACGAATGACATTGTTGTCGGGCTGCTGGGCTGTCAGGGAGACACCAGCGGTCTGCGCATGGCAGCGCATAAGCCATGAACGTGCGTCCTTAGCGTTGTAGCGATCGCGCATGAGTTTGGCCCACAGGCGCCGACCGGCGCGGAACTTGGCTATTTCCTCGAAGAAGTCGTTATGCACGTCGAAGAAGAAGGAGAGACGCGGCGCGAAGTCATCGATTTTCAGACCGCGCTTCAGGGCAGCGTCGATGTAGGCAAGGCCATCGGCGATGGTGAAGGCAAGTTCCTGGACGGCGGTTGCCCCTGCCTCGCGAATGTGATAGCCACTGATGCTGATGGTATTCCAGCGCGGCATGTAACGTGTGCCAAATTCGATAGTGTCGGTCACCAGACGCATAGATGGCTCTGGTGGGAAAAGGAATTCTTTCTGAGCGCTGTATTCCTTGAGAATGTCGTTTTGCAGTGTGCCGCCCAACTTTGCCATGGGGAAGCCGCGCTTCTCTGCATTGACGATATACATGGCCCAGATGACGGCTGCCGGGCTATTGATGGTCATCGAAGTGGTAATTTTGTCAAGAGGCAGGCCGTCGAATAAGATTTCCATGTCGGCCAGGGAAGAGATAGCAACGCCGCATTTGCCAAACTCGCCCGCTGCAAGAGGATGGTCGGTATCATAGCCGTAAAGAGTGGGCATGTCGAAGGCGGTTGAAAGGCCGGTTTGACCCTGGGTGAGCAGATATTTGAAGCGGGCGTTGGTCTCCTCTGCGGTGCCAAATCCGGCGAACATACGCATGGTCCAGGGCTTTGCACGGTACATGGTCGGCTGCACGCCGCGAGTATAGGGATATTCGCCAGGAAGGCCGAGGTCGCGAGTGTAGTCGATGTTCTCGTTATCTTGCGGTGTGTATACGCGATTGATGGGGACGCCGGAGGTGGTAATCAGGTTATCGCGTTCGGGCATACGCTCCTGTGACTGGAGCACGGTGGTCTCTTCCCAGTGCTGTCGCTGGAGTTTCAGGCGGTCCAACTCAGCTTTATCAAATAGTGTGCCTTGTTCGACAGCAGATTGCTGATATGTATCTGGTGATTTCTGCTCAAGCATGATTAGTGGTTCCTCCTCGTTGAGGTCGTGAGTGTAAGAAAATCGTGTAAGTATTGTACATGGTTCCGTTTACATACATGCATTATTGCCTATAGAATATTGTATCATACCTACGTTATGGATTTGAAAACGGTTGTCATCTACTTCACACAAGCAAAAGAGAGAAAGCCATGCGAACGAAACTGTGGGCACTTGTCCTGGCTGTTGCCATCCTTGGATTCGTGATGGGGGGCATCTTGGTCTCCTTGAGGCCGACCTCAACGTCTGCCGTTTCCTCGTCGGTGGGGACTACCCACCTCCATTTCCTCGTCAAGTTCATTGGGCAGGACACCTTCCTCGACCTGGGTGCCCCTGGGCCCAGTCAGGGAGACGAGATGATCCTGCATGATCTGGTGTTCACCCCCGATGGCCGCACCCAGGTCGGGTACGACGGTGGCTCGTGTGTGTTCTTCGACGTGACCAAGCCCGAGGAGAACTGCACGGTGACGTTCTCTCTGCCGGGCGGGAACATCACGACACAATTCCTGAACAGCCCGCCGCCCGCGAAGACTCTTGCCGTCACGGGCGGGACTAGGACCTACCGAAACGTGCGCGGGCAAGGAAAGTTGGTCGAATCGGGTCATGAAACCGCGACCCTCAGCTTCGACCTGATAGGGTAAGGGTCTCATTAGCAAAATTACCGTTTCAGTGAAAAATGTGTGGGTTGGATAGTATCAGGGCCGATCAATCGGCGGTGGGCGCGATAAATCGGCCCCTACGATTAGACTTCGACTGACATGGCCACCGCTCCACCACCACCCAGGCAGAGCGTCGCCAGTCCTCTACCTCCGCCACGGCGACGTAGTTCATAGATCAGAGTGGTCAGGACCCGCGAGCCGCTGGAGCCGATGGGATGACCGAGCGCGATTGCTCCGCCGTTGACATTTACGCGGGACCAATCCCAGTCGAGTTCTTTGCCGTTCGCCAGGGTTTGTGCGGCAAAGGCTTCGTTGACTTCGATCAGGTCAAAATCGCTAATCTTGAGGCCGGAACGCTCAAGGAGACGATTAACGGCACGGGTAGGCGCGGCAAAGATATAACGGGGTGTGATGGCGGCTGAGGCATAGCCAGTAATACGCGCCAGCACGTTCATTGCGTTCGCTTTCGCAAAATCCTGGTCTACGACGACGGTGGCCGAGGCACCATCGCTCAAGCCAGGGGCATTGCCCGCAGTGACCGTGCCACCCTGCTGAAAGGCAGGCTTGAGCTTAGTAAGCACATCTAACGAGGTTTCAGCACGAATAGGTTCGTCGGTGCTTACTACCACAACACCAGTTTTCTGTTTGACTTCGATGGGGATGATCTCATCTTTAAAGCGCCCGGAGGCAGTAGCAGCAGCGGCACGCTGGTGACTTTGGAGCGCGAAGTGGTCTTGTTCATCGCGCGTGACAGCAAACTTTTCAGCGATGATCTCGGCTTCGTTGCCCATGTGTATATCTTCGAAGGCGCACCAGAGACCATCAAGCACAACGGCATCGATAAGCTCGCCATTGCCCATACGATAGCCTGTACGTAGTTTGGTTAGTAGATAAGGGGTGTTGCTCATACTCTCCATGCCGCCTGCTACGAATGCCTGCGCGTCCCCCGCGCGAATAGCCTGGGCAGCGAGCATGACAGCTTTGAGGCCAGAACCGCATACTTTATTGACGGTGAAAGCGGGAATATCGTCTGGAAGTCCTGCATGAACAGCAGCCTGGCGAGCTGGCGCCTGACCTATACCTGCTGAAACGACATTACCCATGATGACTTCATCAATGGTGTCAGGCGAAATGCCTGAGCGACGTACAGCTTCTTTTATGACAATAGCGCCGAGTTGGGGCGCAGTGAAACTGGCAAGATTGCCAAGAAATTTGCCGGTCGGTGTGCGTACCGCTCCGACGATAACGGGTGTATGTTCTGGCATTTGTGAGCCTCCTTTGGGGTCAGGTATCTGGCCCCTCATCCACATCATAGTAGATATGCACAAGTGATACCGATTCATTGTATCTCGCGCTTAGGGGAGGGGTCAATTATGGTTTCGCAGGAAGTGTGCCCATCTGGAAGCCAGCGGGTATGCTCATATCCCACATTGAGGCAGGCATCTTGGAGGCAGGCATCAGTTTAAGGGCATCATACATGGGTTCGCCTGTACTGGAACCACCTGCGCCTTGGATCACATTGACGGGCAAGTAATTCATATCGAGCAACATCACAAGCCCATCTTTACAACGGATACGGTAGACATCCTGGCCTCTAAAGTTTTCCTTATCGAGATAGACGGCGGATTTTGTTTGCAACTCATGGCGCAGTTCTGACAAGTTGAACAGCGAGTCATCAACTTCCCATGCATCAGCATTCCATTGGGCGACGTGATGAAGCATATCCATACCGAGCATTGAGTGGTCGTCGCCGACCACAACAACATCCAGTTGACCATCGGCCATTGTCTCAATATGCATGTGGTTAGAGCCAAGGTCATGGTAGCTTTCTACGCGGTAAACCATACCATTCGCACCGGTTCTGGTTTCGCTATGGTATAGGACATAGTTATTCCAGCTAAGATTAGCAGGGAGTTCAAAGGCTTTTGCTCCGCTGGGAGCAAGAGCGATGAAATGCGTAGCAGTCAAGAAGGCAAAGAGCAGGATCGCCGCAATCGCAACCGCTGCCTGGCTGATACCCCTGACTGAACGTCCACGAGGAGGAGCAAAATGCAACGGTTTGCGAGTTCGGTTTCTATTCTGGTCAAATTGCAATGCTGTGATGGCGGCATCAACGCGGGGAGATGGAGTTGTTGCAGGCAGTCCCTCGATCAGGCGTGTTGCGCTGTTCAAGAGTTGGAATTCTGCAGTACAGGTAGAGCAGGTGAAGACATGCTTGAACAGCAAGTCAACTTGTTCAGGCGACAGGTCATCAAGAATAGCCAGGTATAAGCGCACAGTATTGCAAACCTGGGGTCCATATTCTCCTACCCCTGGTATCGGCGGCAAGTCAGTGCTGTTCATCGTTATGGCTCCTCTTTGCAGCATCGGTTGTATTGAGACGTTGATACTGTTCTGCGAACATACGTTTGGCACGTGAAATACGCGTTGCTGCCGCATTGGATGAAATACCCACGATTTTTCCTATTTCCTGGTAAGACACTCCCTGGGCCGCACTCAATACAAGCGCAATAGCATAATCGGGTGGCATATTCGATAGGGCAAGCTGAATATGCTCCCGCTCCGCAATCTCCGGGATGCCTCCATTATCGGAGGGGAGAAATGAAATTGCTTCTTCGCCTGCAGTATCGAAATGCTCACTTGCATGGTTACGGCGCATGAGCGGCCACCAGGAGATGCGCTTGCGCCGGCGGAGTAGATCGACGCACAAATTTGTGGCGATACGGTAGAGCCAGGGAGAAAGGTTGTCCCGGTCATATAAGTCATTCCAGGCGACGTAGGCTCGCATAAATACTTCTTGAGTTAGATCATCTGCGTCGTCCTGACTGCCAAGCAGGCGATAAACATAAGAGTGGATCGGTCGTCTGAATTTCTCATAGAGCATGCCGAAGTCCAGGATATGAACATCACTGGAACATAGTATTGCATCTACGTCCGACGAATCTTTCGATTTGTTCGTTGTCATGCTGGCATACGCTCTTTCCTGGCTTTGGGGCGCTCGTTCTCCTGTTGAGACGATAGCAATAAAACCATTGGCGTTCGCTGAACGCACCGGTATCTTGTTATGTGTGCCTACTATGGACCATGTTGGTAGTATAGCAGGAATAGCGATCGAATTAAACAAGCCAATCTCCATAAGCGTCGGAAAAGAAGTAAGAGTGTTCATACCCTACCACGATGAGAAGTCCAGGCTTTTACAGGACGAAAGTCCTACCAGTCTCTAAGTACGCGAGGTAATTTGGCAGCTTGCAACACACCGATAAGCTCAGAAGTATGAAAAAGCGCAACAATCAACATTACAATCGTTTAATTGAGATATTGCTAAAAGCACAATTTCTGGGCGACTCTAAAAGTCTTAGTTGGCGAATGACACTGGAAATGCGAGAGGGCGAGGTAGTAAGACGACCGTACAGGGCGACCGCAAGGGTACGCCCCTACTATACAACGGAACTGGCAAGCCAATACAATCGTCGTATAGTAGGGGCGTACCCTTGCGGTCGCCCTTGGAGTGGGGCCAGGGCGTAGCGACAATCGCCTAAATAGCGCATGCGCCAACAAAGTCCAAATGGATCGCCCTTACATTTGATTTAAATGCACATTGTAGGGAGAACACATGTATGGCAATTGGGCGATTTCGTATGTGGGGGAGGCGTTCATTAGCACTCATTCCACTGGTATTTTTGTTTGTATGGGGAACAGTATTCACGTTACATATCTCACCATTAGGACACCTCACTGATGTACAGGCCGGCGGACTGACAAAATTGGGCGGGCATGTACCTGGCTTGATAAAAAAAAGCACATTACTTGGGCCAACTGATCCAAATACACCAATCAGGCTGCTTATAGGTCTGCATCCGAGGAATGAAGCCAATCTAAAGGGTTACGTCGATGCACTCTCACGCTCGCACTCTACGACCGGGCATCGCTATCTAACCCCGGCACAGGTTGCGACAGCCTTCGCTCCACTCTCTAGCAGCCAGTCAGCGGTCATCAACTATATGCAACAGGCTGGATTCAGTGAAAGCCAGACCTACCGGCATCACCTGCTGATCGGTTTCACTGGAACGATTGGGGTAGCGGAAAATGCCTTTCACGTACAGATCAACAATTATCGCACTCCAGGTGGTCGCGAGTTCTATGCACCAACGAGCGATCCAAGTGTGCCAATGGCGCTCGCTCCATTCATACAGAGCGTTACCGGGCTTGATAGCGCACGCATATACACGCATCCACCAATTGTAGTACCAAAGCATGCCAGTACAAGCAATACTACTTCAAATAGCAACAACTGCATGGCTGCTCAACCCGGGCCATCTTTTAGCTACTACATCCCTAATCAGATTGCAGCGGCATATAATTTGACAGGTCTGTACAATGCTGGCTTCCGGGGTGAAGGACAAACGGTTGCGCTCTACGAGCTAGATAATTATGTGCCATCTGACATTAGCACCTATACTAAATGCTATGGCGGCTCTTCCGTACCTATAAGTCGCATCGCAGTAAATGGTGGGGCGCCTGCTGCGCCAGGTGAGGGCGCCATCGAGGCTGAACTGGACATGGAGTTGGTATTGAGCACTGCTCCACACCTGGCGGCGTTGCGAGTCTACGAGGCAGCTAACGATAGCGTAGATGCATTAGCAGAGTGGAGCAGGATCGTCAGTGATGCAGTGCCAATTGTGAGTACGAGTTGGGGAAGTTGCGAATCAAATAGTTTCTCTCAAGCTCTTTATGCGCAGGAGAATACCTTGTTTATGGTAGCAGCAGCGCAGGGGCAGAGCATTTTCGCAGCGTCAGGAGACCAGGGCAGCAATGACTGCGGGAATACAACGCCCACTACAGCGAGCGTTGACGACCCGGCATCGCAGCCTTATGTAACAGGGGTCGGAGGAACGACGCTGACAATTAGTGCCGGAAACAATTATGGGTCTGAGACGACGTGGAATAGTGGGAATGGGAATGCGAGCGGCGGCGGCGTCAGCAGTCTCTGGAGTATGCCTGCCTGGCAGGTAGGGCCAGGGGTGATGAGCGCAGCCTCTTCTGGACATCCATGTGGTGTAAGCGCGGGAAACTATTGCCGCGAGGTACCGGATGTTTCGCTGGATGCTGATCCGTCTACAGGTTACGAACTATTCTGCACAGCAGTTGCCCCAGGTGGAACCGGGCCTTGTAACCCTAATTCAGCCTGGATTACACTTGGGGGAACCTCGGCGGGCGCTCCGATGTGGGCGGGGATGATCGCACTGGCGAATGAAAAGTCACTGCACGATGGGAATTTCAACCTGGGTTTCCTCAATCCGCTTCTTTACCAGATCGGGCAAAATAATGCCTTGACATCTTATAGCAACGATTTCCATGATATACAGGTCGGCAACAATTATACGACGGCCGATGGCACCAATGAATACCAGGCGACGCCAAATTACGATATGGTAACAGGATTGGGGAGTTACAATGCGTTACCGCTGGCAACAGACCTGGAATTACTGGCAAAAAACCAGACGAGCGGGCGTTTATCACCTGCAAGCAATACCTGGTACTTTGCAGAGGGAAGCGTCGGTGGCAGCTTTAGTGAGTTCATTACGCTGCTGAATCCCAGTCCAACTCAGACAGCAACAGTCAGCATCACCTATCTCTTCCAGAACAAGCCGGCGGTGACGGTACAACATCTCGTGAATCCAAGCACACGTTATACTGTCAGCGCAGGTGCAGATCTGAACGTGCCTGGCAATTCGCCACAACAAGCCATATCCGCGATTGTGCAATCATCACCAGTGCCTGTAGTAGCCGAGCGTCCTATGTATTTTACTTTCCATGGGATCAGGAGCGGTACGGATGTGATGGGCGCAACTAATGCAAACAACACATCGTTTTACTTTGCCGAGGGTGATACCCGCCAGGCAGGATTAATGACTTACAGTACCTTTATTAGCATTCTCAATCCTAGTTCCGTAAAAACGGCGCATGTGCAGATCGCATACTACAGTCACGGGAGCGTAGTAGAGACAGATACAGTCGTTGTTGGCCCGTTACAACGTGGTACTGGTATTTCGAAATTGCACCAGCAGTTTGCGATCAAGGTCACTTCTGATATCGGGATCGTGGTTGAGCGACCGATGTACTTTAACGATACTATAGCATCGGCGGGCGGCTGGACGAGCGGAGCAGCTTCAGCAGTAGGCGCAACATCGCTTGGCCCAAAAAGCGGAAGTGACTGGCTGTTCGCAGAGGGGTATACGGGAAATGGACATAGCTTCCAGGAATACCTGGTGCTGGCAAACTTCACAACAACGAATGCAACGGTGAATGTGAAGCTGGAATATACCAATGGGACAGTACAAACGGTGCCTGTGACGGTGGCACAACAAAGCCAGTACTACTTCGATGTGAACTATGCCAACAGCCATCCTCTAAGTGGATGCGGTTGCACACCAACAAGCTCGGTCTCAGCAGAAGTATATTCGAGTACGCCCTCCATCGTGGCAGAGCGGTTGATGTACTTCCACTATGGGTCTGCACTCATTTCCGGTGGAACTGATGTAGTTGGTGAAGCAGGGCCATCAAGCCATTCAGTCTATATGTTTGCCGAGGGATTTACCTACGGTAGCTTTAGCGAGTACCTGACGCTTCAGAATCCGAATAATACCGTCGAATCGGTAGCGATTACGTTATTTGCGGATAACACGATACTCCAGGAGATGCTGCAGTTGCAGCCACATAGTCGCTCAACGGTGAGCATTAACAACTTGATTGTACCCCTGGCATTGGCTTATCCCACGTCGCCAATCTATCAAGCATACGAAGTGTCAATGGATATCCAGGCGTTCAGCACGAGTGGAGGCGCTCCTGCCACGGTTGTAGCTGAACGGCCGCTCTACTTCAATTTTGAGGGTGACCCTGGCGGCACTGATGTGTTGGGATATACGGGAGGGTAATAGTTTATGCAGATTAACTTTTTTATCAGGATAGTGGAACATCCACCGAGGCCGATAAAGATTTTTAACAACCAAGACCGGTAATAGGTTGTCATCCTGAGCGCAGCGAAGGATCTGACGCGCCGGGGACCGAGATCCTTCGCTGCGCTCAGGATGACAGGCTTGATCGCAGCGACAGACCCTCTTGCCGATCTTGAATGTTAAAAGTCATTAAAGGGGTTAGGCAATGTCTATGGAAGTTTATCCATCAGTTCTGCTTTGCATTACTCCAACCCGGCATCGCGCGCGCGGATGATGGCCTGAGCGCGGTCGGCCACCTGTAACTTACTAAAGATGTTGGAGACATAGTTGTTGACAGTCTTCACACTCAATGCCAGTTGCTTCGCAATGTCGTGGTTCGTCGAGCCACGGGCGATCAACTGGAGAATCTCACGCTCCGTGAGCGTGAGCGTTGGGAAGATCTCCTTTGACACGCCGGGGTGTTGGGCTGCAAAGAAGTCCATCAGCCGGGTGGCGATGGCTGGACTGAAGATCGACTCGCCGCTGCCCACGGCGCGGATCGCTCGTACTATCTCCTCTTCTTTTGCGTCTTTGAGGACATAGCCACGTGCTCCGGCGCGCAGCGCGGAAAACACGGACGAATCATCTTCGAAGAGTGTAATAACCAGAATGCGAATATGTGGGCTGATATGCAGAATCTGACGGGTCGCTTCA
>WNGJ01000549.1_pt1 | contig 34542 bp, 34 predicted proteins | sample 5400611 | NCBI WGS metagenome assembly WNGJ01 (sample SAMN13153375, study PRJNA577476) | soil metagenome | isolation source: 40 cm soil or saprolite under Garry oak tree replicate 1 | place: USA:California | collected 2016-06-15
TAGGCCAGCGCCGCCACCGCCTGCGCGCCGCCGACGCGGTAGATCTCAGAGACGCCGCCGAGATGGGCTGCCGCCAGCACCAGCGGGTTGAGCTTGCCGTCCGGCGACGGCACCACCATCACCACCCGCGCGACGCCCGCGACCTTGGCCGGCACCGCGTTCATCAGCACCGAGGACGGATAGGCGGCGGTGCCGCCCGGCACATAAAGACCGACGGCGTCGATCGCGCTCCAGCGCCAGCCGAGTTCGACGCCCAGCGCATCGGTGAACCGCTCGTCCCTGGGCAGCTGGCGCCGGTGGAAGACGTCAATCCGGTCGCGCGCGAATTTCAGCGCATCGATCGTCGCGGGGTCGCAGGCTTTTACCGCGGCGTCGATTTCGGCCGAGGTGACCCGCAACCGGCTGGCATCGAGGTCCAGGCGGTCGAATTTGCGCGTCGCCTCGATCAGCGCGATGTCGCCACGCGCGGCCACGTCGTCGACAATGGCCCGGGTCGCGACCTCGATATCGGCCGATACCTCGCGCTTCGCCGCGAGAAAATTCTGGAATCGCTGGGCGAAATCGGGGCTGTGGCTGTTGAGGCGAACAGGCATGATGGCTTTCCGGCGGAACGGGGCTATGAAAGGCCCACTGCTCAATGGCGCGGCGGCTAATTGCCGTCAACCCTTGAGCTCGCGGATTAAGTTAATGGTGGCCGTGCCGTTCTTCCCGTCATTCCGGGATCGTGCGCAAGCACCAGACTTCAGATGTGCACTTTGCATATCGGGGAATCCTTGGATTCCGGGTTCGATGCTTCGCATCGCCCCGGAATCACGCCTCTATATCAATGGAGCGCGGGCTCACGCATCCCACCCCGACGGCTCGGCGCCTTCGCCGAAATCGCTGGTCCCGAGATCGTCCGTACCCAGATCGGTCAACTGGCATTCCAGGCACTCGACGTCCAGACGCAGCGCCCCGCCCTGGTTGAACAGCAAAACCGCACTGCCGCCGGGCGCCTCGCCCGGATGAAACTCGATCCCGTGCAGCTCCAAGACGGTTTCCGGCGCCTCCAGGTCGATATTACGCGACTTGCACGCCAGCACCCGGTCGAAGCGCAGCGCCGCGACCAGGCGGCGCGGCGCGGTTTCGCCGGCCAGCGTCTGTTCCCAGTCCAGCCGGCTCATGCCGACCACCAGCCGCTTTTCGCCCTGCCGCCAGACAATATCGGCGGTCTGCACACGGGCGTCCTGCACATGCGTCGAGATCACGGCGAGGTCGTCGGCATCGAGCGCGATCAATTTGAGCTGGGCGTTCACCGCGGGCACCTGGTACGTCTAATCGCTGATGCGCTCGATGGAGGCGCCGCACGCCGAGAGCTTTTCCTCAAGCCGCTCGAAGCCGCGGTCGAGATGGTAGACGCGGTTGACCATGGTCTCGCCTGCCGCGGCTAACCCCGCGATCACCAGCGACACCGAGGCGCGCAAATCCGTCGCCATCACCGGCGCGCCGCGCAATTGCGCGACGCCTTCGATGGTGGCGGTTTCGCCGTCGAGGTTGATCCGGGCGCCGAACCGCGCCAGTTCCTGCACATGCATGAAGCGATTTTCGAAAATCGTCTCGGTGATGTGCGAGGAGCCCTCCGCGTTGGCCATCAGCGCCATCAGCTGCGCCTGCAGATCGGTCGGAAAACCCGGAAATGGCGCGGTCGAGACCGTCACCGGCTGGATGCCGGCGCCGTTGCGGGCAACACGAATGCCTTCGTTGTTGACGGTGATCACCGCACCGGCCTGGATCAGCACATCGAGCGCCGATTGCAACAGCTCGGCGCGCGCCCCGGCCAGTTGCACCTCGCCGCCGGTCATCGCCACCGCCATCGCATAGGTGCCGGTCTCGATGCGATCGGGCAACACGGTGTGCCGCGCGCCGTGCAGCTTGGCGACGCCTTCGATGACGATGCGCGGCGTGCCGGCGCCGGTGACACGCGCGCCCATCTTGTTCAGGCAATCGGCGACATCCAGGATTTCCGGCTCGCAGGCGGCGTTGGTGATCACGGTGGTGCCCTTGGCCAGCGTCGCCGCCATCAGCGCGACATGGGTGCCGCTCACCGTCACCTTGGGGAAGTCTATGATGGAGCCCTTCAGGCCGCCCGGCGCCTTCGCAATCACATAGCCGCCGTCGATCGAGATATCCGCGCCGAGCTTCTCCAGCGCCATGATCAGGAGATCGACCGGCCGGGTGCCGATGGCGCAGCCGCCGGGCAGCGACACCTTCGCTTCATGCATCCGCGCCACGAGCGGCGCGATCACCCAGAAACTGGCGCGCATCCGCGACACCAGTTCGTAAGGCGCCGTGGTATCGATGATATTGGCCGCCGAAATGTGCAGGGTCTGGCCCTGATATTCACGATCGCCGGGGCGCTTGCCCACTGAGGTGATGTCGACGCCGTGATTGCCGAGAATGCGCTGCAATTGGGCGACATCGGCGAGCCGGGGCACGTTGTCGAGGATCAGGGTTTCCTCGGTCAAAAGCCCTGCGATCATCAGCGGCAACGCGGCGTTCTTCGCACCCGAAATCGCAATCGTGCCATTGAGCTTGCTGCCGCCGACAATGCGAATGCGATCCATGCCGATACCTGTTTGCGCTGTGTGCAAGTATAGGGCGAACGAGGCCCTCAAGGCAAAAGCTTTGAAATTTGCGGCTATTTGATGGGGTTCAGGCGAATTTCGGCTATCACTCCCCGATGTACCCTTCGGCCGGCGGCTGCGCTACCGTGCGAGCGGTCAGGTTCTTCGATCCCGATTGCTCAGTTTAGAAAAGGAGATGCCGATGAGGATCATCGAGGCTGATGGCAGGCGTCGATTGATCGACCGTCGCACCCTGATCGCCGGCCTGTCGGCGGCCTTGATCGCGCCGCGCCGCGCATCCGCGGCGACCGTGACCGATGCCGCGGGGCGCGCCGTTCCCGTTCCTGCAAAAGTGTCGCGCGTGTTTCCCGCCGGCCCGCCGGCCGCGATCCTGCTTTATACCCTGGCGCCCGAACTGCTGATTGGCTGGCCCCGCGCCAACCGGCCCGAAGAATGCGCCTACATGCTGCCGGAGATTTGCACGCGGCCGGAAATCGGGCGCATCACTGGACGCGGCAACACCGCTAACCTGGAAACGGTGCTCGCGCTCAAGCCCGATCTCATTGTCGACATCGGATCGACCAGCCCCACCTTCGTTTCGCTCGCCGAGCGCGTGCAGGAGCAAACCGGCATTCCCTACGCACTGCTGGACGGCCGCTTCGCCGGGATCGCCGGCACCTACCGTTCGCTCGGCGAATTGATCGGACGCCGCGAGGATGCCGACAAGCATGCGAGCTACGCCGAGGATACGCTCAAGACGATTCTCGGCCGTGTCGAACCGATCGCGGCGAGCGAGCGGCCGCTTGTCTATTACGCACGAGGGCCGCGCGGGCTCGCGACCGGGCTCGGCGGTTCGATCAACGTCGAGACCATCGAACTGATCAGCCGCAATGTCGCAAGCGAAACCCAAGGCGGTATCGCCAATGTTTCGATCGAACAGATTCTACGCTGGAATCCCGACGTGATCGTGACCATCGATCAGGAGTTCGCCGCCACCGTGCGCAACGACCCCTCCTGGGCTTCGGTCAAGGCGGTGCGCGACAACCGCGTCCATCTGTCGCCCAAGATGCCGTTCGGCTGGGTGGATTTTCCGCCATCGGTGAACAGGCTGATCGGGCTTTGGTGGCTCGCCAAGATTCTCTATCCGGAGCGGTTTCCGGAAGATCTGCGCGGGCTGACTCAGGACTTCTATTCCCGTTTCTATCACGTCACGCCGTCGGCAGCGCAAATCGACCATGTACTTGCAGGCCGGGATTGATAGCCTTCATCGCATGGGCCAACTCTGATGGCCAAGTCTGATGGCGAAGTCCGATGAGCCAAATCCTGTGAGCCAAGTCCCGTGAGCCAAGTCCTGTGAGCCAAGTCCTGTGAGCCAAGTCCGGTGAGCTATGCCCGATCCGCCGTGCCCGGATTTGCGATCGCCATCGCGGTCCTGATCGCAGGACTGCTGCTTGCTCTCACCGTCGGCCGCTATCCGGTGGGGCTCGGCGATCTCTTGAGTCTTCTCTATGCAAAGGTGGTCGGCCAACATGCCGACGTCTCGCCGGTGGTTGAAAGCGTCATCCTGCAGGTTCGCGGCCCGCGCGTGATCGCTGCGATGCTGGTCGGCGCGGCGCTCGCGGTTGCCGGCACCGCATTTCAGGGACTGTTTCGCAACCCATTGGTGTCTCCCGATATTTTGGGAGCATCGTCCGGCGCGGCGCTTGGCGCCGTTATCGGAATCTATCTCTCGCTCGGCGTATTCTTGATCCAGACGGTCGCCTTCGTCGGCGGCCTGATCGCGGTCGGGATTGTCTATGCGATCGGCGCGTCGGTGCGCTCGCGCGATCCGATCCTGGTGCTGGTATTGACCGGCGTCGTGGTCGGATCGCTGTTCGGCGCCGGCGTCGGGCTGGTGAAATATCTCGCCGATCCCTACAACCAGCTTCCGGCCATGACGTTCTGGCTCCTGGGCAGTCTGTCCGCAACCGGGGTTCGGGATCTGCTTCCGCTGTTCGGCCCGGTCGCGGCCGGGGCGGCCGTTCTGGTCGCCCTGCGCTTTCGAATGAATGTGATGTCGCTCCCCGAAGAAGAGGCGCGCGCGCTCGGCGTCGCCACCGGGCCCTTGCGCATCGCCATCGTCGCCGCGGCGACGCTTGTCACCTCCGCCAGTGTCGCCACCGCAGGGATCATCGGCTGGGTCGGGCTCGTGGTGCCGCATCTGGCGAGGTCGCTGGTCGGCCCCGATTTCGCACGGCTGCTGCCGGCGGCGGCGATCCTCGGCGGCGGTTATCTGCTGCTGATCGACACGCTGGCGCGCACCATGGCGCAGGTCGAAATTCCGCTCGGCATCCTGACGGCCGTGATCGGCACGCCCTTCTTCATCTGGCTGCTCGCCAGCGTGCAAAAGAACTGGTCATGATCCTGGAAGGTCACGAACTCACCATTGGCTATCAGGACCGCGTGGTCGGCACCGGACTCGATGTCAAACTTGAGAACGGCGAGGTGCTGGCGCTGCTCGGACCCAATGGCGGCGGCAAGACCACGTTGCTCAAGACCTTGCTCGGACTGCTCTCGCCGAAAGCGGGTGAGGTACGGCTCGATGGCACGGCATTGTCTTCCCGGACGGTCCGGGAACGCGCCCGCTTGATCGCTTATGTACCACAAACCCACGTTGCGACATTTGCATTTTCCGTCGAAGCGGTGGTGCTGATGGGCCGCACGGCGCACGGCGATCTGTTCGCCCGGCCGACCTCGAAGGACCGCATGATCGCCGCCGCCATGCTCGATCGCCTCGGTATCGCGCCACTTGCGCAACGGCCCTACACCATGATTTCGGGCGGCGAGCGCCAACTGGTGTTGCTGGCGCGCGCGCTGGCGCAGGAGCCGCAATTCATCGTGCTGGACGAGCCGACCGCTAGTCTCGATTTTGGCAACCAGGGCAAGGTCATGCGCGAGATCCGCGCGCTTGCAGGTTCCGGCCTTGGCGTCCTCTTCACCACCCATGATCCCAATCATGCGCTGCGCGCCGCCGACCGTGCTTATCTGCTGCGTGACGGCGAGCGCCTCGCCGAGGGGCCGGTCAAACAGATTTTGACACGAGAGCGGCTGGAAGCGCTTTACGGGGCGTCGGTGCAAATGATTGCCGATGAGACCGGCACGGCGTTTATTCCAGGCTGAGGCGCGTGCCCGCCGATCGATGGGTTAGGTGTCATTCCGGGGCAGTCCGTAGGGCTGAACCCGGAATCTCGAGATTCCGGGTTCCGCGCTTACGCGCGCCCCGGAATGACGGCCTAGCCTAAACCGCGTTGATGTCCTCGCTCTCCAGCACCGGCCGCGGATAGCCGTCCCTTGCGACCTTGATCATGGCGCGGCCGACCTGCTCGGTCGTGGTCATGAATTTCGGCGAGGTGCGATTGAGCAGCGACAGCAGCGGCGACGTCACGACATAGATCGCCTGAACCCAGGCGGTCTTCGACCTGACGCCGTGCAGCGGCTGGATGCCGGCGGGACGAAACATATAGGCTGCCTTGAACGGCAGCTTGAGCAAATCGTTCTCGGTCTTGCCCTTGATCCGCGCCCACATCAGCGGGCCCTGCCCGGTCGAGTCGGTGCCGCGACCCGTGACATAGATGAACACCATGCGAGGGTTGAGTTTTGCCAGTGTTTTGGCCGCGGCAAGCGTGATGTCGTAGGTCAGATGCCGGTAGCGCGCCTCGTTCAGGCCGACCGATGAGACACCGAGGCAGAAGAAGCAGGCGTCGTATCCAGCCAATTGAGATTCGAGGCCTGAAAAATCCAGAAAATTGTCGTGCATCAGTTCGCGCAGCTTGGCGTTTCGCTGTCTGGTTGGGCTGCGTCCGACCGCGAGCACGCTTTCGACATCAGCATCGAGCAGGCATTCGCGCAGTACACCCTGCCCGACCATTCCGGTGGCACCGAACAGGATGACCTTCATCCCAGGGTGAACTCCGTTCATCCCTTGAAGAAGGCCAGCAGATCCGCGTTGATCGTGGCAGCTTCTGTGGTGGGCATGCCGTGAGGAAAGCCCTTGTAGGTCTTCAGCGTCCCGTTCTTCAGCAGCTTTGCCGACAATGGCGCGGAGTCGGCATAAGGAACGATTTGATCGTCGTCGCCATGCATCACCAGGACGGGCACGGTGATCTTCTTGAGGTCTTCGGTGAAATCGGTCTGTGAGAAGGCGACGATGCCGTCGTAATGCGCCTTGGCGCCGCCCATCATGCCCTGGCGCCACCAATTCTGGATGACGGCCTCTGAGGCTTTCGCGCCCGGCCGGTTGTAGCCATAGAACGGACCCGCCGGAAGATCGCGATAAAATTGCGAGCGACTGGCGGTGAGCTGCGCCTGCAATCCATCAAAGACTTCTTTGGGCAGGCCGCCAGGATTGGCCGGCGTCTTCACCATCAACGGCGGCACCGCGCTGATGATGGCCGCCTTCGCCACCCGGCTCTCGCCGTGCCGTCCCAGATAGTGCACCACCTCGCCGCCTCCGGTGGAATGGCCGACGTGAATGGCGTCCTTCAGATTGAGATGCGCCGTCAATGCCGCAAGGTCGTCCGCGTAGTGATCCATGTCATGACCGTCGCCGGTCTGGCTGGACCGGCCGTGGCCGCGGCGGTCATGGGCGATGACCCGATAGCCGTGATTTAGAAAGAACAGCATCTGTCCGTCCCAGTCATCGGCCGACAGCGGCCAGCCGTGCGAGAACACGATGGGCTGACCGGTGCCCCAGTCCTTATAATAGATTTCGGTACCGTCTTTGGTCGTGATCGTCGCCATGGTTAGGACTCCTCTACTGATGCTGTCATTCCGGGACACGCGCCTGCGCGTGGACCCGGAATCCACGAATGATAGGCGCGGTTCGACGCTTCGCGTCGCCCCGGAATGACGACCGAGACCATCAAGCGTAGGTCACCGGCGGCCGATATCGCCGGATCGCGCCGATAATCACGATGGCGAAGAACACCAGCACGATGCCCTGGACGACGGCGAATGGCGGCTCGCTGGGCGGCACGCTCGGCGCCAGCGCATGCAGCGCCGGTACCTTCAAGAAGCTCTGGATGATCAGCACGAATACATTGAGGTAAAGCGAGGTCATCGCGGTCACCACATAGATCCAGCGCCACGCGCCGGAAAGCTTCATGCCGTAAAGCGCGAGGCACGCGATCGCCAATAGCACCAGCGAGAGAATGCCGATCATGTGCGACGGCAGCAACTTCTCGGACAGCAGAGGCGGAATCGGAAAACCGGTGGCGCTGGTCAAGATCGTGAACAGCAAGAAGATCGCAGTCAGGCCCGGCATCCGGTTCGAGCCGAGCAGCCCGAACATGACGATAATACCGGCCACAATCCCGATCAGGCTGATGATGACGTGTAAGGTAACAAACGTAGACAAACTCATACCCAGGATCATGACGCACTCCCCCTTTTGCAAACCATCGCAATGCTACGACCGCAAACAGAAAATTGCCACATGCTACCGTCGCGCCGAAAACAAATCAGTCATGCGGCTTTGATCAAGAAAACCGGAGGTCATGCCCAAGTTTTTTGCATGGCTGTGACAAACAGCGCCAGCAGCGCCGTCGTCCCTAGCGATTGAGAAACTCGACCAGTTTCGGGATCACTTGGTCCGGCGCTTCTTCCATCAGCCAATGTCCGCGGTCCTTGACGAGCACGCCCTCGACGTCAGTCGCCACCATCTTGCCCTGCTCGATCAGGAATGGACCGCCGGCCTTTTCGCCTGAAAGCACGAGCAGCGGCATCGTCAGCTTGGTCTTGGCAAATCCCGCGAAATCCTCGGCATCCCCGGGGAAGGCGCGGAAAACCTCCATTCCGGCCGCCATGTGGCCAGGCTGGGCATAGGCCTTGGCGTAGAATTCGCGATCTTTTTCCGGCACCGATTTTTTGGGATCGGCGGCAAAATCATTCCAGAAATGTTCGAGATAAACCCGCTCGCGGCCGGTGACCAGCGCCAGCGGCGTCTTGCCGAAGAAATGGAAATGCCAGAGGTCGCGCAACAGGAAGACGTTATTCCAGTCGCCGACGCCGGGCAGGAACGCCTCCATCAATACCAGCCGGTCGACTTCACCGGGGTATTGCGCGGCATAGGCATAGGCCACCATCAGCCCGATATCGTGACCGACCAGGCGGATGCGGTCGTATTTGAGGCTCTTCGTGAGTGCGTGGATATCCTGCGCCATCGCCGCCTTGGTGTAACCGCCCGACGGCGCGGCCGATTGGCCGAAGCCGCGCAAATCCGGCGTGATCACGGTGTGTTTGTCGGAAAGTTTGGCGATCAGCGGCAGCCACATATGGCTGGTTTCGGCAAAGCCGTGCAGCAGCACGATCGCGTCGCCCTTGCCGGCGATCAGATAATGCAGCTTGACGCCGTTGACCTCGGCGAACTTGCTTTGCGGCGCTTGCGCATGCGCCGCGGCCGGATCGAACAATGCGATCGATACCGTCATCAACATCACGGGGACGATGGCACGACAAATTCTGATCGCGGATTGCATCCGGTTTTCCTTATTCTTCAATCAAAGTGATTTTAGTAGTAGCGCGGGATCGGGCCGTTATGTGGCGTCTTCCGGTTCGACAGATCGAACAGGACTTCGTCGACATAGCACCACCCCCATCCTTCGGGCGGATCATAGCCCTCGATGACGGGATGCCCGGTGGCGTGAAAATGTTTGGTGGCATGCTTGTTGGGAGAATCGTCGCAGCAACCGACATGACCGCAAGAGCGGCAGATCCGCAAATGCAGCCATACGCTACCGCTCTTCAGGCATTCCTCGCAACCGAGCGCGCTCGGCGTCACATCACGAATGCCGGCGATATGGGTGCAGCCTTTTGCCATTCCATTTCCTGTCCCTTCGTCATTGCGAGGAGCGAAGCGACGAAGCAATCCATTGGCCGCGATATGCATTCTTTGGATTGCTTCGCTGCGCTCGCAATGACGGTCTCAAAATCCTTGTCGTGTCGGCTAGGTATCGCATACCTTAAAGCGCTGGTTTGGCTGCATCACCAAGGAATCCGTGCAGTGCCGCCACCACCTGCGCGCCCTCGCCGATCGCGCCACCAACCCGCTTGACCGAACCCGAGCGCACGTCGCCGACCGCGAACACGCCGGGCACCGAGGTTTCCAGCGCCGAGGCCAATTGTCCTTCGCCCTTGCTGCACTGCGCGCCGGTCACCACGAAGCCGCCGCGATCGACCATGACGCCGCAGCCCGCGAGCCAGCCGGTGGCGGGATCGGCGCCGACGAACAGGAACAGATTGCGGATGTCGGCGCGGTTCTCGTCGCCGCCCAGACGGCTGCGCCAGCGCACGCGCTCCAGCGAAACGTCTTGCGTGCCTTCGAGCCCGACCACCTCGGCGTTGAACACCGGTTCGATATTCGGCGTCGCCTCGATGCGCTCGATCAGATAGCGCGACATGCTGGCGCCGAGGCCGCCGCCGCGGATCACCATGTTTACTTTTTTGGCGTGGCCCGACAGAAACACTGCGGCCTGGCCGGCGGAATTGCCGGCCCCGACCAGCACGATTTCCTGTTCGGCGCACAGCCGCGCCTCGATCGGCGAGGCCCAGTACCACACCCCGCGGCCTTCGAAATCGGCAAGATTGGCGATCTCCGGCCGCCGGTAGCGCGCACCGCTCGCCACTACGATCGAGCGGGCGCGCAGCACCTCGTCGTCGTCGAGCTTGAGGCCGAAGGTGCCGTCGGCGCGCGAGCAATCCAGCGACCTCACCGAGACCGGAATCATCATGTCGGCGCCGAATTTTTGCGCCTGGTTGTAAGCGCGGGCAGTCAGCGCCAGCCCGGAAATTCCGGTGGGAAAGCCGAGATAATTTTCAATCCGCGCGCTGGCGCCGGCTTGCCCGCCGAATGCCCGCGCATCGCACACCGCGACGCTGAGCCCTTCCGACGCGGCATAGACCGCCGTCGACAACCCGGCGGGGCCGCTGCCGACAACGGCGACATCGTAAACCTTGTCCTTGGCGAGCGAACGGATCATGCCCACCGCGCGCGCAAGCTGGGATTCGCCGGGATTGCGCAGCACGGTGCCATCGGGCGCCACCACCAGCGGCCAATCGGTCGCAGCCGGCGAATACCGCGCAATCAGTTCAGCGGCATCGTGATCCGCGACGGGATCGAGCAGATGATGAGGGATGCCGTTGCGGGTAAGAAATCCCTGCAGGCGAACGACGCCGCTCGAATTGGCTGGCCCGATCAGCACCGGGCCGCCAACGCCACCCTGGATCAGGTTGACCCGGCGCAGGATCAACGCGCGCATGATGCGCTCGCCGAGATCGGCTTCCGCGACCAATAGCGCGCGCAGCCGCTCCGGCGGGATCAACAGCGTTTCGACGTCGCCTTCGGCATGGCCGTCGACCAGGGCGACGCGGCCCGAGAGCTGGCCGATCTCGGCGAGAAATTGCCCCGGCCCCTGATCAATCACCGGCGTGACGTGACCGAGGCCATCGCGCTGGGTGATCGCGACATGACCGGACAGAATGACGAACATGCCCGGTCCGGGCTTGCCGGTTTCGAACAGCGTTTCGCCGTGCCTGTATGTTCTGATGTCGCCGAACCGGCGCATGCGCGCGATTTCCTCCGGCGTCAGCGCCGGGAATGTCTGCTCATGACGCGGAAACGCGGCCGCCAGCGGCGCGCTGCCGTTGGTCTTGTTTTCCGTGGTGGTGTCTATGCCCATCTCCCTCTCACATCGTCAGAAAGAAAACAGAGCCTGCCGAAGGCGAGCCTATTCCAGGCCACCTGGCAGGCAGTGAGATTTCTTCGCGCGCGCCAAGGATAGCTCAAGGATAGCTATCGGTTCGGCTTTTTTGCGCTGTCGTCATGTAGTGCGGCGTCGACGTCATCGGAAGGTGTGGCGATGACATCGCTCCGCCCCCTCGCCTGCGATTTTCGCCGCTTGAGATTTTCGCGCAATGCCAGTTTGAGCCGATCCCGCCTGGAATTTTTGCTTGAGTGTGGCGCAGGCGATCCGGCTGGGCGCTCGCGTTGATCTTTTTCATTCGTCATCGTGAACCTGTTATAATGGGCGGCTGCCAAAACCGCATGACGGGAAAATGGACAAATGAGCGAAACCCAGGCACTGGCGCCCTTGCCGCAAGGGACTCTCGAGGGCTGGCACCGCTTTGTGGCGTCAGGCGATCGAGACCTGCTGGCCCGGCTGCTGGCAGAACATATTGTGTTCCGCTCGCCATTCGTGCAATCGCCGATCCCGGGCCGGCCTGCGACGCTGCTGGTGCTGACCACAGTGGTGCAGATTTTCGAGAATTTTCGCTATCACCGCACGTTTGTCGCGGGTACCCACGACGTCGCCCTGGAATTTAGCGCCAATATCGGCAAATGGCAGCTCAAGGGCATCGACCTGATCAAATTCAACGAGGCCGGCGAAATGACCGAATTCGAGGTCATGATCCGCCCGATCAAGGCGCTGGCCGCGCTCGGCGAGGAAATGGGGAACCGGATCGGCCCGCAACTGGCCCTGTTGAAGGCGGCCCCGGCGGCTTTGAACTGATTACGGCATTTTTGATGCCCTCGCGGGCCGCCCGCGCGCTTGCGCAGCCGGGGGGCTTGTGGCAAGGATCGGCCCGCTCTGTAGGGCCCATTCGGCCGATTCTCGTGATCCGGGGCATGCTGCCGTAGCTCAGTGGTAGAGCACTCCATTGGTAATGGAGAGGTCGACAGTTCAATCCTGTCTGGCAGCACCAGTTTTTTTTCAACAAGATCGGTCTGTTCGAGCGTCGATCGATTTTCCTTACGGCGGCGGACCGTCGCTGTAGAAATACGGACTGGTCCTGACGCTGAGATTGCTGCCCATTTATCACCGTGTCATCTGGGATCGAAAAATTGATACCAAAAGTTCTGGCCGTCGTCGGCTGTCTCACCCCGCTCGTGCCGGCCTTCGCGCAAGATGGCATCAATGTCGACCTCAAGACCGCACCGATGCAGCTCACGCTGCAGGTTACGACCGATCCCTCCGACGACCAATGCCGTCGCATCGAAACCTCGAACCCCGCGTCCCTGGCACAGATCTCCCTGTACAGGACCTTCAACGATGATTTCGACGAGCATCCGTTGTCGAAAGGTAAATGGGCGCCGCACTACGCCGGTGGCGCCTCTTGGCCGGAAGCGCGCTACTGGGGCGGAGACGGCTCCGATTTCAAACGGAAAACCACCTATAATGGCGAGCAGCAGATCTATGTGGATCCACGCTATGGCGGCCGGGCAACGACCCCGCTCGGGCTCGACCCGTTCAAAGTACACGATGGCGTGCTCTCGATCATTGCTAGCCGCACGCCTGCCGCGCTGAAGCCGTTGCTGTTCAACAATGAGTACGTGTCCGGCATCCTGACCAGCCAAGGCTCCTTTTCGCAGAAGTACGGATATTTCGAGATCCGCTCGAAGATACCAGTCGGCACCGGCGTATGGCCGGCGTTCTGGATGCTGGCAGATGACGGCGGCTGGCCTCCCGAAATCGACGTGATGGAAGGACGCGGGCAGCGGCCCGGCGATCTCGTGATGACGACGCATTCGCGGATTCCGGCCACCGGACTGATTAAATCCTGCGGGTTCGACTTCCTGGTGCCGGACGCATCGACCGATTTCCACGACTACGGCGCGCTGTGGGCGCGAGATCGAATTGTCTACTTTATCGACCGCAAGCCGGTGTCGGAGATCAAGGTCCCGGTCGGCTTCGACGATCCCATGTACATGATCGTGAACCTTGCTATGGGCTCGAAGTTCTTTGGCGGCGTCGGATTCGTCGACGGCATGTCGCCCGATACGGTCGCATTCGAGATCGACAGGATTTCCGCTTATCAAATCGATTCCTATTAGTCATTGTGACCGTTCGGAATGGCGCATGCGATGCAAGCCTGACGGGAGAAATCGATGTTCGGTAAGTTCTCGCGCCGGCAGTTTGCCAAGCTTGCGGGGTTTTCGGCGCTGGGGATGGCGGCGGCGCCCGCGAAGCCCGCGGACAATGAGACCAAGCCGTCGCCCGACCGGCACGCCCCTGCCCCTTTCCCGAACGGCTTTCTCTGGGGCACGGCCACTTCAGCCTATCAGATCGAGGGCGCGGTCGATGAAGACGGCCGCGGCCGCTCGATCTGGGACATTTTCTCCCACACGCCCGGCAAGATCGGGGATGCCAGCAACGCGGACCGCGCCAACGATCACTATCATCGCTACAAGGAAGACGTTGGCCTGATCAAACAACTGGGGGTCAAGGCCTATCGCTTTTCGATCGCGTGGCCACGGGTGTTTCCCGAAGGCACAGGGGCGGCGAACCCCAGAGGTCTCGACTTCTACGATCGCCTGCTGGACGAGCTTCTGAAAAACGGCATCGAACCGTTCGCGACGCTGTACCATTGGGATCTGCCGCAGGCGCTGCAAGAGCGCGTCGGCGGCTGGCAATCCAGCGACACCTCCAAAGCGTTTGCGGATTATGCCGGCTACGTGGCGGGGCGTTTGACTGATCGCGTCAAAAACATCTTCACGCTCAACGAAGCCGGAAGATTTCTAAACTTCGGCTACGGCTGGGGCATTGACGCGCCCGGTCTCAAACTGCCTCCGGCCGAACTGAACCAGGCCCGTCACCACGTCGTCTTGGCGCATGGTCTCGCCGTGCAGGCGATCCGCGCCTATGGGCGCGCGGGGACCAAAGTGGGCCCGGCCGAAAACATCGCTGCCTGCCTGCCGGCGATCGATACGCCCGAGAATATTCGCGCGGCGGAGATCGCCACGCGCGAATTGAACGCGGGCTTCCTGGGCGTGATCCTGGAGGGCAAATACACCGACAGGTTCTTGCAATATGCCGGCGCGGCCGCCCCCAAATTTACCGCCGACGAACTAAAGATCATTTCCTCGCCGAACGATTTCGTCGGCCTGAACATCTACGCGCCGCAATTTTACGTGATCGCTTCCGACCGCGAGCCGGGCTTCACCGTATTACCCTTCCCCGCTTCGTTTCCGCATATGAATTCCGAGTGGCTCAGGGTCGGCCCGGAGACCATCTATTGGGCGCCGCGGCTGGCGGCAACAATCTGGAACATCGACACGATCTACATCAGCGAGAACGGCACGTCTTCGGCCGACAATCTGGCGGCCGACGGCAACGTCTACGACCTCGACCGCATCATGTATCTGCGCAACTATTTGACCCAGTTGCAGCGTGCGACGTCCGAAGGCGTGCCGGTTCGCGGATACTTCCTGTGGAGCCTGATGGATAATTTCGAATGGATATTCGGATTCGAAAAGCGTTTTGGACTTTATCACGTGGATTTCGAGACCCAGCGCCGAGTGGCAAAACTCAGCGCGTCCTTCTATCGCGACGTGGTCGCGCGCAATGCGATTGGCACGTAGATAAGCCAGACAAAGGCGCGCCGGTTTTTCTCGCTGGCAGTCTGGTGCGCGCTTCTCGTGCTTCCACGCAAATCCGTCAGTTTCGCTGGAGCCCGCTGCGGGAGCGGATGGCGCCGTATGGACCGCGATCATCCCTGATGCCTTCCCGCGATATGGCTAGGCCGTTTTAGGACTCGATCCCCGGCGGTTTCGTTGGAAAGAGAATCCGGCGAGCATCAATCTTATTTCGCCGCATGTCTCACAGGCTTGGGGACATCCAAGGTGGCCGGCAGCTTCGCGCCAACGGCCTCCGCCATCGCGGGCTCCAGCGCCGGGTTCTTTGAGAGGTGATTGCCGATCAGCACGCCGACGATGACGATCATCAGCGCGCCATAGAAAACAAACAGACCGCCGAGGAACTTCCAGTAAAATCGTCGGTCGTTCGGGCTGAGATTCTCGGTGAACCGGCGCATGCGTGGCTCCGCGTTGACAGACATCAGGCATCATAATCCGCGCTCGACGCAAGGCCTGTGAACGGCTTCACACATCCGAAATCCCGGTCGGGCGCATGATCGGCTTCCCGAGAATGAAGGCTTGATTGGCATGCCATGCATCGGTCAACATCCCCATCAAGATACTGAGCAGACTGATTCCGATCCTATCCATGACCGCCAACGCGTCGGATTTTGAATGATCAGGCGACCCACCAGGATTGCGCTTCCGTGACCGGCTCCGAACTGAAGCAGCTTCGCGCGGACCTCGGTGTCGCGATCGGGAAAAGCCTGTCGGCTGCCGACATGGCGAAGCTGTGTGGCCTCGATCCCCACGACGGACCGGACACGATACGCAAATGGGAAGTCAGCGGCCCCAGCGGGCCGGCCGGCGAACTGCTTCGCATCCTGGCGATGGCCAGCGACCGTTATCCAATCCTGGAAAACTTCAACGTGTTCGATCGTTTCAACATCCACGAGAGAGACAGGCCCGCGCGCAGAGCGGCCTTCCGCGAGAACATGCGGGACGAGATCCGTCGCCGCCTCGGCTGACTACGTCTTCTTCCGCGCGGTCGCCTTGACCGCGTAGGGACGCAGCGCCTGCCGCGCGTGCTTCTGTTTCACGTCCGCGACCTTGTCCAGCATCTCCTTGAGCGCGTCGAGAGCGGCGGTTTCCTCCGATGTCAATGACGTCTGGGGGTGGAAATGCGCCAGCAGCACGATCAGCACATCGCCGATGCGGCCGATCTGCCGGCCATAGGTTCCGACATCCGACAGCACCTCCCGTTCCACATCGGGATCGCTGGATTGGCCAAGATTGATATTGACCACGCTAAATCGGCTTCCGACCGGACTGAAGAAGGCCGTGAACGGGTTGATCGACTGCACGACATCTCCGGAAAGCGGCATCTTGAATGTCGCCATGGTCAAACCTCCTGTCCCGGGAGCGGGCTCGGCGCCCGCGGCATTGCCGCAACATACGTTGCGGATCGAGCGGCGCGTGTGATCCATCCCGCAACTGTGACTTTTTGGTCCAGCGCCGGGAACCTGCGCATTTCAGGCATGGCGCGCCTAAATTCCGCGCCAGAAGCCCCCGGGGCGACCCAAATCAAGGCTTCATTCAGGCATCATTAGGATTTCGTTAGTCACGCAAAATTGTAGTTCCACCAATGGGTTGGGAACTTTCCGACTGTGACCTATGGGTGACAGCATTTTAGACAAAATCTGTCTATCTCCGCGCCATGGACGGGGCCGACGCGCGGCGCCTTCGAAACGGATCGCTTGGAGATTAAGCCTGATGAAGAAGTTTCTACTCGCTACTGTGGCCCTTGTTGCTCTCGGCGCGACCGCGCCAGCACTCGCCGCCGATCTGGCGGCTCGCCCCTACACCAAGGCCCCCCCGGCCTATGCTGCCCCGATCTACAACTGGACCGGCTTCTACATCGGCGGCCACGTCGGCGGCGCGTTCGCCGGCGACAACAGCCTGGTCGGCAACAATGGCCGCTTCCTCGGCGGCTTGCAGGGCGGGTTCGACTATCAGTTCGCGTCCAGCTGGGTGGTGGGTATCGAAGCCCAGTATAGCTGGCTCGGCAGCAACAACACCGCCGTGGTCTTCCCGGGCGGCGTGCTGATCAGCACCAAGAATGACGCGATTGGATCGGTCACGGGCCGGCTTGGCTACACCTGGGGTCCGGCGCTGCTCTACGCCAAGGGCGGCTATGCCTGGGAAGACGGCAACCGCATCGGTGTGAGCATCGCTGGCGTGCCGCAGCCCTTCACCACCAATGGCAACCATCGTGACGGCTACACCGTTGGCGCCGGCCTCGAATACATGTTCGCGCCGAGCTGGTCCGCCAAGGTCGAATATCAGTACTACAACTTCGGCAGCACCACCTTCACGACCGGCCCGGCCAGCATCGTGGGCGTGAGCTTCCGCGACGACGAGCATACGGTTAAGGCCGGCATCAACTACCGCTTCAACCTGGGTGGCCCGGTGGTTGCCAAGTACTGATCGCTGTTTGATCGTAAATCCCTAAGAAAAGGCCGGCCTCGCGCCGGCCTTTTTGCGTTGATTGCAAAAAAGTCGGGCAAAACGTGCCGTTGTGCCCGATTTTGTTAACCCGGTAACGCGATACTGTTGCTCGAATTCGTCCGGGACGAATGCGAGCGCGGGGCAGAAAGCATGGCGTTACAATCGACTGTCGGCAAATTGCGAGGATTTCGCTTGTCGCGCCTTAAATTGGGCGTCAGGGGCAGCCTGTTTGCCGCCTTCGCCGTGATCGCGGGCATGGCAATTGTGATCAGCGCCGGCGCCGGAATCGTGCTCGGACATCTCGGCCGGTCGATGACTGACCTGAGCGGCCGGGACATTCCCCGCCTCGCGGCCAGCCTGCAACTGGCGGCCCAGAGCACCAGTCTGGCCAGCCAGGGACCGGGACTGCTGGCTTCCCGGACCGAAGAGGCGCTGACCGAACGCGCCAGGAAGATGAAGGAAACCCAGCAAGTCGCGTTGCAAAAGCTGGGCGAGATCATCGAGCTTGGCGCCGACAAGGCGGTCGTCGCCGCCCTCGGCGAAACCGTCAAGAGCATCGACGACGCCATCAAGAGCCTGGACGCAGCGGCGCGCGAACGGCTCGAAACCGCGGCCCAGCACGAGAAGCTGTACCACGCACTGCGCAAGGCCCAGTCGGGCTTCGTTGCCGCCGCCAGTCCCGCATTGATCGATGCCCAGACGGAGCTCAACAGCATCTACGCTGCCGCCAATTTCTCCCAGGACGACGCCACCAAGTCGCAGCGAACCGCCGACCAGCTCGCCGAAATCGTCTTCGGCGGCAATCGGATGGCATTCGACATGATGGCCGCATTGTCGGCTACCAGCGGCGACACGCTGGAAGTCATCGAAAAGGAATTCCGGTTCGCCCAGTCGCGCGTCATGTCGAATCTCGGTTTGCTGCCCAAAACCACCGCAATGAACGCGCTTCGGGAGGCCGGATCGAAATTGCTGGCGCTCGGCGACGGCAAGACCGGCGCCTTCAAGGTTCGCCAGAAGGAACTCGACGCCGACGATTACGGCCAGCTCATTCTCGAAGAGGCCCGCAAGCTCAATATCGGTCTCGGGATCAGCGTGAAACAGCTCGTCGAGGGCGTGCAGACCGCGACCGACGCCTCGACCTGGCAGGCGCGCCAGGAGATCTCGTTTGCAACCATCGCGATGCTTGCGCTTGGCGGCCTCACGCTGATCGGATCGGCACTGTTCGTCTGGCTCTATGTCGGCCGCAGCATCCTGCGCCGGATCGGGCATCTGCAGCGCTCGATGCAGCTTCTGTCCGACGGCGATCTCGATACGGAAATCCATCGCAGCGCCCAGCGCGACGAGATCGCGGCGATGGCCAATTCGCTGGAGATCTTCCGAGAGAGCATGATCAAGGCACGCGCGCTGAGCGCCGATCAGGACAAGGACCGCGCCGCCAAGGCCGAACGCGCCTCCCGCATGGAAGCCCAGATTGTCGAATTCGAGGCTGCCGTGCGCGCCGCGCTGGATGGCCTGCAGAAATCGGCCAATTCGATGCAGACCACGGCGGAACGCATGTCGACGACCGCCGATCAATCCAGTGCGCTGGTGAGCGTGGTGGCGTCAGCCGCCGAGGAAACCTCGGCCAATGTGCAGACCGTCTCCTCCGGCACCGAGGAACTGTCGTCCTCGATCACCGAAATCGGCCGCCAGGTGATCACCTCGGCGGAAATCGCCCAGAAAGCCGTCGATGAGGCTGGCCAGACCGACGCCACCATGCAGGGTCTCGCCGACAACGCCAGCCGTATCAGCGTCGTGGTCGATCTGCTTCAGACCATCGCGTCGCAGACCAACCTGCTGGCGCTCAACGCCACCATCGAAGCCGCCCGCGCCGGCGATGCCGGCCGCGGCTTTGCGGTGGTCGCCTCCGAGGTGAAGAGCCTCGCCAGCCAGACCGCGAAAGCGACCGACGAAATCCGCTCGCAGATCGCCAGCATGCAACAGGTCACCACGACGGCGGTCGGCGCGATCAGGAACATCGGCCAGACCATCGGCGAGATCAACAAGGTGACCACCGCGATCGCCGCCGCGGTCGAGGAACAGGGCGCGGCGACGCGCGAAATCGCCCGTAACATCCAGCACGCCGCCGGCGGTACCTCGGAAGTTTCCAGCAACATCGTCGGCGTCTCCACCGCCTCGGCGCAGGCCGGAGCCGCCGCCGGCGAAGTGCTGAGCGCATCGGGCACGCTCCGCCGCGAAGCCGACGTGCTGCGTTCGGAAATCGACGCCTTCCTTTCGAATATCCGGGCGGCGTAAAGGTTCGCCATGCGCCGCAGGCTTGAGCCTGCGGCCTTAGTGCATGGATTGCGCTACCCTTGCGGTATTAAAGCCTGCCTCGCCGTGTTTTGCTGGGATCGCCGTTGTTTTCGGCTGGCGCCGTGCCGATAGTGCGGCTAAGCCGTACCAGACATTTGCGACCCGAAACGATGCATTCGAAAACAGACACGATCCAATCCTCCGTCGAGGCCCTGCGCTACCCCTGGGAAAATCATCCCGGCCCCGATCAGGTGGTCGAGGTGATGCCGGGCGTATTGTGGGTGCGGCTGAAGCTGCCGTTCCGGCTCAACCATGTGAACATCTATCTGCTCGCCGACGGCGACGGCTGGACCGTGCTGGATTCCGGCTTCGGCAACGAGGAATCGATCGCGGCATGGACCGCGTTGTTCGAAGGCCCGCTGGCTCATGTCAAAATCACGCGGTTGATCGTCACCCACTCGCATCCGGACCATGTCGGTCTCGCCGGATGGATCGTCGAGCGCTTCAACTGTCCGCTCTATATGTCGCAGGTGGAATATCTGCAGTCGGTCTACCATCAGAATCGTGGCACCGAAGAGCGCAAGATGGCGCAGCGCCTGTTCTTCCGCCGTCACGGCATGGACGAGAACCTGACAGATAAACTGCTCGGCCGCGGCCAGGAATATCTGAAGCGGGTTTCGATCCTGCCGCCTTCCTACCGCCGCATCTCGCACGGCGACGAGATTTCGATCGGTAGGCGGCGCTTCAAGGTCATCACCGGCGGCGGCCATGCGCTCGATCAGGTGATGCTGTATTGCGCCGCCGACAAACTGTTCCTGTCGGCCGATCAGGTGCTGAGCAAGATCTCGCCGAATGTCAGCGTGTGGGCGGTCGAACCCGACCAGAACTCGCTCGGGGAATATCTGGCCTCGCTGGCGAGCCTCACCACCACCCTGCCCTATGATTTGCTGGTGCTGCCCGGCCATGGCGTGCCGTTCTACGGATTGAAAACGCGCATCAAGCAGCTCGCCGATCATCACGAGGATCGCTGCCGGCTGATCGCCGAGGCCTGCCGGGAAGTCCCGCAGACCTCGAAGGAACTGGTGCCGGTGGTATTCCACAAGCATGTGCTCGACGTGCACCAGATGGGCTTCGCCGCCGGCGAGCTGATCGCCCATGTCAATTACATGCTGGTCGAAGGCCGCCTGACGGCGGAGGAGACCAACGGGGTGCTTCGTTTCAAGACCACCTGACTTCACCGGATGGTGCCGGTACGCCCCCCGAAAGCTTAGGCTTTCGACTAATGGCGCACAGTCCAGTTGCGCCAATGCGTCGGCTGAATGTCGACGTGCTTTTTGTTTAAAGCATCGACCCAGTCGGCTCCATCTTTGTGACAGGGGAACACGAGCGCGTGAACGATTCCATCAAAGTCCAAGACGCAGACTTCGACATCACCATCGGGTGGCGCAATTGAAACGGGCAACCATTCTGCGGGCAACAAATGCATGACGTACCTCCCATGAAAAGTGCGTTTCGGCTTTGATTATATCAGGCGTCTGTTTGGACAGGACTTCGCGAACGAGAGAAAATGGTTCGGTTCCCCTGACCGGCTTGCTCGCTCCTCAGTTCCCGCCACATGCGGTTTTGCCGGTTTAAAAACCCACAACCCGCTCTCCTTGTGCGTCGCCCGTGATGATAGCTCGGATGGCGAACGGCAAGTGTGAACCGGTTCGCATTGCGCCGCTGAAATGCCGGTCATCCAAGAAGAGGCGGCACGCGCCGCTGGTCCACATGATCCGGCTCACGGCGTTAGCCCAACGGGTCCGCGCAAGGCGCGGCCCGATGACAGGCTCCGGCATACCCTGCCCCTTTCATCGTCGGTGAACGGAGGATCACGCGCTCGGCAGTCGCGCCGCGGCCTTCAGCGGTCGATCAGTTCCGCTGGTAGGTGCGTCCAACCGGTCTCATGCGGCCGAACACAAGCTCGACAATTGCAAGCGTCAGTGCGATGGCGATGAACGCCATCATCACGCCGCGCGGCGTGAGCATCCGCTCGGGTCTCGGTTCGATGACTGCTGTTGATGCGATCTGCACGATATCGACAATCGGGCGCTGTGATGGCTCGATATCGACCCAGCGATCGACCCACGGCGCCTTCACCGGCTGTTCGTCAAGCAACATCTGCGACATCGATTCGAACCATTTGGGCTGGTCGATCGTGCGCTGAACGTTACGGATCTTCTGAACCTTATGGGTCTGATGGTATCGACGTATCGGTGTCGCGTCCCAGCAATGACCCTCGCCGTGCCAATAGATGTGCACCGAACCAAAATGCTGGCGCGCATCGGTCCTGGTCATGCAGGACTTCGAAGCTTCCGATGGCGTGCTCGCCACCAACACTAACACAACAAATACCGCGACGCGCATCGGGTCGCTCCGTCCAAATTACATACCGGCGAATCAATTCGAATCGAATCGCAACCAGCTTTTGATTACTTGAAGGCGAAATTTAGAAGCCGGCTGCAGGTTATGCACGGTTTCAAGCGACAAGATGTCCCACAAGCTGCCGACACGAAGCCCGATTTGCCGGTTCAGCGTGCCAAGCGTGCCGGTGCGAGCATGCATCGGGATGTCGCGGTCTTCGCCGGGCCGATCAGACAACGGATCGCAGTCTGTGGTTCGTCGAGACTGTACCAACGGCGCAACACCTTTGCATTTCCTTCGGTGGAAACACCATTTCGCTCTCGCGGCGCCATACAATTGCCGACTATGATTTTCGGGTGATGGACGACCAGAATCGCTTTCTCCCGCCGATCGAATTACTGATCGTGATCGCAATCAATTTAGCCGTTGGGGGCTTTGCCTATTACGCATTCAGGCTCTGGGGGCTGTTCGGCAGCTAGCCGAGGGGCTTGGTTTCTGCATGCGGTGATTCCCCACGAGGCGCGAATCGGTCTTTATAGCCTCGATAGACTCGCCCCGGGCGATATCCTGGACCGGACGACGCTCTCGAAATCACCAGCACCGTGCGCCCTTCGCATCCGTTCGACTGAGGTTGCAGGATGGCTAGCCCGGCGGGCTCTATGCGCGCAGCAAGGCCGCGGCCTGGATGTCGTCAGGCCGTCGCGTTAAGTCTGGCCAGCGCCGAGGCCTTCAAACGATCCAGATCACGTTCACCGGCGGCGGCCTGCGCCAGAAGATGTTCGGCGATCTCCAGCGCCGACGTCGACCGCTGGTCGATGAATCGTTGATCGGCAAAGACGTCGTCAAGCGCTTGGCGCAAAGCCGCGATCGTGGCGGCATCGTAGGGCTGGCTCGCGGTCATACTCGCCTTCTATTTGACGCCTGTTGCAACAACGTGACCTCGGACAGCCCGCATGCCCGGCAAAGCCGGGCCAAACGGTGGGTGCCAATGGTCAACTGGGAAAACGCTATTTTGACTTTCGAGCAGCCCATATGAACGAGGTCACAGACCGCCAAACAAAAGGAGACCGCCCCGAAGGCGGTCTCTTTGGTCCCGCCGCAGCCTACATCTTGTCTTCGGTTTTCTTTGTCGACTTCGACTTAGCCATCTTTTTCTTGCTCGTTTTATCTTTCGACATATCGGCCTTGGACATGCTGTCACTCTGGGCTGCGGGACCCGTGGTGGCTGGGCCCTTTGTCTCGGTCGATTGAGCCATCACCGCCGAGGAAAACAGAACGAGGGCGGCCGCAGTCAGCATCGTCTTGTGCATTGGAATTCTCCTTGTGAAACCGGCGCGCATCTAACTCGCGTTTCGATTTTCGGTTCCGCGCGGATGATAAGTTGTCGGTGATCTGCGCGCCACGGGCGCGAGCGCACAGCCAGGCTGCGAAAAACCCGGCCGGAATGCCGGGCAATCGCAGTGAATGCATGCGACTGGACAGGGAACGCCGGGGCGGCTGGCTGTCCGGTTTGTGACACGGAAACCTGGCTCATTCCGCAAGCGGGCTTGGTAAGCTCTGTCAGCCGTTGCGCCGGCCGGACGATGGGCTGGCTCACCACCGGACTGAGGCGATCCGAGTGCGCTCCGCGGCAATCAACAGGCCTTGCGCGAACAGGTCGGCGTCGGGCGCCAGCAGCGAAATCGCAGATCCGGTCGCCCTCGCCTCGCCGGGTTAACCTAACCCAATAACATTACCGACAAATGCCATCGACGAATGGGGCGCGCCACGTATCGCGGCCCCGTTGGCTGACGTATTCCAGACTCGATCGATGGCAGAACCTGGTCGATGCAATGTATAAACGCGTGACCCTTGTCGTGAAGCCGGGTCAAATCATCTTTGCGGACGCGAAGGTCGAATGCACGATCCGAACCATGTCGAGGTTCGGCGCCTCGATCGAGGCTTCGCCGCACGCGAACATTCCAGACCAGTTTGTCTTGCTGGTCAGTTCCGATCACAAATCCTATGCCTGTAACGTTGTCCGGCGCAGGGGCAAGCGCATGGTCATCGCCTTCGCCTAGACGACAAGCTTCCAGTTCCAGGTCGCTGCGGGCAGACGCTGGGTCTGCTGCCCCGTTTACTAAAGGGAATTCGCGACGGCCCCGCGAGCCGTCACTTCACCCTCTCAACGCGTATCACTGGCTTGCCGTTCTTTTCTCTGATCGTACTCGTTCTGAAGAAAAATCCGAGGAGAACGGAGTAATGCAGAGCCAGGCTTGTCACCATTCTTGTATCGGCCAGAAATGTGTCGCCAACTCTCATCGCGGCGAATTTTTTACGCCAATATCCGTAGGGCTTACGCTCCTTCAACATGCGGCTCACCTGGCAGAGTGTGCATGGCTGCTGCCAAGCTGAGCGCACCACCAGGCGGCCAGCGGGCTCACGTGGTCGGCGTCCCGCTATTCAGCAACTGGGAAACGGCGGTGACAAGTTGCGCCGGGGCGAATGGCTTGGTCAAAAGTACGCTGTTGGGAACGCCATTTGAAGGCCATTGATCGGCGCTCTGGCCGGTCATGTAGATGATGGGAAATTCCGGGTCGATCTCTCTGGCATGCTTAGCAACTTCCCAACCGTCCATCCTGCCCTTCAGATTGATATCGGTCACAAGCGCGCGGTATTTGCCCTTGCTCCCTTTCAACAAGGTCACCGCCTCTTCGCCCGAGGCAGCGATAGCCGGTTCAAAACCGCCATCACCGAGAGCTTCTTCGATAATGCCCTGAATTGACTGGTCGTCTTCAACGACCATGATCACCAACATGTCTTCCACGCCCCAACTCCCCTTTTTTTAGCCGCGCTGTTACCGCGGCCGGGCGGCTCTTCTGTTGTTTTAAGTTTCGGGTCTGATGACCGGCGCAAGGCGGCTGGTCGCGGGTTCAACGTCCGGCGCAAGAGGGCTGAGCCCCGGCCTCGCATTCGATTCATCTACCTGGGATTTCAGAGCAGCGGCTTTTTCTACCAGAACGGCAGCAAGCTGAGGGTTGCTGGTTGACTGGGCGAATTTGAGCAGCGTCCGCGCCTGACGCGTGAAGTAATATCTGCCGATCACAACGTTCCCCACTCGACACCCAGCGCAATTTATAACACGCGCAAATCAGGCATTGGTTCCCGCCGAAATGTACAAAAGTGCACTTCTGGAACTCGAGCGATGATTCGATCGCCTGCCCGAACCCGCCGACAGGGCGGAAGATGGCGGAATCGTGCCGCCGTTGCCCAAGGCGGCACGGCAGGGCGTGGCCCCAGAAGCTCCGCGGAGCCTGTCATGGTGCCTTGGGGCGCGCATGACGCGATCCGCTGGCAGGGGTCGTCGCGGTTGCCGCGGCGATGAAACTGGAACCGCACGCCGCCGTTGGGATCATCGGCCATGCCGTGTCCGACGCGACCGCCGGTCATTTTTCCGGCTGGAGCGTGGCGGTTTTGTGCCGTTACCGGAATTTCGATTCCGCCGGAAATTCAGACGTGCGCATTCCCCGCATAGAAGCCGCTCGATCACGGCGACGGCTTTTTGGCCGACGACTTTCCGGTCCGCAGCCTTCCGGTCTTGTGCACCTTCGAACGCGCCGTGGCCAAAACCTCCCGAAAGCCCGGGTACCGGGTCAACGCCGTGGTGGCAGCGAACCCGAAGAAACTGGAGCGGCTCATGCCGAGTTCCGCCGCGCGCCGGTCGATCTGCCCGATCAGACTTTTCGGAAGGTAGACATTGACGCGCTCGGATGGATCCGGCGGGTCCACGCCCACGATGAAATAGGCGGGATGGTCGCAGCCCTTGGGCAACACGATCCGCTCAATTGGCGTCGGTTGGGGAAGCGGCTGGCCGCGCTCGAACAACTCATCGACCGCTTGCGCCAGCGCGTTTTCCGCCCTCTCGATGGCCTGCTCCTGCGATTTTCCAGCGGCGACGCAGCCGGGAAAATCGGGAAACCATGCGCCGAACGTTGCCTTGGGACCGCGCTCCAGAACCGCCGGGTAAAGCCGTTTTTTCATTTGGCCTCTTCGTGGCTTTGTGCTATTTCACACACCAAGATGTGTTGAATCACACACCATCCTAACATCGTCCCGAACGGGGCGAAAGGGACCGATGGACCGGCAAGGCGAACTCAGCATCATCCGGGCGGCCTACGCCAAACAGATTCTGGCCGCCACGCGGATCATGGACAATGCGCGTCTCGAGGCAGCGTTCAGCGCAACGCGCCGGGAGGACTTTCTCGGGCCCGGTCCATGGTGGATCCTCCGACGGTTCCGGGACTACGTCACGACGCCCAACGCCGATCCGGTTTATCTCTACACCGACGACCTCGTCGGCATTCTGCCCGAACGGCATCTCAACAATGGGCAACCGTCGTTGCATGCGCACCTCATTCATCAGGCATCGCCGGCGGCAGGCGAACATGTCGTGCATATCGGAACCGGCACCGGCTATTACACCGCCATCCTGGCTCACCTCGTTGGGCCATCAGGCCGGGTTACTGGAATAGAATATGAGCCCGAACTCGCCGCGCGAGCCAAAACCAATTTCGCGACATACCCAAACGTCGATATCGTCGAGGGCGACGGCGCTCTCATTTCGTTCGATACGGCCGATGTCATTTACGTCAATGCCGGCTGCACACGGCCGGCCGAAAGCTGGCTTGATCGGCTCGCCGATGGCGGACGCCTGATCCTCCCGATGACGTCAGACCAAGGTTTTGGGGCAAAAGACCAGGGTTTGGCGGCAAGGTCGCTGGCACAGATCGAGAGGGCAGGCGCGGTGTTTCGTATCGAGCGCCGCGGCAAGGACTATTTGGCTAACTGGATTTCGGGGGTTGCGATCTTTCCTTGCGCCGGAAACCGCGACGAGGTGTCCGAGCGTGCGCTCGCCGAAGCCTTCACCAAAGGAGGCTGGCCGAAGGTCACGCACCTCTATCGCAATCAGGATATCCCCGAGGAGCGTTGCTGGCTTCGCGGATCGGGATGGTGCCTCGCCCATAGCTGACCTGAACGAGCGGGGGCGAGTTCCGCTTCGGATGCCGATGGCGTGCTTCGCTTCGGTTTCATCCTTGGCGATCATCTCGCCGGCGATCAAAAGCACCTCCCGGAATGGTGAAGTCGAGCGGCTGCCGGACGAGTTTTCTTTTGCGATCACGGTTACTAGTATGTCGGCCGCGCCAAACTGTTCAGTGCACCCCCATGTGTGACTTCGAACCTGGGCAGATCTGACGACACCCGTTGGAAAAGAGCGGTTAGTCAGCGTGAATGCAGTTGCGAAAAAACTCCTGATCGTTTGCTGTGCCGCCGCGCTGGTCGAGATGTTGGCGGTTTGCCGCGCCTTGGCGGAGCCGCCTGATTTCAGCGGCGTATGGCTTCCGGACGTGCAAGACCAGAAGCGCCAGGAAACCGCGAACGCCCCGCCCTGGAAGCCGGATATTCTGCCGCAGATCCAGCACATGGTTGCCGAGGAAAAAGCCGGCCGGCCTTTCCTTGTGCTCAACTATTGTCTGCCGCACGGCATGCCGAGCTGGATGCTGATCACGCACAATGCGTTTGAGCTTCTGACCACCCCGGGCCGCATCACCATGCTGGGTGAAGTCGATGGCAACCGGATGCGACGGATCTACATGGATGGTCGTCCGCATCCCGAAGACCCCGATGTGACGCTGCACGGCCACTCGATCGGGCATTGGGACAGCGAAACGCTGGTGATCGACACCACGGCCATCGCGCCGCAGGCCTATATCGCGATCAGTGAGGCGGTCGGCATCCCCAATAATGGCGACATGCATGTTGTCGAACGGCTACATTTGGCGAAGCCGGATGTTCTCTACGACGAGCTTGAAATAACGGCGCCGAAGGTTCTCAACGCAGCCTGGAAAACCACGCGGATTTTCCGCCGCTATCCCGAACGTCATTTCGAGATCACTGAAGGGGAATGTGCTCAGGAAGACCTGCTCCCAGGGAAGGATCAGTTCGGCAACGACATATTCGTTCCCAACCCACAAGGCCCCTACGGCTCAGTCCACACCGTGAAATAGGGATGCAGTGAAATAAGGATGATGCAGATGCCACCGAGAATCGTTCCGCTCGCTGTGAGCCTGATCTTCAGCCTGGCCTTCAGCCTGGTCTTGGGTTTTGGCGGCATCGCAGCCGCGCATCATTCCAATGCCGCTTACGATCTCGAGCATCCCCAAACCATGGAAGGCACCGTCAAGAGCGTCAACTGGACCAACCCTCACATTAGCTTCGTCGTCGAGAAAGACGTCAAGAACGGCGAACCACCAAGCACGTGGGTGTTCGAAGTCTCAAGCCCGGGGGTTTTGACGCGCTCGGGCTGGACCAAACGCTCGCTGCAGCCCGGGGATCACGCGGTCTTCCGCTACGCGCCGCTTCGCGACGGCAATCGCGGCGGGTTCCTGCAGAAAGTCACGCTGCCGAGCGGCCAGGAGCTGAGTTATACCCTGATGCCCGGCGAGCAATGAGACGATGATTGACGCCGCCTTTGACGCCACCTTGGGCGAATTCTCCAAATGGCTGGCGGAGACTTCGCTGAGCCACACCATCCAGACCACCAAATGGATGATACCGACCCTTCAGATCATTCACATTCTGAGCGTTGCCGTGGTGTTTTCTTCCGCGATCCTGGTGGATCTTCGGATCTGGCGGTTGCTCGAGCGCGACGTGCCGTTGCCCGAGGTCGCGCGGCGCTTCCTGCCAACGATCTGGCCGGTCCTGCTCATCCTGTTGACCACGGGAAGCCTGCTGATCGTCGGCGAGCCGCGGCGGTCGCTGCTCAATTTCACCTTCTATCTCAAGATGGCGCTGCTGGCTGTCGCCATCATGCTGACTGCCGGGCTGCAACGGTCGATATCGTCATCGCCGGGCTCTTGGGACAAGGATCGAGCGCGCCGGATCGCAGGACGGTTCGCGGCCACCGTCTCGATATTGGTCTGGAGCAGCATTCTATTCGCCGGACGTTGGATTGCTTATACGCAGGCGGGATGATGCAGCCGCTTCTGGATTTTATTTCATATTTCGAGGACAGCGCCCTGGCGGACAACATTCGCGAGAACGATTGGCTGTTTCCCCTGATTGAATCGGTGCACGTGGTCTCGATTTGCCTGGTGGTTGGCTCCATTCTTGTGGTCGATCTGAGATTGCTTGGGCTCGCCTCCGTGAACCGGACGGTGAGCCGCATCACCAGCGGAATTTTGCCCGTCACCTGGGGCGCGTTCGCCGTTGCCTTTGCCTCGGGCATCCTGCTGTTCATTTCCAACGCCACCAAGTACCTGGACAACGGCTATTTCGTTGCCAAGATTTTTCTCATCTGCGCGGCCGGTCTGAACATGGCGATCTTTCATGGCATAAGCGCCAAAGATTTGCCGCGGTGGGAGAAGCAGACGGTGCTGCCGCGCCGAGTGCGGCTGGCGGGAGGATTTTCCATTCTGCTCTGGGTTGCGGTGGTCGCATGCGGGCGCTGGATCGGATTTACCATGCAGGTTCACTAAGATGATCAACATTCGCCGCTGTGTCGGCACTCTAGTCGCAGTCGTCATGACGTGCGTGGCCGTATCGCCATCGATATCCGACGACGCAGTGCCGCCCTTCCAACCCCATGTCGATATGAAGACCTTCATGGAGCATGTCCTTGGCCCGGCCGCGGCGATCATCTGGAAAGTCAACGGACTGGTCATCGACGAAAAAGGTGAGCATGATCTCTCCCCGAAGTCGGACGACGACTGGGAGCAAGTCGTAAGCGGCGCGGCAACGCTGGCCGAGGCCACGAACGCGCTGATGATTCCGCAGCGGGCGCGTGATCAGGACTGGAACCGTTATGTCAAGAAACTGGCGGACGCGGCGAACCAGGCTTACCGCGCCGCGGAAGTCCATGACTTGAAATCCGTCTCGGAGGTCAGCGACCAGCTCGACGGGATTTGCACGGCTTGCCACCGTCACTATGGACTTGAATAAAGGGTGACGTTTCGGGAATTAAGCCGGTTCCAGCACACCGAGAAACTGATCTCCTCCGTGTGCCAGGCAATGTCGCCCTATTCCATTCCGTCTCACTTCCGCCCTGAAACATCGGCTAACCGCAAAATCCATTAGCGTGTTGATCAGGATCAAGTTTTGTTCCGCGCTGGAAGCAACCCTTCTGCCATCCATTGCGCGCCAGAAACGATAATTCCGGCTCGACATCAAAGCTGGAAACGCTCTAAAACGGCTTGAGCCGCTTCCGGCCTCACGCTTCGCCCCGGGTCTTGCGATGGATTACAGCAAATTCTTCAGTGCCGCCCTCACCCGCCTGCATGACGAGCGGCGCTACCGGGTTTTCGCCGATCTCGAGCGGATCGCGGGCCGGTTTCCGCACGCGGTGTGGCACTCCCCGAACGGGCCTCGCGATGTCGTGATCTGGTGCTCCAACGACTATCTCGGCATGGGGCAGCACCCGAAGGTGGTCGGCGCCATGGTCGAGACCGCCACCCGCGTCGGCACCGGCGCCGGCGGCACCCGCAACATCGCCGGCACCCATCATCCGCTGGTGCAGCTCGAGCAGGAACTGGCCGATCTGCACGGCAAGCAAGGCGCGTTGCTGTTCACCTCGGGCTATGTCTCGAACCAGACCGGCATCGCCACCATCGCCAAACTCATTCCGAACTGCCTGATCCTGTCGGATGCGCTGAACCACAATTCGATGATCGAGGGCATCCGCCAGTCCGGCTGCGAGCGCCAGGTGTTCCGCCACAGCGACATGGCCCATCTCGAAGAACTGCTGCGCGCCGCCGGGCCCGACCGGCCAAAACTGATCGCCTGCGAGAGCCTGTATTCGATGGACGGCGATATCGCACCCTTGGCGAAGATCTGCGACCTCGCCGAGCGCTACGGCGCCATGACCTATGTCGACGAAGTCCATGCGGTCGGCATGTATGGACCGCGCGGCGGCGGCATCGCCGAGCGCGACGGCGTCATGCTCCGCATCGATATCCTGGAAGGCACGCTTGCCAAGGCGTTCGGCTGCCTCGGCGGCTATATCGCGGCCAGCTCCGATATCATCGACGCGGTCCGGTCCTATGCCCCCGGCTTCATCTTCACTACCGCACTGCCGCCTGCGATCTGTTCGGCCGCGACCGCCGCGATCCGGCACCTCAAGAGCTCGAGCTGGGAGCGGGAGCGCCATCAGGATCGCGCCGCCCGCGTCAAGGCGATCCTGACCGCCGCCGGCTTGCCCGTGATGTCGAGCGAAACCCATATCGTGCCGCTGTTCGTCGGCGACCCCGAAAAATGCAAACGGGCCAGCGACATCCTGCTGGAAGAGCACGGCATCTATATCCAGCCGATCAACTATCCGACCGTCGCCAAGGGCGCCGAGCGGCTGCGGATCACGCCGTCGCCCTACCACGACGACCGATTGATCGATCAGCTCGCCGAGGCCTTATTGCAGGTCTGGGAGCGTCTCGGCCTGCCGCTTGCGGAAAAGTCCCTGGCGGCGGAATAGCGTTAACCGCTCGGCGGCTAATCTTAACGGTTCCGACCGGCGGCATCCGATGCTTTGCCGGCCCGATCCGGCTATACTCCCTCCCTGCGACGGCTGTCGCCGACGGGTGCGCGGTCGAATCCCGCGCTGGTACCTGTTAAGGGAGATAAGCAGCAATGCTGCACGACTGGGGCGTGATCGGAGCCGCCTTCGCCTATATCGGGTTCCTGTTTTTCGTCGCCAGCTACGGCGACCGCCTGTCGCCGACCCAGCGCGGGCGCGCCAGCGCGCTGATCTATCCGCTGTCGCTGGCGATCTATTGCACGTCCTGGACATTTTTCGGCTCGGTCGGATTCGCCACCCGCACCAGCGTCGATTTTCTCGCGATCTATGTCGGCCCGATGCTGATGATCGGATTGTGCACGCCGCTGCTGCGCCGCGTGATCCAGCTCGCCAAGTCGCAGAACATCACCTCGATCGCCGATTTCATCGCCGCCCGCTACGGCAAGAGCCAGGCCGTCGCCGCGACCGTCGCGCTGATCGCCATCATCGGATCCGTTCCCTATATCGCGCTCCAGCTCAAGGCGGTGGCGTCGTCGCTGGAAACCATCCTCAGCGAGGACCAGGCGTTCTCCTCGATCCCGATCGTCGGCGATATAGCGCTGATCGTGACGCTGGCGATGGCGGCATTCGCGGTGTTGTTCGGAACCCGGCAGAGCGATGCGACGGAACATCAGCACGGCCTGATGCTGGCGGTCGCCACCGAATCCATCGTCAAGCTGGTGGCCTTCATCATCGCCGGTGCGTTTGTCACGTTCTGGATGTTCTCACCAAATGAGCTGATCGAACGCGCGATGAAAACGCCGGAAGCGGTGCGCGCCATCAACTACACGCCGTCGATCGGCAATTTCCTGACCATGACGCTGCTGTCGTTCTGCGCGATCATGCTGCTGCCCCGGCAGTTTCACGTCAGCGTGGTGGAGAATTCCAGCGATGCCGAGGTGGGGCGGGCGCGCTGGCTGTTTCCATTGTACCTGGCCGCCATCAACCTGTTCGTGATTCCGATCGCGCTCGCAGGCCTCGTCACCTTCCCGTTCGGCGCCGTCGACAGCGACATGTATGTGCTGGCGTTGCCGATCGAGGGAAATTCCCCCTTGCTCAGCGTCGCGGTCTTTGTCGGCGGCCTGTCGGCGGCAACCGCGATGGTGATCGTGGAATGCGTCGCGCTTTCGATCATGGTCTCGAACGATATCGTCGTGCCGCTGGTGCTGCAGCGGGCCGCGGTATCGCGCACGGGCAAGGATTTCGGCGACTTCCTGCTCCGGGTTCGCCGCTTTGCGATTTTTGCCATCATGGTGATGGCGTATTTCTACTACCGCGCGCTGGGCAACACCCAGCTGGCGGCGATCGGCCTGTTGTCCTTTGCGGCCATCGCACAGCTCGCGCCGGCGTTCTTCGGCGGCCTGATCTGGCGGCGCGCCACCGCGCGCGGCGCCATGGGCGGCATGCTGGTCGGCGTCGCCGTGTGGATCTATACGCTGTTTCTCCCGAGCTTCCTGGAGGGCAACACCGCGGGCCTGTTGCTGCTGCAGCACGGCCCGTTCGGCATCGAGGCATTGCGTCCGCAAGCCCTGTTCGGCGCCGATCTGCCACCGCTGCTGCACGGCGCGCTGTGGTCGCTCTCGCTGAATCTTTTGACCTATGTCGGGCTGTCGCTGGCGCGTCCGCCGTTCTCCATCGAGCGATTGCAGGCGGATCTGTTCGTGCCCAACGCGATCCCGCCGATCGCGCCGACGTTCCGGCGCTGGCGCACCACGGTGACCGTGCAGGACATCCAGAGCACGGTGGCACAGTATCTCGGCCCCGAACGCGCCCAGCATTCGTTCGAGGCCTTCGCGGCCACGCACCGCACCAGCCTGGAGCCGGCCGCGCCCGCCGACTTCGAGCTGCTGCAGCACGCCGAGCATCTGATCGCTTCCTCGATCGGGGCCGCGTCCTCGCGCCTGGTGATGTCGCTGTTGCTGCGCAAGCGCACCGTCTCCGCCAAGGCGGCGCTCAAGCTGCTCGACGACTCCCACGCCGCGCTGCACTTCAATCGCGAGATATTGCAGACAGCGCTGAACCACGTGCGCCAGGGCATTGCCGTGTTCGACCCGGATTTGCAGCTGATCTGCTCGAACCGGCAGTTCGGCGAAATCCTCGGGCTGCCGCTGCATCTCGTGCAGATCGGAATTCCGCTAAAGGAAATCCTCGAATTCATGGGAGCGAGCAGCCCGCCCGGCGCGGGCGATCGCGAATCCCTGATCGAAATGCGGCTGGCCGCCTACACCACCGAAGGCGAGCCCTATCTGGAACGGTTGCCCGACCGCCACATGGTGATCGAGGTCCGCGCCAACCGGATGCCCGGCGGCGGGCTGGTCATCACCTTCTCCGACGTCACCCCGAGCTTCGAGGCCGCCGAAGCGCTGGAACGCTCCAACGCCACGCTGGAAAAGCGCGTGCGCGACCGCACCGAGGAACTCACCCGCCTGAATTCGGAGCTGGCGCTGGCCAAGAGCACGGCCGAGGACGCCAGCATCTCGAAAACCCGTTTCCTGGCGGCGGCGAGCCACGACATCCTGCAGCCGCTGAACGCCGCGCGGCTCTATGTGACAAGCCTGGTCGAGCGCCAGAACGGCGGCGAGGATTCGCGGCTGGTCGAGAACATCGACGATTCGCTGGAGGCGATCGAGGAAATCCTCGGCGCGCTACTGGACATTTCGCGGCTCGATGCCGGCGCCATGACGACGGCGATCACGAGTTTCAAGATCGGCGACATGATGCGTTCGCTTGAAATCGAGTTCGCGCCGATGGCCCGCGCCAAGGCG
>WNGJ01000550.1_pt1 | contig 34495 bp, 32 predicted proteins | sample 5400611 | NCBI WGS metagenome assembly WNGJ01 (sample SAMN13153375, study PRJNA577476) | soil metagenome | isolation source: 40 cm soil or saprolite under Garry oak tree replicate 1 | place: USA:California | collected 2016-06-15
GTCAAGCCTCACATCAACCTGACGACCACGATCGAGGGCTTGAAGAACGAGGTCGGCGCGCCGCCGGCTGAGCTCGAGCTCTCGCTCCCGATCTCGACGCGCACCCTGGAGCGCATCTCTTGCGACTGCACCATGTCGCGGGTGCTGCTGGCTGACTCGACAGTGATCGATGTCGGGCGGGCGACGCGGGTCGTCTCGGCGCCGACCATGCGGGCGCTGCGGGTGCGGGACAAGGGCTGTCGGTTCCCGGGTTGCGACCGCCAGGTCGGCTGGTCGAGTGCGCATCACCTGGATCATTGGTCGCGAGGCGGGCCGAGCAATCTGCCCAACCTTGTACTGCTTTGTCATTACCACCATCGGCTTGTGCATGAGGGCGGGTGGCAGGTCATCAAATCCGGTCGTGAGTTTCGATTTCTGCCGCCGGAGCGGGTCGTGATGCGAAGGGTGCGCGGACCGGGGATGCGCTGGGCGGCTTAGCTCCCATGCTCACAGCTCACAACTGCAGCAGGTGGTCGCGACGATCGCGGTCCCCTAGGCGCTACTTTGGGCGGTTGTCGAAGACCAGGGCGTATCCCTTGCGGGATTTGTTCACGACCTCGGCGCCATTGCCAAGCGTCTTGAGCTTCTTACGCACGCGACTGATGTAGGTCCGCATCGATTCCTCGGGAAGCTGGCCGTCGTGCCAGGCTTCGACCAGAAGGGCCTGGGCTGAGAAGTATTTGTCCGGCCGGTTGAGGAGCACTGACAGCAGCTGAAACTCGCGCCTGGTCAGGGTGATCGAGTTGTCCTGATACGTGATCGTGCGGGTGTCCACGTCGATCACGAGGTCTTCGAGCTCCATCTGCCGCTCTACCCAGAAGTCCATCCGCCTCGTATACCGGTCGAGCTGCGACTGGATCAGGGTGACGTCGTCGGTCAGGTCCAACTTCGCGGCGGGGGAGACGCGCTCGAGGTTACCGAGGACTCGCTTCAGGAGGTCGTCTTTGAAGGCGATCATCTCCCGGTAGACGCTGATCCAGTGCCTTGTGTCTTGGGGCCGCATAGACGCGGGGTCTTCGCCCTCGAGCAGGCGGTCGCGCTTGGGCATCGCTCGCGCCACGGCCCGATCCTACGCTCAATTTGATGCGGTCTTTGGTGCAGCCGGAGTCAGCAGGCTCCATGCTTCAAGCCGATCTCGCAAAGTGGCTTCCGATCGGCTGTCGAGCGGCTGGACTGGTGGAGCGCACCATGACTCGCAGACGCCCTGCAGGTGGCACGCAGCCTTGTAAGCGGCAGGGAAGATTCCAGCGCGGAGCGCCGCCACCAGCTGGTGGACAGCATCCTGGCCGGCGCGCGCCTCCACCAGGTCTCTACGTGTGAAGGCGTCAAAGACCCGGACGACCCATTGGGGCGCGACATTGGCCGTGCCGCAGATCGTGCCAGAGGCGCCCATCACCAGCGACGGCAGCAACATGTTGTCGCTGCCGGTGAACACTCGGAAATGCGGCAGCCCTCGAGTCGCGATGCAGACTCCCTCGAAGTATTCGAAGTCCCGGCTCGAGTCCTTGATGCCGGCGATGGTTCCTTCTGCCGCGAGCGCGGCGACGGTGGCCGGATCAGCCACCACCTTCGTGAGCTGCGGGATGTTGTAGAGCAGGATGGGCAGCGGGCTGCCCTTGGCGAGCTCGCGGTAGAACGCGAGCACGGTCGCCTGGTCCATCAGGTAATAGAAAGGTGGGGCGACCAACGCCGCACCAGCGCCCAGGCGGGCCGCGGCCTCGACCTCGACGCGAGCCGCGGCCAGGTGACTCTGCGCCACGCCGCAGATGACGGGCACGCGACCAGCCGCAGCCGCAACCACGCTCGACAGGAGAGTCCGGCGTGCCTTCTCGTCGAGCGAGGCGGTCTCGCCTGTCGACCCCAGCGCCAGCAGACCGGTGACGCCGCCCCCGATCACGTGCTCAACCAGACGTTCCACCCCGGCTTCATCGACGGTGCCGTCCGCGTGCAGAGGTGAGATCAGCGCCGGCAGAACGCCGGCGAGGTCCTTGATCGCGGCCACCACGTAAAGGTACTCAGCCGCGTTCGGCGATGCGGGAGACCACTGCCCGCTGCTCGGGCGTGAAGAACGGCGGCTCTCCGGCGAGGGCGTTCTCACGCACGTGGTCGAGATGCTGCGTGGCTGTGAGCACAGTGCTCACTCGAGGGTCGCTGGCGATCCATTTCAAGATTGCCTGCGCCCAGGTTTCCACTCCCAGGGCCTCGAGCTCTGCGGCTGAAGGGCGACGGTCGAGGATTCCGTGCTGGAGGGGACTCATGACGAACACGCCCAGACCCAGCGCTTCCGCCAGCGGCAGGATTTCGCGCTCCGCGATTCGGCGCTGCGGGTTGTACGGGATCTGGATCATGTCGAGCCGCTTACTCCTCATCAGCGCCGCCATCTCGCCAAACGCCGACTCCTGGTAGTGCGTGGCGCCGACCGCACGAACCTTGCCCTCGTCCTTCAACCCTTCGAGCAGCGCGAGCTGCGCGGGGACGTTGACCAGGTTGTGCACCTGGTAGATGTCGACAGGCCCGAACAGGAGCAGGGCGCGATCTGCCTGGGTTCGGCCTTCTTGGGCGCTGGAGGTCCAGATCTTCGTCGCGACCTGCACCCGATCGCGGATGCCGTCCAGGGCCCGCGCCAGCGTCGCCTCCGCCTTGCCGTACATCGGGGATGAGTCGAACAGGTCGATGCCCGCCTCAATCGCCGCCTCGACCAGCGGCCGGCGGTCTGCGTCCGTGTCAAAGGTGCGCCAGGTCCCCATTCCGAGGACGGGGACCGTGAGCGAGCTTTTACCCAGTCGCCGGCGCTCCACTGCTACCGCTTGAAGTTCCCCTCGACGATCCGGTTGCGCATCCGTCCGATCCCCTCGACCTCGGTCTCCATCACGTCTCCAGGCTTGAGGAACTCGGGCGGGGTGCGGGCGAACCCCACGCCGTCCGGGGTGCCGGTCGCGATCATCGCGCCGGGCAATAGAGTCATGCCTTTCGACGCCCACTCAACGATGGCGTCGACCGCGTGGATCATGTCGCGGGTATTGCCCTCCTGCTTCACCGCGCCGTTGACGCGAAGCCACAGGTTGAGCGCTTGCGGGTCTTCGACCTCATCACGTGTCACCACCCACGGGCCGATCGGGCTCGCCCGGTCGATGCTCTTGCCCTTGAACCACTGGCCGCCCCAATCGCTCTGGATGTCGCGCGCGGTGACGTCGTTGATCACGGTGAAGCCGAAGACGTGGTCCAACGCGTGCTCGCGCTTGATGTTCGCGCCACGACTGCCGATGACGACCGCGAGCTCGACCTCCCAGTCGATCTTGTCGCTGACAGATGGCTCGATGGCGATGTCCGCGAAGGGATCCGTGAGCGAGGTGATCGCCTTGGTGAAGATCGTCGGCGGGCTGGTCTCGCCTCCCACGACGTGCGCGGTCTCTTCCGCATGCTTCTGATAGTTGCGCCCGATGGCGATCACGTTCCCCCGCGGCGGATCAAGCGGCGCGAGCAATTCCAGCTCCGCCAGCCGCCGGGAGGTCGCGTGCGCGGAGGTGAGCGTCGAGCGGGCGCGGGCCAGCCCTGCGTCGCCGGCGTCGATCAGAGCGAGCAGATCTGCAAACTCGGCTAGCTCGACAACTTCCTCCGCTGCATTGGGACGCAACGCGCCCAGCCTGCGACCGCCATCGGCCCTGAACATCAAGAGCTTCAACTGGTTTCAACCCTCCCTTTGCGCAGCGAGTGCGCGATCAGAGATCCACTTCAGCGACACCACGAATGACAGCCAGGCGACCGAGATGAGGATTCCTTCCAGCACGTCGCTCGGCCAGTGAGCACCGACGTAGATCCGGCTGATCGCGTTGGCGAGGACGAGGGCGACCACCAGCCCCCAGCCGACCGGCTGCGCCCACCGAGGTAGGAAGCGCCGTCCCAGGCTGAGCATCAAAACCGTAGCCAGCGTGACGATGAACATCGTGTGGCCGCTTGGAAAGCTCGAATCGGGCGGGGTTTCGGTGACGTGCAGCACCTGGGCCGGGGTCGGGCGCGGGCGCAGGATCACGTGGCTCAGCGCCAGGTACCAGAGCGCGCTGAGGGACGCGGCTGCGGCCAGGATCCAGGCGCGCCGATTGAAGAGCAGGATGATCACAAAGACGAGCACTTCGAGCGCGGCGCCCTTGAAGTCGCCGATCCAGCTGAAGATTGGGAATGTCAGCGCGAGAGGACCCCAGTTGATGGATTGGACGTCGTCTTCGATCGTCACGTCGGCCGGGACGAAGGGGTGCGCGGCGATGTAGAACGCAAGTGCCGCCGCCGTGAACGCGAATACGCCGGCCACCGCGATCAGCGGCTTGTTCACTGAAGCCGTCACCGCGCCTGGGCATGCTCTTCGGGCTCGTCGTACCACCGCACGCGATCGCCCACGCGGCTGCGCAACCGCCACCTGGCGGTCTTCGGCGCCTGCTCGATCGCGGTCGAGAGAATATCGAGCCGCTCCTGGATCAAACTCGAGGCTTCTGCAACCAGGTCATATCCAGCGAGGTTGCTCTTACACCGCTGGATCGTGGCCTTCGAGGTTCGCCACAGGCCCCAGTCCTTCGCACAGAGGCCGGCGATGAAGTCGCCTTCGATCCCAGAGCCGTCTCCGCTGCTCACCTTGTGGTGATAGGTGAGGTTGTAGATGTCGCGCTGGTCGGTCTCGTTGAGCTCGACGATCTGCAGCTTGGTCAAGAGCAGCTCGGCCAGCGGTATGGTGAGGTGGTCGCGCTCGATGCGATCCGTGATCGGGATCACATGACACATTGAGAATTCGCCGATGAAGACGTCGAGCTTGCGCTGATTGGGGTCGTAGAAGAGGAGTCGTCGCGCTCCATGCAGCGTGTTGAACATCTCATCCGGGACATAGCCCGCGCCGGTCAAGAGCTCCGTGACCGCCGCGCGACTGCCCCGGCGGGTGGCGATATCAATGTCTTTGATCGGGCGCTTCAGGAGGGGCCCGGCCACCGGCGCCTGGAGGTGCACCGCCACGCTGCCCAGGACGCGGACCATCACACCTTTATCAGCTGCTGCCTCCACCAGCCGCCGGGCCTCGGCGAGGGGATCTGCCAGCGGTGTTCTATCCAGTGGTGAAGAGGAAGTCGATGTAGCTGCCATCCTGAGCGAAGTCCACGATAGCGCCGCGCAGCACATCGGCGGAATAATCGCTCCCTGGGTTGAGGCACATCGTCGAGCCGATCTTCTGCGCGGCGCGCGATTCGTGGATGTGGCCGTGCAATCCGACGACGGGTTGGTATTTCTTGATCACGTCGCGCACCGCCTTGCTGCCCACCGGGATGATGCTGGGCCGTCCGCCGCGGATCACCGGGCGCAGCTCTGAGTCCAGCTCGGCCGCGAAATCGAGCCCCGTGCCGTAGGGCGGGCAGTGGAAGTTGACCACGACCTTGCTCCCTGCTGGCGCGGGGTCGAGGATCGCCTCGAGCCGGCGACCCAGCTCCTCCTCGGGATACTCGCGCTCGGTGTTCCACGGTGTCGGGGTGACGTCGCCGCAGCTCGCCATGAGCACCGGACCGAGCTCGACCAGCTCCGCCTCCGGTGACTCGATTCGCGGCGCGGACTTCAGCACCGGGTCGATCGCCTTCGGGTCGTCGTTTCCGGGAGTGATGATGCAGCGCACCGTGGCGGGCAGCCGTTCCTCCGCGAGCCTGCACCAATCCTCGATCTGCTCGATGATCGCGCGCTCGAACGCCCCGACGAGGTACTTCGGATCGTTCTCCATGCGCTCGACGTCAGGCGGGTCGGTGATCACCGAGTAGAAGCCGAGCCGGTTGATCTCCGCGCGCAGCCTCTCCTCGTCCGCTCGCGGAACAGTGACCATCTCGCCGCGCACCCTCGCGCTCAGGCTTCCATTCTCTGAGCGGATTGGCACGAGTCCCTTGCCGGCGATGTCGCCGCCCAGCACGAGCACGTCAGCTTCATAGGATGCGGCGGCCGCCAGGAACTTCCGGAAGCAGCGATCAGACCCGTGGATATCGGTCGCGAAATAGATGCGGAGGGCCCGCTTCCTTGCGCGACTACCGAAGATCAGGTTCCGGATCGCTTACTCGGGCGGAAGCTCCCGCATCGCCAGGCGCAGGTCGATCGACGACTGCCGCAGCCGCAGCTGCCGGGCAATGAGGTAGATGACCGGGCCGGCGCCCAACACGATCACCAGCGTGGCCACCGACGAGAAGCTGAAGGCGCCGAACACCTCGGGGTGCGTGATGATCAGGACCACCACGACCAGCGCGAGCACAGTCGTTGCCGCGCCCCACAGAGCGGGCACCGGGATGCCTCCGATCCGAGGCAGTGCGGTCGCGCCTGGCTTCATGATCAGGTCCGGCCGCCGGAACGGGAGGGCGGTCGCCGCCACCCCGCCCGCGAGAATGATCAGAGCGACGAACAAGGCCAGGTTGGCCACGATGTTCGCGAGGTTCAGAAAAGCCGCCAGCAGTGCGAACACGATTCCGCCGGCCACCGCCACGATGATTGCGTTCGTCGGCACCGCGCTGCTCTCGCTGATCTTGGCGAGGCCGATCGGAAGCAAACGGTCGAAGGCGAGCGCAAAGAGGACGCGCGTGATGACGGCCACGAACGCCAGGTCCACCGCCAGCTCGGCGGAGGGGACCGCGATTCCAATCAGGATCTTGCTGATCGGGTCGCCCGACAGCACCAGGCCGTAGCCAAGGCCGCCGGCAGAGGACTGCAGGCTCGTGATCGCGCCATAGGCCGCGGGGTCGGTGGCCCCAAGCTTGGCCTGCGACTGCATGAAGTCGAGACCGACGGTGTTGAGCATCAGCAGCCAGACGCCAACCCAAACGACGATGAGCAAGCCGATGCTGATCACTGAGGCGTACAGATACGTTCGGCCCGGACGCTTCAGCTCGCCGCCGACGTAGTACGAGTAAAGGACGCCGTTGTAGTTCAGGACCATGAATGGCACAACGAGCAGCGATGCGCTGAACGACACGCCCAGCGGGATGCTGTCCTTGGCCGCGGCGGCGAGGATCTCGTTGTAAGCGGTCGGATGGCCGCTGAACGCCCCAAAGGCAGTGACGAAGTCGTTGTGCGAGTGCGTCACCAGCAACCAGCCGAGCACCAGAAATGCGACCAGCTGGACGATGACCAGGCCGAGGATGACCTGGGCGAGCCGGCGGAGCGACACCCATGAAGCCGCGCCGACCACGAGCAGCATGAGGACGCTGATGATGGCGATCGCTGTCTGGCTCGTGACCTGGGAGGCGGCGTCACTGATCGCCGAGCTCCCAAATGCGGCGCCGAGGGCCGTCAGGAGAAACGGGAAGTACTGCGCGGTGAAGTTCGCGTTCGCGGCAAGGATGTAGGTGAACGCGATGCAGATGCCGATGCCGAACATCGCACCGAGAGCGGGGGAGATGATGCGGGAGAGATACACGTACTCGCCTCCGGCGCGGGGAATCGCCTCGAGCAGGTACTTGTAGGCGAACATCGCCACCAGCCAGACGCCGGCGCCGAGTAGAAGCGGCAGCGTCATGTCGGCCTGGTTGAAGGCGGTCAGGCCGGCATTGAAGTTGATGAACGTGTTCACAACGGCGACCGACGCAAGCGAGATGGCCGTCGCGGCCGGGATGCCCAGCTCGCGCACGAGTCCCGAGGACTGGCGTGTGAACAGACCGGAGCCGGTCGCGGCCCGACCTCCACTCATCGGAGCGCTGGTGCTGGCCATCATTCCCCTCCTAAGTCGGCGGCCCAAACGTCCAATGGCCCACGCCATTGGAAGGTTCCAGAACCATAGGTCACGGCCTCGACTCCGTCAAGGACGTTTTATCGCAGCATCGGTGACCTCGCGAAGCTCGACCCAGCGCCGCTCCGCAGCCGAGCGCTCGATTGCCTCACAAATCGCCTGCACCGCGGCGCCCTGCGCAAAGTCAGGCTCCCACGGCCCATCCGGCCAACGCTCGAGCAGGTCGCCGAGGTGGTTGACGAAGCTGGCGCCGTAACCGACGCCCTGGCCGATCGGCCACCAGTTGCGGGCGTAGGGATGAGATTCGTGCTCGGCTCGGATCGTTCTCATGCCATATAGGCCTGGATCGTCGCCGCCCTCGCCATAGAGCAGCTCGTTGAGCCGTGCGTACTCGAAGACAAGCGTGCCACTCGAGCCGTTGACCTCGATCGTGAAGTCACAGGGACGCCGCACCGCCGTGCGGGCCATCTCGAACACGCCGCGCGCCCCCGACTCAAAGCGCACGAGCGCTGACGAAGCCTCGTCGACGGTCACAGGTCGCTGCGATCTTTCTCGCACGAAAGTCTCCGACTGGCCGGAAACCTCGGCGATGCCGCCCGCCATCCACGTCGCCATGTCGATCAGGTGGCTGCCCAGGTCCGCGATCGTGGTGCCGCCGATGGAACGGTCGAAGCGCCAATCGAACGGTATGGCCGGGTCGACGAACTCGTCCGAAAGCCAGGTCGCACGCAGCAACCGCACCGTGCCGACGGCGCCTTCTTCCACCATCCGCTTCATCAACGACACGGCAGGCAGCCGCCGGTAGTTGAAGCCGATCGCGTTCAGCACGCCGGCCTGGCGCACGGCATCGAGAGCTCCCGCAGCCTGCGCATACGTCGCGGCCAGCGGCTTCTCGCAGATCACAGCCTTGCCTGCCGCGGCGGCGGCAATGGCGATCTCCGCATGCGTGCCGGGTGGGGTGCAGATATCGACGATGTCGACGTCGGGCCGCCTGATCAATTCGCGCCAGTCGCCGGTCCAGCTCTCGAAGCCGTAGGCTTCCGCTGCCCGCGACACCTTTGCTTCATCTCTTCCGCTGATCGCCCGCAGCCTGGGCCGGTAGGGCAGCGAGCGCATCACGGGCGCCGCGGTGTACGCGTACGAGTGAGCCCGGCCCATCATGCCGTAGCCGGCCATGCCGATCCCAACCTCCGGATGAGCCATCTACCCGGTCACGGCCTTGGCGGCAGCTCGCTCGGCGGCTTCGAGCGCGGCCGCTGCGTCGTCTCCGCCGGCCCCTTCCCGCGCTTCGCCGCGCACGTGCCGGGCGAAGCTCTCGGCCTGCAGGCGCAGGGCGCCGAAAAAACTCTCATCGGCGGTGGGCGGCCACAGAAACCTGCTCTCCTCGGCGTCCTTGGTGCCGAACACCTCCACCTTGCAGACGTCGCCCAGCGGAAACCGGCGGCCCAGCGAGATCAGGGCCGTGCTGCCACCCGAAAGCTCAGCGATGGCCTGCGCGCTTTCGGGATCGCCCGGCCAAGGCTCGGCCGCGACTCCGCAGAAAAGCGAGGTGATCTTTCCGAACTCCTGCCCGGTAAGCCAGCGCGTCTGATCGAACTCGTGCACGCCCATATCGATGAAGATGCCGCCGCTGTGGGTGCGGAAATAAGCTGTCGGCGGCTTCTCGTCCCACTGGTAGCAGGCGACGAGGTAGATCTCGCCGAGCTCGCCCGCGGCGATGCGTTCGCGGAGTTTCTTGAGTGAAGGTACGAACCTGCGCCAGAAGCCGATCTGGAACGGCAGCCCCGCGCGTTTGGTGAGGTCGGCCGCTTCGCGAGCTTCGATCGCAGTCACTCCGACTGGCTTCTCACACAGTATCGGCATCCCCGCGGAGACCAGGCGCCTGATGGTGTCGAGATGGAAGTCGCTCGGCACGCACACCAGCACCGCGTCAAAACCGCCGGCCGCCAGCATCGAGTCGAGGTCGGGGTAGAGCGCGACGTCGTTGTGGGTAAGCGACGCTCGCGCCGGCTCCACCGGTTCGGCGATCGCGGTGACGCGCACCGTGCTGGAATCGGCGATCGCGCGCAGGTGGTTGCGACCCATCCGGCCTGCGCCGGCAAGGCCCAGGTTCAAGTGAGCCAACGCCTCTTCTAAAACCCTCGCCTGGCCAGGTATTCGCGGTTGGCCCTCTGGTCGGCCGCCGGCTTGCCGGAAGGATCTGGGAGCACGTCCTGCTCCACCACCAGCCAGCCCGAGTAACCGGTCCGCAGCCGCTCGAGCACACCGTCAACGTCGAGGTCACCTTCTCCCAGCCGGCAAAAAGCCTTGCGCCGCCAGATCTCGGCGACTGGCGCGGCCTCTTTCACGATCTGCTCGACGACCGCCCTGCGGGCGTCTTTCAGGTGCACGTGGTTGATCCGGTCACCCCAGTCCTGCATCGCCTTCACAGGGTCACCGCCGCCAAGCAGCAGGTGACCGGTGTCGAGGCACAGGCCGATCGTGGTCAGCTCGAGAACCTGCTCGATCTCCCATGGAGCCTCGACAAAGGTGCCGGTTTCGTGGTGGAAGGTCGGTTCGTAGCCGCGAGCGCGGCAGCGCGTCACCGTCATCTCCACGCCTTCCGCGAAATGCTTCCACTGCTCGGCGTCGAAACCCAGCGACCTGTCCCGGTCGGCCTGGCCCGGCTTCGAGCGTCGAAGATCGCTCCCCGCGTCGGCCAGGGTGGGTCGCGGCTTTAGTCCGTTGCCATTGCCGCTGACCGCGTCGAAGACGTCGAGCAGCGAATCCAGCTGGCGCAGGACCGCGGGCATCTTCGCCGGGTCGTGGAATGGAAGCTCGAAGAAACCGCCCGCCAGCGCCAGGCGTCGCCCGGCGAGATTCCGGGCCAGCTCCTCGCCGTATCCGAAATAACCAAGTGGGCCGAGGTCGATGCCGGCGTACCCAGCCTCAGCGACCTCGTCAAGCACGGCAGCCCCATCGGGCACGTCGGGCAGGATCCCAACCGTCAGCTCGAACGCCCCATAGCTGACGGGCGCGTTCGCGACAACGATCTTTCCGTTCTGCGTGCTCACGTCGTCGCTTTGGCCATCACCGGTTCTGACGGTCGGTCTCGCGGCACGCGGCTCTGGTGCACGGCGACAACGGACTCGCACAACGCGATGTCATGCAGCGAGTCGCGCCCGGACGTGACGGGTTGGCGGCCGGAGGTGATGCAGTCGTGGAAATGGATGAGCTCCTCTTTGAAGCTCTCGCGATAAGAGGTGATCTCTTCTGTCCGCCATGAGCGCGGGGATTTTGCCACCCCGTCCTCGGTGACGAGGAGCGTCGGCATGCTGCGCAGGAACGGCGAGGGAAACGAAAGCGTCAAGCGACGGGTGGGGGAGTGGAACGCGAACTCCATCGAGTAGCGCGCGATGCCGGGCAGGTCGACCCACGCGAGGATGCACTGCGTGGCGCCGTACTTGAAGATCGCAGTGAGCCCGGTCTCGCGGATATCCGCGAACTCGAGTCGTTCCGGCTCTCCCATGACCCCACGCATCGCGTTCAGCTCGTGGACAAGGCTGTCCAGGAGCACCATTTGGTAGGCCCAGCTCGAGAGAGGATCCGCGTCGGGGATTGCGGCACTGATGCGGGCTGCGTTGTCCGCCTTCAAGGATTGGGCGAGGTCAGTGGTGAGCGGCGCGCCGCGCCGCAGGTTGTACTGCTCTACGTACGGCTCCAGAGGGGACTCGAGAGTCGTGATCTGGATCAGCCTCAGGTCGAGCAGCGTGCGCGACTCTTCAAGGAGGCGCAAATAAGCGGGGTCGTAACGCTTGTTGTAAGCCACCATCAGCGTGACGCCCGCGGCGTCGGCCGCCTCGATCATCGTCCGGCCCTCGGCGACCGAGAAGCACATCGGTTTTTCCACCAGCACGTGCATCCCTGCCTTGGCCGCCGCGACAGCGATCGGCGCGTGGCTACCTGAGGTCAGGACGAGCACGGCATCGAGCGGACGGGCCAGAAGCTCCTGCCACGTGGCGAACTGTTCGGGCACCGCGTACTCGCGCGCCATCGCCGTGCGGACTTCTTCCGAGAGGTCGCAGATCGCGGCGATCTCGAATCGGTCTGAGAGCTCGCGCAGGTAGTGGAGGTGCATGACCTGTGCGACCAGGCCGCACCCGATGACCCCCACCCTCAGTCTCTTGGCCATCCCTACCCCGCTGTTTGAATACGTTGGAACGTTCCACGGACGCTATCTGAAAGGCCTCTCAGTGTCAACAGTTGATTACCCTCCGAGGGCCCTCGACAGGACGCCGGCCGCTTCATGGATTCCATCTTCGGCCGCCACGAATGGGTCCTCGTGCTCGATGGCGAGCGTCTGGATGCGCGGGCTGCGGGTCACCAGCTCGCCGATGAAGACGTTCCACCACGCCTGGTCCCTGCCCCGGCCCACGACGGCGAAGTTCCAGGGCATCGCCTCCGGCGGCTGCGGCCAGCGCCGGTCGAGCAGGCCGTTGAGCGCGAGGTTGTCCTTTGAGAAAACGACGTCTTTGCCGTGACAGTGTCCGGCTCGGTCGCCGAGCTCGATGATGACGGCAAGCGGATCCATCCCCATCCAGAAGAAGTGGCTCGGGTCGACGTTGGCCGAGATCGCGTCACCGAGGCCCGCGATCCGGTTGAAGGTCTCGACGTTGTACACGGCCGTGCCGGGGTGAAGCTCGAGACACACCAGGACCTGGGGGTGTTCCTCCGCCGCGAACTCCGCGAGAGCCGACCAGTAGGGCTCGACGGCCGACTCCCATTGCGAGTCGGCGATGCCCTCGAGGTAGGGCAGCCAGCCTCCGCCGGCAAAGTGCGGAGTTCTGTCGCCTGGTGCGCCGGGCGGGCAGCCCGCAAGGGCGACGACACGATCGACGCCCAGCTCGGCCGCGAGCCGGATCGTGTCGCGCAGGTCGGAGTCGTGCTTCTTCGCCACCGCCTCGTCGGGGTGCAGCGGATTGCCCCACACGTTTAGCGCGCCGATGCTCAAGCCGCGGCTGGTGATCTCTTTGAGCCATGCGTTTCGCGCTCCGGCATCCTTCAAGAAGAGCGGCATATCGCAATGCGACGTCGGTGCATAGCCTCCGGTCCCGATCTCGAGCTGAGTGATTGAAGGCTCATCTGCGACAAGCCAGTCCATGACCTCGATGAGGGGACGGTTCGCCATCGGTTCCGTCACCACCCCGATGCGCGGACGGCGGTCACTTGTGCTCACGACGAGCGCAATTGTGTCCCCATCGCATGGCTGAGCGCCTCCGCGCATTCGGCGACCGCGGCCCTCGCCGCGTCGACCCGGCCCAGGTAGCTCATGAACCCGTGGATCATGCCGGGATACCGGGCCGAGCGCGCCGCGACACCTGAGTCTCTAAGGTGCTCCGCGTACCGCTCGCCCTCGTCGATCAGCGGGTCGTACTCCGCGGTGATGATCAAAGCCGGCGCGACACCCTTCAGATTTTCTTGGCGGAGCGGTGATGCGTAGGGGTTGGCTGCATCGTCGGGGCTTTTCAGATAGAGCTCCCAGAACAGCTGCATGTCGCCCGCGGTAAGGCCGTAACCAGCCGACAGCGTTTGCATCGATGCTTCACTCAGCGTCGGGTCGAAGGCGGGATAGATCAGAACCTGGAGGGCGATTTCGGGTCCGCCACGGTCACGCGACATGAGGCTGACCGCCGCGGCCAGGTTGCCGCCGGCGCTGTCGCCGCACACGGCGAGCTTGCTCGGGATGGCGCCGATCTCTGGCCCGTTCGCGTTGAGCCAGCAGAGGGCCGCATACGCATCGTCGAGCCCGGCCGGGAAAGGATGGTCGGGCGCAAGCCGGTATTCGACCGAGGCGATGAGCATCCGCGAGGCGCGGCAAAGGGCGCGGCATAGAGGGTCAGACAGCGCGACGCTCCCGAGCGCCCAACCGCCGCCGTGCAGGAACAGCACCACAGGGTGCGGCCCAGACGAGTCGGGGACGTAAAGACGCACGAGAGTCGAGCCCGACGCATTTTCAATGTCGACATCGCGGACCGCTTCGACCGCCTGCGGCTCACCTGAGAATCGAGCCTCGACAAGCTGCAGCCGGCGCATCTCGTCGATTGACGGATTCGCGTTTTCGCCACCGCCCGCCGCCGCGATCTCATCCAGCACTTCTCGAGCTTGTGGGTGAAGGCCTCGCTCGGGCTGCTGAGAGATGTGCCCTATCGTATGCCGGCCATTACTGAGCCCATCACCGAGCCACTCTTGCGGAGCAGAAGCGGCGCGCTGATCGCAGCGCTTGCTTTCGCCACGCTGGCCACCGGACTGCTGCAGATCTGCCTTCCCCTCGAGCTGCACCAGCTGCGGGCCACACCGAACGAGATCGGGCTGACGCTTTCGATGTACGGCTTCGGGATGCTCGCTTTCGAATGGATCTGGGGCATCATCGCAGACCGCGTCGGCTACCGAGGCCCGCTCATCGCTTCGCAGCTGCTGTACGCGGCGTGCATTGTGCTGCTCGCTCGCGTCGACTCCATCTTCTTGATCGCGATCAGCTATTTCGTCGCCTCCGGGATGATGGTGGCGGTCGGCCCGATCGCACGGTCCTATGTCGGGACCGCGCTGCACAGCCGGCTCCGGGCGACCGGACTCGCCTTGCTCTCGGCCCAGTGGGTCATGTCTGAGGCGCTGGGCGCGGGCGCGGGCGGGGTGCTGATCGATAGGTTTCCGATCCGCTCGGTGATGCTTGCCGCCGCCATCCTGCCTGCGGTTTCGGCCCTGCTCATCGTCGTGGTCTTCAAGGGCTATGCGCGCGTCGAGCATTCCGACCAGTGGACCGCCGACGACCAGGCGCGGATGGACGAGTCGCGCGCGGGCGGCGGCGTGGTGCGCGTCCTGGCGGTGACCGCGTCCATGGTGCTGCTGATCCAGGTCGGGGTGGGTGGCGAGCTCGCCCTGCTCCCGCTTCTGGTCACGACGCACCTGCAGCTTTCGGCCGCGAGCGCCGGAACGGCGATGCTCGCCGTTGGTTTGATCGGAGGCGCGCTGCTGGTTCCGGGCGGAAACGCATCCGACCGGTGGGGCCGCAAGCCCACGATGATCGCCGGCGGCATCGTGTCGGCGATCGGCTTTGCCGTTTACGCGACTTCCGGCAGCTTCGCGCAGGTCATTGCCGGCGCCGGTCTCCGCGGGCTCGGAGCGGCGCTAATCTGGCCGGCCGCGACCGCATGGCTCGCGGAGTCGATGCCCCGCCGCAGGCACGCGTTTTACATGGGCCTGTTCGGGGAGTTCGAGAACGTGGGCATCACCATCGGCCCGATCCTCGGCGGCTTGTTCTGGTCGCTGGCCGGGATCCAGGCGGCGTTTTACGCCTACGCGGTCGCGGCGCTCCTTGCCGCGGTGGTGGCTGCGGTTATGGTCGAACGGAGACCCAGGCTAGCGCCGCCCGTTCGCTAAAGCCGCAGTTGTCTCGCGCACAATCAATTTCGGCGCGAGCACGTGCCGCCGAGCAGGCGATCCCGGGTGCTCGATCCGGCGGACAACAGCTTTCATCGCCATCTCACCGATCTGATTGCGCGGCTGGTGAATCGTGGTGAGGGAGATGTGGCGAAGCGCCGCGAGCGCCGTGTTGTCGTAACCCATCAGCGAAACGTCCTGAGGCACCCGCATACCGGCTTCGTTAATCGCGTTGAGCGCACCGACCGCCGACAGGTCGTTGCTCGCGAAGATGGCCGTCGGGCGTCGCGCACCTTTCAGGAGCCGGCTGGCTCCTTCGTGGCCGCCACCCTCGGTGAAGTCGCCCGGCTCGACGCGGACGTGACGGGCTAGGCCGGCCTTCGCCATCGCGGCGCGATAGCCGTCGCGACGCTCGGCAGCGCCTGCCCCCTCGCCGCCGTCGATCAGCGCGATATCCCGGTGGCCGAGTCCGGCGAGGTGCTCGACGGCCAGCTCCGCACCTCGGTGGTCGTCATCCACCACTACGTCAACCTCTGGCAATCGAAGGTCGCTGCCCACCAGCGCGATCGGCACCGACCGCGCCGCCGCGCCGACCACCTCCGCCGCGAGTCGGGCTCCCGCCAGCACGATGCCATCGGCGCGCAGCTCGAGCAGCTGTTCCAGCGCGCGCTCTTCGGCGATCGGGTCGCGGTTGCCGGTGGTGATCAAAGTCCGGTACCCCCGTTCGGCGGCCGCCGCGTACAGGCCGTCCAGAACTTCGGCAAAGAAGATGTTGTGCAGATCCGAGACCATCACGCCGACGTTGTATGAGCGGCGTTGGACGAGGCTTCGCGCGACCGCGTTCGCGCGATAGCCGAGCTCTTCAGCCGCGGCCACGACCGCGTCCCGGCTGGCCTTGCTGACCGCTGCCTCTCCGCGCATCACGCGTGAGACGACTGACTTCGACACTCCGGCCTTGGCCGCGACGTCGATGATCGTCGCCGGGCGTGACGGCTCGGCGGCTGCGGCGCGCGTCCTCGCGATCGGCCTTGACATGAGTCCCGGGCGGATTATACTTGCGGGAACGTTCCCGTGGGAACGTTCCCAATCAGCCTTTAAGTGTGGAGGCGTACGTGCACGTCGGTTTGGTGGGGACGGGTAGGATCGGCGCCCTTCACGCGCGAAGCCTCATGAGCAGCCCCCTGGTTTCGAGGCTGACCGTGGTCGACTCCGACCAGGAGCGGGCGTCGAGTGTTGCGCGGGCGGTCGGCGCCGGGCAGGCGGAAAACCCCCAGGCGCTTCTCGATTCAGGCCTCGACGCATTGGTCATCGCTGCGGCGACTCCCGCGCACGCCGAGCTGCTTCACATGGCGGCCGATGCTTCGGTGGCCGCCTTCTGCGAGAAGCCGATCGCCCTTGATCTTGCCGCCACCGACGCGGTGATCGATCACGTGAAGCGCTCGGGGATCTTCGTTCAGATCGGGTTCCAGCGCCGTTTCGACGCCGGCTATCGCGCGGCCAGGGAGGCGGTTCGGTCTGGCGTGCTCGGCGACGTTCACGTCGTGCGGCTCGCGACCCATGATCCCGCTCCGCCGCCCGAGGCTTACATCGCGAGCTCGGGTGGGATCTGGCGTGACCTCGCCATCCATGACTTCGACATCGGCGCCTGGGTGGTGGGCCGGCCGGTGACCGAGGTCTTCGCCGAGGGCCAGGCGAACAGCCCCCTTTTCGCGCGGCACCATGACGTCGACGCCGCATGTGCAGTGCTGCGTTTTGAGGGCGGAACCCTTGGGCTGCTCAGCGCCACGCGTAACGACGCACGCGGGTACGACGTGAGGATGGAGCTCTTCGGCCTGCGGGACAGCGTGACGGTGGGATGGGACGATCGCACGCCGCTCCGTTCGGTAGAACCGGGGGTCCAACCGCCGTCGAAGCCGGGTTACGAAGATTTTCTGCACCGCTTCGAACCTGCCTACCGGGCGGAGCTGCACGCTTTCCTGGAGGCGGTCATGAACGGCATGGAAAGCCCGAGCAGCATGACCGACGCGCGCGAGGCGCTGGTCGTGGCCCTTGCCGCGGACCGCTCCCTCAAGGAGCACAGGCCGGTCAGGGTGGAGGAAATCGGATGAGCGCGGAGCCGAAGGTGGCGGGCGCGCCCATCACATGGGGTGTCAGCGAGCTCGCCGCGTGGGGCTATCGCCTGCCGCCGGCTCAAGTGCTGGCCGAGATGAAGGAGGTAGGACTGGAAGCGACCGAGCTGGGCCCGCCGGGTTACCTGCCGGAAGACCCGGAGGCACGCGCTGAGCTCCTGGATCGCCATGACCTGCGGCTCGTTGCGGGATTCCTGGCGGCCGTGCTTCACGATCGCAGCCGGCCCGCGCTCGACGAGATCGAGCACTCAGCCAGGACACTGGAGGCTTCGGGCGCCGAGGTTCTCGTCCTGGCGGCGGCGCTTCCCGGCGACAGCTACGATCGCGATGAGCGCCTTGCTTCGACGGACTGGATCGCGCTTACCGAGGCCCTTGTGGCAGCCGAAGAGATCGCTTCCGCACACCGGCTTCGACTTGCGTTTCATCCTCACTCCGGCACTGCGGTCGCAAACAGGGAGGACATATTCAGGCTGCTGGAGACCACATCGGTCGAGCTCTGCCTCGACACGGGGCATCTGTTTTTGGGCGGGGTGGACCCGGCAGCGATCGCGCGCGACGCGGCCGGGCGGGTCAGCCACGTGCATCTCAAAGACGTCGATGCAAACGTGGCGAGATGTGTGCGCGGCGGCGACCTGTCGTATGCCGAAGGGGTGAGGGAGGGCCTTTACCGCCCCCTCGGTGAGGGAGACCTTGACATCGAGGAGGTTGTCGGTCGGATGCAGGATTCCGGATACCGAGGCTGGTACGTGCTCGAGCAGGACACGGCGCTGACTGCCGAGCCCGACCCGGCCCACGGTCCACTCGAGGCTGCGCGGCAGAGCCTCGAGTACTTTCGTCGAGTGATCAGCGCCAAGCAGCACATCACAGCAGTCGAAGGAGGACTGAATCTATGAGTCGAATCAAGGGAGTCATCGGGCTCGCGGCACTGTTGATGTTCGCTGCATGCAGCAGCGGATCAACGGGCGCGAGCACCTCGCCATCAGCCGCCGGGTCGGGTTCGAACCTGCGCTTCTACTTCGTCACCCACGGCGACAACGGCACGTTCTGGTCTGTCGTGCAGAAGGGTGAGAAGCAGGCTGCATCTGACCTTGGAGTACAGGTCAACTACCAGGGCAGCAACAACGACGACAGTCAGGAATGCCAGTTCATCAGCGCCGCGGTGACCGCGAAGCCGGACGGCCTCGTTGTCTCGCCGCACAGCCAGTCGGTCCTCGACTGCGCCAAGCAGGCCGCGTCGAGCGGGATCCCGTTGATCCTGATGAACAACTGCGGCACCACCGCGAGCGGGCAGAGCTACATCGCCTACTCAGGGGCAATCACCTGCGTCGGCCAGCCCGAGACGGCGGCCGGCACCCAGGCCGGCGTCCGGTTGAAGGCGGACGGCGGCACCAAGCTGCTCTGCATCATCCACGAGGCGACCAGCACCAGCCTCCGCGACCGGTGCGCGGGCGCCAAGACCGGCTTCGGCGGCAACGAGAAGGACCTCGTCCTCGACAACGCCAAGTCAAACGTCTCATCGGCGACGGCCACCCTACAGGCCGCGTTGAGCGCGGACAGCGGTATCGACTCGATCCTCGCGCTCGACCCTGACGTCGCCAAGAACATCGTCGAGGCGGCGGTCACCGGCGCCAACTCAAAGGCGAAGATCGCAACCTTCGACATCAGCACCGGCGTGGTCGCCGACATCCAGTCTGGAAAAATCGACTTCGCGATCGACCAGCAGCAGTACCTGCAGGGTTACCTGCCGATCGTCTTCCTGAAGCTGTTCAAGCTGAACGCGAACACCGTCGGCGGTTTCGACATCGTCAAGAGCGGCCCGGGCATCGTTGACAAGAGCAACGCCTCCAAGGTCGCGAGCTTGACCGGCCAGGGCACTAGATAGACTGAAACGGATTTCTACCGGGCCGGATCGTCCGGCCCGGTAGCGCCATCTAGCAGGTGAAAAAATCATGAGCGTGGCCAGCAAGCCGGTGCCCACTCCGCGCCCCGTAGGCGCCGGCGACGAACGCGTAGCCACTGTCAACGTGCTGGTGCGTCTGCTCCAGAGGCCGGAGCTGGGAGCGCTGATCGGCGCGGTCGCGGTCTACCTGCTTTTCGCCACCGTTGACGCCACGCCCGGTCACAAGTTCTCGTCCGTCGCGGGCATGCAGAACTGGACCGACGCCGCATCGACCTACGGGATCATGGCGGTGGCCGTCGCCCTGCTCATGATCGGCGGCGAGTTCGATCTTTCGGCCGGTGTGATGATCGGAACGTGCGGCCTGCTCCTCGGCATGCTGATCACGCGCTACGACATCAATGTGTGGGTGGGCATCGTGATCGTGCTCGTATTCGCGGCGCTGATCGGAGCGATGAACGGAATCCTCGTCGTGAGGACCAAGCTGCCGAGCTTCATCATCACGCTCGCCACCTTCTTCGTCCTGCGCGGCGTGAACGTCGGAGTGACGCTTTTCATCACGAACCAGGTGCGCTTTGACATCTCCGACCAGGCGCCCGGATTCGCCAGCGCGCAGTCTGTCTTCGGCAGCACCTTCCTTGCGCCGTACAACTTCCAGGATGCTGTGCTGTGGTGGATCGCGATCACGCTGGTCGCGACGTGGGTGCTGACCCAGACGACGTTCGGCAACTGGATCTATGCCGTCGGCGGCGACGCCAACGCGGCTCGCGCGGTGGGGGTACCGGTTGCGCGGACCAAGGTCATCCTGTTCATGTGCACGGCGATGGCGGCCGCGTTGGTCGGGGTCATGGTCGCGCTGCGCTTCAAGGGCATCCAGACGGGCCAGGGCGTCGGCCAGGAATTCTTCTTCATCATCGCCGCGGTCGTCGGCGGCTGTCTGTTGACCGGCGGGTATGGGTCCGCGATCGGCGCATCGATCGGCGCGCTGGTAATCGGATTCGCGCAGATTGGCATCATCTTCGCCGGGTGGGACTCCAACTGGTACTTCACGTTCCTCGGCGTGATCCTGTTCGTCGCGGTCGGCGTGAACACACTGGTGAGACGCCGCGCGGCGACCGCAAGGCGTTGACAATGCGATGAGCGAGAAGAACACAGCACCGCTGCTCGAAGTCCGTCATGTGAGCAAATATTTCGGGAGCGTCATCGCGCTGAAGGACATCTCGATGGAGGTGCGCGCGGGAGAGGTCACATGCGTGCTTGGCGACAACGGGGCGGGCAAGTCGACCCTCATCAAGATCCTTTCGGGCGTTCATCCACACGACGAGGGCGAGTTCCTGATCGAAGGAGCCAAGGTCCGGTTCGCCGGTCCGCGTGACGCCCGTGCGGCCGGCATCTCGGTCGTCTTCCAGGACCTCGCCACCGTACCGCTGATGTCGATCTGGCGAAACTTCTTCCTCGGCTCCGAGCCGATCGTCGGTTTCGGGCTCGCGAGCAAGCTGGACACGCGGTTTGCGAAGCGAGTCATGCGCGAAGAGATGAAGAAGATGGGCATCGACGTCCGTGATCCCAACCAGCCGGTGGGGACGCTTTCCGGCGGGGAGCGCCAGGCGGTCGCGATCGCGCGAGCTGTTTATTTCGGGGCCAAGGTGCTGATCCTCGATGAGCCAACCTCCGCCCTCGGCGTCAGGCAGTCGGGCATCGTCCTCAAGTACGTCGTGCAGGCCAGGGAGCGAGGCCTCGGAGTGATCTTCATCACGCACAACCCGCATCACGCCTATCCCGTCGGAGACAGGTTCGTCCTGCTCAACCGCGGGCGCCTGGTCGGCACATACACGAAGCAGGAGACGACGCTTGCCGAGCTGACCCAGATGATGGCGGGCGGCGAGGAGCTCGAACGTCTCTCCAAAGAGCTTGAGAAGATGGCGGTGGGTCCTGAGCTGAAGCAGGTGGCACAAGAGATGGCGCAGGAAATCAAGCAGCCAGGAACATAGGAGACGCCATGATCCCGAACCTCATCGGATCCGAGTGGCGAGTGCCGTCGAACGGCGCCGCCTCGCTCCCTGTCTACAACCCCGCGACCGGCCAGGTCATCGAGCAGGTGCCGATGTCCGGCAGCCAGGAGGTCGACGCGGCGGTCCAGGCGGCCCTCAAGGCATACCCGGCGTGGTCTCGCACCGCGGTCATGGAGCGGGTGCGCCTGATGTTCCGTTTCAAGGCGCTGCTCGAGGACCACTTCGAAGAGCTCGCGGCGATCATCACGCGGCATCACGGCAAGACGCTCGACGAATCCCGCGGCGAGGTGCGGCGCGGGATCGAGGTCGTCGACTTCGCATGTGGAGCGCCGACGCTCTTGCAGGGCCGCACTCTGCGCGACGTATCGGGCGGTGTCGACCAGGACCTCTACCGGTACCCGGTCGGTGTCTGCGCGGGCATCCCACCTTTCAACTTCCCGGTGATGATCCCGCTCTGGATGTTCCCGCTGGCGGTCGTCGCCGGGAACACGTTCGTGCTCAAGCCTTCTGAGCGGACACCGCTCGGCGGCCAGCGCCTCGCCGAGATCTTTCTCGAGGCAGGCTTTCCGGAAGGCGTGCTCAACGTCGTGCACGGAGCTCGCGAGGCGGTGGACGCTCTGCTCAACCATCCCAACGTCAACGCGATCTCGTTCGTCGGCTCGGCGCCGGTGGCCCGGCACGTCTACCAGACGGCTGCGTCGACGGGCAAGCGGGTGCAGGCGCTCGGTGGTGCGAAGAACCACATCGTGGTCATGCCCGACGCGGACCCCGAGGTCACCGTCGCCGCGATCCTCAACTCAGCTTTCGGCAACGCCGGGGAGCGATGCCTTGCGGGCTCTGTAGCGGTGGCCGTCGGCACGGCAGCCGATCGACTGCTGGACGGATTGACGGACGCCGCCTCCAAGATGGTCGTTGGACCGGGAGACGAGGCCGGCGTTCAGGTTGGCCCGCTCATCCGCGCCGACCATCGAGACCGCGTCGCCGGCTACGTAGACAAGGGGGTCGCCGAGGGAGCCGAGCTGCTGGTCGACGGGCGCGGCCAGATATCGCGGCCGGGTTTCTTTTTCGGCCCGACGATCCTGGATCACGTGACGTCCGACATGTCCGTCGGCAACGAGGAGATATTCGGACCCGTTCTGTCTGTCGCGCGCGCCGCGACCCTCGATGAGGCGATCGCGCAGGCCAACCGCATGGCGCTTGGCAACATGGCGACGATCTTCACTCAGTCCGGGCGCTCGGCCCGTGAGTTTCGCGAACGCGTTGAAGCCGGCATGACGGGCATCAACGTGCCGATCGCGCAGCCGTTCGCCTTCTTTCCTTTCAGCGGCTGGAAGGGTTCTTTCTACGGCGACCTTCATGTTCACGGCACGGACGGCATCGAGTTCTACACGCGCAAGAAGGTGGTCGTCACTCGCTGGTGACGCAGTAATGTGGAGATTGAGTTGACCGCAACGGATCCTCGCGTCACGTACAAGAGCCCGCTGCATCAGATGACGCAGACGACGCCGACGATGCTCTGGAACGACTCAGCGGACCTCGACGAGCTCAAGTACGCGATCGAGCACGGCGCTGTCGGAGCGACATGCAATCCGGTCATCGCCCTCGGGATCCTGAGGAAGCACCTCGGCGAGTGGAAGCCCCGCATTCAGGCGCTGCTCACTGAGATGCCGAACGCGACCGAGGATCAGATCGGTTGGAAGCTCGTCGAGGAGATGTCGGTTCGAGCGGCTCAGCTCCTCGAGCCTGCATATGCGGCGCATGCCGGACGGAACGGACGGCTGTCGATTCAGACCGACCCCAGGCTGTACCGCGACGCCGGCGCCATCGTCGACCAGGGCGTGGCGTTCAGCCGGCTCGCGCCCAACATCATCGTCAAGATCCCGGCCACGAAGGCCGGAATCGTGGCCATCGAAGAAGCGACATATCGCGGGCTCAGCATCAACGCGACCGTCTGCTTCACCCTGCCGCAGTGCATCGCGGTGGCCGAAGCCGTCGAGCGCGGCTTGAAGCGGCGCGAGACAGAGGGCAAGGACATCAAGTCGATGGGCACCGTGTGCACGATCATGGTCGGCCGGCTCGACGACTGGCTGAAGGTCCAGCACGAGAAAAAAGAGATCACGGTCGACCCGGGCATCATCGAGTGGGCCGGCGTGGCGGTGTTCAAGAAGACGTACGCCATCTACCGCGAGCGTGGCTACCGGCTGCGCCTGCTCTCCGCCGCATTTCGCAACCACATGCACTGGAGCGAGCTCATCGGGGCGGACGCGGTCATCTCGCCTCCCTCGGCCTGGATCAAGCGGTTCAACGCCGGTGACGTCGAGGTGCAGCCGCGAATTGACAACCCGGTCAATCCCGAGATCATCAAGCAGCTTCTGACGCACTTTCCGGACTTCGGCCGCGCCTATTCGGAGGACGGGCTGACGATTGAGGAGTTCGACACGTTTGCGCCGACTGTGCGCACGCTCCGCCAGTTCGTTACAGCCTGTGCCGACCTCGACGCCCTCGTGCGCGACGTGATGCTTCCCGAACCCGCGTAGGGTTCGGCCGTGAAGACGATGAAGCTGACGATGGCGCAGGCTCTCGTCCGCTTTCTCTCAGCCCAGTATCTGGAGCGTGACGGAACCGAACATCGGTTTATAGAAGGGTGCTTCGGCATCTTCGGCCACGGCAACCTCACCGGAATCGGGCAGGCGCTCGCGCAAAACCCTGAGCTGCTCACCTACTACCAGGCCCGCAACGAGCAGGGTATGGTGCACATCGCGGCGGGCTTCGCGAAGATGCGCAACCGCCTCGCGACGCTGGCCTGTACCACCTCCATCGGACCCGGTGCGACGAACATGGTGACCGGCGCGGCCGCGGCGACGGTCAACCGAATCCCTGTCCTACTCCTGCCCGGAGATGTATTCGCGTCGAGGCGGCCGGACCCCGTACTCCAGCAGCTGGAGACGCCGTGGCGCGGAGAAATCAGCGTCAACGATTCCTTCCAGGCCGTGACCCGATACTGGGACCGTATCCAGAGACCCGAGCAGCTCGTGCCGGCGGCGCTGTCCGCGATGCGGGTTCTGACGAGCCAGGCCGAAACCGGCGCCGTGATGCTTGCCCTGCCGCAGGACGTCCAGGTCGAGGCTTTCGACTACCCGGCCGAGTTCTTCGAGCATCGCGTGTGGCATGTCGGACGTCAACTGCCCGACGCGGCAATGCTCGATCGTGCCGCACAGATAATCCGCGCCGGCAAGCGCCCGCTCATCGTCGCCGGCGGTGGAGTCATCTATTCGGAGGCGACCGACGCGCTCCGGCGGCTCGTCAAGAGAACCGGAATCCCGGTCGGGGAGACTCAGGCGGGGAAGGGTTCGCTGCCTTACGACCAAGCAGGTGCGCTGGGCGCGATCGGGGCTACCGGCACGCCCGCCGCAAACCGTGTCGCCGCGGAAGCGGACATCGTGATTGGGGTTGGCACGCGCTACAGCGACTTCACCACAGCTTCGAAAACCGCTTTCCAGAATCCCGACGTCAGCTTCGTCAATGTCAACATCGCCGACTCCGACAGCCACAAGCTGGGTGGTCTCGCGCTCACCGGCGACGCGCGGGTAACCCTCGAAGCCCTCGACAAGCGCCTCGAGGGTTGGACCGTCGATGCCGGCTACCGGAAGCGGTATGAGGAGCTGCGGGCCGAATGGGACCGAGAGGTCTCGCGCCTCTACAACCTCGGCCACGGACCCGTGCCCGCGCAGTCCGAGGTGCTTGGTGCGGTCAACGAGCTGTCCGGTCCACGCGACGTGGTGGTCTGCGCGGCGGGTTCGATGCCTGGCGATCTTCACAAGTTGTGGCGGACCCGCGACTCCAAGGGTTATCACGTGGAATACGGCTACTCGACCATGGGCTACGAGATCGCCGGCGGTCTCGGCGTCAAGCTCGCCGAACCCGAGCGCGAGGTCTACGTCATGGTCGGCGACGGCTCGTACCTGATGATGGCCCAGGAGATCGTCACCTCGATCCAGGAGCGCCTGAAGCTGACTGTGGTCCTCGTCGACAACGAAGGTTTCGCTTCGATCGGAGGCCTGTCGAGATCCAAAGGGATGGCCGGGTTCGGCACTCGTTACAGGTATCGATCAGACGGGTCGCTGGGAGACGATGCGGGGCACAAGAGCGGCGAACCTCTGCCTGTCGACCTGGCGCTCAACGCTCAGGGTCTCGGCGCGCACGTGATCCGCGCCCGCAACATCGAAGAGCTGCGCGACGCGCTCGGCGCGGCAAAGGGCATTGACCGCACCGTCGTGATCTACATCCCGGTCGACCGCTACGAAGGCGTGCCTAGCTATGACAGCTGGTGGGAGGTCCCGGTCGCGGAGGTCAGCGAATCGAACGAGGTCAAGAAGGCGCGCGACGAGCATGAACGCGGCATGGCGCGTAGGCGCTGGCACATTTGAGCCGGCTCGTCCTGCGCCGGCCGAAGAAGCCGTTGGGCGACGGGCCTGTATCCATCGTCACACCGGAATCGGCAGGCTGGTCCTACGTCGGCTTTGAGGTCTACGAGCTTCGACAAGGCGATCGCATCAGGGAATCCACCGGCGCCAGAGAGGTCTGCATCGTGATGCTTGGCGGTCAGGGGGATATCTCAGCAGGGTCTCGATCATGGAAAGGAGTCGGATCCAGACGTAGCGTTTTCGAAGGCGCGCCCGATGCGGTGTACGCCCCGCCTGGTCAATCGCTGGAGATCACGGCGTCCAGCGAGAGATGCGAGGTCGCGCTTTGCTGGGCGCCCGCCACCAAGGGTTCCGAGGCGGCACTCCTGCCGGCCTCCGGTGTCCGGCCGTTCAAGCGAGGCTCCGGCCGGACCGAGCGGACGATTCACAACATCCTCATGGAAGACCGCCCCGCGGAGTCCCTGCTCGTGACAGAGGTGCTCACCCCGGCAGGCAACTGGTCGAGCTATCCACCCCACAAGCACGATTCCGACGACCCGCCGCATGAGACCTACCTGGAGGAGACGTACTACCACCGGATGGCGCGGCCGGAAGGTTTCGCCGTGCAGCTCGTGTACACCGACGACCGCTCGCTCGATGAGGCGATCCAGGTCCGCGACGGAGACGTCGTGCTGGTCCCGCGCGGCTACCATCCGGTCGCCGCCGGCCCTGGCTACGACCTCTACTACCTCAACGTGATGGCAGGCCCTCGCCGGCGCTGGCTGGTGACCACTGATGCCGACCATCGCTGGCAGCTCGACTGAAAAGCTGTAACGTTCCAATGTCATGAGCTCGACGGTTCGCGCCGCCGTCATGAAGGCGCCCGGAAGGCTCGAGGTCGAGCGATTTCCCTTGCCTGATCCCGCCCCGGGAGCAGTCTTGATGAAGGTTCTCTACTCGGGAATCTGCGGCACCGACAAGCACACCTACCGCGGCGAGTCCAAGCAATACGCCGGGACTGACCACGAGCGCGACATCGTCTATCCGCTCATCTGTGGCCACGAGAACGTGGGCTTGATCGCGGCCATCGGCGGTGGTGACTCGATCGCTGACAGCGAAGGGCTGCCGCTGCACGTGGGCGACCGGATCGTCCCTGCCGCCAACGTGCCGTGCGGCCACTGCATCTTCTGCCTCAACGGCTACCCGTACTACTTCTGCGAGAACCTGCAGGACTACGGCAACAGCCTGCACAGCGGCATTCCGCCACACCTCTTCGGTGGCTGGGCCGAGTACATGTACATCCTTCCGCGCACGCCCCTGTTCCGGGTTCCGGAGGGACTTCCCAGCGAGGTCGCCGCGCTCACCGAGGTGATGGCGGTGACCCATGGATTCGAGCGGGCGCGGATGCTCAACGCGGGTTGGGGCGGCAGTGGTTTCGGCGAATCTGTCGCCGTGGTCGGCGTCGGTCCACTCGGGTTCTGTCACCTCGTCAAGGCCAGGCTGCTCGGCTGCGGCAAGCTCATCGCGATCGACCGCCTCGAATCCAGGCTCGAGCTGGCGCGCCGCTTCGGCGCGACCTTGACGATCAACGCGAGCCAGACCACCGAGAAGGAGCGCCTGGACCTGCTTCGCGAGCACACCAACACCGGGCCGGACATCGTGATCGACTGCACCGGCTTCGCCCAGTCCTTTCCGGAATGCCTGCACATGGTCCGTTACGGCGGCACCGTGGTTGAAGCCGGGACGTTCGTCGATATGGGCCCCGTGGGCATCAACCCCAACGCCGACATCTGCACCAAGAACGTCAGCGTCATCGGCGTCGGCGGCGAGACGGCGACCTCCTACGTTCCGGCCATGAACCTTCTGGTCCGCAACCTCGACCGGCTACCCCTGACCGAGATCATCACCCACCGCATGCCCCTCGAGCGCGCGGGCGAGGCCATCGAGCTGGCGCAAAGAGACGGAACGATGAAAGTCCTCATGGACCCAAAGATGGCCATTTGAAAATGCAATGGCCCGAATAACATTGCCTTTGATGGCGGCCTCTCACGACGCTGCCCCTCCCGCGCGAAGGCCGCCGACGATCCTCGACGTCGCCTCGCGCGCAGGCGTTTCAAAGTCGACCGTTTCCAACGTCGTGCGCGGACTACCGGGCGTCTCCGAGGCGACCCGTGGCCGCGTCCGGGTGGCGATCGATCAGCTCGGCTACCGGCCCAACGTCCTCGCGCGCCAGCTGGTCCAGCAGCGCACGAGCATCCTCGGCGTCGTGGTTGGAGACCTGGCCAACCCATTTTTTGCGGAGATGGCGAAGTCAGTCGAAAGGCACGCCGCGTCGCGCGGCTACACAGCCATGTTCTGCAACACCGAGGGCGACAGCCAGAGCGAGCTCGCCGGTGTCGAAACCCTGCTCGAATATCGAGTCGCAGGGATCGTCTTCCTCGCTTTCTCGGGCGATTCGCGAACGATGCAGGAGACCCTGGAGCACCAGGTTCCGGTCGTGTTCCTGAGCTGTAGGGCGGACTGGGGCGATGTCGTTTCCGTGGATGACGTACGCGGAGGCAAGCTGAGCGCGAACCATCTCATCGAGGGCGGTCATCGCCGCATCGCCTACGTGTCAATTCCCGAGCTGGAAGACGAGTCCGACTTTTCGCGCTGGCAGGGCTATAGCGAAGCCCTGAGCCAATCGGGTCTCGGCCCGCCCACTCGCATCAGCTGGTCGCCGCCTTCGGACCATGCCCGGGTCGATGGGGTGGAGCGCAAGCTGCTCGAGGTCTTCACCGGACCCACCCGGTCCACCGCCGTGGTCGCCTCCAACGACGTGGCCGCGATTTCGCTGCAGGAGTTCGCCGACCGGTTCAGCCTTCGCGTCCCGCAAGACCTTTCGATCGTGGGCTTCGACGATGTCCCGATGGCCGGCCTTGCTCGCATCTCCCTGACCACTGTCGCCCAGCCGAGGGATGAGCTGGCCAAGCTCGGCATCGCCACCATTGCGGACCGCATCGAGCGCAAGCTGAAGGGGCCGCCGAGGACGACTCTGGTCGGCGTTCGCCTGGTCACCAGGATGTCCACGGCGCCCCCATCTGCCGATAGCTAGGCGCAAGGTCCGGTGCCTGGGACTTGACGCGTCGCCCGGTCGCCGTGAGAATTACGGAACGTTCCAATTGGAACGATCCAGAGCGTGTCCAGCGCGTTACCTTGAGTCCGGGTTTGCGGAGGAGTAGGGCTTGTCTGTGACTGCCGGTTTGGGGCCGCGGCTGGACCGCGAGCGGTTCGAGTGGGGCAGCCTCGCGATGCTGACCCCGGCGCTTGCGTTGCTCGGCCTGCTCTTCGTCTTCCCGGTCCTCTACGCGGGCTACCTCGGCTTCACCAACCTCGCCCTGGTTGGCTCGCGCTCACGCGACTACAGCTTTACCGGCCTCGACAACGTCGTTCGCATGCTCGGCGACTACGTCTTCATCAAGTCGTCCTGGCTGACGATTCTTTTCGTCGTCGGCTCGGCCATCATCGGCCAGTCCGTCCTCGGGATGGTCCTTGCCCTGTTGCTGCGAAATGCGGTGGTCCCGGTCCGCCTGGTGATCGGTTCCATCGTCATCATCGCGTGGGTCCTCCCGGAGATCACAGTCGCTCTCGTCTGGTACGCCTTCTCGCAGGCAGGCGGCACGCTCTCGATCCTGTTGGGCCATCGGGAGGCCAACTTCCTCGTCCTCGTGCCGATGCTCATCGTGTCCGTCGCCAACCTCTGGAGAAACGTCGCCTTCTCGATGCTGGTTTTCTCAGCGGGCCTGCGCAACCTCCCCACCGAAGTGCTCGAGGCCGCGGAGGTGGAAGGGGCCTCCACGTGGCGGCGCTACACGCAGGTCGTGCTGCCCCTGCTGCGTCCGACCATCCTGACCAACCTGTTATTGGTCACGATCCTCAACCTCTCCGAGTTCACCCTGATCTACGCCATGACCCAGGGTGGTCCCGGCATCGAGACCATGACCCTGCCTCTGTACGTGTACCAGGAGGCTTTCGTCTTCCACCAGCTCGGCTACGGCACGGCGATCTCGCTCGTGCTTGTCCTGATTGGCGCGATCTTCTCGCTCCTCTTCGTGCGAGCCGCCAGGAGCCAGGCATGAGCGCTGTCCAGGCACGCGACTCCGCCAAACCGACCTTGATCGTCGTCCCCTACCGACGCATTTCGGTGGCTGCGCTCATCACCAACGTGGTGCTCATCATGATCGGCGGCTTTTTCGTCCTGCCAATGCTGTGGATGGTCTTCGCGTCGATCGACTCCAACCCGGATTGGGCGATCAAGCTCCCGACGCTGACCTTCGCCAATTTCGCCGAGGTGATCGGCACCGCGGGCGCGCTCACCGCGTTCCGCAGCAGCCTCATACTGGCCGGCACGACGACGGCCGTCACGACAGTCCTCGCCGTGCTTGCGGCCTACCCGCTGTCCCGCCTGCACATCCCCTTCAAGCGCTCGTTCATGCTCGCGATTCTCTTCGCCTCGGGCCTTCCCGTCTCGATGCTGATCGTGCCCGTGTACCAGATGTACGTCTACTTCGGCTGGCTGGACTCGCTCTACACGACAGCGCTGTTCCTCGCGGCCAGCTCGCTGCCTTTTGCGATCTGGCTGATGAAGAACTTCATCGACGCCGTCCCAGTGGAGCTCGAGCAAGCCGCGGCCATTGATGGCGCGAGCACATTCCGCATCGTGCGGCAGGTCGTCCTTCCGCTGACGCTCCCCGGCATCGCGGTCACTGCGATCTACACGTTCATCAACGCTTGGGGCGCCTTCGTCATCCCGTTCGTGCTGAACAGCAACCCGGACGACCAGCCCGGCCCGATTGAGATCTACAACTTCATGGGCTCGCACGGCCTCTTCAAGTTCGGCGACCTGGCGGTCTTTTCGCTCCTCTTCTCGCTCCCGGTGATCCTCCTTTACCTGTTCATGTCGCGCTACTTCAGCGGCGCGTTCAGCTTCAGCGGCGCGGTGCGGGGCTGACATGCAGTCCCACGTGAGGTTCGAAGGCGTGCACAAGCTGTTCGGCACCGAGACAGCGGTGGAAGACCTGAACCTCAGCGTGGAGGCCGGCGAGTTCATGGTGCTGGTCGGTCCATCAGGCTGCGGCAAGACCACCACTCTGCGCATGCTGGCGGGGCTCGAGCGGCCTTCTTACGGCCGCATCCTCATCGCCGACAAGCTCGTGAACAACGTGTCCCCGCGCTATCGCGACGTGGCGATGGTCTTTCAGAGCTATGCGCTGTACCCGCACATGAACGTCTACGACAACCTCGCTTTCGGCATGCGCGCTCGCGGAGCGGCGCGCACCACGGTCGACGAGCGAGTCAAGGAGACCGCCGAGGTCCTTGGCCTCGCTCAGCTCCTCAAGCGGCGGCCGTCGGAGCTGTCCGGCGGTCAGCGCCAGCGCGTCGCGCTCGGCCGCGCGCTGATCCGCCAGCCCCAGGTGTTCCTCATGGACGAACCGCTGTCGAACCTCGACGCGGGGCTTCGTGTCCAGATGCGCGCCGAGCTCAGCCGCCTGCATGACCGGTTCCGGGTCACCACCATGTACGTGACCCACGACCAGGTCGAGGCGATGACGATGGGTGACCGCATCGCGGTGATGAACCAGGGGCGGCTGCAGCAGGTCGATGCGCCGGAGACGCTCTATGACAATCCCGCGAACCATTTCGTCGCCGGCTTCATCGGATCGCCCCGCATGAACTTCGTCCCGGGGCAAATCACCACCGTCGACGGCAAGACCGCGGTGCGCTTCCTTGGCGTCAAGTCCCCGCTGAGCAGCTCGTCGAGGCTGGCGGACGGCGTGGCGGACACGTCGGTCACCGTCGGCATCCGGCCCGAAGACCTGATGTGGCGCTCAGCCGCCGGACCGGACTCCGTGGTCACGCTCCCCGCCGAGGTTGACGTGGTCGAGCCGATGGGACATGAGGCCTACGTGACCGCTGTGTGCGCGGGCGAGACGGTCACGTCCAGATTCCCTCCCCGTTCAGGCGTACGCATCCATGAGCGGGTCGAGCTGGCGCTGAATCCTGCGCGACTTCACCTGTTCGACGCCCAGTCGGGGGAATCGATCCTCCAGAGACCAGTGGCCAGCAGCGCCGAAGCCTTGAGGTCCATGAGGGAGGCGTGGACCGAGGGGTCACCGGCGGGGCGTAACCGCGAACCCGAGGCACCGGGGGTGCCAGCCAAGTCGGAAGAAATTTGATTGGAGGTAATACTTTGAAGAACCCGCGTCAACGGTTCGGCGTTTGGTCGGCTCTCATCTCGCTTGCGGCGCTCCTGATGGGTTGCGGCGGTGGGAGCAACACAGGGACTACTAACCTGGCGGACGACATGACCGGCGAGATCACCGTGGCCTACTCCACCACCTATGTCTTCGACTCTGACGAAACGTCTGTCATCTGGTGGAACAAGGTCAAGAAGGAATTCGAGGCGGCTTACCCGAAGGCGAAGCTGAACCTTCAGGGCTTCAACGGCACCGACGTCGACCTCGTCAACAAGGTCGCGCTCGAGTACAAGAACCCGTCCACGACCCCGGACGTCTTCATGCTGCCGTCCGGTTACGTCGGCCAGTGGGTCGGCTCTGACTACCTCCTGCCCCTCGACTCTTTTGTCAACGACTCGACCAAGGCCCCGTTCTGGAGCACCTTCCCGAAGGTCATCCAGGACGAGAGCCGGATCAACGGCAAGGTCTACGCCGTCAACACCGGCGAGAACAACTCCGCGATCTACTACAACACCTCGATGCTCCAGAAGGCAGGCATCTCCGTCCCGTGGAACCCCAAGAACTGGGATGACCTGCTCGCAGCCGCTCGAGCCGTGAAGGCAAGCGGTCAGAAAGTCGTCGCGTTCTGGGCTCCGGCCGGGACCAGCGCCGGCGCCGGTGGCGTGCTGCAGGGCAGCGCGAACATGGTCTACGGATCCTCAACGCCGACGATCTTCGACTACAAGACCAACAAGTGGGTCGTCGACAGCCCAGGTCTGAGAGAGGTGTTCTCGTTCTACAAGAGCGTCTACTCGGAGGGCCTCGGCGGCTCGACATCGGACCTGTTCTCGCCCAAGGCAGTGGGCCGGCCCGTGGTTCTGCTGAAGGATCACCAGATGGCGATCGCCATCGGGTCCAACTGGTTCGCGGACGCATGGACCGAGGACAACCGCCACTGGGGGACCGCTGCACAAGAGGCCAGCGCCATACCGATTCCGACCTCACACGGCCAGGCTCCAGGCAGCGCCAGCACGCTGGGAGGATGGGCCGTCGGCATCTCAAAGGTCACCAAGCACCCCCAGCTCTCGTGGGGCCTCCTGAAGGTGATCCAGAGCGATGACAACCAGACCTATATCGCCAACCGCGCGGGCTTCGTCCCGCCGAACCAGACGGTCGCCAAGTCCCTTGGCTACCTGGAGTTCGCCCCTCCATTCAACAAGGCGTTCGGCGACGCGCTGCCGAATTCAAGGCTGGTCCCTTCTGAGCAGGAGGGCTACCCGGTGTGGGTGCAGGGCATCGGCCAGGCCACCGGCCAGATCGCCACTGACCCCAATACATCGGTCGATGCGGCGATCAAGATCCTTAAAGACACAGTGACCAACCAGGTCGGCGCCGATAAGGTCGAAACGCTGAAATAGCTCATCGAGGACAGGGGCGGTTGTCGCCCCTGTCCCTCCATCACATATAAGGAGAAAAAAGCTCAAACCATGTACTCGGGACCCGTCATCGACTGCGACGTTCACCATGCTCGGAGCACCGAAGCCGAGCTGATCCCATACCTGTCGCGCGGATGGCGGGAGTACGTGACCGATCGCGGTCGCGCGGGCAACGTGCCTTTGACCGTGCAGGACGGCTTTCCCAACCCACATGGGTTCATGCGCGCCGACACCTATCCCGAAGGCGGAGGCGAACCGGGCTCCGACTATCCGACCATGCGCGCACAGCTGCTTGAAGCGCGCGACGTCAGGCGGGCGATCCTGACCTTCGGCGACGACAGCCACCTCGCCGGGCATCACAACCCGTACTTCGCCACCGAGCTTGCGCGTGCCTGCAACGACTGGAGCATCGATCAATGGCTGGCCCGGGATCCTCGCCTTCTCTCGTCGATCATGGTCGGCAGCCAGCTGCCGGACCTGGCCGCGGCCGAAGTTCGCCGGCATGCGGCAAACCCACGGATGGTCCAGGTCATGCTGGTCGACAACCCGTTCAACTACGGCTTCGGCCATCCGGTGTTCCATCCGATCTACGCCGCGGCCGAAGAGACCGGAAAGCCGGTCGCGATTCACGGTGGCGCCGGCGGATGGGCCAACCCGCCAAGCACCGGCGGCGGAAGCGTCAACACCTATTTCGAAACCCATGTCCTCTGGCCGCAGGCGGTCCAGACGCACCTGGTCAGCTTCATCGCTCACGGAGTGTTCGAGAAATACCCGCAGCTGCGCCTGGTCCTCGTCGAGGGTGGCTCGGCCTGGATCCCGAGCCTGCTGTGGCGCTTCGACACGGAGTACAAGGGCCTGCGCCGCGAGGTCCCCTGGCTCAAGCGGCTGCCGAGCGAATATTTCGCCGAGCACGTGTGGGCGAGCAGCCAGCCGCTCGAGATCTCTCCCAAGCGCGAGGACATCATCGACCTGATCCGGTCGATGCAGCTCGAGGACAAGCTCGTGTACTCATCGGACTACCCGCATTGGGACGCGGACGAGATCGAGTACCTGTCAAAGCGGCTCCCGGCGGAATGGCACAGCCGGCTCTTCTTCGAGAACGCGTGCCGGCTCTATGGATGGAAGGCTGACGAGCTCAAGAAGCCGGCCGCGGTGGTGCAGTCTGCCCAGTGATGGTCGACGTTGGTCCCGTCGCGGATTTTGAGGAGCGGCAGTTCCGGAT
>WNGJ01001037.1_pt1 | contig 34485 bp, 29 predicted proteins | sample 5400611 | NCBI WGS metagenome assembly WNGJ01 (sample SAMN13153375, study PRJNA577476) | soil metagenome | isolation source: 40 cm soil or saprolite under Garry oak tree replicate 1 | place: USA:California | collected 2016-06-15
ATGAATTCCTGCCGCACACCCAGGCCGAGATCGAGGAAGTCGCGCGCGCGATGAACACCGATCCACGGCGCTTGGCGGATCGCGCCCGCGATCTCGCCGAGTTCAACCCGATGCTCGGCTTCCGCGGCTGCCGTCTCGCCATCGCCTATCCGGAGATCGCCGAGATGCAGGCGCGCGCCATCTTCGAAGCCGCGGTCGAAGCGGAGAAGCGGACCAGCAAGGCGGTCGGGCTCGAGGTGATGGTGCCGTTGATCGCGACCAAGACCGAATTCGATCTGGTCAAGGCAAGAATCGACGCCACCGCGCAATCGGTGATGAAGGAGACGGGCAAAAAGCTCGCCTATCAGGTCGGCACCATGATCGAACTGCCGCGCGCCTGCCTGATGGCCGGCGATATCGCCAAGACCGCGGAGTTCTTTTCGTTCGGCACCAACGACTTGACACAGACCACTTACGGCATCAGTCGCGATGACGCCGCGGGATTCCTGGGCACCTATATCGCCAAGGGCATCCTGGAGATCGATCCGTTCATCTCGGTCGATCGTGACGGCGTCGGCGAACTGGTGAAGATCGGCGTCGCGCGCGGGCGCAAGACCCGGGCGAGTTTGAAGGTCGGCATTTGCGGCGAGCATGGCGGCGATCCGGCGTCGGTGGCGTTCTGTCACGAGATCGGACTGGATTACGTCTCGTGCTCGCCCTATCGGGTGCCGATCGCGCGGCTGGCCGCGGCGCAGGCGGCGCTCGGCAAGGCCGTCGCCAGCCAGGCGTGAGGCGCAGCAACAACTGAGTCGGGACCGAATGGCGTCGGGACCGAATTGCCGCAGACCCGCCGCAATTCGTGCGAACGCGGTATCCCATAATGATGCGGACATGGAAAAGCCCGTACCCCGCCAAAATTTTTTCACCATCTTCGTTCACGACATATTTACCACCTGTTCGAGTGCTTGTTTACCAACGTTTTCGAAGTGGTCGCGCGAAGTTCAATGAATTCTTGCGTGTATCACGCGTGCAACGCCGATTAACTCCCCTGCAACCTAAATTCGATACCAACAAAAAGGATCGAATTGCACGGATGTACCGAGTTCGATCGCGTGTGTGTGGCGTATTGAGTAGTGTTGCGTGAGCGTATCGATGTCAGTAATGCGTAACCAGCCGAAGGGCGCGCGCGTTGCGTCCTTCGGTCTCGGTCTTTGCGTTTTCGCATTGATCCCGACCGAGATCGGCTATCAGGATATCGCATCATTGCTGGCCCGACAGCCCGGCGTCGCCGAACGCTGGCAGAAGCGCGTGTTCTCGGCCGCCAGCAACATCCAGGTCGCGACCTACAGCTTTGGCCGTCCGATCGGAACGTCTTCTCCGCAGAGCGCGACCTTTCGGCTGGCCCGTCTCGACAATCAGGGCATCGATGTCACCGGCTCGGTGACGCGCAACCCGATCACGCAGACGCCGCCGCGCTATCAGGCCTCGGAGTTCCCGAAGGTCGATCGCACGTTGAAGGGCGATCGCCTCGTCGTTCGCGTGCCGGAGGCGGCGGTGCCCGTCAACACCGCGCCCTCCAATGAAGATCCCTCGACGTCCAATGCCTTGGTGGCGGGCGCCAAGACCGCGGCTGCGACGCCTGCGACAGCCGCGCCGCTTGATCCGGAACTTGCGGAAGCGCTGAGCGCGCCGCCGCTCGCGCAGTACGATGCTTCGATGTCGCTCGAAGCCCAGCCGCTCGACGACAAAGCGGCGCTTGACCCGGAGCCGCCGCGCGATGTCTTCGCGGTGAAAACCTCAAGCCTGTTTTTTGGCACCTCTTCGATCGGTGCAGCGGAAGCCATGGAGCGCTGGCAACCCGGCGAAGAGCCGATTATCGTGATGCCGGGCGGCGTTGCCGATCCCGATCTGAAAGTGATGGTCTCGCTGCCGTCGGCCGGGGATGAGCCGTCCAGAGCGGTTGAGAGCGGCGAGAGCGTCGCCGCCAAGGGCGAAGTCAATGCCGATAATCAGCGCATGAAGACGCCGGCCGAACGGCTCGGCCTGTTCGACGAGAAGGCGCGCGCCAAGTCGGAGAAGTGCCTCGCTGAAGCCGTCTATTTCGAAGCTCGCGGTGAAGCCGTGCGCGGCCAGATCGCGGTAGCGCAGGTGGTGCTGAACCGCGCGTTCTCTGGCTTCTATCCGAGCACGGTGTGCGGCGTGGTCTATCAGAACAAACACCGCCATCTCGCCTGCCAGTTCACCTTCGCTTGCGACAACGTCGCCGATGTGGTGCGCGAACCCGACATGTGGGACCGCGCCAGGAAGATCGCCAAGGCGACCCTGGATGGCCGGCTCTGGTTGCCGGAAGTTGCCAAGTCGACGCACTACCATGCCTATTGGGTACGCCCGTCCTGGGTTAACGAGATGAAGAAGACCTACAAATTCGGCGTGCACACCTTCTATCGGCCGCGCGCCTGGGGCGACGGCAGCGAGGCGCCGAGCTGGGGAACGCCGGCGGAAACCGCGGCGATCTCGGCGAAGCTCGCCGAAGACGGCCACAGCTCGGCGGAGCTGTCGGACGGAAGCCTACGGCGCTAGCGCAATACTCCGCGGCACATCCTGTCGCGCAGCGGGCTTTCGGTCATTGACGCGATGATACCTGAAGCTTTCAAAGGCGCGCGCTGAGTCAAGCGCAACTGACTCAATTGTGCCCGAATCGAATGGTGTTTCGACAAGGGCTGTCGGAGTTCGCAGGCACAATTGCGCAAATGATGAATGCCCCAACTAGAAGGTTTTATCTCGGCACGGGCGACAAGGTCGGGCCGGTTCTCGTCATAAAGCCGCTGACAGAGTGCAGCGTGGGCGAGCTTATTCGCCTGACCTCCGGCGCTTGGGCCATTGTCGCGAACGATTCAAGCGCCAAAGGAATTTTCGTGATCGCTGGCGATGATGGGCCTCGTACGTTTGTCCTTCCGGAAGACAGCACGGCGGCGTGCATAAGCTACGGGCTCGGATTTCGAGTGGCATCGGTCCGCGCCAGCTTCATCGGGATGCATACGTATGGCCAAACGGGATTCGATCCGATTGGAAAGCTGATCGTTTCCCGACCGTTCGAAAAAGGCGGGCGCATAAGCCGCTATTTCGCAGCACCGGCTGGCCAAGCCCGGTTTCTTGACCTCGACAATTTCCAGACCGTCTCTGAACCGCGCGGATATCGCGCATTGTTTCAGGATTGGGAAGTGTCGATCAACAGGCCGGGGCAACCGGAGATGGTCCCGCTCGTTAAGTCCTCGCTGCGCTAAAGCGAGCACTTGCTTCCCCCGTTTCGCTTCACGCATCGATGTCGAGCGCGACGTCGAAATTCGGCGCCGAATGCGTCAGTGCGCCGGACGAAATGTAATCCACCCCGGTCGCGGCGATCCCGCCGATCGAATCCAGCGTGACGCCGCCGGAAGCCTCCAGCACGACGCGCCCCGCGGCGAGTTGCACCGCCTCGCTCAGCTCGGCAAGGCTCATGTTATCCAGCAGCACCACGTCGGCGAGGCCAGTGTCGAGAACCTCGCGCAATTGCGCCAGCGCATCGACCTCGATCTCGACCTTGACCAGATGCCCGACATGCGATCGCGCCCGCTCGAGCACCGGCCGCACGCCACCGGCGACCGCGATATGGTTGTCCTTGATCAGGATCGCATCGTCGAGCCCGAAGCGATGGTTGAAGCCGCCGCCGCAGCGCACAGCGTATTTCTCCAGCGCACGCAGCCCCGGCGTGGTCTTGCGGGTGCAGCAGATCCGCGACCTCGTGCCAACGGTGTGACGCACATAGCCGGCGGTGAGCGTGGCGATGCCGGACAGCCGGCCGACAAAATTCAGCGCAGTGCGTTCGCCGGCCAGCACGGCGCGCGCCGGGCCCGAGATAGTCAGCGCGTGCACGCCGGCGGCGACAATCGCGCCGTCGCGATAATGCGCCTTTATGCTGACATCCATCGACAATTTCTGAAATACCGCGACCGCCAGCGGCAATCCTGCGATCACGCCGGCCTGCCGCGCGACCATGATGGCGCGGGCTTGGGTTGCTTCCGGAATGGTGACGATCGAGGTGATGTCTCCGGCGCGGCCCAGATCTTCGTCGAGCGCGCGCTGCACCGCTTGCTCGATGGCGAGCGGCGACAGAAAGGCCTGGGAATTGAGCAGCGAGGCGGGTGTGGTCATGTTGCGCGCTTCCGATGGGTGTCCGGATTGGATGGTGTCTTGGTTTGAATTTCGCTTTGTGTCTAAAGGCCCTCAAGTGTGATCACCATGTCCAACTCGCTTGTGGATTCTTTGCGTAGCGTAAAGAGCGGCTGATATTCGGGGGAGCCATACCATGCATTGAGACGGCCCATATCCGGAAATTCGATGATGACGACCCGTTCTGGTTTCCAATGGCCGCCCTCCGGCATTTTATGGCTGTCGCCCTTGGTCAGATAGCGTCCGCCGTGCCTGGCAATCATCGGGCCGACCTTGATTCGGTATTCCTCGAACTTTGCGGGATCGGTGATGATGTGCTCGGCGATATAGTAGGCTGGCATCGGTTGCTCCGTCATGGGTTCTGCGGGGGACCGCGCTAGGCGATCATCGGCTGGGCTGCGCGCGGTGGCGCGCGCTCGGAAAGTGACGCTGCGACATCCCGCGCGGCGACAAGCGTCGTCATGGTACGCTGCGCCAGCGCCGGATTCTCGATCGCGTAATCGATGCGGTGATGCGCACCGCGGCTTTCGCGGCGCGACCACGCCGATGCTGCGACCAACAACGCCGTGGTTGCCATATTGCGTAATGCGATGTTGCCGGTATCCCGTTCGATGGCCGCAAAATGTCGCACCGCCTCCGCGAGGCGCTCACGGTCGCGGATCACGCCGACATGCGAGGTCATCATCGCCCGAAGGTTTTGTTCCGCCAGCGGCGGCATCGCGCCATTTCGCGGCGCGATCGACGCGTGCAGCGAACGGCCGGGCGCGGCGATCTTGCTGCCGCCGATATCCTCAGCGATGCGCGCGGCATAGACCACGGCCTCGAGCAGCGAATTCGACGCCAGCCGGTTGGCGCCGTGGGCGCCGGTGGACGATACTTCGCCGCCGGCCCACAATCCCTTCAGCGAGGTGCGGCCGCGCGCATCGACCGATATGCCGCCCATATGATAGTGCGCGGCGGGCGCCACCGGGATCGGTTGTCTCGCCGGATCGATGCCGGCGGCGATGCAGCTTGCATACACCGTTGGGAATTTCTCGGCGAAATGCGCGCCGAGCGCCGTGGTCGCGTCGAGGAACGCGCCATGGCCGGCGGCGATTTCCGCGAATACGCCGCGTGCCACGATGTCGCGCGGTGCGAGCTCGGCGAGCGGATGCCGCGCCTGCATGAAGCGTTCGCCTTTGTCGTTGATCAGCGTCGCGCCTTCGCCGCGCAACGCTTCGGTCGCCAGCGGTGCCGGATCGCGGCCGATCATGATGGCGGTCGGATGAAATTGCACGAATTCCGGATCGGCGATCACGGCGCCGGCCCGCGCCGCGATGGCAACGCCCAACCCGCTGGCTTCAATCGGATTTGTCGTCACCGCATAGAGATGTCCGATGCCGCCGGTCGCCAGCACGATCGCGCGCGCCGCGATCGTCACGGGTGTTGTGGCGGCGTCATCGGCCTTGCGCAGTTGAAGTCCCGTGACTGCGTCATCTTCCGTCAACAGCGCTTCGGCGACATAACCTTCGATCACACGAATTGTAGGCGTGCGGCGAACCGCTTCGATTAGCGCCGCGATGATCGCCTTGCCGGCCATGTCGCCGCGCACATGCACGATGCGTCGAGCCGAATGGGCGGCCTCTTGCGCGACGGCCAGCCTGCCTTCGAGGTCGCGATCGAACGGCACGCCGTAGCGCAGCAGATCATGGATGCGCGCGCCGGCCTCGCGTGCCAGTCCCAGCGCTATCGCCTCGTCGACGAGGCCCGCGCCGACCGCGATCGTGTCAGCGGCATGGGCTTGCGCGCTGTCGCCTTCCGCTACCGCGGCCGCGATGCCGCCTTGCGCCCACGCCGTCGAGGCGCCTTGGCCAAGCGGCGCCGCCGAAATCACGGTAACCGGACGCGGCGCCAATTTTAGCGCGCAGAACAACCCGGCGAGGCCGCCGCCAACGATGACGACGTCATGGGTGATGATACTGCCAGTGAGGTCATGATCCTTATTCGACATTTTCGCTCCTCTCGTCGTCCCTGCGAAAGCAGGGACCCGTATCCCCGCGATTCGCGACGACGACGGCTCTAGTTTTTCAGATTGATCATCCGCTCCACAGAGCGCCGCGCTTTTTCGGCGATCTCGGGATCGATGGTGATTTCCTCACGCAGGGTGATCAGGCTGTCGAGAATCTTGGGCAGCGTGATCCGCTTCATGTGCGGACACAGATTGCATGGCCGCACCATCTCGACATCCGGCAGCTCGGCCTTGATGTTGTCGGCCATCGAGCATTCGGTGATCATCACCACGCGTTTGGGATGGGTGTTGCGGACCCAGTTGATCATGTGCGCGGTCGAGCCGGTGAAATCGGCCTCCGCCAGCACGTCGGGTGGACATTCCGGATGCGCGATGATCTGCACCGACGGATCGGCCTCGCGCGCGGCGCGCAGTTCGGCGCCGGTGAAGCGCTCATGCACTTCGCAGGCGCCTTTCCAGGCGATGATTTTTACACTTGTCTGCGAGGCCACGTATTTTGCCAGATACTGGTCCGGCAGAAAAATCACCTGCGGTGCATTGAGGCTTTCCACGACCAGCAGCGCGTTCGACGAGGTGCAGCAGATATCGACCTCCGCCTTCACGTCGGCCGACGTATTAACATAGGCCACCACCGGTACGCCGGGGAAACGTTCGCGCAACAGCCGCACATCCGCGCCGGTGATGCTCGCGGCCAGCGAGCAGCCGGCGCGCTGGTCCGGGATCAGGACCATCTTGTGCGGATTAAGGATCTTCGAGGTCTCCGCCATGAAGTGCACGCCGCACTGCACGATGATGCCGGACTTCACCTTGGTGGCTTCGACCGCGAGCTGCAGCGAGTCGCCGCCGATGTCGGCGACGCAATGAAAAATCTCCGGCGTCTGATAATTGTGCGCCAGGATGACCGCGTCGCGCTCCTTCTTCAGTTGATTGATCGCCTTGACGTAAGGCGCCATCAACGGCCACTCGACCGGCGAGATCACATGCTTGACCCGCTCGTAAAGATGCGCCGTGGCGCGTTCGACCTCAGGGGTCCACTGCAGCGACGGCCTTGGCAGCGCGCGGGCCGGCTCGGCGGCACTGACGCGACCAGGCGCCGGAGCAGGATGCGCGCGATCAGGACGTCCAAAATCGTCGGGACCATAGATTCCAGCGATCGGCATGGGGGCCTCCTTTTGTTTATCTTTTGATCGTCCTAATTATACTCAATTTGAGTATATGTAGGTTTCGAGAAACCCGGCCTCGAGGGCCGGTTACTCCGAAAGTTGCGACGCGAACCAGCCTGCAACGGAGCAGGGAGGTACTCGGCTCGTCGGGCAATCCCATTTATACTCATAACGAGCAAATCAAATATAGCACCGATCCGCAGACACCGCTAGACGTCTAAACGGTAAAATCGTCGGACCTGACCGGCGCGATTTGCAACGCTGCATTGCGGCCGGAGCCTTCACCAAGATGTCGGTTGGGATTTCCATGCGAATGCATTAACTCCCCTCAACCTGTCGGCCACCTTAGGGTCTGACATCAAGCATCGAGGAAATGGCATGGCCTCACGACAGACAATTTGCGTACCGAGCCCGGCGTCGGCAATTGGCGGACGCCGCTGGTCATCATCGTCTGCGGTTGTGCGATCGCGCTATTGAGCTTCGGGCCGCGATCGAGCCTTGGCTTTTTCGTGCAGCCGATGGGCCGGGAGTTTTCTTGGGGCCGCGACGTCTTCGGCCTCGCGCTTGCCGTGCAAAACCTGTTGTGGGGGTTGGGCCAGCCAATTGCCGGCGCGATCGCCGACCGCTTCGGCGTGCTGCGCGTGATGTGTGTCGGCGCGGTTCTGTATGCCGGCGGCCTGCTCATGATGCGCTATGGCGCGACGCCGCTGTCGCTCGATCTCGGCGCTGGCGTCTTGATCGGCTTCGGACTGTCCGGCTGTTCGTTCAATCTGGTGCTGTCCGCATTCAGCAAGCTGCTGCCGCCGGAGCGGCGCGGAATTGCGCTCGGTGCCGGAACGGCAGCCGGATCATTCGGACAATTCCTGTTCGCGCCGTTCGGCGTGGCGATGATCGACAATTTCGGCTGGCAGATGGCGCTGACGGTATTCGCCGGGCTGATGCTGCTGATCATCCCGCTTTCGCTCGCGCTGGCCACGCCGCCGGCGACAACGACCCAGGTGCCCGTCGCCGATCAGCAATCGTTCAAGACGGCGCTCGCTGAAGCATTCGGCCATCGCTCGTATGTTCTTCTCGTGCTCGGCTTCTTCACCTGTGGCTTCCAGCTGGCTTTCATCACCGTGCATTTGCCGGCCTATCTGTCCGATCGCGGCGTATCCACGCAAACCGGCGGCTGGGTGGTCGCGGCGATCGGCCTGTTCAACATCGTCGGTTCGCTCAGCGTCGGCTGGCTGCAAAACAAGTTTCCAAAGCGCTATATTCTCTCGGTGATCTATTTTGCGCGCGCGCTGTCGATCGTGGCTTTCATCTCATTCCCGATCACGACCTTCTCCGCGATCATGTTCGGCGCCGTCTCCGGCCTGACCTGGCTCTCGACGGTGCCGCCGACGTCGGCGCTGGTGGCCCAGATGTTCGGCACGCGCTGGTTTGCGACGCTGTATGGATTTGCCTTCGTCAGCCATCAGGTCGGCGGCTTCCTCGGCGTATTGCTGGGCGGCATCGTGTTCGAAAAATTCGGTTCCTACACCCCGATCTGGTGGCTGTCGGTCATGTTCGGCGTGCTGTCGGCGCTGATCAACCTGCCGATTGTCGAGGCGCCGGTGGCGCGACCAGTTGCGCAACCGGCCTAGACGGTTCAAAGTTTAGGAATTCAAGAACCAAAAGGCTCGGGGAGTTGGCGTTGGCGACGTTCAAGGCGATCAGGATCGACAAGGCGGACAAGGGCACCACGGCCGCGCTCACGCCGTTTGACGAAGCCGAATTGATGGAAGGCGATGTTACCGTTCGGGTCGAATGGTCGGCGCTGAACTACAAGGATGGCCTCGCCGTCACCGGCAAGGCGCCGGTGGTGCGGCGTTTCCCGATGATCGCGGGCATCGACCTCGCGGGCACCGTCGAGCAGTCGTCGCATCCGCGGTGGAAAGCCGGCGACAAGGTGATCTGCACTGGCTGGGGCATGGGCGAGACCCATCTCGGCGCCTACGCCGAGAAGGCGCGAGTCAAAGGCGATTGGCTGGTGCGTCTGCCCGAGGCATTCTCGACGCGCGATGCGATGGCGATTGGCACCGCCGGTTTTACGGCGATGCTCGCGGTCCTCGCTTTGGAAAAACACGGCCTCACGCCGAAACATGGTCCTGTCGTCGTCACCGGCGCCGCGGGCGGCGTCGGCTCGGTTGCGACCGCGGTGCTTGCCAAGCTCGGCTACCGCGTCATCGCCTCGACCGGCCGTATGTCGGAGGCCAACTATCTGAAGGGCCTCGGCGCGGCCGAGGTGATCGACCGCGCCGAACTGTCGGGGCCGCCCAAGCCGCTGGCAAAAGAGCGATGGGCAGGCGGGATTGACAGCGTCGGTTCCACCACGCTCGCCAACATTCTCTCGATGACGGAATATGGCGGCGCAATCGCCGCGTGCGGGCTGGCCGCCGGTATGGACCTGCCGTCCTCGGTGGCCCCATTTATTTTACGCGGCGTGTGCCTTCTCGGCATCGATTCCGTGATGTGCCCGGTCGAGTTGCGCAAAGCCGCCTGGACCCGGTTGGCGGGCGACCTGAACCAGGGTAAACTCACTGAAATAACTCATGAAATTGGCCTGGGCGAGGTCATCGCGGCCGGTGCCAAAATCCTCGCCGGGCAGGTCCGCGGTCGAATCGTGGTAAAAATTCCCTAATCTTGTTCAGACTTTACCAACGAAGCTGCTCCAATGTTGCCACGGTTGGTATGGTAAGCATCGGGTAAAGATATCAAGCGGTTGCCCCTGCTCGGTAAGTTGGAGTTTCAGCATGCTTGCGCGTTTTGTGTTGGGTGCCCTCGCAGCCGGTGCGGTGATTGTCCCCGCTTTGGCCGGACAGATCTTGAATGGTGAAGAGGCTCGCAAGTTCGTGAGCGGCAAGGTGTTCGCATTCACCTGCTTCGATGGCACCCGCGGCGCGGGCCGCGTGCTTGACGACGGCGGCGCGGCAGGCGCGGTGCAATTCTCAGGCGCGGGTCCGGTGCGCCATATGCGGCTTCCCGGCAATACGCTTCAGGTCCGCGGCGAGGCCGTCTGCGCGTCGATCAAGGGGATTCCGTTCGAGCCGTGCTTCAATCTCGACAAGAAGGACGACCGCAACTTCCGTGGTTCGGTATCCGGCATGGGCTTTGCGTATTGCGACTTCCATCACCAGGGCGGTGCGCAGATGCTGATGGCCCGCGCGGTGGCCCGGCCGCGCTCGCTGCGTGCGCGCGACAACAGCCGTTCGGCCGATGCATCGCGGGCCGATATCTCCGCCCGCGTCGAGACGCCGCAGGTCGAGCGAACCGGGCTTGATCCGGTCAAATCCGAACCGGCGAAATCGGAAGGCGCTGCGGAACTGCGCCGCTCGACCGACTGATACGGCGCCGGTGCTGACCAGCGTCCCCGGCACTTCAACTCCATCGAAAAACTGACGGCGGCGCATCTGGCGTCGCCGCGCCGTAGTCTTACGGGCCGACACTTTCATGTGTTGGCAGCAGCTGGCGATCAAACCTGTCGTTTCGACGGGCTTGGTCGGCAGGCTTGGTTGGTAGGCTTGGGGTGGCCAACCGCATGGGTTGAATGATGTCGCTGTATTTTTTCCGGATCAGTCATGGCCTCTACTCGGGGACTTCCGACCACGGAGCCGAATTTGAAAACCCCGAAGACGCCTGGTCCGAGATGACCAGGGTTTGCGCCAACCCTCGTTGGCGGCATTTCCCGCAGCCCGAAGCAAAATGGCGAATGGCACCTGGAGTTATTGGACGTGGCCAAGAAGCCCGTGTTCAGGATTCGCCTCGTCGCGGAATCGCTCGGCTAGGGCATTCCGTCGCGTGATTGCGCCGGCGTCTTTGCCGCCCTTCAATATGCGGTGGCTAGTTCGGCGATCGTTGCTTCGATCATGACAGAACTTCGTATCGCGATACCCCCGCGTTAGTACATTCATGCCGATTCCCAGTAGTCTTACTGGCAATAAAATTAACGCTAATGGAATGGCATGAACCGTATTGCTCGAGGGATGGGCGCTGGTGGTTCGTTTCGAAAACGTTCCCGTACAGATGGTCCAGCAAGATGACAGTCGATTTCCTTGTTGCGGTCAGAAATTGAATTGAAGCCATTCATCCTGCCTTGGGCAGCGCGAAACCCCGGAGTCATGAAATGTCGGTCGATCGTCGAATGTTGCTGCGCGGCGCGCTCGCTTGTGCTTGCTGCCTCAAGGCCGGCGCCGCCGTTGCCTCGGACGCGCCGGCGCATGGCGCCGCCGCCGCGCATTGGAGTTATGAAGGCGACGGCAGCCCGGAAAAATGGGGAGAGCTGCAGGCGGACTTTAGGGTTTGCCAGCTCGGCCTGGAGCAGACTCCGATCGATCTGAGCAACGGCATCAAGGGCGACGTCGGTTCGGTCGATTACGACTACAAGCCGTTGCCGCTTCGCATCCTCAATAACGGTCACACCATCCAGGTCAATGCCGAGCCCGGCAGTGCCTGCGTGATCGGTGGCACGCGTTACGAGCTGCTGCAGTTTCATCTTCATCATCCGAGCGAACATCTGCTGGCGGGGAAGGGCTTCGATCTCGAATGTCACTTCGTGCACAAGTCGGCCGCGGGAGCGCTGGCGGTCACGGGTGTGTTCATACGGCCGGGCGCGGCGAATACCGCTCTGAAAGTATTCTTCGACGCGATGCCGCCAAAGGAAAGTCCCGAACAGAAAGTTGGTGGTGCGGTCGATATCGCGGCCATCGTGCCGAAGAACGGCGGTTACTTCCGTTACATGGGCTCGTTGACGACGCCTCCCTGTTCGGAAGGCCTGACCTGGACGGTCTACAAGGAGCCGGTCGAGGCTTCGGTCGAACAAATCCAGAAATTCGCGGCGCTGTTCTCGAAGAACGCCCGTCCGGTCCAGAGGCGTAACCATCGATTCCTGATCGATGCCTCCTGATCGACATTCCCGATTTCAACATCACTCTTGAAACCGAAAGAATAGCACCGTGAGCAAGCTTCAATCGTCCGCCAGCGGCGCATCCTCTGGCCTGTTTGGATTCTTCACCAACCGCAGGATCAATACCAAGATCATGATCGGCTTCGCCATCGTGCTGGCGCTAACCGCAGTGTTGTCCGCGATATCCTATCGCGGCTTCGGCAAAGTTTCGGAGGGTTTCGAGACCTTCAACCAGCGTGTCAAGATGGTTGGCATCGCCCGCGAGGTCGATCGTGGCTTTGTGGCGTTTCGCCGCTTCGCGCGCGAGTTCTCAATGTCCGGCGACGAAAATCTGATCGCTGAAGCCCGCAAGCGGCAGCAAGTGCTCGCTGCAAGCATCAAGCGAGGTCTCGATGAAATCAAGAATCCCGAGCGCCACAACAGAATGGTGGAGCTTGGCGAACAATTCGAGAATTACGGCAAGGGCTTCGAAAAGCTGGTTGTGCTGAAGCAGGAACAAAACAAGCTGAGCAGGGAAGTTCTCGATCCCCTTGGCCTCAAGTCTCGGAGCGAAATCGAACAGCTGCAGGCCATGGCGGTAGCAAAGGCCGGCAATTCCAACACCATGATTCTGGCCGGCGAAGCCTTGAAGCAGTTGCTGCTGGCGCGGTTGAACGTCAACAAGCTGCTCGGCCGGCATGAGCAGAGCTCCGCGGAAGCTGCGGAAAAAGCCCTCGCGGATCTCAAGATTGCGATGACCGCGTTCGGAGCTGGAATCTCCAGTGACGACGTGCGCAAGGTTTTTTCCGACGTCAACGCCAACGTCGAAAAATATGCCGAGGCCTATCACAAGGCGGCGCACAATGCGCATGAAGTCGAACTTCTCGCCAATGGCGAAATGACAAAGATGGCGCAGGCGATCGCCGCCGACGCTGAGGCCATCAAGGAATCCGGTGTCGCCGAGGAAGTAAAGATCGAGCATGAGATCACGAGCCTGATCGCCTCGACCGAAAGCTTCGTCCTGATGATTGCGATCGGCAGCCTCGTCATGGGAGTAATGCTGGCGTGGCTGATCGGGCGGGCCATTTCCAAGCCCGTGGTTGGCCTTTGCGCTGGGATGCGCGAACTTGCCGAGGGCAATTTCCAGGTCGTCTTGCCGGGCCTTGGCCGTGGCGACGAAGTCGGCGATATGGCGCAGGCGGTCGAGACCTTCAAGGTCAAGGCCGAGCAGAAGGCCCGCGAGGAAGCGGAAGCGAAAATCCAGCAGGACCAGATCGCTGCGAAGCAGCGCAAGGCGGATATGATCAAGCTCGCCGATCAGTTCGAAAGTGCCGTTGGCGAGATCGTCGAGACCGTGTCGTCGGCTTCGACCGAGCTCGAGGCCTCCGCCAGCACGCTGACGGCCACCGCCGAGCGTGCGCAAGAGATCACCACGATGGTCGCGGCAGCGTCCGAGGAAGCTTCCACCAATGTGCAGTCGGTAGCGTCCGCCACCGAGGAGATGGCCTCATCCGTCAACGAGATCAGCCGTCAGGTGCAGGAATCGGCGCGGATGGCCGGCGAAGCCGTCGAGCAGGCCCGCACCACCAATGATCGCGTCAGCGAACTATCGAAGGCGGCAGCCCGGATCGGCGACGTTGTCGAGCTGATCAACACCATCGCAGGCCAGACCAATTTGCTGGCGCTCAATGCCACCATCGAGGCGGCGCGCGCCGGCGAAGCCGGCCGCGGCTTCGCGGTGGTCGCCTCTGAAGTCAAGGCGCTGGCCGAACAGACCGCGAAGGCCACCGGCGAGATCGGCCAGCAGATCAGCGGTATCCAGGCCGCGACGCAGGAGTCGGTGGGGGCGATCAAGGAGATCAGCGGCACCATCGAAAAGCTGTCGGAGATCTCGTCGACGATTGCGGCGGCGGTGGAAGAGCAGGGCGCGGCGACGCAGGAAATTTCCCGCAACGTCCAGCAGGCGGCACAGGGCACCCAGCAGGTGTCCTCCAACATCACCGACGTGCAGCGCGGCGCCAGTGAGACCGGTTCAGCCTCGTCGCAGGTTCTCTCGGCGGCGCAGTCGCTGTCCAGCGACAGCAACCGGCTCAAGCTCGAGGTCGGCAAGTTCCTCAACTCGGTCAGGGCTGCCTGACGAGACATGGACCTGACCTCATCAGGTCAGGTCAATAACCGAGAGGGGGTTGATCTCCGCATCTAAGTCAACCCTCAGATGCACAATTTTTAGACGGATCTTAATGATCAACGAATACGATGCGATCGCGGGCACCGTTTCGTTCGTGCATGCTGGATTTGAAATACGGGATTTCACGATGAGCAAGTCGTTTCATCTCCGCCTCACCCACAAGATCATGGCGATCGGTGCGGTCGGTCTGGTCGGGCTTCTGGCCTTTGGCGCGATCTACCAGATTGGCAGTTGGTCGGCCGATGCATCGCGCGCTGTTGCAAGCGACGCCCGATCGATCTCCGATCTCAACAGGCAGCTTTTGACGGACATGCTGGAGGCGCGTCGGGCGGAGAAGGATTTCCAGCTGCGCCGTGACGAGTCCTATTCGAAACGCCATGCGGAACTATCCGCCAAGATCGACCGGGACTTCGCACAATTGAAGCCCCTTGCGCGATCCAGCGGCATCAACGGCCTTCCGGAAAAACTTGATATTGCACAGGGCGGATTCAACGGCTACTTGCGAGATTTCGGCGCCCTGTCGCAAGCCGAGATCAAACTTGGCCTGAACGAGACGTTGGGTTTGTCCGGATCGCTGCGCGGCGCGGTTCACGATATCGAGGCGAAGCTCAAGGAAAGCGACAATCCAAGGCTGACCAGCTGGATGCTGATGATGCGGCGGCATGAGAAGGACTTCATGTTGCGGCGCGACCCCAAATACGTCGATGAATTAAAGAAAGCAGCCGCGGAATTCTCAAAATTGCTGGCAAGCGCCGACATGCCGCCGGCGTTGACGGCAGATATCGGTCAGAAGCTGCAAAAGTATCAGGTGGATTTTTTTGCATGGGCGGATGGCGCGCTGGAAGTCGCGCGCCATGGCGCGGCGATGTCGAAGAAATTTCATGAGATCGAACCGGTCGTAGACGAAATCCAGCAGAGCGTCGAACGGCTCTACAAGGACGCCGAAGCATTCGAGGCAGCAACCCGCGGTTTGGTAAAAATGTGGATACTGATCGCATTCGGATTGGCGATCGTCCTTGTATGCGCGCTATCGTTGCTGATTGGCCAGTCGATATCGAAAGCGCTTTCGGCAATGGTCCGGGCCATGACCAGGCTTGCGGGCGGTGACTTTGCCGTCGCCATACCGGGCCTGAGCCGCAAGGACGAGGTCGGTGAGATGGCCGGCGCTGTGGAGGTGTTTAAAAGCAATATGATCGAGGCGGAGCAGATGCGCGCCGAGCAAATCGGAGCGGAGCAGCAACGGCTGCAGCAACGCAAGGCGGATATGCAGACGCTCGCCGATGCGTTTGAAGGCGCGGTCGGCGAGATCGTCGAGACCGTGTCGTCGGCCGCGACGGAGCTGGAGGCGTCCGCAAATACCCTGACGCAGACGGCCGAACGATCGCAGGTACTCGCCACGGCGGTCGCGGCAGCGTCGGAGGAGGCCTCCACCAACGTGCAGTCGGTGGCCTCTTCAAGCGAGGAGCTGACCTCATCGGTCAACGAGATCAGCCGTCAGGTTCAGGAATCGTCCCGGGTCGCGAACGAGGCAGTGGGCCAGGCGCAAAAAACCAACGGCCGTGTGGGCGAATTGTCAAAGGCTGCCGCGCGCATCGGCGACGTGGTGGAATTGATCAATACCATCGCCGGGCAGACCAACCTGCTGGCGCTCAACGCCACCATCGAGGCGGCACGCGCGGGAGAGGCCGGTCGCGGCTTTGCCGTTGTGGCGTCCGAGGTCAAGGCGCTCGCCGAGCAGACCGCGAAGGCGACCGGTGAGATCAGTCAGCAGATCAGCGGCATCCAGGCCGCGACGCAGGAATCCGTAGGCGCGATCCGGGAGATCGGTGATACCATCGGCCGCATGTCTGAGATTTCCTCGACCATTGCCGCGGCGGTGGAAGAGCAGGGCGCGGCGACGCAGGAGATATCCCGCAACATCCAGCACGCCGCCCGGGGAACGTCGGAAGTCTCCTCCAACATCACGAATGTGCAGCGCGGTGCTGGCGATACCGGATCGGCTTCGGCGCAGGTCCATTCGGCGGCGATGTCGCTGTCGCTCGAGAGTAACCGGCTCAAGCTCGAAGTCGGCAAGTTCCTTAACTCGGTCAGGGCCGCCTGAACATAAAGGGTTGCGGCTCCGACATGACCAGGGCGTTGCCCTCGATCATGCGTCACCGAATTGGGCCGCAACGCCGCGCGGCTTCGGCGATGGATGCCGGGCACGATATTTGCCCGGATTTCTCCTGGGTTTCACGGCTGTGCGCGCCGTGTGAAAACAAGCTCCACCGGTACCCACGATCAATGAATTTTCAAGGCATCTCGACGGCGTCGATCACGCCACCGATGCAGTTCGCGCTACGGCGCCGAAACCGGCTTAAGCGGGCGGCGCAATTGGCGCGCGACAGGGCAACTACGTCTTCAAGGGCAGCTACGGAATGCGGTAAGCGCCGCGTTTACCCTTTGGTGAATCTTAATGAACACGGTGCGCCTTGGGTTAAGGTGGCCGAAACACTCAGGGTATTTCCTGATCGCCCGGAGTGCCCATGAACGATACGCCCCTCACGCTCGAAGCGGTCGATAGGTTTATCGGTGCGCGACACCAAGGCCTCGCCTTCCCAGGCTGGCTCGAGCGCCAGCTTGAGCATGACACCCGTCGCCGCCGCGCTCAGCGCCTGAGATCCACGGTTCCCACTATCGCGGTCATCTACAACCTATACCTGCTTCCGGACTGGCTGCTGGTCGGAGACAGGATCGGGATCGCTTTGATATTGCACCTCGCCGCCGTTACACCATGAATCTTGCTTACGGGATGGTTCACCAAGGATGAAAGTCCGAAGCTGCTTCGAGAAGGACTGGCAGCGTCAATTCCGGTCGCAATAGTATTGCAGATCCTTATGAGCTTCGTACTCACATCATCCGTCAACGCCAGCCACTACCAATATTTCGTCATGCTGGTCGTATTGTTCACAAACACCGTGCAGCGCTTGCCATTCCGCTACGCCGTCATCGTGTCGGGCACGATCCTCGCCTGTCACGCTTGGGCTGTCGTCGTCAGCGGTCATCTGTCCGGCCCGGTCGCGTTCGTTGCGATAACGACGCTCGCGGCCTCGGCCTACCTGACGCTGACAAGCAATTACTATCTTGAACGCGACAGCCGACGCGCTTATCTCCATGCGCTGCGCGACCGGCTCCGCCACGCGGAGGTCGAGGTTGCTGCCAGACATGATGCGCTCACCGGTCTGGCCAATCGGCACTATCTGTCGGAACGTATCGACGCGCTGTGGAAGAGCGATGATCAAGCTGTTTCGCCTGTCGGCGCGATAATGATCGACTTTGATCACTTCAAGTTATTTAACGACCGCTACGGCCACACCGGCGGAGACGGTTGTCTCAAACGAATTGCAGCCTGCGTCAACGCGGAATTGCGCGGTGGGGAAGACCTCGCGGTGCGCTATGGTGGGGAGGAGTTGCTGGTTTTGCTCCCCGGGACCGAGGCAACCGAGGTGCTACGTATTGCGGAACGTATCAGATGCTCGATCGAGGCGCTCGGCATTGCGCATCAGGAGGTTGGAGTAAACAACGTCGTTACCGTCAGTTGCGGCGTTGCGGCCGCGCCTCCCGCTACGGTCTCCGCATCGGAGCTGATTGCCGCAGCCGACGCAGCGCTCTATGCCGCCAAACGAAATGGCCGCAATCAGGTCTGGCCGCGATTGCCGTGGGACCGGGACTTCGCGCCGCAGGAACGCGAGATGACCCAGTCCTGAGGTGATGAGCCTTGGCGTGGAACTGTGGCGGTGTCGGAACCCGCTTCTCAACTCGATGCCGGTCAGGTTATGCGCGGGCAGCCCGTCCAGGCGAGATGTCGGCGAATTTATGCGATCGCGCCGGGTGGGTTAGCCCGCTTGTGCCACCGCAGATACACGGAAGTGCTGACGGCTATCCGTAGTTCTACGTCGGCCAGGATTAACGTTAATTAGACGACTAAAAATTACGCCTAGAGGTCGGGTGCAACGCTTTCCATCCTGGATCGCGCCTCCGAGGGGATTTTCATAATGTTCAATTTTCGCGCCTCGGATGGCGACCTCGCCAAGTCGGTTGCGACTGATTTGCTGAGTGCGAACGTGATGATCGCCGATGCGGACTTGACGATTACCTACATGAATCGGGCCGTCATCGGGCTTCTAAAGGAAGCCGAATCCGACATCCAGAAGGACCTCCCGCGATTTAGCGTTGCGACGTTGATTGGTTCCAACATCGACGTGTTCCACAAAAATCCCGCCCATCAGCGCCAGATGCTGGCAAACCTGAAGACGACGCACCGGGCGACGATCAGGGTCGGAGGCCGATCTTTCGATCTTGTCGCAACACCCTTGAAGACCAAGGATGGCAAGCGCGTCGGGACGGTGGTTGAATGGAACGATGCGGCGCTGCGGTTACAGAACCTGGGATATGCCGCGATAGTCGCCGCAATCGACAAGGCGCAAGCGGTTATCGAATTCACGATGGACGGTATCGTTCTGACCGCCAACGGGAATTTTCTCAACACGCTCGGTTATTCGCTGTCGGAGATCCAGGGCAAGCATCACAGCATGTTCGTTGAACCCGCGATGCGTGGCAGCGAGGCCTATCGTGAATTTTGGGGAACGCTGAACCGGGGTCAATATCAGTCGGCGGAATACAAGCGAATAGGGAAGGCGGGCAAGGAGGTCTGGATCCTGGCGTCTTACAATCCCATCCTCGATGAAAAGGGCAAGCCATTCAAAGTCGTCAAATACGCCACCGATATCACCGGGCAGAAGCTCAAGACCGCCGACCTGGCCGGCCAGATCGCCGCGATCGCCAAATCCCAGGCGGTGATCGAATTCGATATGGATGGCACCGTGCTGACGGCGAACGACAACTTCCTGCACACGCTTGGGTATTCTCTGGGAGAGATCAAGGGCCATCACCATCGCATGTTCGTCGATCCAACCGAACGGGACAGCGCCGCCTACCGCGAATTCTGGGCGGCCCTCAACCGGGGAGAATACCAGGCCGCGGAATACAAGCGTCTGGGCAAGGGCGGCAAAGAGGTTTGGATCCAGGCGTCCTATAATCCCATTCTCGATTTGAACGGCAAGCCGTTCAAAGTTGTAAAGTACGCCACCAACACCACCGATCAGGTGATCGCTCGCATGAAAAGCGAACGTGTGCGCGGGATGATGGAGTCGGTCGCGGCGGGAGCCGAGGAATTGAATGCGTCCGTGCGCGAAATCTCGGAGGCGATGATCAAGTCGAAAGACACAGCAGTGTCAGCCGTTGGAAAAGTCGAGGTTGCGGATGGGCAGGCTCAACGACTGAGTGCGGCGGCCCAAGCAATGAGCGGCATCGTCGAATTGATCGGAAACATCACCGGACAGATCAATTTGCTCGCCCTCAACGCCACAATCGAATCCGCGCGCGCGGGTGAAGCGGGTCGAGGCTTTGCCGTCGTGGCGTCGGAGGTCAAGAATCTTGCCAATCAGGCCAAGCAGGCCACCGACAAAATTACCAACGAGATCGACAGTCTGAATGGCATTTCCGGCGAGGTCGTCGGGGCGCTCGGCGCAATCAGACAGGAAATTCAAAGCGTCAGCGAATATGTTTCGGCTACCGCCGCGGCGGTGGAGGAGCAAAGCACGGTCACAAGCGAGATGTCGTCCAGCATGCAACGCGCCGCCGCGGAGGCGGCAAGCATAGGGCGCTGAAGACCTGTGGAATCGAACGAAATTGCCAGGGCGGCGCCAGCGAGGTCGGTTCGGCCTCCTTGCAGGTTCTCTCGGCGGCGAAGTCGTTGTCCGGCGACGGCAACCGCCTGAGGCCGAGGTCGGCTAATCTGGTCCGGGCGGTGTGACCACGCGCGGCCTGCAACGGTCCGTAGATCTACTGGCGGATAATTAACGCGAAGCGAATGCAGCCCGATTACGCTGCGTGCGGTGAGGCGGCGGTCCAGTTCGATAGCCGGCGTAGTAGCAATGTCCGTCGTGGACTTGAGCTGGGCCACATCATCGTGCGGAGATCGAGAATGTCGTTTGCATTGCTGCGCGGGTTCAGAATGACTGTCAGCCGTAAGATCTATGCTCTCATCGGCCTCAGCTTTGTCGGGCTACTGGGAATTGGGATCCTCGACTCGCGCGAGCTGGCGTCGAGCCTCAAGCAGCAGAAGCAGTTCGAATTGCAGCATCTTGCCGAACTGGCCCTCGGCATCGTCAAGGAAGAACACGCGGCGGTGCAGAAGGGCGACATTGCGGTGGCCGACGCCCAGAAGCGGGCGCTGGCACGGGTAGCGGCGCTCCGATATGGCAACAACGACTATTTCTGGGTCAATGACATGCAGCCGCGCATGGTGATGCACCCGATGAAGCCGGAGATGAATGGCAACGATCTCTCGACCTACAAGGACCCCAACGGAAAGACCTTGTTCGTCGACTTTGTCAATGCCGTCAGGAAGGACGGCGCAGGCTTCGTTCCTTACGAATGGCCTAAGCCGGGCTTCGATCGGCCGCAGCCGAAGCTGTCCTACGTCGTGGGCTTTGCTCCCTGGAGTTGGGTTATCGGCACCGGCGTCTATATCGACGACCTCAGTGCCCAGACCTGGGTGTCGACCCAACATGCTCTGCTGGCCGGAGGGCTGGTGCTGCTGATCACACTAGGCGTTTCGATGCTCGTGGCCCGCGGCATCACCAGGCCGCTGCAGCGCATGACGGTCGCGATGAATGATCTCGCCGGCGGCAAGCTTGACGTCGAGGTGCCCGGCATCGGCCGTCGCGACGAGGTCGGCGAGATGGCCGAGGCCGTTGAGGTGTTCAAGAGCAACGCGGTCGCCCGCCGGGCGCTGGAGGTCGAGCAGAAGGAGGCGGAGACCCGCGCCGTTGCCCGTCGCAAGGCGGATATGCACAAGATGGCGGAGGATTTTGAGGGGGCGGTCGGCGAAATCATCGAGACGGTATCCTCGGCCTCGTCACAGCTTGAGGCTTCGGCCGGCACGCTCACCTCGACTGCGGAGCGCGCGGAAGAGCTCACCACCATGGTTGCGGCGGCCTCCGAGGAGGCCTCTACCAATGTGCAGTCGGTGGCGTCCGCCACCGAGGAGATGGCCTCCTCGGTGACCGAGATCAGCCGTCAGGTCCAGGAATCGGCACGGATGGCCGGCGAAGCCGTCGAGCAAGCCCGCACCACCAACGACCGCGTCGGTGAATTGTCGAAGGCGGCGGCGCGGATCGGCGACGTCGTTGAACTCATCAACACCATCGCAGGCCAGACCAATCTTTTGGCCTTGAACGCGACCATCGAAGCGGCGCGTGCCGGTGAGGCCGGTCGTGGCTTCGCGGTGGTCGCTTCCGAAGTCAAGGCGCTGGCCGAGCAGACCGCGAAGGCCACCGGCGAGATCGGTCAGCAGATTACCGGTATCCAGTCCGCAACCCAGGATTCGGTGACCGCCATCAAGGAGATCAGCGGCACTATCGAAAAACTGTCGGAGATTTCGTCGGCCATCGCCGCCGCCGTCGAAGAACAGGGCGCGGCGACGCAGGAGATTGCCCGCAACGTGCAGCAGGCGGCGCACGGTACCCAGCAGGTCTCCTCCAACATCACCGACGTGCAGCGCGGCGCGACCGAAACGGGCTCGGCCTCGTCGCAGGTTCTCACCGCGGCGAAGTCGCTGTCCGGCGACAGCAACCGGCTCAAGCTCGAAGTCGGCAAATTCCTCAATTCGGTCAGGGCGGCCTGATAGCGCAAAGGCTGGCCTTTAACAGCCAGCCCTCCCTAGACTTGCCACAGCGGGGCGTCCGGGCCTATGCGCCCGGCTGCGCGACGGGCACCGCCGGCGGTGTCGCCTGCCTGCGGAACAGGATCCGCTGGTACAGCCAGCCGATCGCCACCAGCACCAGGCCCAGGCACATGAACGACAGCGCGCGGTAGACGCCCGTCAGCGTCGACATGTCGATCAGGAATGCCTTCAGGATCGTCAGCGCGATCACCACCGCCGAGGCGAGCCGGGCGCGCTGCGAATTGAAGAGGATGCCGATACCCAGCAGCGCCACCCCGAACGCCAGCCAGGCAATCGAATAGGTGTATTGTTCCGCGCCGGTGGTGACGCCGCGGCTCAGGACCGGACCGTGATAGAGCCGTCGGATCTCGAATGTCATATAGGTCAGCGCAAGCACAAGCGCCCCGGCCGCGATGGTGTTGGCATAGCCCGCGGCACGCCGGCCTGCGACCGCATAGGACAACAGCAACGCAAGCACCGCCGGCAGCGCGTAGCCGAGCAGCAGCAGGTTGATGAAGGCGCCGCCGACATCGATCGGCCAGACGATCGGCGTCTCCAGCAGCATCAGGCCGAACACGGTGGCTAGTCCCGCAAACACGGTGAGCACGATGGCGCCGACGTTATGGACAATGCTGCTGGTGCGGATGCGCAGCCGTTCAAGGCCGATCGCCATCGCCAGCGCGACACCCACCTGCAGCGCGATTTCGGTGAGGCCGGCGTTGTTGCGGTAGATATCGCCGCCGTTCACGGCATGGCGTATTTCCATGAACGCCAGCAACACCGTGAACAGGATCGCCGCCGATTCCACCGTGCGGAGCGGCGCGTCGTCGCCGCGGCGGCGCAGGAAGATGCTGGCGACCCAGAACGACAGCGCCGGAATGCCGTAGCCCCACAACAGCCAGTTGAAGATTGGCGTGGTGCCGACCGCGTCGCCGGCAATGCGCGGCTCGTAGCCGATGCGCAGCACCACGATGCCTGCGAGAATGGCCGAAAGCGAGCGCAGAAACGGAATCGGCCGCTGCATCGAGATCCACGCCGTGCCCATCGACATCAGCGCCAGCGCGATCGTGAGCCAACCTTTTTCGAGCGCAAAGGTCAGCGCCAGCGCCAGCGCGCCGAGCGTGCCGGTGGCGAACAGCGCGATCGAAATCGGCAATCCCGGCCGGTTCTCGCGTTTGGTGAGGGTTTCGGTGGCCGCCGCAAACGCCGCCGCGAGCACGACCGCCAGGATCGCAAACGGGATCGAGCGATCGAGATGCGCGATGCGGGCATACAGCGCGACCAACAGCGCCAGCGGCGTGAACACGCCGGCGCCCGACCAAACGACCGGTATGGTGGCGCTGATCGAGCGGCCCTGCGCCAGGAATCCTGCGGCGCCAAATCCAATCGCGAAAATCGCCGCAGTGATCAGATGCAATGAGACGGAGCTATCCGTGGCGGCAGGCCCGATGCCGGGCAGGGGTCCGCCCGGCAGCACCAGCATGTCCGGATTGCCGCGCACGGCCCATTCGGCAAATACCACGAAGACGAAAACGGCCGCCGCAGCGATCGCACCGGTCGCGGCCTGCGCGCGCCATGCAATGAATATTGCGCCGGCGACCAGGGCTGTGAACACGATGATCGCGGTGTCGGCGTGGAAGCTGCTCAGCACGATCATCGTCGCGCCCAAAAGATAGGCCGCGAGCGAACCGGATGAGATCGGCTCGATCCGGCCCTCGTCGGCGGGCGGACCGAACATGAAGCCGCACACCACCAGCAGGGCTGCAAGGACAAATCCCGACATGACGTGGAATGCGTGCGGGCCGATCATCGACGGTCCGCATTGCAGGCAGGGGAAGGTCCAGAGCAGCGCGAAAGCGATAGTGGTGACCGCGAGCCAGCGCCACAGACGGATCCGCGCCAAGCTGAAGGCGGCGGCGGTGACGATGGCAAGATAGATGTATAGCGCCCAGAAGTCCGGTTTGTCTGACGACACCAGGACCGGGGTGACGAAGGCGGCGGCGATGCCGAGGCCCGCCAGTGCCGGTCCATGCAACAGCGCCGCGGCGAGCGTGCCCAACGCCACCAGACCGAGCAGAATGAACGCGGTGGCGGGCGCGAGAAAGTCGTACAGCGCATAGGCCGCGTAGACGGTGGCGAACGCAACGGCGGTGCCGGCAGCGGTGAGAATCGCCGGGATGTTGGCGACCGGCAGCGCCGCGATCGCGGCAACGCTCTCCTTGCGGCGGGTCCACTCGCCCGCGGCCAGCAGCGCCAGCGCGAATGCGCCGCCAAGCAAGGTGCGCACGTCGGGTCCGAGCAGGCCGGCGTCGATCGAATAGCGCACCATGAAGAAGCCGCCGAGCGCCAGCGTCAAACCGCCGACCCAGACCACCCAGCGGGTGCCGATGCGCTCCTCGAACCCGGGACCGGGCTGGGACGCGGGCGCGGCCGCCGGAATATCAGGTATCGGAGGCGGCGCCACCGGTTGAGCCGGCGGCGTGGCCTGCATCGTTTCGGCTTTGGTATCGCTTGCGGACGGAGGTGCGACTGCAGCTTCCGGCACCGGAAGCGGCGGCGGCACCGGGCTTGTCGCGGCCGCCGATGACGCCAGGCTCTCCAACTGATCCAGCCGCGCGCGCAAAGCGGCGGTTTGATTGAACGCCTTGCGGGCGAAGATGAACGCCACGATGGCAATCACCAGCGAGAAAAAGTCGAACGGCGAATCGAACATCAAGCCTCCCGGCGATCGGCCCGGCCTCAGGGCGTACCGCGTCAAATCCTCGTCTAAACCTTGGGCGTTTCAGCGGCGCCCGCGTACCCGCAAGCCGGGCGCGGGCCGCTCCTGCAGCACCTCGCGGCGGAAGCGAAACAATGCGGCGGGCCGGCCGCCAGTCTGTGTCGACAGCACGCCGGTCGGTTCGACCAAGGCGCCGGATTCCACCAGCCGGCGGAAATTCTGCTTGTGCAGATGCCGCCCCGAGATTGCTTCCACGGTCCGCTGCAATTCAGTGAGTGTAAATTCGCTCGGCAAAAGTTCAAACACCACCGGGCGGTATTTCAGTTTGGCGCGGAGCCGTCCCATCGCGGTGGCCAGGATTCGCCGGTGGTCGAAGCGCATCGATACGCCGAGCGCCGGAATCGATGCGCGTGCCAATGCCGCGGGCCGGCCATCCCGTCGCGCCTCCTCGACCAAGCCCGCTTCATAGAGCAGCTCGTAACGGTCGAGCACGCGTTCCTCGTCCCAATGCGCGCCCTCGGTGCCGAAATACAGCCGGACGCGATCGCTGCGGCTAAGGGCGCGCGCCATATCGGGCTGCTTGGTCTGCGCAGCCCAGCCGGTGAGCTCGGGGAGGATGTCGCGCTCGATCATGCCGGGTCGCGCCGTGCGCCAGTCCTCCCAGGGAAAGAACCGGTACCAGGGCTCAAAGGTCGCGCCCGGAGCGCGTTGCGCGTTGCCGGCCGCGCGCGTCAGCGCGAGGTAGCCGATCGAGGCGACATGGGCGTCGGTGTCGCCAGCCTCGGTGTGGCGGCCGCGATCGCCGAAGGTGTAGAGCTGTTCGACGTAACCGAGCCGCAGTCCCGCCTGCTCTTCCACCCAGGCGCGCAGCCCGATCTCGAAGGTGCGGTGAGCTACCGCGTCGAACGGGCCGAACGGAAGCCCGGCGAGCCGGTCGCCGTCGTCGCCGGATGCTGTGAGGATCAGCGGCTCGTTGGCCTCGATCGCGACGATGGCGGCGGTCAGGCCGATCTCGATCGGCGTCAGAAGCTTGTCGCTCATCTGGCGCCGTTTGTGGGCATTACTCGAGATCGATACGGAATGGCCGGCCTTCGACCATCATGCTGCCCGGACCCATTTCGTCGAGCGCGCGCAGCATGCGCCCCTGACGCCCCAGCGCCTTGTCCGCCAGGCTGACGATCAGCCGGTTCGGCGACGCGATCGGAGAGGCCGCCCGAATTTGCCGGGCGATCGAAATCTCGTCCCGGTTCGGATTGAGCAGACAGGCGGCGGCGAAGGCGCTGGCGGTCGAGCGGCTGATGCCGGCATAGCAATGCACCACCAGCGGCGCGTTGCGGTCCCAGCCGCGGACAAAGTTCAGGACCTGCTCGATATGGGAGTCCGAGGGCGCGACAAAGCCGTCCATCTGTTCGGTGATGTCGTCCATCGATACTTTGAGATGGTTGGCGGGGAGTACCGACTCCGGCCGCTGCACCTGGTCGACATTGGCCATCACCGTGAGCACGTGACTGGCGCCGGTAGCCCTGACGGTATCGGGAAGCGCGGCGAGGGAACAAACGTGAATCATGGCAGTCCTTGGGTTGTGCAGATTATAGTATGAAGGGTGGGCAAAGCGAAGCGTGCCCACCCCAATGCGGGGTGATCCGGAAATGGCGGGCACGGCGCAAGCGCGCCTTTTCCCACCCAACAACGGCTGGCATTCACGTGTGCACCGCGTTGAACCGCGCCAGAAACTGCTTCTCGGCCTTGGCGGCGCTCCAGGGCGTCAGGTAATCCTGCCGGGTCGCCGCGGGCAGGCCCGGGTCGCGGCCGAACAGGCGTTTCGCCTCGGCTTCCGCAAAGCCCGCAAGCTGTGTCGCCTCGAGGTAGGCCGCGCCCCTGTCGGCGGCCTTGATCTGTTGCGTGATCGCATCGGGCAGCACCGGCTGTAGTCCGAACCGGATGTGGATCGCCGACAGCAACCGCTTTTCCACCGCCTTGTAGTCGCCGCCGAGCACCGCCTTGAACGGCGAGATCATGTCGCCGATGACATATTCCGGCGCGTCGTGCAGCAGCGCCGCCAGTCGCGCGCGGAGATCCACCCGCGGCGTCTGCTCACGCATCACGGCTTCGACCAATAGCGTGTGCTGCGCGACCGAGAAAATATGCGCGCCGCTGGTCTGGCCGTTCCAGCGCGCGACGCGCGCCAGGCCGTGGGCGATATCGGCGATCTCGATATCCAGCGGCGAGGGGTCGAGCAGATCGAGCCGCCGTCCCGACAGCATGCGCTGCCAGACGCGGGTGGACGCTTTGGTGGCAGGAAGATGTCTCGCCGTCATTTGACTTTGAGGCGCGGCGCGCGATGGTTCCCGCCGCAGGTCTCGTGGCAAAAGCACGTCACCAGATGGTCGTTGACCATGCCGGTCGCCTGCATGAAGGCATAGACGATGGTCGGGCCGACGAATTTGAATCCGCGCGCTGCCAGTTCCTTGGAGATCTTGATCGACAAGGGCGTCGAGGCCGGCACGCTGGCGGTGGTCTTGAACTGATTGATCTTCGGCTTGCCGTCGACAAAATCCCACAGGAATTTGGAGAAGCCGGGTCCGTCTTCCATGATCTTCAGATAGCCCTTGGCGCTGTTGACGGCGCCTTCGATCTTGGCGCGGTTGCGGACGATGCCGGCGTCATTCATCAGCGCGTGAAGTTTTTTCGCGTTGTAGCGCGCGATCTTTTCAGGGACGAAATCGTCGAAAGCCCTGCGGAAATTGTCGCGCTTGCGCAGGATCGTGATCCAGGACAGCCCGGCCTGGAAACCATCGAGGATGAGTTTCTCATACAGCGCGCGGTCGTCATATTCCGGCACGCCCCATTCGGTGTCGTGATAGGCCATATAGAACGGGTCTTCGCCGGGCCAGGGACACCGCGTCAGGCCATCGGCATGCAGGCGCGCCGACCGGCTCATGCCACGGTCTGTTTCGGTGCGGTGAGCACGTCGTTCGGATCGGCAAGGCGGATGGCAAGACCGCCCGCGGTGAGCGGCGTTCCGGCAGCAAGCGCATCGGCGGCACGGTCTGTTCTGATCAGTGCCAGGCCATTGTGGCCGGCCGTCGAACCCATGGTGCCGACCGGCTTGTCGCCGGCCACAACAGCCGCGCCAGGTTCCGGCGATGGGCCGTCCAGGATGACCCGCACCGTCCGGGTGCGCGCGGTGCCGCGATGCTGCATCCGCGACACCACCTCCTGTCCGACGTAACAGCCCTTGTCGAAATCGACGCCGTGCAGGCGGTCCATATTGGTCTCGTGCGGAAATGCGTCGCCATACATGAAGTCGAGGCCGCCGCGCGGCACCCCCGAGGCGATGCGATGGGCGTCATAGGCCGAGCTGTCGACCCGTTCCGCGCCGATCGCGTCAGCGGCTTTTTGCGCGAGCTCCGCCGGCACAAGGATCCGCCAGCCGATCGCGTCCGCGCGTGGATCGGCGAACGCCAGATCGGGCTGCATGGCGGGATCGCCGTCCCACGCCGCGAGCACGCCTAAACTGTCCGAGAGATTCTCGACCGTGACCTTGGCGCGCAATTTGTAGAAACCGAGTTTGTCGGCAAGGCTCTGCGCCAGCGCCCGCGGGCAGTCGATCAGGAACCCGCCGCCGTGGCCGGACGGCGCTTCGGTGATCAGGAAGTCGACCGTGATCTTGCCCTGCGGCGTCAGCAGTGCCCCGAACCTGCCGAGGCCTGGGCGAAGCAGCGTAATGTCAGTCGTGACGAGGCCGTTGAGAAAGTCGCGGGCGTCGACGCCGCTGACCTTGACCACGCCCCGGTCCGGAAGAAACGCTGCTTTCATAAGGGGTTCTCTGGCAAAGCTCTTTGGGAAGTTCTCTCGGAACTTCTTGGGGAAACGCAGGTCGCGGATATCACATGGCAAGGTAAGACGCTAAGGTATTGGGAACAAGGCCCGCGCGACAACCGGTTCCGTAAAGCGGGCACCGAGGACCTATGAATCAACGATTTGATACCATTCTAAAATCCGGCACTGTGGTCAATCAGGACGGCGAGGGCGTGCGCGATATTGCCATTACCGATGGCCGCATCGCAGCAATCGGTGGCCTTGGACAGGCCTCGGCCGCCGAAGTGATCGACTGCAAGGGCCTGCACATCCTGCCGGGGGTGATCGACACGCAGGTGCATTTTCGCGAGCCCGGCCTCACCCACAAGGAGGATCTCGAAACCGGTTCTCGCAGCGCCGTGATGGGTGGCATCACCGCGGTGTTCGAAATGCCGAACACCGATCCCCTGACGGTCACCGAACCGACCTTCACCGAAAAAGTGAAGCGCGGTCATCATCGCATGCATTGCGATTTTGCCTTCTTCATCGGCGGCACAAGGGAAAATGTGCAGGACTTGCCGGAACTGGAACGCGCGCCCGGCTGCGCCGGCGTCAAGGTGTTCATCGGCTCCTCCACCGGCGCGCTGTTGGTCGAGGACGACGAGAGCTTAAGGCGGATTTTCAACGTGATTCGGCGCCGCGCCGCCTTTCATGCCGAGGATGAGTACCGCCTCAATGATCGCAAGGGGCTGCGGGTCGAAGGCGATCCGCGATCGCATCCGGTGTGGCGCGACGAGACCGCGGCGCTGATGGCGACGCAACGGCTGGTCAAACTCGCTCATGAAACCGGCAAACGAATCCACGTGTTGCATATTTCGACCAAGCAGGAAATCGAATTCCTGGCCGATCACAAGGATGTAGCCTCCTGTGAAGCGACGCCGCATCATCTCACGCTGGCGGCTCCCGAGTGCTACGAACGGCTCGGCACCCGCGCGCAGATGAATCCGCCGGTACGCTCCTCGGATCACCGCGACGGCATCTGGCGCGGCATCGAGCAGGGTATCATCGACGTGCTCGGCTCCGATCACGCGCCGCACACGCTGGAGGAAAAGGCAAAAACCTATCCGGCTTCGCCGTCGGGCATGACCGGGGTGCAGACCCTGGTGCCGCTGATGCTCGACCACGTCAATGCCGGGCGATTGTCGCTTTCGCGTTTCGTCGATCTCACCAGCGCGGGCCCGGCGCGGCTGTACAACATCGCGTGCAAAGGCCGGATCGCAGCTGGCTACGACGCGGACTTCACGATCGTCGATCTCAAGCGCAGCGAGACCATTACCGACAAATGGGTGGCCTCGCGCGCGGGCTGGACGCCATATGACGGGGTGCGCGTCACCGGCTGGCCGGTCGGCACGTTCGTGCGCGGCCGCCGCGTGATGTGGCAGGGCGAATTGGCGACGGCTTCGACCGGCGAGCCGGTGCGATTCCTGGAGACGCTGAAGGCGTGAGCCGTCATTGCGAGCGCAGCGAAGCAATCCAGCTTTCTTGAGTGATGCGAGCAAGAATGGATTGCTTCGTCGCTGCGCTCCTCGCAATGATGGCAATTGACTTACTGCTTCGCGAGCCTGGTCGAAAACTCGCCATTGCGGATGCGAACCGGAAGACCTTCGACGAATTTCGCCACCGCTTCCTCGCCGTAGGTTCCGACCAGTTCGGCGAAGGCCGTGAATAGGCTCGCCTGCGCCAGGCAGTCGCCATCGACGCCATCGTGCCGCGCCTCTGCCCAGGCCTCGCTGAGATAGCCGAGCGCGGTCTGCTTCTGCTCGTGATCGGGCAGCGGATCGCGGACGGTTCGAAACGATGCTGGATGGCTCATGAAACTCAACAGGCGGTGCACGCGATCCAGGGCGGAACGCATCGAACACGCGAGGTTTACCATGCGGCGCCGGACTGCCTAGACCAGTTCTTTAAGAAAGGTTAACGGCGCTAATTGAATTGAATTTGTTGTTCCGCACCAGCAGTCCGCAACGCGCCGAAAAACTTTCGAAAAAAGATTTCTAGTTGGCGTAGCGGGCGGTCAGATCCCGCGAGATCTTCGAGCCTTCTTCGATGTATCGGCGGATAGCGACCGCGGCGGCCGGCGTGCAGGTGCGGTAGGTCTGCTGGAAGCCGTTATAGCCGCGGTTGAAGCCTGCGATCATGCGGGCGCGGCGATCGCCCGAGGGGGTTTCGGCATCGATCAGCGCCTGCATTTCGTTGCGCCATTTCGGGCCTTCATTGCTGCCGCAAATGGCCCGCAGATAGTGCAGGGTGCCGAGGATCTCGGCCAGCCGCTGCAGGTCGCCATCGAACGGCGCGGCGGCATCCTGGGCCCGCGCGGGGCCCAGATGGCACGCGAAAATGAGGATGAGGACAGCGAGAAAATGCTTTGACATGAAGGGGGTCCGGGACCCCCCTTGATATGCCTTCTCAATGCGCTGGAAGCAAGGCGCGCGGGCTTTGACGATGCAAGCCGGACGTCAGATGCCGAGCACGCGCCGCGCCGACTGGAGGACCTCTTGCAGGCCGCCGGTGAGCTTGAGATCGCCGATCGCGTCCGGCTTGAGCCACTTGAAATCGTCGTGTTCGTCGTTCAGCACCGGCTCGCCAGCGGTCCAGCGTGCCGCGAATGACATGATCAGGTAATGCCCGCTCCCCGTGGTTCCCGGCACCACCTCGCGCCATCCGGCGAGGCCTGCGATCTCGATTCGAAGCCCGGTTTCCTCGTCGACTTCGCGATGCAGCGCCGTGTGCAGGGTTTCGCCGAATTCGACCCGGCCGCCCGGCAGTGAATAAAAACCCTTGGCCGGTGACCTGGCGCGTCGCACCAGCAGGATCTTGCCGTCGCGAAAGATCGCGGCGCTGACCGCAAGCTGGGGATGCGACGGCTGCAGGGGGGACGCCGCGGGCATCAGTGCGACATGATGTAGTCGATGTCGTTCTCGCTGCCGCCATTGATGATGCCGCCGGCCAGCGCGACCAGCGGCTTGACCCAGCCGGTCGCCTGCTCGGCCAGCGTGGCGCGGGTCTTGTCCTGTTTCGCTTCGCGCATCGCTCCGCCCACCGCTGTCAGAATGGAGGTCATGGTGCTGGTGATACCATCGAATTCGGCGCGGATGCCAGCGTCGGCCGAATCATAGGCCGAGATCGCAAGGTCGCGCGCCTTGAAATTGGATGCGGTGAAATGCTCGCTGTAGGACAGCGGGCGCCAGGCCAGAAAATCTTCGGCGCATTCCGGGATGTCCGGAATCATCTCAAGCAGCATGATGGCTTCGTTGAAATGGTTCAGATAGTCGGTGGCAAGCCCGGTGCGCGGATTGATATTGGCGGCGCGCAGCTGGGCCGCGCGCGCCTGCGCGTCGGGGCCCGGCGGGTGCGGCATCTGGCGGTCGGATTGCGCCGGTGTGGAAGACGTTGATGTCATCTGCCGCAGTGTTAGCCGTTGGGGTTAAAAGGGGCTGAACAGATGCCTATCTGGACCACAGAATGTGCGGACGCTTTGTAATAACCTCGCCGCCGGCGGCCTTGCGGCAGATTTTCGGCTATGCCGAGCAGCCCAATTTTCCGCCACGGTACAATATTGCGCCAACCCAGCCGATCCCGATCGTCATTGTCGAAAACGGTACCAGGCATTTCCGCCTGATGCGCTGGGGATTGATACCCGCCTGGGTCACGGATCCCCGTAAATTCACGGTGTTGATCAATGCGCGTGCCGAAACGGTACAGGAAAGACCGGCGTTCAAGAACGCGATCAGGCGGCGGCGCTGCCTGATCCCGGCGGATGGCTATTATGAATGGCAAGCGTCCGGAACGCGCAAGCGGCCGCACTTCATCCATCGTGGTGACGGCGCGCCGATCGGCCTCGCCGGGCTTACGGAAACCTGGATCGGCCCCAACGGCGAGGAGCTCGATACGGTGGCGATCGTCACCGCGCCGGCAAGCGCCGATCTCGCCGTGCTGCATCCCCGCGTGCCCGTAACCATCAAGCCCGACGATTTCGAGCGCTGGCTCGATTGCAGGGATGACGGTGCGGACAACGTGATGGCGCTGCTGATCGCACCAGACGAAGGGTGTTTTGTCTGGCACGAGATCTCAACCAGGGTCAACCGCGCCGCCAATGACGATGCGCAACTGATCCTGCCGATCACGGCGGAGGAGCGCGAAGCGGAGGCGCCAAAGCCTGCGAAGAAAGCTGCGCCGCGCAGAGCGACGCCGGTAACGCCCGAAGATGATGGGCAGGGGTCGCTGTTCTAGATCATGATCCAATCAGATTGGATCAGATCATGATCTCATCTCTTTGTTCGCGCATGATTTCCGAAGGCGCCGCTTCGCATTTGTCCTCCGCGGAAAATCCAACGGAAAACCGCTTCCCGTTTTTCCGGATCATGCCGGCCAGCGGGCGTAAAGTTAGGCTGCTGCTTCCGCAGCCACCGCCGATCCCAGATCCGCATTGCTGTAGGCGACGCCGCCGATGCCCCAGGCGCCGTCCACCGCATAGCTGACGCTGGCGAAGATATGCTCGCGTTTGATGCGGCCCGCCGCGGCCTGTTCGATGATCGCGGTACCCTCCGAAATCCAGGCATCCTTCAGGGCCTGCGTCGACAACACGAACGACGGCACCTTGAGTTCGAAAATCGCAATATCCGTGGGCGTGCCTCCCGAAAATGTGCGCCCCTTGGGCACAATGGTGACCTCGCCGATGACGTTCGGCGTCATGAACCGGTTGCCGGTGAGGCCATGCAACCGAAGCAGGAGATCGGTCAGCTTGCGGAATAGCTCGACGTCGGCGCCCGCATTCAGGGCACCCTCGGGAACGATGATTTGGATCGGCATTTTTGATCTCCATGAGCACAAATGGATGGCGCCTGCGGTTGATTGCGGGCGTCATGATCGTTAGATAACGATCGTGATCCAGAGAAAACATAACGATCGTTATCTTGTCAACTGGAATATAACGATCGTTATCAACTAATCGTGGAAAGTAGATGGCGCGGTCGAAGGGAAACGAGGGGGATGCGCGGGCGCGTCTGGTCGAGGCGGCCGGGCGCGGCTTCCGCACCGGCGGCTTTGGCGGAACCGGGGTGGATGCGTTGGCCAAAGGCGCCGGCCTCACCTCGGGGGCATTCTACGCGCATTTCGATTCCAAGGCCGAGGCGTTCAAACTGGTTGTGTCGGATGGTCTGGCGACGCTGCGAAACGGGATCGCGTCGTTTCAGGAACGCTACGGCCGCGGCTGGCGCGATCCCTTCGTCGATTTCTATCTCGGCGAACGCATGGAGGTTGGGATATCGGAGGCGTGCGGATTGCCGAGTTTCTCACCCGACGTCGCCCGCGCCGACGATGCGACGCGCGCGGTCTACGAGGCGGAACTGACAAAGCTGGTGGAGGTCTTGGTCGCCGGTTTTCGCGGCGCTCACGCCAGCGAACGGGCCTGGTCTTTCCTGGCCGTGCTCTCGGGAGCAGCCGCGATGGCGCGAGCCGTGAAGGACGACCGGCTTCGGCGTGAAATCCTCAACGCGGCAGGCATGGCGGCCAAGGCGATCTAGAATTGCAGGATGGGCAAGGGCGCTCTCGGACTTTGCCGCCCTATATCGTCTTAAAAATATTCAGCACAGCGTATTGCAAGAGCATGATGGTCTTGGCGTCGGCGATGCGGCCATCGCCGATCATGGCCAGCGCCTGATCAATCGGTAATTCCAGCACCTCGA
>WNGJ01002663.1_pt1 | contig 34483 bp, 28 predicted proteins | sample 5400611 | NCBI WGS metagenome assembly WNGJ01 (sample SAMN13153375, study PRJNA577476) | soil metagenome | isolation source: 40 cm soil or saprolite under Garry oak tree replicate 1 | place: USA:California | collected 2016-06-15
TATCCTCGCGCGCATGGACGAGATCCGTGCGCGCGCCCTCATCGCGCGGCTCCCCGGGCTCACCGCCGAGCAGCTGCGCCCGCTGATCGCGGCGGCCGGCGGCGAGCCGGCCGCCATCCTCACCCGGCGCGCACTGGATGCGCCTGGTCTGCCTCCCGCCGCGCGCGCCTTCCTCGCCTCGCCCGATGAGACGGCGCTCGATGCGGATCTCGCCTGGCTTCGGCTGAGCGGCGCGCAGATCCTCCTCTCCACCGACCCGGAGTATCCGCCGCTCCTCGCGGAGAGCTCCGGCGCGCCCGCCTCGCTCTACGTGCTGGGCTCCGTCCCGGCGCTCGCCTCGCCGCAGCTGGCCATGGTCGGCTCGCGCAGTCCGACCGAAGCCGGCCGCGCCACGGCGCGCGAGTTCGCCGCGTACTTCGCCAGGCGCGGACTCACCGTAACCAGCGGGCTCGCCCTCGGCATCGATGCGGCGAGCCACGAAGGAGCGCTCGCCGCAGGCGGGCTCACGGTCGCGGTCTTCGGTACCGGCCTCGATCGCGTCTATCCGGCCGAGCACGCGCCGCTCGCCGCGCGCATCCGCGAGCACGGCGCGCTGGTGTCGGAATTCCCGCCGCGCAGCGCGCCGCTCGCCCAGCACTTCCCGCGCCGCAACCGCATCATCAGCGGCCTCTCGCTCGGCACGCTCATTGTCGAGGCCGCGCGCAAGAGCGGCTCGCTCATCACCGCACGCCTGGCGGTCGAGCAGGGCCGCGAGGTGTTCGCGATCCCCGGCTCCATCCACAGTCCGGTCTCCCGAGGCTGTCACCAACTCATCCGCGAGGGCGCCAAGCTCGTCGAGGAGGCCGCCGACGTGTTGACGGAGCTGCGGATTTCGCTTCCCAAAGAGACACTTACGGCGCAGCGGAGCTTGCCGCTCGGGGACGGCGAATTGGACAAGGAGTATGAAATGCTGTTAGATGCCCTCGGGTTTGAGCCTGCGACCATCGATGTTCTCGTCGCACGCACGCGCTTAGGCGTCGAATCAGTTGCCTCGATGCTGCTGATACTCGAGCTCAAGGGGCGTGTGGCGGCTCTCCCGGGCGGCCGTTACGGCCGACTACCTTGAGTATCATGACGACTGGCAGCGTTCTGGACATTCTGATCTACGTCTTCGACCGCTATATGCTCGAGGAGACCTCGACCGTGCCGCACCGCGAGCACCTGGCTCGCGACCTCGAGCAGGCCGGCTTCGGCCGCGCCAACGTCGAGCGGGCGCTCGACTGGCTCACCGATCTCGCCTTCGGGCAGGAGCGCGCCGCCCGGCCCGAGGATGCGCGCCGGCCCGGCAGCGAAGGCGCGCTGCGCATCTTCACCGACAGCGAGCTCGCGCGGCTCTCGAGCGAGTGCCGGGGACTGCTGCTGCGGCTCGAGCGCGCGCGGGTGATCACGGCGCTTCAGCGCGAGCTCGTGATCGAGCGGCTGCTCGCGCTCGAGGCCGACGAGCCCGACACCGAGCAGCTGAAGTGGGTGGTGCTCATGGTGCTCTCGAGCGAGCCGGAAGGAGAGCTGGCGGTGGAGCGGCTCGGCGGGCTGATCGCGGAGCTGCGCAGCCATGCTCCGCATTGAGAGCGTCGCGCCTGTGATGCCTCACCCTCAGCTCCGCGGCTCGCCCGCGGTTTTTCGTTTATAAGGCTCGGGCATTCTTCTCAACGTCATGGCAGACAACCTGGTCATAGTCGAGTCGCCCGCCAAGGCCAAGACCATCAAGAAATATCTGGGCCGCGACTTCGAGGTGCTCGCCTCCTACGGGCACGTCCGCGATCTCGTGCCCAAGGAGGGCGCGGTCGACCCGGACAAGGGCTTCGCGATGAAGTACCAGGTGCTCGACAAGAACCAGCGCCACGTCGAGAGCATCGCGAAAAATCTGCGCAAGGCGAAAGCGCTGTATCTGGCCACGGACCCCGATCGCGAAGGGGAGGCCATCGCCTGGCACCTGAAGGAGATCCTGGCCGAGCGCGGCGACCTCGACGGCAAGGACGTGCACCGCGTGGTGTTCTACGAGATCACGCGCAACGCCATCCGCGAGGCGGTCGGGCAGCCGCGCGGCCTGTCGCTCGAGCTCGTGAACGCGCAGCAGGCGCGCCGCGCGCTCGACTACCTCGTCGGCTTCAATCTCTCGCCGCTGCTGTGGAAGAAAGTGCGACGGGGCCTGTCCGCGGGCCGGGTACAGAGCCCGGCGCTGCGCATGATCTGCGAGCGCGAGGAGGAGATCGCCGCGTTCGTGGCGCGGGAGTACTGGACCCTCGAGGGTGAGGGCTCGCACAGCTCGCAGAGCTTCCCGCTCAAGCTGGTCGAGTATCGCGGCCAGAAGGTCGAGCAGTTCAGCTTCACGAGCGAGGGTGAGGCGCGCGAGGTCGAGCGGACGCTGCGCGCAGCGGCCGGCGCGGGGAGCGACGGGAGCGGGGAGCTGCGGGTCATTGCGATCGACCGCAAGCAGCGCCGGCGCAACCCGGCCCCGCCCTTCACCACCTCGACGCTCCAGCAGGAGGCGGCCCGCAAGCTCGGCTTCAACGCCCGCCGCACCATGCGTCTCGCGCAGCAGCTCTACGAGGGACAGGACATCGGCGAGGGGAGCGTCGGTCTCATCACCTACATGCGCACCGACTCGGTGTCGCTCGCGGCGGAAGCAGTGCACGAGATCCGCGAGGTGGCCGCGCGGCTCTACGGCGCCGCCGAGGTCGCCGAGGAGCCGCGCGTCTACAAGACCAAGTCGAAGAATGCACAGGAGGCCCACGAGGCCATCCGCCCGACCTCCGCCGCCATCACGCCCGCCGACGTCGAGGGCAAGATCGAGGAGGACCTGTACCGCCTCTATTCGCTCATCTGGAAGCGCGCGGTCGCCTCGCAGATGAGTCACGCGCTGTTCGACACGGTCGCCGTGGACGCGCTCGCCGGACCCGACGGGGAGCAGCGACATCTGCTGCGCGCCAACGGCTCGACGCTCGTGAAGCCGGGCTACATCGCGGTGTACCAGGAAGGCACCGACGACATGAAGGCCGACGATGCCGATCACGTGCTGCCGCCGATGGAGGTCGGCGATGGAGTGCGCCTCACCGCCCTCGCCGCCGAGCAGCACTTCACCGAGCCGCCGCCGCGCTATACGGAGGCCTCGCTCGTCAAGGCGCTCGAGGAGCACGGCATCGGCCGGCCCTCGACCTACGCGTCCATCATCTCGACGCTGCAGGACCGCGAGTACGTCGAGATGGACAGCAAGCGCTTCGTGCCGACCGACATCGGCAAGATCGTCCATCGCTTCCTCACCCAACACTTCCATCGCTACGTCGAGTACGGCTTCACCGCCGCCATGGAGGATGAGCTGGATGCGGTGTCGCGCGGCGAGGAGGAGTGGACCACGCCGCTCGACAAGTTCTGGAAGCCCTTCATCCAACAGGTGGAGAAGATCGAGCGGACCGTCACGCGCGAGCAGGTGGCGCAGGCGCGCGAGCTCGGCAAGGACCCCGCCACCGGCAAGCCCGTCGCCGTGCGCATGGGCCGCTTCGGACCGTTCGTGCAGATCGGCACCAAGGACGACGAGGAGAAGCCGCGCTTCGCGGGGCTGCGTCCCGGACAGAAGATGGATTCGATCACGCTCGCCGACGCGATGGAGCTGTTCAAGCTGCCGCGTACGCTCGGCGAGACCCCGGAAGGCGAGACCATCGTCGCCAACGTCGGCCGCTTCGGCCCGTACGTGAAGTACGGGAGCAAGTACGCCTCGCTGAAGGAGGACGATCCGTACACGGTGACGCTCGAGCGGGCGCTCGAGGTCATCCGCCTCAAGAAGGAGGCGGATGCCAACCGCATCATCCAGGACTTCGCGGAGGCAGGGATCCAGGTATTGAACGGCCGCTACGGTCCGTACATCACGGATAAGAAGAAGAACGCCAAGATCCCGAAGGACCGCGACCCGAAGATGCTGACGCTCGAGGAGTGCCGCGTGCTGCTCGCGGCGGCGCCGGAGCGCGGCTCGAGGTTCGGGCGCTTCGGCAGGGGCAAGCGCCCTGCCGGCGCGCCCGCGGGTGCCGAGGGCGCCTCCGCAGCCGCGAAGTCCCCCAAGGGCGCGGCGGCCGTACCAGCCAAGCCCCCGGCCCACGCGGGCCGCAAGCGCGCCGCGGCGAAAGCACCCGTAAGAAAGAGCGCACCGAGAAAGGCGCGCGCGAAAACGGCGGGCGCCGCGCCCGCTCGGGTGCGCGGACTGAAGTAGCCCTCGAACTAAGCTCCCGCAGCGAGGAACTCGTCGATCGCCGCGAGACACTCCGGCTCATCGAGGAGCGGGGTGTGACCGCGGTTGGCCGCGGTGAGCGTCCGCAGGTCCGGCTTCTCGCGCTTCATGCGCTCGAGGGTCGAAACGCTCAGGATGTCGGAGGTGGCGCCGCGGATGGCGAGGATCGGTGCCCCGAGGCTCTTCCACAGCGGCCACAGATCCGGCGCCACGGCCTTCCAGTCCTTCAGCGGCTCGCTGATCAGAGGATCGGCGTCGACCTCGAGGAGCCCCGCGGCGTTGGCGCGGTAGCTCAGGCGCACGATCTCTTCCCAGCGGGAGTCGGGGAGCCCCGGCCACGCCGCGCCGTAGAGGGCGCGCACCTGCGCGGTGGCCTCCGCCCAGCCCTTCACGGGTGCCGTCTTGCCCGCATAGCCGCGGATCCGCGCGAGGCCCGCAGGGTCGACCTCGGGGCCCACGTCGTTGAGCACGATGCGCGCCACGAGCGGCGGCCCCGTGGCCGCGAGCACCATCGCCATGAGCCCGCCCATGGAGGTGCCGACGATCGAGACGCTCGTGACGCCGAGCCCCGCGAGCAGCGCCCCAACATCCTGCAGGTACACCGCAATCGTGTAGTTGTTGAAGTTCCGGTCGCGGTCCGAGAAGCCCCGGCCACGGATATCCGGCGCGATGACCCGGTAGCGCGCCGCCAGGTGCGTCGCCAGGTCGCCGAAATCGCGGCTGTTGCGCATCAGGCCGTGCAGGCAGAGCACCACCGGCGCGTCCGCCGCGGGACCCGAGTACACCCGGCTGAAGAGCCGGAGGCCATCGTGGCTGTCGTACCAGTACTCGGCCACCGCGCTGCACCCCTTCTCGCTCCCGCCGTGCCCGGCGCGGCGCTGGTGTACATTCCAGCAGTCGGCTGTTTCGCGCGCAATGAAATACCGCCACGGCTTCCACGCCGGCAACTTCGCGGATGTGCACAAGCACGTGACGCAGCTCGCGCTGCTCGCGGCGCTCGAGCGCAAGGACAAGGGGTTCCTGTACCTCGACACTCACGCCGGCCGCGGCAGCTACGACCTTTCGAGCCCGTCGCCCGAGGCCGCCGCCGGCATCGGGCGCTTCGTGGCCGCGGAGCACACGGCGCCTGAGCTGCGCGAGTACGCCTCGCTCCTCGCACGCTTCCGCGCCCGACCCGGGCACCGCCATTTCTATCCGGGATCGCCCCTCATCGCCGCGCTCGAGCTGCGGCCGCAGGATCGCGCCGTGCTCATCGAGCTCGCTGCGGCCGAGGCGCAGCCGCTCAAGGCGTCGGTTGAAGCGCTCTCCGCGCACGTGGACGCGGACCTCGCGCCGACGGACTTGAGTTCCGGACGCTCTGGCGCTCGCCGCGTGCACATCGAGCGCGGCGACGGCTTCGAGCGAATGCGCGCCTTCCTGCCGCCTCCCGAGCGCCGTGCGCTCATCTTCATCGACCCGCCCTACGAGGAGACGCGCGACGACTTCGGACGCGTGAGCCTGGCCCTCGCGGAAGGCCTGCGGCGCTTCCCCACCGGAGTCTTCGCGGCCTGGTATCCGATCAAGGAGGAGCGCAGCACCGCCGCCTGGCTCGCGCACCTGTCGCGTGCTCTCCCGGCGCCGGCGCTCGTGAGCGAGCTGTGGCTGTACCCGCGCGACTCGCGCGTTGGGCTCAACGGCTCGGGCCTCCTCATCGCGAACCCGCCCTATCTCACGCTCGAGCGCACGCAGGTGTGGCTCCCGGAGCTGCAGCGTTGCCTCGCGGCGGGCCCGGCCGGGGGCACGAGCGTGCGGGTGTGTCAGAATCCGCCCAATGAGTAGAGGGGCGGATCAATACGGCGTGGTGGGCCACCCGGTCGCGCACAGCCTCTCGCCGTTCATTCACGGCATTTTCGCCCGCGAGACCGGCGAGGAAATGAGCTACCGCCTGTTCGACATCGCCCCCGCGGACTTTCGCGAGTGGACGCGCGATTTCTTCGTGCAGGGCGGCCGCGGCCTGAGCGTCACCCTGCCCCACAAGATCGCGGCGGCGGATTTCGCCGAGGACCTCACGCCCCGCGCCGTGCAGGCCGCGGCGGTCAACACGCTCATGGCGCGCGCCGACGGCATCCTGGGCGATAACACCGACGGCGCCGGCCTGGTGCGGGACCTGTGCGACAACCTGAGCCTCGTCATCACGGGCCGCCGGATCCTCGTGATCGGCGCGGGGGGCGCAACGCGCGGGGTGCTGGGGCCGCTGCTCGGGCTCGCGCCCGCGGAGCTGGTGATCGCCAACCGCACGCCCGAGCGCGCCGCGACGCTCGCCGCGGCATTCGAGGATCTCGGCGAGCTCCGGGGTGTCGGCTTCGAGGAAGTCAGTGAAGGTCCCTTCGACATCGTCATCAATGCGACCTCCGCGAGCCTTTCCGGCGAGATTCCCCCGATCGCGCCGGGCGCGATCGGCCCGCAGACCGTTTGCTATGACCTCGCCTACGGCAAGTCCGCGACCGCGTTCGTCGAGTGGGCCAAGCGGCAGGGCTGTGCACGTGCGCTGCAGGGACTCGGGATGCTGGTCGAGCAGGCGGCCGAGGCGTTTCGCCTCTGGCGCGGCGTGCGCCCGGCGACCGCGCCGGTGCTCGCGGCCTTGAGGCAGCGCGCCGCGAGCGCTTGAACCCGCCGGATCGCGCGCGCAGACTTTCGCCCTGAACGACGCGAATTCCCCGGGCGGGGCAAGGCTGAAGGGAGTCGGCGATGCGGTCGAACTCTTCGATCCTGGTAGCGACGCTCGCTGCAACGCTCCTCTCGCCCGGCATCCGTGCGGCGGATAGCCCGTGGCCGGAGGATGGCGTTTTCCAATCGCAACTCCGCGCCGTCTACCTCGAGCCCAACCACACCACTTACGGTTACAGCAACAGTCTCGCCGGCAAGCTCTACCCCGAGCTCTCCGGAGAGTGGTTTCTCGGTCCCTCCTGGTCGACCGAGCTGACCCTCGGCGCGGGCACGGACTTCAGCCGCCCCGCCGGCGATTCGATAAGACTTTGGCCGCTCACCTGGACGGTGAAATACCAGTTCGCTCGCCAGGCCGGCTTCGGACCGTATCTCGGCGCGGGGCTGAACCACACGTGGTCGTCGCTGAATACCATTCCAAGCAACCACGCCGGGATCGACAGCTCGAGCACCGGCTGGCTGGTCCAGGCGGGAGCGGACATGCGGCTCACCCCGACCTGGTTCGTGAACGGGGACGTGCGCTACCTCGGGGGGCTCGAGCCGCGCAACCTGCTGAACGGTACCTACTACCCGGGCGCAGGTCGCTACAAGATCGATCCGTTCCTCTTCAGTCTCGGCGTGGCTTATCGCTGGCACTGACTGCACCCGCCCGGCACGCCCGCGCGCCTCAGCGCATGGTGACGAATTCCTCGGCGCTCGTCGGGTGAATCGCCACGGTGTCGTCGAAGTCCTTCTTGGTCGCCCCCATCCGCACCGCCACCGCGAAGCCCTGCAGCATCTCGTCCGCGCCGATTCCCACGACGTGCAGCCCCACGATGCGCTGCTCGGAGCCCGCGGTGACGAGCTTCATGTGAGTGCGCGGCTTCGCGGCGGTGAGGGAGTGATAGAGCGGCACGAAGCTCGACCTGAACACGGTGACGTTGGCGTGCCCGTAGCGCTCGCGTGCCGCCTTCTCCGAGAGCCCGACGGTGCCGATCGGCGGGTGCCCGAAGACCACCGTCGGGATGTTCTCGTAATCCAGGTGCCGCCCGCTGTGCCCGCCGAACAGCCGGTCGGACAGGCGCCGACCGGCCGCGATCGCGGCCGGCGTGAGCTGAGCGCGCCCGGTGACGTCGCCGATGGCGTAGATTCCCGGAGCGCTGCACGCCTGGTACTTGTCCGTCGCGACGAAGCCGGACACATCGAGCGCGACCCCGGCCTTCTCGAGCGAGAGCTCCTCGACCGAGGCCGCTCGACCGATCGCCCACAGTACGCAGTCGAACGGGCCGAGACGCCGTCCGTCGCGCGAGTGAAGCTCGAGCTCGCCGCGCCCGGAACGGGTGAGCGCCGCCGGTGAGGCGTGCAGCACGACCTCCACTCCCGCATCGCGCAGCATGCCGAGCGCCTCCTCGCCCAACATGTCGTCGAAGGTCTTGAGCGCCGTGTCGCCGCGCAGCACCAGCGCGGTGTCGGCGCCGAGACCTGAGAAGATGCCGCTCAACTCGATGGCGATGTAGCTGCTGCCGACGACTGCGACGCGCTGCGGCCTCGAGGCGAGCTCGAAGAAGCCGTCCGAGGTGATCCCGAGCTCGGCTCCCGGAATCGCCGGCAGGCGGGGATGCCCGCCGGTGGCGATCACGATGTGATCGGCCGTGAGCACCCGCCCGGCCGCGGCGACGCTGCGCGCATCGACGAAGCGGCCCGCAGCGCGCAGCAGCTCCACCTTGCACTTCGCGAGGTTCGCGGCGTAGATCTCGTTGAGGCGCAGCACGTACGCGTCGCGTCTCTCCTTCAGCGCAGCCCAGTCGTGCCCGGCGACCTCGAGCAGGAAGCCGTAGTCCGGCGCATCGTTGAGCGCGCCGCCGAGCTCGGCGGCGTACCAGCTTATTTTCTTCGGCACGCAGCCGACGTTCACGCAGGTGCCGCCGAGGCGGCCGGACTCGACGAGCGCCGCCCGGGCGCCGCACTCGGCGGCCCGCTGCGCCGCGGCCAGCCCCCCGCTTCCGCCCCCTATCACCACCAGGTCGAATTTCTCGCTCATAGCCCCTCGGCCGCCCACGATTGCCACGCGCCACCCGATGGTATCCGAGGACGCGGCTCCCGAGGCCGCTACAATGGCGGCTCATTCAACGGCGGTGAACCTCACGCGGCGAGAGCGCATGCACAACCCCCTGCTGGACGGGCAACCCCTGCCGCCGTTTCTCGAGATCCGCCCCGAGCACGTCGAGCCGGCGGTGCGCGAGGTACTCACCGAGAACCGCGCGCGCATCGAGGAGCTCGCCGCGCTCACCCTCCCGACCTTCGCGACGCTCATCGAGCCGCTCGAGGAGCTGCAGCATCGCGTGGCGCGCACCTGGTCGCCGGTGAGTCACCTGAACGCGGTGCTGAACTCCGACGCGCTCCGCAGCGGCTACAACGCCTGCCTGCCGCTCTTGTCCGCCTACCAGACCGACCTCGCGCAGAGCGAGCCGCTGTTCCACGCCTATCGCACCATCGCCGATCAGGAAGGCGCGGCGCTCGCCCCGGTGCAGCGCCAGGTGATCGAGCATGCGATGCGGGACTTCCGCCTCGCCGGAGTCGGGCTCCCGGCCGAGCGCAAGGAGCGCTTCAAGACCGCGATGCTCGAGCTCACCCAGCTGCAGTCGAAGTTCGAGGAGAACGTGCTGGACGCCACCAACGGCTGGAGCCGGCGCGTCACGGAGCCGTCCGAGCTGCGCGGGCTGAACGACATGCTCATCGAGCTCGCCGCGCGCCGCGCACACGAGCGGGGCGTTGCGGGCTGGATCCTGAATCTCGACCAGCCGACCTATGTCGCGGTGGTGACGGATGCGGAGTCGGAAGGCCTGCGGCGCGACTTCTACGAGGCCTGGATGACGCGCGCCTCGGACCGGGGACCCTCCGCCGGCCGCTGGGACAACTCGGCCGTGATCGAGGAGATCCTCAAGCGCAGGCACGAGGCGGCGCGGCTGCTCGACTTCGCGAACTACGCCGAGTACGCGCTCGCGACCCGCATGGCGCACAGCGTCGCCGAGGTGCTCGAGTTCCTGCGCGAGCTCGCCACCGCGGCGCGGGCCGCGGCGCTCGAGGAATTCGCCGAGCTCGAGTCGTTCGTCGGCCACCGGCTCGCCGCTTGGGACGTCGGCTTCCACGCCGAGCGGCTGCAGCGCGAGCGCTTCTCCGTGTCGCAGGAGGAGCTGCGGCCCTACTTCCCGCTGCCGCGGGTGCTCGGCGGGCTGTTCGAAGTCGCCGAGCGGCTCTTCGGCGTGGCGGTGCGCGAGCGCAACGGGGCACCGGTGTGGGATCCGGACGTGCGTTTCTTCGACATCGTGGGCGCCTCGGGCGATGTGGTCGGTAGCTTCTATCTGGACGCCTACGCGCGCCCCAACAAGCGCAGCGGCGCGTGGATGGACGAGTGCGTCGGCCGCAAGCGGCTCCCGAGCGGGGCGGCCCGGCCGGTCGCCTACCTCGTGTGCAATTTCCTGCCGCCCGGGGAGGGTCGGCCGGCGCTGCTCACGCACGACGACGTGCTCACGCTCTTCCACGAGTTCGGCCACGGCCTGCATCACCTGCTCACGAGCGTCGACTACCCGAGCCTCGCCGGCATCAACGGGGTGGCGTGGGACGCGGTCGAGCTGCCGAGCCAGTTCCTCGAGAACTACGCCTGGAACCCGCAGGTTCTGCAGCGCATTTCCGGGCACTTCGAGAGCGGCGTGCCGCTGCCGGCGAACACGCAGGAGCGCCTGATCGCCACCCGCAGCTTCCACGCGGGGCTCTCGATGATGCGGCAGCTCGAGTTCTCGCTGTTCGATTTCCGCATCCACACGGAATACTCCCCCGGCCGCGGCGCCCGAGTGCTCGAGATCCTCGAGGAGGTGCGGCGCGAGGTCGCGGTCGTGCCGGTGCCGGAATGGAACCGCTTCCCCAACAGCTTCGGCCACATCTTCGCGGGCGGCTACGCCGCCGGCTACTACAGCTACAAGTGGGCGGAGGTGCTCGCGGCGGATGCTTTTGCCGCCTTCGAGGAGCGCGGGGTGTTCGACCGGCCGACCGCGCAGCGATTTCTCGATGCGATCTTGAGCCGCGGCGGCAGCCGCGACGCGCTCGAGGCGTTCATCGAGTTTCGCGGCCGACGCCCGGACGTGACGGCGCTGCTCCGGCAACACGGCATACTCGGCCGGGGCGGGATCCGCGCGTGAGGAGGAGCCTGGCAGCCCTCGCCGCGGCGCTGCTGCTGCTGTGCGCGCTCGCGCCGCAGCGCTCGCGCGCGGAAGAGCTCTACATCATCGAGCAGCTGGTGGTCAGTCTCAACAACGCGGCTCGCTCAAGAGCGGCGACAAGGTGGAGGTGATCGAGCGCTCGGGAGACCAGGCCCACGTGCGCACGGCGAGCGGCCGGGAGGGCTGGGTCCGCGCGAGCTACCTGACGGCCGAGGAGCCGCTGCGGGCGCGGCTCGCGGAGCGCACCGCGGAAGTGGCGCGCCTGAAAGAGGACCTGGGCCGGCTCGCAGCGCAGCCCGAGGCGGCGCGCACCGGTGCGAGCCCCGCGCCCGGCGCGCAACCCCCGCGGACCGCGGCCAACGCCGCTGTCGCTGCCGAGCCTCCTGAGGAGGCCGTGAGGGCGCCACGCGGTGGACTCTTCGGCAAGGGACCCGATGAGCGCGGGCGACGCGTGTGGCCGTGGGCGCTCGGCTCGGCGCTGGTGGCGCTGATCGTCGGCTTTGCGCTCGGCGCGCTCGTGCTCGACCGGCACATCCGGCGCAAGTACGGCGGACTGCGGATTTATTGACAGAGCCCCTCGTGCGCATCGCCACCTGGAACGTCAACTCGCTCCGCGTGCGGCTGCCGCAGCTCATCGAGTGGCTCCCCCCGCACGCGCCTGCACGGCATGCCTGATCGACCGTGAGCCGCACCGCGCCGAGCGCCCCTGCGATCATGCGCCCGTCATCGCGGACTTCAGGTGCGGCGACATGACAGCCGTGTAGCGGCTTTTCGACCGTCTGTAGAGTTGGGTTGAAGGCCGTACACCGACTCCCCAAAAGCCCCCGTGGCAGTGGGCTGCCATCCTGATGCGCCGCCGCACGAAGGCAGACGGCCCGTCCAAACTGTGCGCCGTGTCTCAGTGCGCCACAGGCCGACCTGCCTAGACTGGCCTTTGAGCGCCGGTCGGGCGGTTCGGGGGGACTGCGGCCTGGGCGTCTTGCCGCTTAAGGGGCGGTGTTCCGTAACACAATGACCAGTGTCCGGCGCAGCGATTTCGACGTCACCAACAGCGTGCAGGTGAGCTCGCCCCGTGCCGTGCTCCGCGCCGTCGAGGTGCTCTACCGGCCGACCTGGCCGGGCCTGTCGATGGAGCCGCTCGCGCGCGCCTTCGAGCACTTCGAGCGGCTGTTTGCGGGCCTCGTCCCCGGTTATCACGGCGTCGATACCGTCTATCACGATCGCCAGCACACGCTCGACATCACGCTCGCGCTCGCGCGGCTGCTGGTCGGCTACGAGCGTCAGCAGAACGAGTCCGGGCGCCTCGGAGGCGCGCGCGCCGTGGTGGGCCTGATCACGGGGCTCTTTCACGACGTCGGGTATCTGCGCCGCACGGACGATCGCGACTCGCGCAACGGCGCCGAATTCACCCGCACCCACGTCTCGCGCGGCGCGCGCTTTCTCGAGGAGTACCTGCCGGTGCTCGGCTTCGGCTCCTGGGCGCCCGTCGCGACCGAGATCATTCACTTCACCGGTTACGAGCAGCCGTTCGCGCGCATCGAGGAGCGCGTCTCCGACCCGCGGGACATCACGGTCGGACACATGCTCGGCACCGCGGACATGATCGCGCAGATGGCCGACCGCTGTTATCTCGAGAAGTGCCGCGACCGGCTGTATGCCGAGTTCGTGGTGGGTGGGGTCGCCCTGCCCTTCAGCAACGGCAATCGGCGGGTCAAATACGCCTCGGGGCTGGACCTGCTGCGCCAAACGCCGGATTTCGTGGCCGAAGTGCGCACCAAGCGGCTGGATGGGGACTTCCGTGGAGCCTACCGCTACCTGGAATTGCTATTCGATGGGCGAAATCCCTACCTCGAGGCCATCGACCGTAATGTCGAATATCTTCGGCAGGTGCTGAGAAGCGAGAGCTGGCAGCTCCTTCGGCGCCGGCCGCCCATCTTCGCCGCCACGGCCGACCCCATGTCGACGATGCGCGGCCTCATGCTCGGGCATATAAAGAGAGTCTGGTCGGGAAACTGAGCCGCGCCCGGCCCTAAGGGCCGCTGAGCCTGAAAAAAACCTCGAATCTGCCCTTGGCGACCCGATCCGAGGGTGGCGTCCTATCCCACGCGGCGGTTAATATGAATCTCCAAAAGCTAAGGGGGATCACGCGGCCGTGGGACGAGTGCGTCCCGCGCACCAGGCGCATGCGACGCACTTGACTACCGCCAACTTCAAGTTCAGATACGCGGGGGCCGCTTTCCTTGTCGTGGTGCTCGCCGCGGCGGCGGTGAGCGGCGTGCTCGCGCTCCGGCACGCAGCCGACACGCGCACTCTGAGCGCGCTCTTCGAGCGCACCACGCGCGAGCGGCTGGATCCGGAGCTCCAGGCCCGCGCACAGAGCATCGCCGCGCACGCGGCGGACTCGATCATCGGCGCCCTTCGTGCCGCAGACGTCAACGGCGTGGCGCGCCGGCTGCAGCCCTTCCTGGACGATGCGACGCTGTCGGAGATCTCCGTGACGGGCAGCTCCGGGCGGCGCCTCTTCGCCTGGCAGCGCAGCGCCGCCCCAGCGCCGGGCGCACTCAGCGCCGAGGTGACGGCGCCCGTCCGCGCCGTCATCGACGGCATCCCGCAGACGCTCGGTACCGTCACCGTGTCGCTCGAGCAGGCCGCGCCCGTGTCCGAGGTGAGTCTCGCCGGACGGCTGCAGGTGGAGAGCGCCGGGCGCACGCGCCTCACGTGGCTGCTGATGGTTGCGCTCGCCGGCTCCGCCGCGCTCCTCGCCGCCGCCCTCGCCTGGCACGTGACCCAGCGGCTGCAGCGGCCGGTCGACTCGCTGATAAAGAGTGCCGAGCGCATCGGCCAGGGCGACTACACGCGCCCGGTCGAGGTGCGGGCGCACGATGCGCTCGCGGAGCTGCAGCAGGCCCTCGAGCGCATGCGCGGGCGGCTGCGGCAGTCGACCATCAACAAGAACTACCTCCACAGTGTCCTCAACAGCATGACCGACGGCGTGTTCGTCACCTCGCCCGACGGGGTCATCAAGGTGGCGAACCTCGCCGCCTGCAAGCTGCTCGGATACGGCGAAGAGGAGCTGCTCGGGCGCAGCATCATCGCGGTGCTCGAGGAGCGCGAGCGCGCCGGCTTCGATCTGCTGCAGGCGGCTCAGGAAACCCGCGAGACCGTGGTGCGCACGAGAAGCGGACAGACGATCCCGGTGTCCTTCACCGGCTCGCGCATCGACAGCGTCGACCCGCAGTTCCAGGGCAACATCTTCGTGGCGCGCAACATCACCGACCGCAAGCGCGCCGAGCGGCGCATCCGCTACCTGGCGCGCTACGACGCGCTCACCAAGATCCCGAACCGCATGCAGTTCCACCACCTGCTGCAGCAGACCATCGCGCGGGCGCTGCGCTCGGGCCAGGTGGTGGCGGTGCTGTACCTGGACATGGACCGCTTCAAGGAGGTGAACGACACCTTTGGCCACGGCGCGGGCGACCGCACGCTCGAGGTGCTGGCCGAGCGCCTGACCCGCTCGCTGCCGAAGGAGACGGTGGTCGGACGGCTCGCCGGGGACGAGTTCGCCCTCTTCGTGGACGGGCTCTCGGCCGATGCCGACAACCGCGGACCGATCGCGCAGCTCGCCAAGTCGCTCCTGACCGAGATCTGCCGCCCGTTCCAGCTGAACCAGCAGGAAGTGTTCCTCACCGCGAGCGTCGGCATCGCCTTCTGCCCGCGCGATGCCGAGAACGTCATCGATCTCATCCGCAACGCCGACGCGGCGATGTACTACTCGAAGCAGAACGGCGGTAACACCTTCGCCTTCTACTCCCCGGAGATGAACGCCGCGGCGGTCGAGCGGCTGATGCTCAAGAGCAAGCTGCGCCGCGCGCTCGAGCGCGACGAGCTCGAGATCCGCTACCAGCCCAAGGTCGACCTGCGCAACGGCAAGATCATCGGCGCCGAGGCGCTGCTGCGCTGGCGCCTGCCCGGACACGGCGATATTCCACCCTCGCACTTCATCCCGCTGGCGGAGGAGACCAACCTCATCCTCGACATCGGCGAGTGGGTGCTGAATCGCGTGTGCCTCGATTACCGCCAAACGTGTCCCCGACCGCCTTCGAGCTGGAGATCACCGAGACCACCCTCATGGCCGATCCGCAGCGCACCGTGCGCCTGCTCGATGAGCTGTACGCGATGGGCCTGCACCTCTCGATCGACGACTTCGGCACCGGCTACTCCTCGCTCTCTGCCCTGCAGCAGTTCCCGATCGGCACGCTCAAGATCGATCAGTCCTTCGTCCGCGACGCGACCGACGATGCCGGGGACGCGACCATCGTGCGCACCATCATCGAGATGGGCCGCAGTCTCGGCATGGAGGTGATCGCCGAGGGCGTCGAGTCGCAGCGGCAGCTCGAGTTCCTGCGCGGCAGCGCCTGCCACTTCGGACAGGGGCGGCTGTTCGGCGAGCCCTGCACCGCCGAGGACCTGCTCGGGCTCCTCGCCCGTCAGGCCGAAGGCAGCGCGCCCTTTGGCCACCTGCTGCACCGCGCCGAGGGCGCGGCCATTCGCACCGCCTGAACGCTAGTTTGCCGCCCGGGCGGCGGTGCGGGCGGCGCGCGCCGCCTGCGCGGCCTGCTGCGAGAGCGCCGTGAGCGCCGAGTCGGCTGCCTGCTCGAAGGCCGACACCACATCGCTCAGGCGGTTGGCCGCGGCGCGCGCGGTACCGGAGGCGACGAAGGTCGCGATCACGTCGCGTCCCTCGCGCCGCCCGATGATGCAGTCGAGCATCACGTGCACTTCCGGGGCTCCCCCGGGGGTGGTGTAGTCGGCCTCGAAGCGGCGCACCGCGACCTGCAGCAGGTAGTCCGACGGAAAGGGGCTCGTGGAATCCTCCACCGAGCTCCAGTCTCCCGAACTGCGCAGCGTCTCGACGGCGAGCGCCTCGATGACGTCGGCGACCGGCGCGGGCCAGCGGCTGCCGGCGAAGAAGTTCATGCGGTGATCGGCCTGGATCAGCATGATGTGCGAGGAGTCGAGCCCGGGACCGGTGAGCGGGTGACCGACGCGGAGCGATGCGCCCAGCGGTCGGGGCGAGCCGTCCGCGGCGCCTCTGGCGCCTCCTTCGTGTATGCCCGAGGCGGCCGCGGCCTCGCCGCCGTCCCCCGGGGCGCTCACCGACGGCTGGGCGCTGTCGGTGGAAGGCGCGCGCAGATAGTAGACCTGCTCGGGCCGCGCGGTGCTGCGCAACACGCCCCCGCAGCCGTCTCGCGGAGACTATTGGAGAGCGCGCGGATATCCTCGGCCGCCTCCCGCCCCTCGCGGGCGAAACGCTCGATCTCCGGCAGTCCGTCGCGCGCGAAGGAGCGTAGGTCCGCGCGGTTCTCGGCGATGACCCGGTCGAGGCGCTCGGTGGCGCTCGCGAGATGCTCCGAGATGGAGCGCAGCCGCCCGGCGGCGCCCGCGACGTCCGGTCCGGCGGCATCGATCAGCTCCCGCGTACCCTTCATGGTCGCCGCCAGATCGGCGCTGGCCCCACGCAGCTCGGTAACCAGCGCACTGAGGTCGTGCGTCAGCTGCGGGAGCCGGCCGGTCGAGGCGGCGAGATTACCGAGCGTTGCGGTCACCGCCTCGAGGTTCGGATCGGACAGCAACAGGTGGGCCCGCTGCACGAGGTCGCCGACCGCGGCCACCAGCTCCGGGAGGCTCGCCAGGAACACATCGAAGCGCGAGGGCCCCGAGCGGATCACCGGGTACTTGAGGCCCGTCACGGGGGGCGGGGTGCGCTTGTTGCTGCGGTCCTCGAGCAGATCGATGTAGAGCAGCCCTGTCACGCCCTGCAAGCCCAGCTCCGCGACCGTGTGCTCGGATATCGGGGTGGTGGAGTCGATGTCGACGACCACCTCGACGCGGCTCGAATCGCGCGGATCGATGCGCATGTCGACGACACGGCCGACGCCGACCCCGAGGTAGCGCACCGCGGCGCCCCGATCGAGGCCGCTCACGCTGCCGGTGAAGTAGATCTCGTAGCGATTGTAGTCGCGGTGCTCGCGGGTGTCGGAATACCAGTAGACGAACAGCACGCCGAGCAAGCCCACGAGCAGCACGAAGGCCCCGACCGCCGCGTAGTTCGCCTCACGCTCCATGCGCGGCTCCGAGCCTCGCGCGCGAGCGCTCGCCGTGGAAGTAGGCCTGGATCCACGGGTGGGGATGCTCGACGATGCGCTCCAGGGTGTCGGATTCCATGCGTCCGTCCACGATCACCCCGACACGATTGCAGGTACGGAAGATCGTGTCCAGATCGTGCGTGATCATGACGATGGTGAGGCGCAGCTGCTTCTGCAGGTAGAGCACCAGCTCATCGAAGGCGGCGGCGCTCACCGGATCGAGTCCCGAGGTGGGCTCGTCGAGGAACAGGAGTCCCGGATCGAGCGCCAGGGCGCGCGCGAGCGCCGCGCGCTTCACCATGCCGCCGGAGAGCTCGGCCGGGTACTTCCAGGCGGAATCGGCCGGCAGGCCCACGAGGCGCAAGCGCAGCATCGCGAGCTCTTCCAGCGCCGCCGGCTCGAGCTCGAGGTGCTCGAGCATCGGCAGCTGCACGTTCTGCAGCACGGTGAGACCGCTGTAGAGCGCGCCCTGCTGGAACGTGACGCCGTAGCGCGCCTTGATGTGGCGCAGCTGCGCCTCGGTCATGCGGGTGATGTCGGCGCCGGCGATGCGCACCACGCCGGCGACCGGGCGCTGCAATCCCAGGATGGTCCGCAGCAGCACCGATTTCCCGGCGCCGGATCCGCCGACGATGCCGAACACCTCGTCGGCGCGCACCTGCATGCTGAGGCCGTCGTGCACCACCTGCCTGCCGAAGCGGTTCACGAGCCCCTCCACTTCCAGCGCCGGATAGATCAAATGTCCAGCTCCATGAACAGCACCGCGAACAGCGCGTCCGCGAGGATCACCATGAAGATCGCCTGCACCACCGCGACCGTGGTGAGGCGCCCGAGCTCGCGGGCGGAGCCCCGCACCTCGAGGCCCCGATAGCAGCCGGCGAGCCCGATGAGCAGCGCGAACACCGGCGCCTTGATCACGCCCACCCAGAAGGTGGTGGGGGCGATCGCCTCCTCGACGCGGGTGGCGTACTGGGTGAGCGGCATGTCGAGGAGATAGCGGCACAGCAGCGCCCCGCCCGTGAGCCCGACGAGATCGGCGATGATGGTGAGCAGCGGCAGCGCGATGACGAGCCCGAGCACCCTCGGCACCACCAGCACCTCGAAGGGGTCGACGGCGGTCGCGGTGAGGGCGTCCACCTCCTCGTTGAGCCGCATCGAGCCGAGCTCGGCGGCGAAGGCGCTGCCGGAGCGGCCGGCGACGATGATCGCGGTGAGCAGCACCCCGAGCTCGCGCAGCACTCCGATGGTGACCAGGTCGACCACGTAGATGTCCGCGCCGAGGTTGGCGAGCTGCCGCGCGCTCATGTAGGCGATGATCACGCTGATCAGGAAGGCGATGAGCGCCACGATCGGCATGGCGGTGATGCCGGTGTCGTACACGTGGCGGGCGATCGAGATCGGGCGCAGCCTCCTCGGCTGCGGCAGGCTCGCCATGAGCGTCGCGCTCACGCGCCCGCCGAAGGCGAGTCCCCGGTAGAGATCCCGGCCCGCACTGACCGCGATGCGGCCGATCGCCGCGAGCGGCTGCGGGCCGGCCGGCGCAGGCGATCGTCCGCCGGCCCCCAGGCCCTCCTCCTTCAGCGTCTCGTCGAGGAGCCGCAGCTGATCCGGCTGAGTGCCGAGGAAGCGCACGGCGGCGCCGGCCGCGCGCGCGCGGCGCACGAACCGGCGCAGCACCCAGGCGCCCGAGAGGTCGAGCGCCGTGAGCCTCCGCGTCCCGATCGACAGCTGCTGCGCCGCCGCAAGATCGAGCGAGGCGAGCGCGGTCTCGAGCGCCGCGAAGCGCTCGGCCACCCACTCGCCCGTCAGCTCGAGCTCCAGGTCCTCACCGGTGCGCCGAACCTCGACGCTCATGCTTGGTACTGAGGCACCGGGCGCGGCGCGTCAGCGCTTGGCGTGCAGATGCGCCTCGAGGAACCAGAGGTCCTTGTCGGTCTCGCGCGAGACGCCGGTGAAGAGGTCCGCGCTGTCGGCGTCTGCGAGCCGCGTGGCCTCGTCGATCCCCGCCCGCACCTTGGCCCCGAACGCGGCCAGCGCCGCGGACAGCGCATCGACGTGGGCGGTGCCATCGCTGATGTCCTCCGGATAGGGCCGGAGAGTCGTAGCGCGCGCGACCGCCGCGAGCGTGCCGCGCGCCGTACCGCCGAGGGCCGTGACGCGCTCGGCGATCGTGTCGATGTGATCCTCGAGGTGCTCGGCCACCTGGTCGAACAGCTCGTGCAGCGCGATGAAGTTCGGGCCCTTGACGTTCCAGTGCGCGTGTTTGGTCTGGGTGCCGAGATCGATGGCATCCGCCAGGCGTGCGTTCAGCAGCTCGATCACCTGGGTCCGGACGTTGGCCGGCAGGTCGTTCCTCGTGTCGAACATGGGCTTCTCCTCAAGCTCCGTGGCATGAGCGCATTTGAGCACCGCGAAGCACCGGCAGGCCAATCGCCTGTCCGGATCGCGATGATAAGCGCGATCTATCAGGCAGGCGATACTGACCGGGCGATGCGCAGCCGGATGGTCTCAGGTGTCGTCGCGGTAGCGGCGGAGGCGTATGGCGGCGAACACGAGGCCCGCGGCGGCCGCGAGCCCGAGCCACAGGTCGACGTCGGTGAGGACGGCCTTGAGGTCGAGTTGAGCGAGCCCTGAGCCGAGCGCGAACGCGCGCCCATGGCCGAGGCGCACGTGCGAGAAGAGTATCGGCCAGACTCCAAACAGGCGATAGGCGATGAAGCTCGCGATGTAGTGCGTGCCGAAGGCCACGCGCTCGAGGATCTGCGCCACCACGGGCGGGAGGAGCAGCCAGAGGAAGGGGTTGCGCCGCGCCCAGGCCGACACCACCAGCAGGTACGCGGCGAACGGCGCATACCAGAGCGCCGCGACCACGAGGCACAGGAGCAGCGCCAGCTCGGCCTGGAGCCACCCTCCCAGGTCCCAGCCCGGGATCGCGGGCAGCCGTCCGAGCACCGCGTTCACCTGCCAGATGCCGGTCAACGCGAGCGACGCCAGCAGCCCGAGCGCATACACGCCGAGCGGCGCGATGACGAGCGCGACCAGGAGCTTCGACAGGACGGTGAGCCCGTCGGACACCGGCAGCGACTTAAAGAAGAGGATGCTGCGGTCCTTGCGCTCGGCGTAGAGGCAGTCGAGCAGGTAGAACAGGAGGACGATGCCCGTCACCAGCGAGAGGGGCGAGGAGACAAACCCCTGCATGACGGCGAACAGGGTCATGCCGTTCCAGGGACCCTGGTCACCCGACAGGTCGGCATGCGGCGCGCGGTACTTCAGGCTGGCGAAGAGCGCGCCGAGGACCATCAGCGCCGCGACCACCGCGGGCGCGACCCAGAGCGCCCGATGCTCCCAGAATTCGCGCCGCACCAGACTGAGAAGAGTGCGGCTGAGCGCCCTCGGTGCCGGCGGCGCTCCGCTCGGCGCGCGCTCGGGCGCGGCATCGGCCACGGAGCTGCTCATGTGTTGGGGCTCCCCTGCATCTTGGCGACGAACAGATCCGCGATCGAGGGCGTGCGCAGCTCGCCGAGCGCGCCGAGCTCGGCGGCCGAGCGCCCCTCGAAGAGCATCGCCACGCGCCCGAACACCTCGCGCTCGTAGAAGGGATGCAGGGCGCGCGCGCGTGTTGCCTGATCGCCGGCGGAAGTCAGCTGCTGGTAGCGGTTGCCGAGGTCCTCGATCGAGGCGGCGAGCACCACCCGTCCGTGGTTGATGAAGATCACGTCGGTGAAGAGGTTCTCGACCTCCTCGACCTGGTGCGTGGTGAGGAGGATCGTGCGGTCCCTGTCGAAGTAGTCGTTGAGCAGCGTGTCGTAGAACTTGCGCCGGTAGAGGAGGTCGAGCCCGAGCGTCGGCTCATCGAGCACGAGCAGCGGCGCATCGATCGCCATGACCAGCGCCAGATGCAGCTGCGTCACCATGCCCTTGGAGAGCTCGCGCACGCGGCTCGCCATCGGGATGTCGGTCCTGCTCAGGATCTCGGTGGCGCGCGCGCGATCGAAGCGCGGGTGCACGCCGTCGACGAAATCGAGCGCCTGCCTGACCCGCAGCCAGCGCGGCAGCACCGCCACGTCGGCGATGAAGCACACCTCGCGCATCAGCTCATCGCGCTGCGTGCGCGGATCGAGCCCGAGCACGGAGAGCTCCCCGCCGAAGGCGGTGAGCCCGAGAATCGCCTTGAGCGCCGTGGTCTTCCCGGCGCCGTTCGGACCGATGAGCCCGACGATGCGGCCGGGCTCGACCGTGAAGCTCACCCCGTCCAGGGCGCGCGTGGCGCCGTAACTCTTGGTGAGTCCACGCGCTTCAATTACTGCGCTCATCGTCCTCCCCTTCGGACTCCCCCTCGGAGCCGGCACCCTTTGCCGTGGCCGACGGCCAGGTGGCCTGCGGTTGGGCGGCGGCGGCGGCGCGCTGCAATTCCTCCTGCGACAGGCCGAGCCGCTGAATCGTGGCGGAGATCCGCGGCCACTCGTCCTCGAGGAAGCGCTGGCGCTCGTCTTTCATCAGCGCCTTGCGCGCGCCCGGGCTCACGAACATCCCCCGGCCACGCCGCTTCTCGACCAGCTGCTCGTCGACGAGCTGCTGGTAGCCCTTGAGCACGGTGAGCGGGTTCAGGCGGAAGTCCGCGGCCACGCTTCGGACCGAGGGCAGCGGGTCTCCTTCCTTCAGGACGCCTTCCAGAATCATGGCGACGACCCGGTCGCGCAGTTGCCTGTATATCGGCGCACTGTCATCCCACTGCGGCTCCATGATCGTCTGCATGGTACCTGTGTCGGGAGATTAGCTGACTAATCTACCAAAACGGCTGGCTCGGGCTGGCCAAACCAGCCGTGCGTCAACTGCAGAGTGAGCGCGTGCCGGGCTTCTTTGACGCGGGCTTCGGGTGCCACCGCAGTCGACTCGACGAAGGTCGCGCTGAGAACCATCGTGATGAGGACCGCAGCCGCGCCGCAGGTGAGATCACGAGAGAGGTTGAAGTTGAGTGCGCTCATGGTCGTCTCCTGGACTTGTGTTCTGGATCGGTGCGTGCTCAGGCGTGCTGCGCCGGCATCGCAGCCTGATGCGCCTGCTGGTAAGCGGCGGCGACATGGAACGGCGCGGCGGAGGTCGACTGGACGAAGCTCAGGCTGATCGCCAGAGTGATCAGGACGGCGGCGGCGGCGCAGGTCACGTCCCGGTACAGGTTCTCGAAGCGGCTCATGGTCATCTCCTGGGTCGGTATCTATTGGGTTCGGGGCTCTGTCTGGTCGGGAGGGGCATCAGCTGCCTCCCTTAGTGATATACATTACTAGAACACTACTTAAGTGTCAAACTATTTCACCAAATCAGTTTGAGGACCTTCGAGGGCGCCTGGAAAGCCCCCTCGCACGGCCTTTGGAGAGCGCCGGCCGCTGAACCGTTTGAGAGAGCCGGTGGACCCCTTCAGCGCCAGGGAGCGGGCGGTGCCGGAGAGGCTAGAATTTCAGGCCCTCTATCCGAGGACTCGAGGAAGCGCCCGTCATGACAGCTCCGCTCAATGTCGCCATCACGGGCGCCGCCGGACAGATCGGCTACGCCCTCATCTTCCGCGTCGCCTCCGGTGCGCTGCTCGGGCCCGACGGGCGCGTCAACCTGCACCTCCTGGAAATCACGCCGGCGCTGCCGGCGCTCCAGGGCGTCGTGATGGAGCTCAACGACTGCGCTTTTCCGACACTCAACCGGGTGGTCGCGACCGACGATGCGACGGTGGCCTTTCGCGACTGCCAGATCGCGCTGCTGGTCGGCGCGCGCCCGCGCGGGCCCGGGATGGAGCGCAAGGATCTGCTGCTCGCCAATGCGCAGATCTTCTCCGCGCAGGGGAAGGCCCTGAACGAGGTCGCCGACCGCAAGGTCCGGGTGCTCACCGTCGGGAATCCCGCCAACACCAACGCGCTCATCGCCCGCGCCAACGCCCGCGATCTCAACCCGCGCAACTTCACCGCGATGACCCGCCTCGATCACAACCGCGCGCTGTGGCAGCTCGCCGAGAAGACCGGCGCGCAACCGAGCGAGATCCGCCGCATGACCATCTGGGGAAACCACTCGTCCACTCAGTACCCGGACTTGAGGCACGCGGAGGTCGCGGGCAAGCCCGCCAAGTCGCTGGTGAGCCAGCAATGGATCGAGGAGAGCTTCATCCCGGTCGTGCAGCAGCGCGGCGCGGCCGTCATCAAGGCGCGAGGCGCCTCGTCCGCCGCCTCGGCCGCGTCCGCCGTGATCGACCACATGCGCAGCTGGCGGAACGGCACCGGGGAGGGCGACTGGGTCAGCATGGCCGTGCCGTCGGATGGCAGCTACGGCATCCCCGAGGGCGTCGTCTACTCCTACCCCGTCACCCTCGCCGGCGGCGAGTACCGCATCGTGCCGGGTCTTGCCGTGGACGAGTTCAGCCGCAAGCGCATGGACGCGACCCTGGCCGAGCTGCGCGAGGAGCGCGAAGGGATCAAGGCGCTGCTCGGCTGAAGTTTCGCGACGGCTGGTGCGGGCGGCTATAGTCGGGTAAGCCGGCGCGAGGCGGAGGAAAGTCATGCTGGGCGCTATCGTCTCCCTGTTGCTGGTGGTGGCGGCCGCCTACGCGGTCACGCAGGTGGGCGGCGTCATCACGCTGCTGTTCATCGCAGCGGTGCTCTTCCTCGCCTACCGCCGCCTCTCGCTCCTCGCCTTCACCACGACCTTCACGGTGCTCCTCGCCGCCTACACGGTGCTCGGCGCCGGCGGCGCCCCGGCCGGAATCTGGAAGGGGTTCCTGTGGCTGCTGCTCGCGGCGCTGTGGCTTCTCAATGTGCGGCCGCTGCGCAAGCAGCTGATCACGCGCCCGTTCATGAAGACCTACTTGAAGCTCCTGCCGACCATGTCACAGACCGAGAAGGAGGCGCTCGATGCGGGCACGGTGTGGTGGGACGGGGAGCTCTTCACCGGCGCGCCGCGCTGGTCGAAGCTGCTCTCCGCGAAGGCCCCGAAGCTCTCCGCCGCGGAAGCTGCGTTCCTCGACGGGCCGTGCGAGGAGCTGTGCCGCATGCTCGATGACTGGAGCATCACCCACGAGCGCGCCGATCTGCCGGCTGCGGTGTGGGAGTTCCTCAAGACCCGCGGCTTCTTCGCCATGATCATCCCGAAGAAGTACGGGGGACTGGAGTTCTCGGCCTACGCGCACTCGTGCGTGCTCGCGAAGATCTCGAGCCGCAGCGCCACCACCTCGTCCACGGTGGCGGTGCCGAACTCGCTCGGGCCCGCGGAGCTCCTCAACCACTACGGCACCGAGGAGCAGAAGAGCTATTACCTGCCCCGCCTCGCGCGCGGGGAAGAAGTGCCGTGCTTCGCGCTCACCGGACCGCGCGCCGGCTCCGACGCGAGCTCCATTCCCGACACCGGGGTGGTGTGCCGCGGCACCTGGCAGGGTCGGGAGATCATCGGGCTCAAGCTCAACTTCTCCAAGCGCTACATCACCCTCGCCCCGGTGGCGACCGTGATCGGCCTCGCGTTCCGGATGTTCGATCCCGAGAAGCTCCTGGGCGGCAAGACCGACATCGGCATCACCTGCGCGCTCATTCCGCGCAACACCCCGGGCGTCACCATCGGCCGCCGTCACTTTCCGCTCAACGTGCCGTTCCAGAACGGCCCCATCCAGGGACGCGATGTGTTCGTGCCGCTCGACTTCATCATCGGCGGCTCGAAGATGGCCGGCAGCGGCTGGCGGATGCTCGTGGAGCAGCTCTCGGTCGGGCGCTGCATCTCGCTCCCCTCCACCGCCACCGGCGCCGCGAAAGCCGCGGTGTGGGCGACCGGCGCCTACGCGCGCATCCGCAGCCAGTTCAACACGCCGGTGGGCAGGTTCGAGGGCGTCGAGGCGGTGATCGCGCGCATGGCCGGGCTCACCTACATCATGGACGCGGCGCGCTCGGTCACCGCGGGCGCCATCGACGGCGGGGAAAAGCCCTCGGTTCCCTCCGCAATGCTCAAGTATCACGTCACGGAGATGGGCCGCCAGGTCGCCAACGACGCCATGGACGTGCACGGCGGTAAGGGCATCTGCCTCGGGCCGCGCAACTATCTCGGCCGCGGCTACCAGATCGTGCCGGTCGCCATTACGGTCGAGGGCGCCAATCTCCTCACCCGCAATCTCATCATCTTCGGCCAGGGCGCGGTGCGCTGCCACCCGTTCGTGCTGCGCGAGATGGCGGCGGCGCGCAATCCCGATCGCGCCGCGGGCGTGGAGGAGTTCGACCGCGCGCTGTTCGCGCACATCGGCTTCAGCATCTCGAATGCGGTGCGCTCCTTCATCATGGCGCTCACCCACGCGCGCTTCACCCGCGCGCCGGTCGAGGGCCCGACCGCGCGCTACTACCAGCACATCGTGCGCTTCTCCGCCTCCTTCGCCTTCGCGGTCGATGTGGCGATGCTCACCCTCGGCGGCTACCTGAAGAAGAAGGAGAGCCTGTCGGCGCGGCTCGGGGACGTGCTGTCCTGCATGTACCTCGCCTCGATGGTGCTCAAGCATCACGAGAACCAGGGCCGGTTGGAGGAAGACCTCCCGATCGTCGAGTGGGCCTGCCGCAGCCTCCTCTACCACGCCCAGGAGCAGCTGCACGGGTTCCTGCGCAACTTCGGGAACCGGCTGCTCGCGCTCGCGATGCGCGCCCTCATCTTTCCGCGCGGCCGCGTGTACTCCGCCCCCGACGATCGCCTCGGGCACAAGCTCGCAGGCCTCGTGATCAACCCGACCGAGGCGCGCGAGCGGCTTTCCCAGTACATCTACTGGACGCTCGAGCCCACGAACCCGCTGGGACTGCTGCAGGAGGCGCTGCTCCTCGCGGTGCAGCTCGAGCCGCTCGAGAAGCGCATCCGCGTCGAGGGCGTCAAGACCGGCAAGGTGACGGCGCTCGACCCGCCGGGACGCATCCAGCAGGCGCTCGCCGCCGGCCTCGTGTCCGAGACCGAGGCGGCGGCGTTGCGCGAGTACGACCGCAAGGTCATGGAGCTCATCCATGTCGATGACTTCGATCCGCGCGAGCTCGGCGCGCTCGCGGCCGCGACGCCCGAGTCGGCGGCAAGGTCGAGCGCCCACGTCGCGTGAGCGCGGTGCTACCTGGCGAGCGGGGTGCTGATGCTCGCCATCACCAGCATCTATAGCGTCCTCACGCTGTGAGGGATTTCTTGTGAAGGAGACTGAAATGCGTACCCCCACCGTTGCTGCAATGGTCCTGGCCTTCTCGGTTGCCGCCCCGATTGCCGCCGTCCCGGTCGCTTCCGCGCAGACGCCCGCGGTCTCCATGGCGCGCACCCCCTCGCCTGCGGGCGCCGAGGCCTACATCATCAGTCCCAAGGACGGCGCCAAGGTCCACTCGCCGGTGACGGTGGTGTTCGGCCTGAAGGGCATGGGCGTCGCTCCGGCGGGAATCAAGTTCGACAACACCGGCCATCACCATCTGCTGGTCGATACCGATCCTCCCGCCGACATGAGCGCCCCGCTCCCTGCGACCGACAAGATCCTGCACTTCGGCAAGGGACAGACCGAAGCCGCCGCCGTCCCCCTGAGTCCCGGCAAGCACACTCTGCAGCTGCTGCTCGGTGACCAGAACCACGTGCCGCACAATCCGCCGGTGATCTCGAAGAAGATCACCCTCACGGTCACCCCGTGAGCTTAGCGGCGCGCGCTGCGCAACCCTCACGACTGCGAAAAGCGGACTGACACCGTGACGCGCGCGGTCCTGCACGTCGACATGGATGCGTTCTACGCGTCCGTCGAGGCGCACGACGACCCGCGGCTGGCCGGCAAGCCGCTCATCGTCGGCTGGGACGGCGGCCGCGGCGTGGTGGCGGCCGCGAGCTACGCCGTGCGCCGGTACGGCGTGCACTCGGCGATGCCCATGCGCACGGCGCTGCGGCTCTGCCCGCAGGCGATCTGCGTGCGGCCGCGCATGCAGCGCTACCAGGAGGTCTCGCGGATCGTCTTCGGCGTGTTCCGCGAGATCTCTCCCCTCGTCGAGGGGCTGTCGCTCGATGAGGCGTTTCTCGATGTCACCGCGAGTCAGGAGCTGCTCGGCAGCGCCGTCGACATCGCGCGGCTCATCAAGCGGCGCATCTGCGAGCTCACCGGGCTCACCGCCTCGGTGGGGGTCGCCCCGAATAAGCTCGTGGCCAAGATCGCCTCCGACCTCATGAAGCCCGACGGGCTCACCCACGTCACCCTCGAGCGCGTGCGCGAGGTGCTGGATCCCCTCTCGGTGCGGCGCCTCCCGGGCCTCGGGCGCAAGACCGGCGCGCGGGTCGAGGCGGCCGGCATCAAGACGCTCGGCGAGCTCCGCAGCGCGCCCGATGCGCTCTTGTGGCCGCTCTTCGGGCGCTACTGCGCCTGGGTGCGCGAGCGCGCCTCCGGGATCGATGATCGGCCGGTACTGCCGGAAGTCGAGGAAAAATCGCTGAGCGCAGAGGACACCTTCGAGGAGGACATCGGCGATCGGCGCACCCTGCACGTGCAGCTCGCGCGGCTTGCAGACGTGGCGGCGGCACGGCTCCGCACGCGCTCGCTCACCGCGGGCTGTATCGGGGTGAAGATCCGGCGCGCGGATTTCACCACCTTTACCCGCCAGCGCGCCGTGACCCCGCCGACCTGCGAGGCGCGCGCCATCGCCGGCGTCGCCGCGGAGCTCCTCTCCCGCTGGCTGGGTGGAAACCCGGGGGTGAAACTTCGCCTGCTGGGCGTGGTCCTCACTGAGCTCACGCCCGCCTCGCAGCTCGGGCTGTTCGAGGAGACCCGCCGCTCGGCTAAGCTCGATGCGGCGCTCGACGAGGCGCGCGCGCGCTTCGGCAGCGGGGCACTGCGGCCCGGCAGCACCATCGGGTAGCATCCAGCCATGTACTTGAGCTTCTTCGGCCTCAACGAAAAGCCCTTCGCGATCACGCCCGATCCGCGCTACCTCTACCTGAGCGAGCGGCATGCCGAGGCGCTCGCGCACCTCATGTACGGCATCAACGAGGCCGGCGGATTCGTGCAGCTCACCGGCGAAGTCGGCACCGGCAAGACGACCATCGTGCGCTCGCTCCTCGCGCAGGCCCCGAAGAACGCCGAGATCGCCCTCATCCTCAATCCCCGCATGACGCCGCCCGAGTTCCTGCTCACCATCTGCGAGGAGCTCGGCATCGGGGTGCCGGACCAGGCCGCGGGGAGCCTGAAGGACCTGGTCGACATCCTCGGCGGCTACCTGCTGCGCGCCCACGGCGCGGGCAAGCGCGTGGTGCTGGTGGTGGACGAGGCCCAGAACCTCTCGCCGGAGGTGCTGGAGCAGGTGCGGCTGCTCACCAACCTCGAGACCACCACCCAGAAACTCCTGCAGATCATTCTCATCGGCCAGCCGGAGCTGCGCGAGCTCCTCGCGCGCAACGAGCTGCGGCAGCTCGCGCAGCGCATCACCGGGCGCTATCACTTGAATCCGCTCTCGCGCGGGGAGACCGGCGCCTACGTGCGCCATCGGCTCCGCGTCGCGGGCGCGACCGCCGACATCCTGAGCCCGCATGCGCTCAACGAGGTCTTCCGGCTCTCGCACGGCGTGCCGCGGGTGATCAACATCGTCTGCGACCGCTCGCTCCTCGGCGCTTATTCGCTCGACCGCCATCGGGTGACCGCAGCCCTGGTGCGCAGCGCCGCCTCGGAGGTCTTCGGGCGGCGCATCGCGCCGCACTGGCTGCCGTGGGCGCTCGGCGGGACTCTCGCTGCCGCGCTCGCCGCCGCGACCTTCGCGCTGTGGAACCTCCCGCCGTGGGGCGCGGGAGCACGGGGCGCTCACCTCGCGCGCGCGGACACCGTGGTGCCAGCCGCCGCAGCGGCCGCGGTCGGGACAGCCACCGCAGCGCCGGCGGCGCCGCGCGAGCCGCATCTAGGCGAGCTCCTGACGCGGTACGCCGCCGACACCGACACCGACAGCGCCTTCGACCGGCTCCTCTCGCTCTGGGGCGCCCATTACGAGAGAAACACCACCGATCCCTGCACCCAGGCGATGCGCCAGGGACTCGAGTGCGTCACCGAGCGCGGCTCCTTCGGGCAGCTGCGCCAGTACAATCGCCCGGCCATCCTGCTGCTGAACGACGCTGCGGGCGCGAGTCACGAGGTGGTGCTGACCGCTCTCGACGACGAGCAGGGGCGAATCGAGCTCGGCGGCCCGCGCACCGTGCGGCTCGGGGAGCTCTCGCGCTACTGGCTCGGCGATTTCATCATGCTGTGGCGTCCGGCCAGCTCGCCGGTGAAGCCCCTTTCCGCCGGCATGCGCGGCGCCGAGGTGCGGTGGCTCCGCCGCAGCCTCCAGCGACTGCACGGAGTGAGCGCCGACGCCCCGGCGAGCGAAGTGTTCGACGCGGAGCTCACCGGCTGGGTACGGGATTTTCAGCGCCAGCACCAGCTCGCCGTCGACGGCATCGCGGGAGTACGCACTCAGATCGCCCTCGCCAGCGCCCTCGGCGGCAGCGACACGCCGCTCCTGACCGCCGCCGCCGAGACCCATCCCGGCGGGTGATGCATGTCGTTCATCCTCGATGCACTGAAGAAGTCCGAGAGCGACCACCAGCGCCAGAGCGGCCCGGCGCTCTTCGAGGTGAAGCTCGCGCCGCCTCGCACGGGTCTCCCCCCTTGGGGCCTCGCGGTCGGCGCGCTGCTGCTCGTGAACCTCGGCGTGGTCATGTGGATGCTGCTGCGCCACGCCGCAACGCCCGCTCCCGGCACGCCCCCCGTCGCCGCCGCCGGCGCGCGCGCCCCGCCCCTCCCGGCGCCCGCGACAGCGGTTGCGGCGGTGGCCACGGACCGCTCGGCTGCGCCCGCGGCGCCGATCCCGGCCGCAGCCGGCGGCGCTGCCGGTGCCGTGCCGAATCCCGAGGACTTCACTCCGGCATCCGAGCCCGCCAGCTCACCGACGGTGTTGAGCCCACACGTGCGGCGCGGCACGGCGGACGGCGTGCCGCTCTATCAGGACGCGGCGGCCGCCGCGGACGCGCACCTGCCGCAGCTGCGGCTCGATCTGCACGTGTTCGCTTCGCGGACGCAGGACCGCTTCGTGATGATCAACATGCACAAGCTCCGGGAGGGCGACTCGCTTCCCGAGGGCGTGCAGGTCGAGAGCATCACTCCCGAAGGCGCGGTGCTCTCCTACAACGGATCGAAGTTCCTGCTGCCGCGCTAGGCCACTCGAAGGCGCGGCCGCACCGCACCGCACCGCACCGGGCGAGTCGGCCCGCCCGCTACTCCGCCACGTACCAGCGCTTGTCCACCTGCTCGAGTACGAAGTGGTCGTAGGGCAGTCCCTGACCCGTCAGGTCGTAGGTCGCCCGCTGTCCCTCGTACTCATAGTGTGGATCGAGGCCCCGCACGATGTGCAGCGTGGCGAGCAGCATCTGGCGCGTGCCCATGCTGTTCTGACACGAGGCGACGAGCGCCGCGATCGCTTTCTTCCCGGTGACGCGCCGGAAGTTCGGGCTCATCTGCTTGTTGTAATATTCGTCGCACTTGCCGTCCGACAGGAGCTTCTCGGACGTGGCGAGGAGCTCCACGATGCCGGGCTGCGCCGGAGCGCTGCTGCGGGCGGCGCTCCCGCGGAGCGCCGCCGGCGTGCGCGTCACCGCGGCAGCGCCGTGCCGGCCCTCGATGAGATCGTCGATCTGCGCCTCGATCTCGCTCGGCAGCGCCGCCTTCCAGCCCTTGCCAAAAGGCTTCAGGGTCACGAGGCCGGTCACCTGCACCTTGCCGCGGTCGCGCGGCTGGCGCCCGCGGATCAGCACGTCGACCTTGCCGTCCTTGTCGGGAACGGCTGCGATCCCGTCGGCCGAGTCGAACTCGCGCCCCGGCAGGTACAGCCGGTCGGCGAGCGTCGCGTAGAAGCCGGTGTCCGTGAGGCGCTCGATCTCGTCCAGCTGCTTGGCGGGGCCAAACAGCCGGTTGCGCACCGTGCTGTCATTGCGCTTCGCCTCGTCGTGCAGCAGGTTGAGGATGCGCAGCCGCAGCGCCCGCAGATCATCCGGATGTATGCTGAGCGCTACCTGCTCCGGGTCGCCGCTCGCGACCGCCTGGAGAAATTCGAGCGCCGCGTTCTTCTGCGCGTAGCCGACGCTCGTAGCGTTGCCGGCGGCGAGCGCCACGGCGCACGCCGACCCGAGCGCGAGCCCCAGGGCCCACGCCCACATACGCCTTACCCGCACACGCCTTACCCGCACACGCCTTACCCGAAGCACCTGTCGCATGAGCCCTCAGATCGCCCGCCATAACTTAAGGTTTCGCAGCCCCCGACCCCTCGGATGCGGGGGCCCGTGCGGACCGAAGGACCCCGGCCGACCCCACAAGATGACCAGTTTCACAGAATCCCGCCGCCATTAGCGACAGGCTAGGCTTATTACGTCATGGTACCCCGCGGCCGGGCTCTGGGCCCGACGGGCGGGTTTCAGATTGTGACAGCCGGCACCTCTCACTCCAAAGCGCAGCGTGCAGCGGGAACGTCCCGCGACGTTGCACCGCTGCTGACGCTTGCCGGCCAGCCGCTGCTCGTGCTGACCCACGACCCCGCTTTCTTCGCCACGTTCAAGAGAGTGGCGGATCCGGCGCACGAGCTGCGCGTGGTCCGCTCCGAAACCGATCTCGCCTCCGCGCTCATGGCGCTGCACGCCGGGGTCGTGGTGCTCGATACCACCTCGCTCACCACGCCCACGGGAGAGGTGGCCCGGCAGCTCGAGGCGCAGTTCCCGGACGTGGTGCTGATCGTTGCGGGCGGCGTCGAGGAGCAGGCGGCGCTCGCGACGGAGATCACCGACGGGTCGATCTACCGCTTCCTTCACAAGCCGGTCTCCGAGCAGCGGGCGCGGTTGTTTGTGGACGCGGCCTGGCGGCGCCACCGCGAAGCGGAGGCGGGCCTCGTCACCAGCACCTTCGCAGCGCTCGCCCGCACCCCGAAGGGAGCGAGGTGGTGGCTGCTGCTCGCGCTCCTCGGCACTGCCGCCGCTGCGGGATGGTTCGTCGTGGATCGCCACCTCATCCGGCTCCCCATGACGACACCGGATCGCCTGCGCCCCGCCGCCTCCGTCGTCCCGGCCGTCCCCGCTCCCGCTCCCGACGCCGGTGACGCGGTGCTCGAGAACCTACTGGCACGCGCCGACCACGCGCTTGCCGCCGGTCAGATTGTGACACCGCCGGGCGCGAGCGCCGCGGATCTGTACCGCGAGGCTCTGCGCCGCAACGCGCGCGATCCGCGCGCGCTGAACGGTGTCGAGCAGGTTATCGACCGACTCATGGCGGAAGCCGAGGCGCTGCTCGAGGAGCATCACCTGGACGGCGCACAGCAGCTCGCCGAGGAGGCGCGCGCCATCAGCCCGCAACACCCGCGTGTGGCGTTCCTGATCGGCCAGATCGGCGCCCAGCGCGAGCGCGCCGTGCTCGACAAGGCGCAACGCGCCGCCGCAACCGGCAACGTCGCGGGCGCACTGGCCGTGCTCGACGATGCCGCGCGCGGCGGGCATCGCTCGATGCTGGTCGACTCGGCGCGCGAGCAGCTGACGCAGCAGCGGCTCGGCGGGGTCGCGGACTTTCTCAAGCGCGCCCGTGAGGCGCTCGCGGACGGACAGCTCGTCGAGCCCGCCGAGCGCAACGCGCGCTTCTACATCGAATCGGCGCGCGCGCTCGCCCCGCAGGATCCCGGCGTCGCGCAGGCGACGCAGGCGCTGATCGCGCGTCTCAACGTCGAGGCGGGCAAGGCACTCACCGCGGGCGACCCGGAGCGGGCGGACCGCTGGGCGGCCGCAGCGGCGGATGCGGGGGCGGCTCCGGCGGACGTCGCCGCGCTGCATGCCGAGACACAGCGCCTGCGCGGCGTGAGCAAGGCCAACTCGGTGGCACACCTGGCGCAGGCCTTCAACGAGCGTCTCGGCGAGGGGCGCCTCATCGAGCCGGCCGGCGACAGCGCCCAGTTCTATCTAGCGAAGCTCGTGCAGACGGATCCGGAGCACAATGCCACGCAACTCGCGCGCACCGCCTTCGACACGCGCCTGCTCGATGAGTCACGCGGCGCGCTGCGCGCTCAGGACTATGCGCTCGCGCGCCGCTGGCTCGCGGAAGCGCGCACCGCCGGCGCCGACCCGGCGGCCGTTGGCGAGCTCGACTCCGCGATCGGCGTCGCGCAGGAGCAGGCGCAGCGCGCCGCGAGCTACGTGAGCGCGAGCTCGCTCACCCGCACTCGCTACGTGCCGCCGGACTTTCCCCTCGAGGCGCGCAAGCACGGTCTCGAGGGCTGGGTGGATGTGCAGTTCCTCGTCAACCCCGACGGCTCGGTGGGTGACGTCACGGTCGTCGGCGCACAACCGGTTGGCGTCTTCGAGCAGGCGGCGCTCGATGCCGTGCGCCGCTGGCGCTATCAGCCCGTGATGCGAGCCGGCCAGGGCATCGGTCAGCGCGCCCGCGTGCGCCTGCGGTTTGCGATGCAACGATGAGCAAGCAACCCATGGATTCCCTTGTCCGGGTGCTGGTGGTGGACGACGACGTCCGCTACGGCGAGTGGCTGCGTCACCACCTGGATGTGCTCTGTCCGCACACGAGCGTCAGCCTGCTGAACCGCAGCGAGTTCGAGCTCTGGTGCACCACTTTCTCGGGCCGCGACTGCCACCTGGTGCTGCTCGCCGCCACGTTCGGCTCGAGCCCGGACGATCCGCAGTCGCAGGGCCTGTCGCTGTTGCGGCGGCTGCGCGCCCAGCCGGTCACTCCCGGGGTGATCGCGCTCGCCGAGGACGGTAACGAGCTCACCGCCGTGCGGGCGCTCCACCTCGGTGCGCTCGACTACCTGCCGAAGCGACTGCTGACTCCCGAGCGCCTCAACAACGCCGTGCGCTTGGGGCTGCGGCGCGTGGAGCGGCGCGTTACGCGCCGTCTGGCGAGCCTCGCGAACCACTCGCGCGACCAGGCGCGGCAGGCGCGCGCCGCACAGCTCGCCGCGGCCACCCCCGAGGCGCTCGCCGGTGACTCCGATGCAGCCTCTGGTGCCGCTTTAGCGGCCGGCCCTGGCGCTGCGGCCGACGCCAGCCCGGCGGCCGACGCCAGGCCTGCGACCGATGCCAGCCCTGCGACCGATGCCAGCCCCGCGGCGGGCGCCAGCCCGGCGGGCGATGCCGCGCGGGCGAACGGCGAAGCCGCCGCGAATGCTGCGCCGGCA
>WNGJ01000552.1_pt1 | contig 34465 bp, 35 predicted proteins | sample 5400611 | NCBI WGS metagenome assembly WNGJ01 (sample SAMN13153375, study PRJNA577476) | soil metagenome | isolation source: 40 cm soil or saprolite under Garry oak tree replicate 1 | place: USA:California | collected 2016-06-15
CGGCAGCCGCATGCTCACGGTCCTGCGGTCCGGTGATGACAGCGTGCTGGAATGGTGCCTGGTCGGCGGTGCTGGCGTGCCGTCACGATCGCGCCTCCCTCGCGGCCAGCCGAACCGGCCGGCCTGCGGGCAACCTGTGTAATCGGGTGTTACCGCCACCAGGGACGTACGTTCCGCCGGGCGCGAGCGGATCCGGGCGTAACGGGGGGGACCCGCCGCCAGCCGCTGCGGCGGGCTCGCGGCGGGCAGGGGGCTGCTCGCTGCCGCCGGTCATGATCGGCACGCCGGCTTCGTCGTAGACGGTAGCGCCGGCGGCGCGCAGCGCGGCGCGGCCGGCCTGGTAGTGGTGGCCACACAGCAGCAGGTCAACCGGATGCAAGCGGCCCGGGGCCGGGGGCATGATGACCGTGACCGCAGGCCGGGCCGCGCAGCAGCAAGACCGGTCGGCAACCGTCAGCGGTCTTCCCAGCCCCGCCAGTTCATCGTCCAGCCGGGCCGGGCCGTCATCGCCGCGATGCCCGAACCAGCCTCTCATGTGACTAGTATCACACCGGGGCGGTACTGGCTCGTAGCGCCGCAAGCCCCGCGGCACTCCTGCCCCGGGACCGCCTCATGCCGGCGGAACCGCGTACGGGGCGGCCGCAGCCCGGGTACGCCGGCTGCCCGCACTGGGGCTGGTGGTCCCCGGACAGCGCAGCCCGCCAGGCCGGAAGACGAGCGTTCCGCGGCCCTGCCCTCAGGCGCCATGACTGGGCGGCCCGCCCTGCCACGAGAGCATCAGGGCAGGCGATGACCACATGCCGCAAGCCGCACCGCCGTGTCCTCATGCCCTGGCGCGCGGGTCGGCCGCGGCCCGTGTCCTGCTACCCCGCGTAACAGGATCATGAAGAGGAACCTCGTATCCAGGCACCGCCCGCTAGGGTGCATTCCGGCCGGATGTATTGTGGCCGCTGTGCGGCGGTGCCGCGCCTCGCGGTCCTCGGTCCGCGAACGGCCTGCTTGCCCTGCGGCGCCCCCGTCCGCGGTGGCGGAACTGCGGTATCGCCGCCATGTAATAACCGTGTCGGCTGTATGCCGGCGATCAGTCACGCTGGGCCGGATGACTGCCCGCCCCGGTCACCGGGCCCGTTCGCGGCTCTCCGGTTGCGGCGCGACTGACCGAGGCTGGCCAGCGCCTGCTCAGGCAGCTCGAGCCGGCCAGTTGACGCCCTCGGGGATGCACTCCGGCGTGCCGCGGCCGCCAGCCTGCAGCTGGAAGGCACGCTGCGCATCGGCGTGGTGAACCCTCCGCTGGGGCGCCGCGCCTGCTCGAGATCATCGACGCCTTCGAGTCGGAGCACCCGAAGTGCCGGGTCGAGCTCGTCCAGCTGCCGCTGCGAGACCGTCTCGGTCCGCTGCGCCGCGGCGAGGTCGCCGCCGTGATGGCTCGCGTCCCGCTGGACTCGCCAGATGTCGTCGTCGGCCCGGTTCTCACCAGGGACGTGCCGGCGCTCGCCGTCGCGCGCGGCCATCCTCTCGCGGGGCGGGCGAACGTGACGCTCGAAGACGTCGCCGACAACGTGATCTGTGATCTGGACCAGATGCCCGCCGAGATCGGCGGGGAGCTGGTGCCTGCGACGGCACCGTCCGGCCGGGTCATCCGGCGGCACCCGACCCGGCTAGACACCCTCACCGAGCTGACGTTGCTCGTGGCCCGGGGCCAGGCGGTGCACCCGACCATTGCCTGGCTCGACGCTGGCAAGCGCCTCGTGCCGACCATCGTCATTCACCCTGACGTCGTCCACGTGCCGATCGCGGACCTGCCGCGAACCGCTACCGCGATCTGCTGGTGCCGGAGCAGCCGGGACCCGCTGCGAGGAGAACTCGTGCGGCTGGCCCGCGCCGTCCTCACCGCTCGGCACGCTCCGAGGCGAGACTGAGCGTGAAGGTGTCACCGGTAGTCCACCCGTTATCTGCCCTTTGGTTTCCAGAATCTGTTGCAGCGCCCTGAGGTGATCAGCCTTTCAGGGTCTGGGCTGGGTTCTGGGAGGCTGTGGTGCCGGGCCGGAGGCTGACGATCAGCGAGCGGGAGGACATCGCGCATTGGCTGGCGAAAGGGCATGACATGCACGCGATTGCGGGCCGGATACGCGCGTCGCCGTCGGCGGTGTCGCGCGAGCTGCGGCGGAACGCGGTGCCGATCGGTCTCATGTCCCGGGTGCCCCGAGCATACTGACGCCGACGAATCCTCGTCACATCACCGTCACCGGCTGGCCCGAGCGAGGGCGCCGGGGCGGAAGGTGGCGATGCCGGTCATTGAGGTCACCAGACACGGCCCAAGGCCCGGCCTACTTCGATGAATTCTCCGCGCCGTCCGAACACTCGATCCGGTATGCCAATTCCGCCACGCCCATCTCCAGGATCGTCTAGCCAGCCAAGAGGTCGCATAAGAAAACCGCAACATGCATGTAGCGGCCTGCGGATCTCCGGACGTTCTCGATGCCCATGCAAGCGCACCGAACCGGACGATCTGCATCCGAGAAACGTAGAAGTCCACTCAATCAGTAGACATTCCTAATCGGCGATCTCGTGCAACCTGACGGGTCGGGAGGCGTCTGACGCCACTCACGTCTCGTAATCGGCCTCAGTCGACCTCGAGCGCCTGACGGCCAGATGTGTGCTGGTGACCCGGTGTCCACCGGGTAGGTAGGGAGCGGTCTGATGCGGGTTATTCACTGGCTGTGCGACCGCGCGTCGGCCAGCGTCGCCGCTTCTCCGTAATGGCCCCAAGAGCCAAAGCGGATGCCAGCGCGGCCACGGGTTGGCGCATCCGGCACTCCAACTTCATCGAAGGCACCTTCGGTGAGACCCGCCGCCGGGTGAAGGTCATTGGCCGGTTCCCCGGGTGAGAGCTCGTGCTTGTCGCTGGTGTGGGCCGTGTTCGACCGGGCCGGCCGCGGCTGGCCCGGGCTCAGCATGACCTCCAAGGCCCCGCGCCTGCTATAGGACCTGCGCCGCCAACTCCTCCTGCCGGTCACCGAGGCAGTGATCACCGAACCTGTCACCCGCTGCCGCTAACATCACCGGCGAGCCGGCGTCCCGAGTCGGTTACGCCAGTTTCACGGCGGGACCGTAACTGCAAAGGTGCAACACCGGATCCGGAGGAGGCACCGGAGTGAGTGACACTGCTGGTGAGGGCTCGCCGCCCGGGTACGACGTCGCCCTGAGCGCTCAGTCCGGGTACTCGTCCTTGCGCCAGGAGCGGGGCTCGGCGGGTTGGGCTTTCGGCGTCCGGTCGAGCAGGGAGCTGAAGTATGGCGCGACGAACGGGTCGGGGGCCGCCACCGTGTAGGTGTGGTAGACGGTTCCGTCCTGGAGCGCGAAGGCGATCCAGCTCGGGTTCTCGCGCAGGCCGTCCTTGAGCTCGGCGCCGATCTGGTGTGACCACTCCTCGAGCCAGTCGGGCGGGTTGCCGGTCATCTCCTTGACCTCGGGGATCTGCTGTGCCTGCGTCTCGGTCACCGCAAGGCCGAAGTCGAAGGCGAAATCGGTGCCGTAGGTGGAGACGTAGGGGAACTGCCAGCCCATGCGCTGCTTGTAGGCGGTCAGTCGCTCGATCGGCGCCCGCGACAAGCAGATCAGCGTCACGTCGCGATGGTTCAGGTGGACGAGCGTGCCGTCGAGCCCGTCGGCGAGGCTGGTGCAGCCTGGGCAGGCACCAACGGTGTAATCAGGGCCGAACATGATGTTGTAGGCGAGCAGTTGGGAGCGGCCGTCGAACAACTCGGCGAGGGTCCTCTTGCCGTCCCCGGTGTCGAGCTCGTACTCCTTGCCGACGGGGACCCAGGGGAGATCGAGACGCTTCGTCTTGATCTCCTCATCTCGCTTCGCCTGCTCAGCCTCCAGCCGCGCAAGCTCCTCCCGGGCCGCCTGCCATTCCCCGCGGCTTCCGATCTTGTGCTCGGGCATAGTGCCTCCTCTGATCAGACCACACCACTGAGACTCCCGGTGAGGGCGAAACTCATCGCCGGGCGAACAGCCCCCAGTGCGACAGCGCTTCGACAACCAAGCGGCTCGCCAGCCGGGCTATGCGGCTGCCCCTTCATCAACGCCGCAGCCAGGTACCACGACCGGGCCGCCGAGGTTCTCGTCCTCGAGGACGGCCTCCTGGCCGGCGACCTCGACGACCAGGAGGCCTGCCCGCCGTCATCCACGACGCCGTGACCCAGGTCGTCCACGCCGCCGACACCAACGACCGACGACCCGGCTCCCCGGCCGCCTGTGTGACGCGCAGATCGCGACGATCTGCGCGTGGCCGCCACCGTGGACGGCACAAGAGTCAGCCGCTCCCGATTCGGCAGGGAGGATGGCCTTGTTTGGCCTGTCGTCAGTCTCCCCTGGGATTACGTTGCGTGGTGGTCCGGGCTTCGGCGCCGCCGCCCGTTCGAGGTCCGGTGGCGAGCCGCGCGGATCGCGATGGTTGATCTCAGCCTGCTCCTTGAACACCTCACCTCCAGCTGCTCATGCGCCGTTCATGTCCCACTCGAGGCTGTCCGGCACTTTCTGAAGCTGCAGACCGAGCTCACGGAGATCGAGGTGTGCGCGGTGCGAGCGGTCGCTGCTGACCGTGTACTTGGAGCCGGGCGGCGGGCGAGGATCAGCTGACCCGGGCGTCATTCCGCGGATCCGAGGATCCCGCCTGCTTAGTCCCGCGATGAGGTGGGCTGGCCCGCGGGACGATCTTGGTTTACCATTTTCACGGGAGTATCTTTGGCCCCTTGGTTCACTCACTCTCGGGGGGGCCAGGTGTTCAACGGGATTCCAGGGGGGATCCTGTATCCAAAGTGGGGGATTTCCGATGGCGTTGTACATGTACCAGGCGGCCTACACCGCCGAGTCGATGGCCGCGCAGATCAATGAGCCGCAGGACCGGATCGAGGCAGTCAGGCCGACGCTCGAGGCCATGGGGGCCAGGATCATCGCGGGCGGCTACCCGTTCGGCGAGTTTGACGTGCTTGTCGTCTACGAGGCAGCTGATGACACGACGGCTGCCGGCTTCGCGATGGCGGTTGCCGCCGGCGGTGCGGTCAAGTCGGCCAAGACCACCCGGCTGCTCAATGGTCAGGAGTGGATCGAGTCCCTGCGCAAGGCGCAAGGTTCTCAGTACCAGCCGGCGCGATAAGGGCAGGTGGTCAACGACTGGAGGGCATCCTGTAGGTGCCGAAACCTTATCCACGTCATGTGACCAGGCGATATTCGCCCGTTCGGCCCTGTCAGCCTGGCTGACGGTCGCCGACCGCGCATATCGCGTGACGGCCGTCGCGGAGCAGCGCGAGTGGCGCTCCGTCGTCACCGGCCGGATGTGGCTCTCCCTTGATCGCGGCGACGATGTTGCGGGCGGCCACCTTGGCCATCGACTCGGTGGGGAACCCGGTCTTGGGGATCCCGATCGGCACCGCGGTCTGCCAGGGCGCCGGCACCTGCGCGGCGATGCCAGCCGCGTAGATCTCTGGGTAGGCCTTGGACTGGTAGGTGTCCTGGACCGGGACGTAGCCCTTGTCGTCGGACAGGCCCGGCGTGGCGCGGACGACGTCTTGGCCCGCGAAGGGCGGCACCACCATGGCGTAACGGAACGGCACGGCACGGCGGTGCCGTCGGTCAGCTTGATCCGGTCGCCGGTGACCTCCTCGAATGCGACCCGGTCAGCGCGGTGATGCCCTCCTTCTTCAGGAACATGCTGAGCAGCTTCTCCCCGCCCGGCAGGCCGCCGATGCCGAAGTGGCCGACGAACGGCTCGCTGGTGACGAAGGTCAGCGGCACCTTGTTGTGCAGCTTGGCCTTGCGCAGCTGGTGGGAGGTGTTGAACAAGAACTCATACGCCGCGCCGAAGCAGCTGGCGCCCTGCGTCGCGCCAATCACCACCGGCCCGGGGTCATCGAGGAACTTCCGCCACGCCTCGCCCGCCCGCTCTGCGTCAGCCAGGGTCGTGATGTTCTGCGCGTACCCGTCCGGGCCCAGGCCCGGCACGACGTCGAACTTGTTGCGGAAGCCGGTGGCGACGACCAGGTAGTCGTAGCCGTAGCTCCCGCCGGTGGTGGCCACCGTGCGGGCGGCCGGGTCGATCGCCGTCGCCTCCGCGTGCACGAAGCCGATCCCGTGCCCGTCGAAGACAGGCTCCAGCGGGAAGGTGATATCCCCTGCGCTGCGCTTGCCGAACGGCAGCCAGATCAGCGACGGGTTGAACGGGAAGCGGTCCGACGCCGACACCACCGTGACGTCGACATCCTCGCCCAGCTCGTGTTTGACCTCCCCGGAGAAGGCGTCGCCGCCGTCGCCCCAGCCGTGCGCATCGGGAGCCTGGGACGCCGAGGATGTCCTGCTGACCGGGACCAGCTGGCCGGCCAGCGCATTGATCATCATCAAGCAGATGTCCATACAGAACGAACGGCGGTTTGCGTTCACAGTTGGGGCAGGCGGTGAGCGGGTCGCGCTGCACCCTAGCGCGCACTGGCCTTCGGCGAGATGCTTTCATCATGGCTGGGCCGAGGGGAGAGGCCGTGAGCATTGTGCCGGATGCGCAGGCATGGCAGCGCCTGTTCGGGTGGGTTCGGGCTGCAGGTTCGGCGGCTTGAGGCCGTGGCCTGCGATTTTTGGCCGGGAGTCCGCCGGCCAGCCGGCCAGGTTAGGGGGAGGGGCAATGGTGAATGCTAGTGGAACAGACGACGGGACATCCGCGGCGTCATTGCCGCCGCGGATGCCGCAGCCAGCCGCCAGGCGCAAGTTCTGGGGCTGGGGCCTGGAGGGCGAAGGGCTGACGGTGAGCGAGATCGAGCAGCTCGGATCCACCTTTGCCGGGCGTTTCGGGATCGATGGCGTGCGCGTCCAGGAACCGCCGCGAGTGGATGAGCTGGACCTGCGCGCGCCGCGCCTGGCGCCGCCGGCCTCGCTTGAGGCGCCCGATGTGGGTGGCGGCTACCACGGCGCGGTCAGCGTCGACCTTCGCCACCTTCAGGGGGTGCTGGACGTCGACCGGACCTCGCGCGCCGCGCAGATCGCAGGCGGCACGTTGGGGCCTGCGCTGGAGGCGCAGCTCAAGCCGCACGGCCTGACGTTGCGGCACTTCCCGCAGTCGTTTGAGTGGTCGACGCTGGGCGGGTGGATAGCGACGCGGTCAGGCGGCCATTTCGCGAACATACTAGCGAGTACTGCCGACATTTCCGGGGAGGTGACGCGGCGTTTCCTCCCCGGCCTGAAGGCCGGGGTCTCCACGCCGCGATTCTGATGAGATCAAGCTCGCGGCTTCGGAGGCGATCCTGGCGCTCGGCGGCACGATCACCCATCACCACGCGGTGGGGCGTGACCATCGCCGGTGGTACTTGCGCGAGGTGCCGCAGCTATTCACCGGCGCGCTTGGCGGCGCGAAGGCTGAGCTCGACCCCGCCAGGATCATGAACCCAGGGGTCTTGCTGCAGCCAGCCGACGCCATGAGTTACAGCCATGAAGGAGACAGACGATGAGCGACGTGCTCTCCGCGACCCCCGGTGTGCCCGGGCCCGAGGCCGTACCGGGCAAGGTGTTCCGGTCGGAGCTGAACCCGGTCGATTTCCTGCGCAGGGCGGCGTACATGTACCCGGAGAAGGTCGCGGTCGTGGACGGCGAACGGCGCTACTCCTACCGGGATCTCGCGGAGCGGTCCTGGCGGCTGGCCAACGCGCTGCGGTCGGCGGGGCTTGGCAAGGGCGATCGGGTCGCCACGCTGCTGTTCAACTCATCGGCGATGCTCGAGGCGCACTTCGGGGTGCCGGCGGCGGGCGGGATCCTGGTCGCGGTCAACCACCGGCTGGCCAGCGCCGAGATCAGGTACATTCTCCAGCACAGCGGCGCGCGGTACCTGCTGCTTGATACCGGGCTGGAGGCGCTGGCCGCGCCGCTGGAGCTGGCTGGGGTGACCGTGATCCGCTGCGCGGGCACCGGCCGCGCCGGGGACCCGTACCAGGAGTTCCTGGCCGCCGCGTCGCCGGTGATGCCGGCGAGCTGGCTTGAGCACGAAGAGGAGACGATCTCGGTCAACTACACCTCCGGCACCACGGGCCGGCCTAAGGGGGTGCAGTACACCTACCGTGGCGCGTACCTGAACGCGCTGAACGAGGTGATCATCGCCGGCATGGGCCCCGATTCGGCGTATCTGTGGACGTTGCCGATGTTCCATTGCAACGGCTGGTGCTTCCCGTGGGCGGTCACCGCGGTGGCGGCGCGTCACGTGACCATGCGCGCGGTGGACCCGGAGCGCGTCTGGGACCTGATCGACGGTGAGGGCGTGACGCACTACAACGGCGCGCCGACCGTCCAGCTGATGATCATCAACCACCCCCGGGCGCACCGCCTGGATCGGCCGGTGACTGCGATGGTGGCCGCCGCTCCTCCCTCACCGACGCTGCTGGCCCGGATGAGCGAGCTGAACTTCCGCATCGTGCACGTGTACGGCCTGACCGAAACCTACGGCCCGATCACCGTCTGCCCGGAGCAACAGGGGTGGGGTGAGCTCCCGGCGGCGCAGCGCGCGAAGTACCTGGCGCGCCAGGGGCAGGCCTACATCTCGGCCGATCTGGTCCGTGTCGTCGACGGGCAGATGAACGACGTCGCGCAGGACGGCACGACGATGGGCGAGGTCATCATGCGCGGCAACAACGTCATGAGCGGCTACTTCAACGACGAGGGCGGCACCGGCAAGGCGTTCGCCGGCGGCTGGTTCCACTCCGGGGACCTGGCCGTGTGGCATCCCGACGGCAACATCGAACTGCGCGACCGCGGCAAGGACATCATCATCTCCGGAGGCGAGAACATCTCCAGCATCGAGGTCGAGCAGGCGATCTGCGCCCATCCCGCGGTGCTTGAGTGCGCGGTCGTCGGGATCCCGCACCCGCACTGGGGAGAGCGGCCCAAGGCGTTCGTCATGCTCAACGAGGGCGCCACGGCGACCCCGCAGCAGATCATCGCGTTCTGCCGCGAGCGCCTCGCGCACTACAAGTGCCCCGACGCGATCGAGTTCGGGCCGCTGCCGAAGACCTCCACCGGCAAGATCCAGAAGTTCGTGCTACGCGACCGCGAATGGTCAGGCCAGGGCAAGCGGATCAGCGGGGTGTAGCACCCGGAACCTCCGTCGGCACTCAGGCTGCCCGGTTTCGTGCCGGGCCCAGATCGCGGTAGCGGGCGGCGGCTCTTTGCGCCGGGCGCATGAAGACTCGGATTGCTCTCGGTGAAGCGGTCGCCGGGCGGAGAGCAAGATAGCGGCGGTTCATCGTGAGCGGTCTCACGCTGAGAGGGGTCTATGCCCTCGGACGGTGGTTCAGGCCGGCGGCGGCGTACAAGGAGATCGAGGACCGGGCCGTCGACCAGGCGATCGCCATGCAGGAGGGCGTGGGCCTCGACGTCGTCACCGACGGGGAGCTGCGTCGGCACACGTTCATCGACCAGCTCACCGAGCAGGTCGAAGGACTCACCCACGACTCCGGTGACAGCGGCCACATCCCCGTTCCATTCCACGACGAGGCGGGGCAGCTGAAATCCGTCTTCACCATCCCGCTGTCGGTCACGGACAAGCTGCGGCGGCGCCGGATGATGACGGTAGAGGAGTACGCGTACGCCCGGGCCCGGGCCCGGCGTCCGGTCAAGGTGACGCTGCCGAGCCTGCTGATGCTGTTCCTCGTCTGGTCGCCCCCAGCGCTCACGGGACGCGTACAGCGACCCGTTCGACCTATTCGGCGACGGTCTGCGGCTGATGAAGGAGGAGGCAGAGGAGCTCGCGAGGCTGGGCTGCCGTTACATCCAGGTCGATGCGCCGGACTTCGGCCAGCTCGTCGATCAGGCGCAGCGGGACTCCTGGGAGCGGGCCGGCATCGCGGTCGACCGGGTCTTCAGCGAGGGCGCGGACATGCTGAACGAGCTCGCCTTGTCAACGCAGTGCGGCTTCGCCTCAGCGGGACCGGGCAACGCGATCAGCGAGGGCGCCCAGGAGAACAAGCTGCGCCTCGTCGGCGAGGTCGCGGACCGCGTCTGGCGGACGGGCGGGTAACCGGTCCGCTCCCCCCGCCTTGTCGTCCTTCGGGGCATCCAGGTGGAGGGAGGAATCCGCGCGCGGCCGGCATCACCGTGCCAAGCTGCGCATGAACGTCCGCGGGGGCCAGGCGGTGAACCCGGCTTGTCGTGACCATGTATCCCGAGACCCGGGACAAGACGCCGCGTAACCGCTGCCCGGCTCCCGGGCGCAGGTCCACCCGCAGGGCATAGCGCGCCGCCCACCGCACCATTGGGTCATGATCACTGGTCGCCGCCGCTTGCAGGGCTGCCCGTACCCGGGTGTCGTAGGCGACCGGTGTCAGCATCCGGCTGGCGGCCATCTTCCTGACAACAGGGGACGGATCGCGCTCGAGCCGGTCCAGCAGCGCGGGCACTGTGCGCGGGTCGCTTAGGGCATATCCCGCGACATACCGCGCGGCATCGAGCCGGAACAGGGCGATATCACTGGCCAGTTCGGCGAACGGTTCGTCGGCCTCTGAACCAGCCGGACGCAGATACCATGCGGTCCGGTCCGCGCCGCCCCCGTCGGGCAGCCGCGCAGAGATCTCCGGGACGGGCCGGAACACGCGGGCCCAGCGCACCCCGGGATCTTCTGACCGGTCCAGCTCCTCCAGCCCGGCCAGGATCGCGGGCAGCGCGTAGCGGCGGACCGCGGCGATGACCGAGTCGCCGACCGGAACAGAAGGCTGACCGCCTGCCAGTTCCCACCAGACGTCGGTTTCCGGTTCGGGCATCAGCGCGCCGATGCGCGTGTCGTTCTCCCACCAGTAGAAGACATTGCCGGTGAACCGCAGGAGCTGCCTGCGGATCTGCCGGGCATTCTTCTGCCAGCGGATCTCCCCGTACTGGCCGCCGCGCCGGATCCGGAAGACCCGGGACGTGCCAGTGAAGCCCAGCACGCGCAGCGCGGGCGCCACCTGCCCGCGCATCATCCCCTCATAAGCCTGCTGCACGTTCAGCGACGCGTCGCCAGCCTCTGACCCGTCAACCAACAGCGCTCCCCACAAGACCCAGCCGCCCGGTCCTCCCAAGGTTACAAGCAGCACTGACGACGGCAGCGCCTCACAGTCACCGAAGACGGCGACCGCGGGTGGGACGCGTTCATGCGCCGCATGGTGCCCTTCCCCGCCCCGCAATCGAGTTGCTCGGTGAGCGCGGCGCCGAGGCGTTCTCGATGGCGGAGGCCAGCCGCCGCCTCGGTGTCGCGGCATCCGCACCATACCGGCACTTCGCCGACCGGGACGCGCTGCTAGCTGCGGTCGCGCTCCCGGCCGCAGGCCTCCTCGCCGAGCAGCTTGGCCGCAACGCCGCATCCGGGACACCGGCACAGCGGCTCGCCGCCGCGGCCCGGGCCTACGTTCACTTCGCCGACGATCAGCGGCCCCTGTTCCAGGCCCTGGCCGGCTCCGGGCTCAGCAAGGACAGCCACCCCGAGATCGCAGCCGCCGCGCAGGCCATCGGCACGGCCTTCATGTCCTCGTCGGCCGAACTGGCCAGCGGCAGCGAAACAGCGGCCGCGCGGCTCGCGGCCGCCATCGTGGCAACGGCACACGGCCACGCCGTGCTCATGCTCGACGGCATGTTCGGCTCCGGCCGACGCGCGGCCGAGGCCGCCGCAGAGCAAGCAGCCGCCGCAACACTGGCCCTGATCAGCGGCCGGGACTGGCTGACACCCCCAGCGGCGCGGGCGCCCCAGGGCGGGTGCGGCGTCATCGGCTGTCGGTGAGGTTTGCCTCGAGGAGTTTGAGGGCGTCGGGCATGTTGGCCCTGCCGAAGCCGATGCGGACGTGGTCTGGCTGGTCGTAGACCGAGCCCGGGAGGAGCAGGACGCCGATCCCGGCGAGCCGCGCGCAGTACCGGGCGAGGTCATTGATGCCCGTGACGCGGGGGAATCCGATCGGGCTTGCCGTCGGGCGTATCCATTGGAAGGTTTCGGCGTGCCGCTCGAAGAAGCCATCCAGGAGGGGCAGGTTATGCCGCACGATCGCGAGGTTGCGGTCGAGAAGGACATGGCGGTTCCTGAGCGCGAGCGCGGTCAGGAACTCGCTCGGTGCGCTCGCGCAGATGGTCGTGTAGTCCTTCAGCGTGCTAATGGCTTCCCGCAGGGCGGCATCGCGGGTGGCGATCCAGCCGATCCGCAGCCCCGGCAGGCCGTAACTCTTGGAGATGCTGCCGAGCGAAACGGCCCGCTCGTACAGGTCGCACGCGGCCGGCAGCCGGTCGGCGGGGTCGTGCTCGAGTTCGCGGTAGACCTCGTCGCTGAAGACAACGAGCCCGTGCGCGCGGGCGAGCCCGATGACATCCTCGAACACCGGCCGCGCCATCAGCGTGCCGGTGGGATTGTGCGGCTGGTTGAGGTAGAGCAGGCGGGTCGCCGGGCGGATCAGGCCCGCCAGTGCATCGAGATCATGGGCCCAGCCGTCTTCGTACCGGCGTTCCCACTGGCTCACCTGGGCGCCGGTGCTGCGCGCGACCTGCAGCGCTGACTCATAGCAGGGCGTCTCGACGATCACGTGATCACTGGCCCGGAGCAGGGCGTGGTAGAGCAGGAAGATGCCTTCCTCGGCGCACGAGGTGACGACCACCTCCTCGGCGCCGGTCCGCTCGTACAGCGAGGCGATCGCCCGGCGAAGCCCGGGGCCGCCCGGCGACTCGGTGTACCCGCACCAGCACTCCAGCAGCCGGTCATGGGCGTCTGGCTCGAGTTCGAGCAGCTCCGCGATCGTCCGCGACTGGCAGTCGCTGCTGGAGAGCATGAACCGGGTGCTGTGTTCGTACTGGGCGTAGAAGCGCTCAATCCGGAACGGACTCAATTCCATGACCTCTAGTGTCGCGCCTGCTTTGCCGGCGGCGCTGGGCGGTCGCACGCTGGCGTCCCCTGGCGTCGTTCCGAGCTACGCAAGGAGTCGGCGTGTCGAGACGGAAGGAACCTCGTCGCTAACTTCACAGCCTATTTCATCAAATAGATGTCTTATTAAACTATATTAGGACCAGAGCTGCGGCCTCTACCCTGGCTTGCCCAGGCAGGGTGACGGCCTGGCCGACGTCGTCGAAGGGATCCTCATGGCCGCCTCCCCGTGGGCAGGGTCGGATTTCCAGCTGCCTCCTCAGGGGGCCTCCCCCGTCGCGTTGTGCGGCGCGTGCCGGCGCCTGGGGGCCTGCCGGCTCGGGCTCGGCCGCGAGGAACTCCAGCCGGACGGCTCGGTGCACACCGATCTGGTCTGCGGGCCGGAAAACGAGGGCGGCCCCGAGGTGGCCCACGGCGGCTGGACCGCCGGCGTATTCGACGAGGTCCTCGGGCACGTGCCCGTGCTTAACGGGGAACTCGCGGTCACCGGCCAGCTCTCGGTCACCTACGTCAAGCCGGTGCCGGTCGGGCGTCCGCTGCACGCGCGCGCCTGGACGGTACGGCGGGAGGGCCGTCGCTGGTACGTCGCGGGCGAGTTGACCCTGGCCAGCACCGGCGCGGTCCTGGCGCGGGGCGAGGCGGTGATGGTGCTGCGCGACATCGGTCATTTCGCCCGGCACCAGGAATGGCTCGCCCGGCAGGACCAGGCAGTGCTGCCTCAGGAGGGGCTGCCTCAGGAGGGGCAGCCTCAGGAGGGGCAGCCTCAGGAGGGGCAGCCCCAGCCGGGATAGCGCTCCCGGCTCAGCGGCCGGGACGCAGCACGGTGCCCGGGCGGGCCCCGGTCAGCTCGCCGTCTTGCTGGACGACCGCGCCGGCGACGACCGTGTAGCGGTAGCCGCCCGCCGGGCGGCGCAGCCGCCGGGCGCCCTCAGGCAAGTCGGTGACGAAGACGTCATCCGCCCAGTCGAGCTCGTCCAGGGCGAAGACGGCCAGGTCGCCCGCCGCGCCTTCGGTGAGCCGGCCCCGGCCGGCGAACCCGAAGCGGTCGGCGAGCTGCCCGGTCATCCGGTGCACGGCCTGCTCGAGGGTGAGGTCGCCGCGCTCCCGCACGTGCCTGGTCAGCATCAGCGTGGTGTCACCGATGGCGCACATCATCTGCAGGTGCGCACCCGCATCGCTGTTGGCCATCACCGAAGCCGGGTGGGTGAGGGTCTCGGCCACGCCGCCGGCGTCCGAGTTGGCCACCCCGACGCCGACGATGCCGGCGTCGGCGTCGTTGGCCAGCAGCCAGTCGGCAAGTACGTCAGACGGGTGGCCGCCGCGGTCGGCGGCCAGGTCGGCCAGCGTCGCGCCGACCCAGCGCTCGTTCTCCGGGCGGGTGACGGAGACCAGGCGGATCCGGTCGGCATGCTTGTGCGGGATCATGGTCCGCGGGACCCGGTCCCACTCCTGCCGGGCGAGCGCGCGCCACTGCGGGTCGCGCAGCATCGGCTCTTTCTCCGGCCGGGGCGCCTGCACCATCTTGTGCCAGCTGTTCTCCAGGGCGAACCAGGACATGCCGCCGTCCCAGTTCACGTGGATGTCCAGGGTGCGCGGGCTGACTTGCGGGTAATTGCGTACCCCTTGAGCCTGGAGCTGCCCGGCGAAGTCCAGCATCCCCCGCGCCCAGTCCGGGTGATCCTGATCGTGGAACACGCCGATCCAGGTGCTCACCACCCCCCGCGGCCCGGTCAGATCGGCCATCCGCTGCACATCCCTGCGCATCTGCCGGCCGGTCGCGGCCGGGATGAACTGAACGAACTTGCGGTGCCGGGCCAGCACGTCGAGCAGCGCGGCCAGTTCGGCGTCGTCGGCCTGGCGGCTGGGAACCGGCCGTTTGTTCCGGTCCTCGTCGAAGCCAAGGGAGGTTGACATGGCGGCCGCACCGGCCGCCAGCGAGTCGTCGAGCAGCGTGGCGATCCGTGCCCGCTCCTCCTCGGTGGCCGCGCGATCCCAGGCCGCCTCGCCCATCACGTACGTGCGGAGCATGTTGTGCCCGACCATGCCGGCCATGTTCACCGCGAAGCCGCCGAGCTTCTCCGTCGCGGCCAGATATTCTCCGTAGCTCTCCCAGCCCCAGGGAATGGACGCGTCGAGCACCTCCGACGGCAGGTCCTCGATATAACACAGCAGCTCCACCAGGCTCTTCCTGTGCTCGGGCCTGGCCGGGGCCAGTGACAGCGAGCAGTTCCCGACCAGGACGGTCGTGACCCCGTGCTGGGGCATCGGATCGCACAGCGGGTCCCAGAAGACCGTCGGGTCGAAGTGCGTGTGGATGTCGATGAATCCGGGCGTGACATAGGCGCCCGACGCGTCGAGCACCCGCTCGCCGTCCGGCCGCAGCCCGGACCCGACCTCCGCGATCTGGCCGCCGCGGACCCTGACGTCCGCCGCGCGGGCCGCGGCGCCCGTGCCGTCCACGACGAGGCCGCCGCATACCAGCAGATCGTCCATCGAACGCTCCTCGGATCAGTACTAGGCCTTTAAAGAGTTAAATAATAGCACTAGGATAACTGTGACCGGGAGGGGCAGAAATGACGGACATCACCGCGGGGAAGCGCCGGGCGGACATCACCGTCGGGCTGAGGCTGCCGCACGAGCTGCCTGGCGGGGCGGCGGGCCTACGTGACTTCGTCGCCCGGGTGGAAGCGACCGGGATCGACCGGCTGTTCACCGGCGACCATGTCGTGTTCAAGGGCGGCTATGGTTTCGACGGGCTGCTCAACGCCACCGCGGCGGTCGTGACGTCCCGGCTCGTCGTGCAGACGGCGGTGTACCTGCTGCCCTTGCGCCACCCCGTCCCGGTGGCGCGCCAGGTGGCCACGCTCGCGGCGCTCGCGCCCGGGCGGCTGGTCTTCGGCGTGGGCCTGGGCGGCGAGGACCCGGCCGAGCTGCGCGCCTGCGGCATCGACCCGGCCACCCGGGGACGCCGGATGGACGAGGCACTGGCCGTGCTGCGGCCGCTGCTTACGGGCGCCGAGGTTACCGTGTCAGGCGCCTTCTTCCGCCTGGACCAGGTGCGCATCCAGCCGGCCCCGGAGCCGCCGGTACCCATCGTTATCGGCGGGCGATCCGACGCGGCCTTGCGCCGGGTGGCCCGGCACGGCGACGGCTGGCTCGGCCTGTGGGTCTCCCCTGGCCGCTACGCCGCCGCGGTCGAGCTGATCGCCTCCTACGCCGCCGGCGAGGGCCGCGAAAAGAAGGGGGAAAGGGAGGAGGGAGGGGGGTGGCAGCACGGAATGCACGTGTGGTGCGGGCTCGGGGCCTCGGCGGCGACCGCCCGGTCCAGGCTGGCGGCGGCGATGGATGCGTTGTACCGCACTCCGTTCGGCCAATTCGAGCGGTACTGTCCGTGCGGGTCACCGGCGGACATCGCGGCCAGCTTGCAACCGTATGTGGAAGCGGGCTGCCGGTCGTTCAACCTGATCCCGGTGGCGGACAGCGAGCAGGCCGCGATTGAGGGAGCGGACGCGGTGCGTACCGCGCTACAAGGGGGGCACAGTTGACTGAGCGCGTCGCAATCGTCACCGGCGGGACCCGCGGCATCGGCGCCGCGATCAGCGAGCTGCTCGCCGCCGACGGCACGCACGTGGCCGCGGTGTACGCCGGGAACCATGACGCCGCCCGTGAGCTGGCTGGCCGGCTTACCGCGGCGGGCGGCTCGGTCAGCGTGCACCCCGGTGACGTCGGCGACCCGGGGTTCTGCCAGCGGCTGGTCGCCGAGCTGGTGGCGGAGCGTGGGCGGCTGGATTACCTAGTCAGCAACGCCGGCCTGCTGATCGAGAGCAGCATCTGGAAGATGACCAGGGACCAGTGGGACGAGGCGCTGCGGGTGAACCTGTCCGCGCCGTTCCACCTGGCCCAGGCCGCCATCAAGCCGATGGCCGAACAGGGACACGGCCGGATCGTGAACATCGGCTCGGTGACCGCGGCGATGGGCAACCCGGTGGAGGCCGGTTACGGAGCGGCCAAGGCGGGGTTGCTCGGCCTGACCCGTTCGCTGGCCCGGGCGGTGGCCCGCAAGGGCATCACCGTCAACCTGGTGGTGCCGGGCGTGTTCGAGACCGAGATGACCAGCTCGATGCGGCCGGAAGCGCAGAAGGCGATCCGCGCGATGATCCCGCTCGGCCGACGCGGCGACCCGAGGGAACTGGCCAGCGCGGTGCGCTTCCTGCTCTCCGACGGGGCCGGCTACATCACCGGCTCGGTGCTGACCGTGGACGGCGGCCTGTCCATGGGCGCCTGAGCGGCACGCCTATGCCCTTGTCTGCAGTTTTATGAGGGCTGTAATGACACACAATGACGATTAACTCCTGGAGTGTGCCCGGGCTGGGCGGGGGATGCGAGGTGCGGGGCCAGGGCGAGGATGAAGGCCGCTGCCAGGTCAGTCCGTGCCGAACAGCTTGGCCGCGTTGTCGCGGAGGATCTGGCGCTGCTGCGGCCCGGTCAGCCCGGCCAGCAGGCCGGCGAACTCGGCCGGCTCGGCCAGGCCCTCGGCGTGCGGGAAGTCCGAGCCCATCACCAGGCAGTCCACGTCGGGCAGGTCGCGGACGATGCGCGCGATGTCGTCCTCCGGGTAGGGGACGACGCGGACGTGCCGCCGGAAGATGCGGCTGGGCCGCTCGGTCAGCTTGCCGCCGATCCACGGCCCGTTCCGGCCCATGCCGCGGCTCTTGTCCATGTGCTCGGTGAAGTGCGGTACCCAGGAGGCGCCGAACTCCGCGACCAGCACGTTGAGGTCCGGGAACCGCCCGAAGACGTTGTCGAAGATCAGCGCGGACAGGGTGTCCTCGATCGGCCGCTCGCCGTAGAGGTTGTTCCACTGCCAGGCGGACATATGCCAGGAACCGGGCCACGGGTCGTGTCCCCACGCCGCCGCGATGTTCTCGTTGTACCAGTTCTCCATGATGTGGAAGGCGACCGTCACGCCCGCCTCGTTCAGCCGCGACCAGATCTGGTCGAAGTACGGGTCACCCGGCGAGCGCCCGTACGCGGGCCCGGTGGGCAGCAGGATGATCCGGGCGCCCCGGCTGAGAACGAAGTCGAGTTCGGCGACCGCGAGGTCACGGTCGGCCAGGGACAGCAGCGCGGGGGCGAAGATCTTCCCGTCCTGGCCGAACCCCCACTCCTCGTCGAACCACCGGTTGAACGAGTGGATGTTGGCGTAGACGGCGGGCACGTTTTTCACGTAGTTCTCCACGGACAGCGCCATCGCCGAGGGGAACACCACCGCCCGCTCCACGCCCTGCGCCTCCATGAGCTTGAGCCGGGCCTCCCGGTCGAGGTACTCCGGCCGCATCGGTTCCGGCTGGTAGGTCTCGTCCGGGTTGCCGGACGCCATCTGGCGGAGCATCTCCTTCAGCGAGCCCGGCCGGTAGGCCAGGTCGAAGCCGAGGCCCTGCTCGGAGTTGAAGACCGCGATCCGGTCCGCCGCCAGGATGCGTTCGGTGCCGTCCTGCAGCCGAACTGGCGCGATCGCGTACTGCCGCCACTTGTCCGGCAGGTACCGGGTGAACGAGTCACGCGTCTCGTAGCAGTGGGTGTCACAGTCGAACAGCCCATATTCAAGACCGGCCATCTCAGTCCTCCGGCAGTAGCATCGAGAGAGGACATAATCATATAACGTTTTTTACTGATTGACGACACCCGGCGGGCATGGCGGCGGCCGGGGCATGGCGGCGGCCGGGGCATAGGGTGCGGCATCGCGGTGCCCGGGCGCTGATGCGGCGCACTCGGCCGGTCAGGCGTCCGGGGTGATGCTGCGCAAGATCCGGTCGAAGATCGCGACGCACTCCTCCCGCGCCGCCGCCGGGTCCTCGGCCTGTGCGACGTAGAGTGCGCATTCGTCGAGTGCGCCGATGAGGACGTGGGCGAGGGGGACGACGGGCTGCGCAACGATCGCGCCGGCGTCCATCGCCGATTGCAGCGCGAACTGGATCAGGCCGAGACCGTAGCGGCCGGCCAGGTCCCGCCACGCCTGCCAGCCGAGGACGGCAGGGGCGTCGAGCAGGATGATCCGCTCGACCTCGGGCTCCGCGCAGACGTCGAGGAAGAGCCGCGTGCCGGTTCGCAGTGCTTCCACCGGGTCGGCCGTGGCACCGGCCGCGCCCGTCGCGATCTGCTCTGTGATCTCGGCCTCGACCTCCTCGGCCACGGCGGCGAAAAGGTCAGCCTTGTCACGGAACTGGTGGTAGAGGGCGCCGCGTGTCACCCCGGCCGCCCGCACGATCTCCTCGGTACCGACGTCGGCGTAGCCGCGCGCGCCGAACAGCGCGCGCGCAGCAGTCACCAGCAGCCGCCGGGTCGCCTCGGAGCGGAGATCGTGCTTGGTCCTGGTCATGCGCCTGTCGTCGCCTCGCTATATGCGCCCTTGCCATACGTACTGTCTGTATGTAATTCTAATACAGACAGCTTGTATGTTATCGCAGCGAAACTACTGGGAGGAACCTTGTCCCACGTCGAACTGTCCCACGGCACCCTGCACTACCACGATTCCGGCGCCGGTGCGCCGGTCGTTTTCCTCCACGGCTACCTCATGGGCGCCCACCTGTGGGACCCGGTCGTGCACCTGCTCGAGGACGAGTTCCGCTGCCTGGTCCCTGAGCTGCCGTTCGGCGCGCACCCGGCCCCGATGAAGCCCGGCGCCGACCTGACGGCAGCCGGGCTTGGCCGCCTGGTCGGCGACTTTCTCGACGCGCTGGACCTGTCCGACGTCACCCTGGTCGGCAACGACAGCGGGGCCGCTGTCGCACAGGTGGTCGCGGCACGCCACGCCGGGCGGCTCGGCGGGCTGGTGCTCGCCACCGGCGATGCGTTCGGCAACTTCCCGCCCAAGCCGTTCCGCCCGCTCATCGCCGCCGCCCGCACCGGGATGCTCACCTCGCTGATCGCCTTGCTCAAGGCCAGGCCGGCCCGTTCCCTGCCGACCGCATACGGCTGGCTGACCCACGGCGATCTGCCGCATGACCTGATCGAGGCGTGGGTCGCCGCGTACTTCGCCGACAAGGGTGTGCGGCGCGACCTGCGGCGGCTCACCGCGGCGCTTGGCGATGACGATTTCATGAACCAGATCGCCGCCGAGCTGGCCGCCTTCACCAAGCCCGCGCTGCTGGCCTGGGCGGCCGACGACAAGTTCTTCCCGGCCGAGCACGCCCGCCAGCTGGCTGCCATCCTCCCCAATGCACGGGTCGAGCTGATCCCCGGCAGCCGCACCTGGGTCATGCTGGACCAGCCGGAGCGAACCGCTCACCTCATCGCAGAGCTAGCGCGGCGCGTCGCGTCCCAGCAAGCCGCCTGAGCGAGGTCAGCATGCGCAGACCCACAGCCGCCGCCGGCAGCGCGCTGTTCTTCGCCATCGCGCCCGGCGTCGTGGCGGGCCTGGTCCCCTGGTGGCTGACCCGCTGGCGGGTGCACGGGCCGCTGGCCCACTGGGCGCCGGTGCGCGTGGCCGGGCTGATCATGCTCATCCTGGCTGCCATCGTGCTGGTGCAGGCGTTCGCGCGCTTCGTCGCCGAAGGCCGCGGTACACCCGCTCCGGTCGCCCCGACCGAGCGCCTGGTGATCGGCGGCCTGTACCGGTATGTCCGCAACCCGATGTACCTGGCGGTCGTGGCCGCCATTACCGGGCAGGCACTCGCGCTGGGCCAGCCCGTCCTGCTCGGCTACGCCGCCGTCATCTGGGTCACCGTGGCCTCGTTCGCCCGCTGGTACGAGGAGCCGACCCTGGCCCGCCAGTTCGGCCCGCAGTACCAGGCATACCGGCGGGGCGTTCCGGCCTGGCGGCCACGAAGGAGGCCATGGAAGCAGAGCTCGCCAGACGGCAATGGCCCCGGCGGCTCATCTGGTGCGGCAGCATAGTGCTGACAGCGACGCACAGGTGCTGAGCAAGGAATATGCGCTGCGCCTGATCTGAGTGGCTGGGAGCCGGTCGTGCCATTGCGTGTGACCCAGCTCGTTCGGCTTGATGATCTTGACCTTGATCGGTTCACGAGGCCGGCTTCGAGGCCTGGGCGGACGCCGGTGGTGAGGCCGCCGGGGACGCGGCCGGGCCGGGCCGCCAGGACGTGGCCAGCAGCAGGGCGGCGCCGCCTGCGCCGGCCAGCGCCGCTAGGGCGAGTCCGGCCCAGCCGGACACGCTAAAGCCGACCGCGTGGTCGACCGACCAGGCGCCCCCGCCGAGCGCGCCGAGCGCGCAGGACACCAGCGTGATCATCAGCACGTACTCATAGCCCTCGCCGGGCCGGAAGATGAAGAAGCCGTTCCTGGCGTGGTTGGCGACCAGCGCGACCACCATCGTCCCGACGACTCCCGCCGCGGCCAGCGGGGTGAGCAGGCCGAGCAGGAGGAGCGCGCCCGCGCCGAGTTCGGTGACCGTGGCGGCCAGCGCGTGCACCCGGCCGGGCCGGATGCCGATGGACTCGAACCACCGCGCCGTGCCGGGCAGCCTGCCGCCGCCGAAGGCGTGGTTCCAGCCGTGCGCGATCATGGTGCCGCCCACCGCGAGACGGAGTACCAGCGCCGCGATGTTCACACTGTTCATTCCACCATGCCTCCTGGTAGGCGCCCGGCCATCGAGTGACCTCAGTAAGTAAATTAATATAACCTAATTTACCTATATTCAAGGCGTCGTGCCCCACGGCGAAGGGGGTGGGGCGGAACTTCTGCCGGCGGCCGCAGACCGCGGGAGTCCCCGGCACATGGGGGACTCCCGCGGTTTCTCAGTAGCCCGCGGAACCGGCGCTGCGGAGGTCCGCGGTCCGGCGGCGCGCCTCGAGCATCCGGCGTTCCGCCTTATGCTCAAGCCGCCTGGCCCGGCGGAGCGCTCGCGCCCTGCGTGCATAACGCAGTTGCTCCGCCTGTTCTAGGCGGCTGCGACTTCGCTCGCTGACGAGCTGTTCCATGGCATACATCACTGACCACTCCATTGTGTGCATTGTGTGCGTCACGCGGCCGCGCGGCTCATGTCCGCCGCGCGGCCGCCTCTGGCTGGCGTGGCCTGGGTTACGCGGCCACTTCGGTCTTACGAGGACGCCCGCGTGGGCGCTTCCGCGGCACGATCGCGCCGCGCATCAGCAACTCGCCGCCCCAGACACCCCAGGGCTCCCTGCGCTCGAGCGCACCGGTCAGGCAGGCCAGCCTGGCCTTGCAGCCCCGGCACATCGCCTTGGCGGTCTCCACGTCCTCGGGAGACTCGGCGAAGAACAGCTCCGGGTCCTCCGTGCACGGAAGATCCAGGCCCACCGGGAGCGCGGTAGCCGAACCAGCCACCGCGACGATGCCGACCTGATCGAATACCTGCCTGACGTCTGGCTCCTGCCGCGCCGTTACAGATCCGGGCGCCTCGAACCCCGTTGCGCCCGTCCCGCCGACGGTGGCATCGCGCCACTGCATCGGTGCCATCCCCTCTCGCTTGCCGGTCCTAGTTGTCGTCACGCGATTTCTCGCCCGTCTGGGGACCTAGGCCTTGCAAATAACTAGGCCGCGGACCCTGTGTGCGGGTCCGCGGCCTCGAGGGGAGTTCTGGCCGGTCTGGCTAGACCGGTTCTCTATCTCGAGGTGGACCCGATGCGCCCTCGCCAACGGCGGAGACGCCGGTCATGTAGTTGTGGATATTCGTCTGGCCAAGCAGTGCCGTGACGGCGTGCTGCGGCGCCTGGGGGGCCACGACCGCGACCTTGCCCCGGACACGCGGAAGCACGAACGCGCCAGAGACAGGCAGCAGAGCGGCGCATGGACCGGCAGCGGTCACACTGGTCCCTAGGAAGCTGACCGACGGCAGGCCGGAAGCACCCGAACGCAAGGCCCAGTTCAGCTCGGGCAGAACGTCTGATTTGATATTCGTCACGTCGGGCACCTCCCTCCAGGGGTATCGACAGCTAGCCCACGGACATGTAGGAAGCCTAAGTGTTGCCCCCTGTAGGGGGCAACACTTTTTTGACCTGCGATTTTAGGTTTTCCTGCGCCTGCTGAGGCCAGTCGGCGCTGACCTGGGTCATTCAGCCAGCGGGTCTGCCAGCAGGGTCGGCGGGCGGGTGCGGGGCGGCCCGGATCAGTCCCTCTTGCATGACCGACACCACGAGCTCGCCCTCGGCGGTGAATACCTCGCCGTGCGCCAGGCCCCGGGCGCCGTGGGCCACCGGCGAGTCCTGCGCGTACAGCAGCCATCTGTCGGCCCGGAACGGCCGGTGAAACCACATGGCGTGGTCCAGGCTGGCACCCGACGTGCGGCCGTCCGCCCAGGACAGCCCGTGCCCGAGCAGCACCGAGTCGAGCAGCGTCATGTCGGAGGCGTAGGTCATCAGGCACACGTGCAACAGGGGGTCGTCGGGCAGGTCCCCGTCCACCCGGAGCCAGACGAGGTTCCTCGTGGTCCGCAGCGAGGGATCCCGTTCTGCCTCCACAGAAAGCGGGCCGACCGACCGCAGGTCGATCGGACTCTGAGCCATCTGGGGCGGGAGCGGCCCCAGTAGCCGGGCCAGCCGGTCCGACGTCCGCTCGACCATCTCCGGCGGCGGCACGTCGGGCATCGGGTCGGCGTGCACGGGACCGGGTTCGGGATGGTGGAAGGACGCGGACAGGGTGAAGATCGTCTTGCCGTGCTGGACCGCCGACACCCGGCGGGTGGTAAAGGACCGCCCGTCCCGTACCCGGTCCACTAGGTACACGATCGGCACCGCCGGGTCACCCGGCCGGATGAAGTACGCGTGCAGGGAGTGCACCGGGCGGTCCACGGGGACGGTCCGGCCGGCCGCCACCAGCGCCTGCCCGGCCACCTGGCCGCCGAACACCCGCTGCCTCCGCTCATCCGGGCTGCGGCCGCGGAAGATGTTCGCCTCGATCTGCTCCAGGTCGAGCAGGTCGATGAGCCGGTCGAGCGCCTTAGCCATGAAGCCTCAGTTCGTCACCGGCCGAGCCGGATGTCATCGAGGAAACGCGACCGCGGCCGCGCCATGCCGCGGGTCCGGGCCCCGGGCGCCCGGGCCGGCGACCAGGACAGGTACAGGTGCTCACGGGCCCTGGTCACCGCCACATACAGTAGCCGCCTTTCCTCCTCGATCGCGTCGGTCGTCCTGGCCTGCACGATGGGCATGAGCCCCTCGACCAGGCCGGGCAGCAGCACCGCGTCCCACTCAAGCCCCTTGGCCGCGTGCATGGACGCGAGCGTCACGCCGTTGACGACCGGCGCGTGCCCGAGCTCGGCCCGCTGGGTCAGCTCGGCCGAGAAATCGGTCAGCGTCGTCTCTGGCCGCGCGGCGTGCATGTCGTCGGCGAGCTGAGCGATCGCGGCGAGCGACTCCCAGCTCTCGCGGGCGGCCGGGGCGCCCCCAAGACCGGCGGGTCCCGGGGCATTCGGGATCTTCGGGGCATTCGGGATCAGGCCGATCCCGGTCAGCACGTGCCGGACGGAGGACGGCAGCGGGTCCCCGCCGCCGGGACCGGGATCAGCGGCCGCCTCTCCCCTGGCCGCCCACTCTCCCCTGGCCGCGCCGCGCAGGAGCACCAGCGCCTGACGCACCACGGGCCGTTCGTAGAACCGCTCGGCGCCGCGGACCACGAACGGCACGCGGGCTTCGGCCAGCGCGAGCTCGAACCGCTCGGTGTCCGCGTTGACCCGGACCAGGACCGCGATCTCCCTGGCCGGCACCCCCGCCGCCAGCAGCGCCTGGACCTGGACCGCCAGCCCGGCCGCCTCCGCGGTGTCGTCGGGATACTCGGTGAGCACCGGCCGGGGACCGGGCGGCCGCTGCGCGGCCAGTGGCGCGTGCTGGCTAGCGGGGGCAGCGGGACGGGATCGCACAAGCTCATTGGCCACCGCGACCACCTGCGGCGTGGACCGGTAGTCCCGCACCAGCCGGACCACGGTCGCGCCGGGAAACTCCGCGGTGAAACCGGTCAGGTAGGACGGGGTGGCCCCGGTGAAGGAGTAGATCACCTGGTGCGGATCGCCGACCACGCACAGGTCGTCGCGATCGCCGAGCCACGCGTCGAGCAGCAGCTTCTGCAGCGGGTTCACGTCCTGGTACTCGTCGACGACGAAGTGCCGGAACGTGTCGCGCACCTGGTCCGCCGCGGCCTGGCTGTCGATCAAGATGGCGGCGGTCAGCTCGAGCACGGACTCGAAGTCGATCAGGTGCCGTTCCCGTCGCAGCTCCTCGTAGGCGGCGTAGACCGCGGCCAGGTTGTCCGCCCCGGCCGCGGGCGAGCGGCCCGCGGCGGTCGCGGCGCCCGCGTACCCGTCCGGGCGGACCTGGGTGACCTTGGCCCACTCGATCTCGGCGGCGGCGTCGGCCAGCGCTCCGCCAGCCCCCCCGGCCGTACCGCCGAGCCGGACGCCGGCCCGCTTGGCCGCCTCCCGGACCAGGCTGGCCTTGGAGTCGATCAGCTGCGGCGGCCGGCCGCCGATGACCCGCGGCCAGAAGTAGTTGAGCTGGCGCAGCGCGGCCGCGTGGAACGTGGACGCCCGCACCAGCCCGGGGCCCAGCCCGGCGGCGCCCAGCTGCCTGAGCCGACCGCGCAGTTCCCCGGCGGCCCGCACGGTGAAGGTGAGCGCCAGCACGTGCGCCGGGTTCACCAGGCCGGCCGAGGCCGCGTACGCGATCCGGTAGGTGATGGCCCGGGTCTTGCCGGTGCCCGCGCCGGCCAGCACGCAGACCGGGCCGCGGGCGGCCAGGGCCACCTCACGCTGCTCCGGGTCGAGCCCGGCCAGCAGCACCTCAGAGGGGCCCAGTGTCGTGTCTGTCACCCGCCCACCTCCCTCCCCCTGCCCTTGCCTCATCCTGCCCCATCGGGGAACGCAACCGGCCCCGCCGGTGTTAGAACAACCTGGAATTCTTCAACCAAACTCGAGGAGGCTGCGGGTGTCCGGCCAGCTGACGATGTACACCACCCCATGGTGCGGCTACTGCCGGAACCTGAAGCGCCAGCTAGCCCGGGCCGGGATCGAGATGGCCGAGGTCGACATCGAGCGCGACGAGGCCGCGGCCGAGTTCGTGATGTCGGTGAACGGCGGCAACCAGACCGTGCCCACCGTCGTGTTCCCCGACGGCACCGTGCTGACCAACCCCTCAGCGGCACAGGTCAAGGCCCAGCTCGCCGCCATCGCGGGGTAAAACCGTCAGGCTGGGCAGGTACCACGGCCGTTCGGGGCCAGATCTTTAGACCCGAACGATCCGGGTGCGAGTCAATGACGGAGGCGGGCGCTAGAGTCCTGGCAGATGGTCCGCGGGGGAAACCCATCGAGCAACTTCCGACACGTTGGTCACGTTCCATGACCAGGTGACCGGGCTGCGGGAAGATAGATCGGCGGCTTGAGCTAAGGAGGCCTAGGTGGCAGATTTCGACGTTCTTGATGTCGTCGAGATCTGTGCTGGGGCGGGCGGGCAGGCTCTCGGGCTTGAGCGAGCCGGCTTCGAGCACGCCCTGGCCGTGGAACTCGACGGGGCGGCCTGCGCCACGCTGCGCGCCAACCGGCCGGGCTGGAAGGTCGCCGAGGGCGACGTGGCCGACCAGGCGCTGTGGCGGCCGCGGGACTACCGGGGCGTGGCGCTGCTGGCCGGCGGGGTGCCCTGCCCGCCGTTCACCGTGGCGGGCCTGCAGCTCGGCGCCACCGACGAGCGGGACCTGTTCGCCTGGGCGGTGGAGCTGTGCGGGATCATCCGGCCGCGGGCCCTGCTGCTTGAGAACGTGCGGGGCCTGAGCACCAGCCGGTTCAGCGCGTACCGGCAGCACGTCCTGGACCGGCTCCGCGACCTCGGGTACGTGCCGGGCTGGCGGCTGCTGAACGCGTCGGATTTCGGCGTGCCGCAGCTGCGGCCGCGGACCGTGCTGGTCGCCCTGCAGCAGGCCGACGCGCCGTGGTTCCGCTGGCCCGCGCCGTCGCCACGGCCGCCCGCGACCGTGGGCGAGACGCTAGGCGACCTGATGGCCGCGCGGGGCTGGCCCGGCGCGGCCGCCTGGGCCCGCCGGGCCGACCGGATCGCGCCGACGATCGTCGGCGGCTCCAAGAAGCACGGCGGCGGCGACCTTGGCCCCACCCGCGCCAAGCGCGCCTGGGCCGAACTCGGCGTGGACGGCATCGGGATCGCGGATTCGGCGCCAGGCCCGGACGCGAACCCGGCCCTTACGCCCCGGCTGACCTGCGAGATGGTGACCAGGCTGCAAGGCTGGCAGGATGACTGGGGCTGGCGGTTCAGCGGCCGCAAGACCGCACGCTACCGCCAGATCGGCAACGCGTTCCCGCCGCCGGTCGCGGAGACGGTCGGGACGGCCATCCACCGCGCGCTCGAGCACGCGGGCACGCCGGACGTCGCCGCGGCGGCTGAGCAAACGTACGTGCACGATCCGGTGTTCCGCGTGCTCCGCTCCCGGGCCGGCTTCCTGACCGCCCGGCAGATCGCGGAGCTGGCCGCGGGCGCCGGGTCTACGGGTCTGAGCCTGGCCGCCGTGCTCGGCCGCCTGCGCCACCTCGGCCGGGACTTCGAGCTCGAGGTGGCCGACTCCGGCGACGGGCCGGCCTACCGGCTGGGCGACTTCAGGGCCTTCCTCGGCCAGCCCGAGCACGCCCGCCACCAGCGCTTCGCCGCCCGCCGGGCCACCATCAGCTGAACCTGCGGGCCGGTTAACTCCACGCAGTTGTCCACAGGCTGTGGATAACGACGGGATAACGATGAGCGATGACGGATAAGCGCGCAGTAGTGCAGTAATTACTGCACTACTGTATTATTCTTAGCCTCGCTACTGGCTCAGTTAACCTCCAGGTCGGCGATCGGCTACCGAAGCGCCGCAGACGCTGCGATAATGCGTGGATGACAGGGCTTAGCCTCGCCCTGGCCAACCTGAAGCCGGGCACGGGCAAGACCACCTCAGCGGTCTGGCTGGCACACGTTTTCGCACAGGCCGGGAACAGCGTGCTCCTGGTGGACGCGGACCCGTCTGGCAGCGCGCTTGAGTGGTCCGATCTCGCGGCCATGGACCCGCACCTCGCCGCGCCCGAGGCGGCCTTCCCGTTCCGGATCGTGGCGTTGCCCTCGCGCGAGCTGCATCGCCGCGTGCCCGAGATCGCCCAGGCGGACGACGTGGTGATCATCGACACGCCCCAGCTCGAGGACCACGCCGGCATCGCCAGGTCGGCGCTGCGGTACGCCGACGAGATCCTCATCCCGTGCGCGCCGAGCCCGATCGAGATCAACCGCACCACGCCGGTGCGGGACGAGATCGCCGAGATCGGGGCGATCCGCGACCAGCCCGTCCGCTCCGCCATACTGCTGAACCGCTGCATCGCGCGGGCGCACTCCACCGTCGACGCCCGCGAGGCACTCGTGGACCTCGGCTACGACGTGCTGGGCACGGTGGTGCCGCGGCGGGAGGTGTACGCCCAGAGTTTCGGCCTGCCGATCAAGCAGACCGGCTGCGACGTCTGGCGGCAGGTGGCCCGGGATCTCATCGACCGGTGCGCTCCCCTATGCTCGGTGCGATCTTGACATCCTCCCCCGCCTGAGGCGGGGGATTCCAGCTGTTCACGTCCGGTTAAGGAGGCAAGCAGGTGAGGTTCGCGGTTCACCGGCCGGGTAACCCCGTCGCCTCCCCGCGCAGTCACGGCGTGCCCCGCCGCGATGTTCCTGGCCGCGTTCACGTCCGCGTTGCAGGCGAATCCGCAGGCAGTGCACCGGAAGACGGCTTGGCTCTCGCGCGACTTCCCGTCCACCTGCCCGCATGCCGAGCAGCGCTGGCTGGTGAAATGCGGCTTGATCTTCTCCACCCGACCTGGAGCTTTCTGCTCCAGGCGGCGGACCAGCAGGCCCCACCCGGACCGCAGGATGCCCCGGTTCATTTTCCGGGGGTGATTTGGTGTTTCCGCAGTTCAATGCCGGTTTTTGTGTGTCAGGGACGTCATTCGCGTCGACTGGGGCGACGGTTGAGCTCGGTCATCAGGTCACGGTTGGTGTCGCGAGCTGCGGCGAGGTCCTCGTGGGCGGTGGCGAGCTGGCGGCGCAGGCTGCTTGACTCGCGGACGAGTTCGGCGTTGCGGGCGGTTAGTTCGCGCAGCGTCGCGTCACCGGAGGTTAGCTGGGAACTGGCGACGTGCTGGATCAGCTTGGTCTTGAGCCTGGCGTTCTCTGACCGGAGCCGCTTGATCTCCTCGCGGGCCAGCAGCAAGTCGGTGCGCAGGCCATCGGCATCGCCGGTGACGTCCCGGAGCGGATTGGATGGCGGCCTGCTGCGGGCCTGTTCGACTGCGGTGCGGAGTTCGGGATCGCTGTATAGGAACTGGCGGGAGACCCCGGCCCGGCGGGCGACCAGGTCGAAGGTGGCCCGGACGCCGTTGTCGGCTATCGTCTGCAGGGTATCCAGCACGTCCTGGCGCTTGCGGGCGGCCTGGCTGGTTCGGGCCCGCTGCAGGGCCGCGATGCGACGCTCGGCGGCGGGGTCAGTGCTCATCGTCGCGCCGGGCTGGTCGCAGGGCTGGAGTGCCGAGGAAGACAGCATGGCTGCGGCGGGCTTGGCGCAGCAAGGTGGCGGCGTCCTCGATCGTGCCGCGTTCTTGGTCGCTGAGCTGGGTCAGCTGGTCCTCCATCGCGGTGATCATCTCGCGGTAGCGGTCGATTTCTTCTTGCTGGGGCAGGGCCCAGGAGGCAGCGCCCATGGCAATGCCAGCCTCGCGGGCACGGAGAAGCTCATCCAGCCGTGCCCGCAGCTCGGGCAGGTAGGAAACGTTGCTTTCGAAGTGGCCGCAGCCTGCGCACTGGTAGCGGATAGGGCACTGCTGGCCGCCGGCTTTGACATTGCTGGGTTCCTTGCACAGCCCGTAGGGCACGGCGACGGCACGCAGGCGGGCGGTCACGACAGGATCGACGCTGGCTGTGGTGCGCGACCGGAGCCCGTCCCGGTCGACGCTGACCTTCTCCACCGCGTGGACCGCCTTGCGCAGCCGGGGACGGGAGACCTGGTAGTAGCCCTGGGTCGTCATCGGCGAGCCGTGATCCATGAGTTTCTGGGTGACATCCAGCGGGGTTCCGGCATCAGCGAGCCGTTGCGCGTAGGCATGACGGAAGGCATGAGGGTGGACGCGCAACTGGGGGAAGGCCCGCAGTTCACCGTCGTCGTCGAAGACCTGTTCAGTCAGCCCGGGAATCTGCGCTACCCAGGTCTGGAGCCACTTGCGGAGAGTGCTGGCAGGCATCGGCCGCCGCCCGAGCCGGTTCTGCACCTGGGCAGGGAACAAGAATCCGTCCGCCAGAGGGGTGCCGGGGAACAGGGCGGCAATCTGGCCGGCGAGGTGCTCGATGGAGGCGGCCAGCGTCTCGAAGATGGGGATGCGCCGCTCAAGGCGGCTGGCTTTGGTGTTGTCGTAGATCAGCCAGGGGCTGCCGTCGTTGTCCCGCCAGAGGCAGGTGAGCCGCAGCCTGGTGATCTCGCTGACGCGGCGGCCGGTGTCCCGGAGCAGCTCGTAGGCCAAGCGCTGCAGCTGGGGACCCAGATGCGCAGCGGGACCGCGCACCGGATGCTGCCCGAGCAGGGGCAGATGATTATCCAGCTCGGCGATGACCGCTTCGGGGATCGAGCGGCGGCCGGCGTCACGCTCGGCGCGGGCGACTTTGACGCCTTCGCCTTTGAGGATGGCGAATCCTGGCGGGACGTCGTTCAGCAGTCCCAGGGACGCGGTGTCTTGCAGGAAGGACCGGACGTGGTGGACGCAGGCTTGCAGCGTGCTGCCCGCATACGGTTTGCCGTCGGGCTGGCGGTGGTTGCGGACCAGGTGGAAGAACCGTTCGATATCGGCGCGGCCAGCCTTGGCGGGATCGTGGCCCCCGGCCGGCCCGGCGGCCAGGGCATCCGACAGCAGCGCGACGTCGGTGATGACCGACTTGAGCCAGCCGGCCGTGGTGGTGGGCATCTTGGCATACGCCCACGCCTTAGCGGCCTCTCGCAGCCACTTCTGGTGAATGCAGGTGAAGTCGAGCGTGCGGCCACGGGCTCGCCCGGCGTCGGTGTGGTCGAAGACCATCAGGTCCCACACGTCCTTGCGCCGTTCAGCCTCAGGCGAGGTGAGGTGCCAGCGCAGGCGCCGCTGTGTCCAGACCAGGAAATCCCGGACCCGCGCGTCGAGCGTGGCGTCGTCAGGCAGGACGGCAAGGCAGCTGGCCAGGTGGTTATCGCGCATCCGCTCGATGACCGCCCGGACGTCCGATCCCGGCAGCGACCGGTCATGCCGCTGGGCCTGCTGCAGTCCGAACAGGATCTCGTCCCGGGCGCGCTCGCTCACGCCGGCGAACGCCAGGACGCCCACCCGCATCGGTGCCACCGCACGGGCCCACCACGACAGGTCGGCCTTCGGGTGAGCTCGCAGGTAGTAGTCAGCGCGGTTGGCGTGATGCTTGCACAAGACCAGGCCGTGCTGGCGGCGTCCGCGCGAGCGGAACCGGCAGTGCGGGATCTGGCACGGCTCGGGTGCCGGGTGCGGCGTGCCCTCGCGTTCCAGCCGGTCCTTGGTCCAAGGGCCGGTGCGCAGTTGTTCTGCATGGCGGTGGCACAGGTCGCCGCTGGTTGCGGGGAGCTGGCAGGAGCTGGCTCCGCGGCCCACTGCGCACAGCCGTTCCGGCTCGCCGCGAACCTCGCGGGCCCACGTCCGCACTTCGGGCTCGCCCGCCTGGCGCCACAGCCGGTGGTGAGCCTCGCACAGCTGCTCGCGGCAGTGGCGTGGCTGGTAGTCGCAGTCGCTGGCCAGGCAGCAGTAGGCGGTGATCCACGGGTCGGCGCGCGGCACCAGCAGGATCCGGTGGGCGGCGTCCCAGGCGCCGGGCCGCCACGCCGGGGCCAGCAAGGCCGCCAGCGGATCGGCCTGATCGGACAGTGCTGCCTGATCGGACGGTGTTGATGGTGACGCGGCAGCGATACGCAGAGCCGGTGTCCTGCTCATGTGGCATCCGCTTCCCGGTGGCCCGGGTCGATCGCCGCCACGGCGGCCTGCAGGTCCGGCCAGTCGGCATGAGTGTAGATGGCGGTACTCATCGGCGAGGCATGCCCGAGCAGCTCCTGCACGACGTCGCGGTCCACGCCCGCGCGCACCAGCCGGGTGGCGAAGGTATGCCGGCAGGTGTGCGGGGTGGCCTTGATCCCCGCGTCGCGGGAGAGCCTTTTGAACAGCTCCTCGACGCTGTCGGGTCGCATCGCCGCCCCCAGCGGGGACCGGTAGAGATTGACGAACACGAACGGGCTGTCCTCGGCGGCATCTCCCAGAAGCTGCCAGCGTTCTTGCTGGTAGCCGGCATACAGCCGGGTCAGCGAGGCGCTCACGGGAACGCGGCGGCAGCCCGATTTGGCCAGCGCGCCGTTGATGTTGTCCTCCCGCCGCACCACATGCAAGTGCGGCCCGGCGATCCGGCAGCCCAGCGGAGCCGAGTCTGGCAGGAAGTGCATGTCCTGCCGGTGCAGCCCGCAGGCCTCACCCACGCGCAGCCCGGTCCCGAACAGCAACTCCGCCATGAAACGATCCCTGACCTGGCGCGCCGCGGCGATAACGGCGGCCTGCTGCCCGGCGGTGAGGAACTTCGGCGGCCTGGCCCGCGTCTTCATCCGCAGCATCGACCGGCGCACGATCCGGTTGCCGGACTCGCCCGGATCAAAGCCCTGGGGCAGGTGACGCAGGAACCTCGGCTCGGACAGCCGGTCGGCGACCTCGGCGGGCACGCTCCCGTGCAAGGCGCAGAACCGCAGGAAACCGCCGATCGCAGTCAATCCCAGGTTCACATAGCCAGCTGTCCTCGGCGTGATGTCCGCCCCGCGGCCGCCACGGTGCAGCCACCGCACCAGATCGGCAAGCTGATCCAGGGTCGGACATCGCCAGTCAATGCCCGACCACTCGGCCCAGGTCAGGTACGCCGCGACGCGAGAGCCGTACGTGCGGGCTGTCCCAGTAGACCGGCCGGCCCCGTGCTGCAGCCACTTGAGGTAAGCACAAGCTTCGGCGTGCGGATCGAAGTCCTCGCCGACGACCACGACGATCGACTCACCCGACTCCAGCCGCGCTTGGCGAGACAGGAATGACACCCGGGAGAACGTACATGGATGACGCTGCTGACACACCCCCGGAAACACTGTCTGTCACGGATAGTAAACAAACTGTTATGGACGTGGTGGACACCGCCTACCCGACCCTGGGAAAGGTTGAGCCCGGCTTTCTGGCGGACGTTGCGGCCGGGGTTCTCCCGCGTGCCTTTCGCGGACCGGGTCATGTTCTTGATCTGGAGGTCTTCCACTCTGACCATGTCAAACCGGCGCGCGATGTCGGTACTGGCCTTCTCCGCCCAGTCCTTGCGCCTGTCGGTCTCGCGGGCGCGCAACCGGGCAAGGGTGAGCCGCACCCGCTTGCGGCGGTTCGAGCCGCGCCGGGCGCGGGCGAGCTTGCGCTCCAGACGCTGCAGCCTTGTCCGCTCCCGCGTGGTCAGGCCGGGAATATGCAGCAGCTCACCGGTCGACAAGGCCGCACCAACGGCCACGCCCCGGTCGATGCCCACCACCTGCCCGTTGCCCGGAGCCGGGACCGGGTCAGGAACAGCGGCGAAGGCGACATGCCAGCGTCCGGCCCGGTCCATCGTCACCCGGTAGGACTTCACGCCCGCAGGCACCGCGCGAGACCAGCGGAACCGCACCCACCCGGCCTTCGGCACCCGTACCTCGCCGACGTGGCGGGACAGACGGCGCATGTCCCATTGCCGCCCGCGTCGCCCAACGATGCGGAACCCCTCGTCCCGGCCGGCCTTGCGCCACGACGGCCGCCCGGCCAGGTTATGCGGGTCGAAGTAGGCGGTCATCGCCTTGGCGAAGTCCCGCAGTGCCTGCTGTTGCACCGTCTGGGAGCCTGTGGCAAGCCAGTCATGCTCGGCGCGTGCGATGGTGAGCTGGCGGCACTGCTCCAGGTAGCCCGGTGCGCTCCTACGGCCTGGATGCCAGTGCGAGTGCTGCTCGACGGCCAGGTTCCACACGTACCGGGCCTGGGCACAGTGGTCTCGCAGCACCGCCTCCTGGGCGGGCGAGGGGAGCAGACGGTACCGGGACATGCGAACACACTAGCGACTACCACTGACATTCCTGGGGAGGTGAAGCGGCGGTACCTTCCCGACCTGAAGACGGGGATCTCAACGCCGCAATCCTGATGACAACCCCTCGAGAACAGCGCAAGGCGCAGATGGCCGCCGCGGCGGCCCGGCGTGCGGGGCCCGACGCGCGCCCGGCGGGCCGCACCGCGATCCGGTCCAAGCCGGTCAGGATCACCCTGGACCTGAGCCCGGAGCTCTACCGGCAGCTGACGGCCTGGGCGGATTCGGCCGCGGTGACGCTCGACGTGCCGCGGGTATCGCTGGCCGACGCGGTCCGCGCGATGATCCGGGTCGCGGCGGACAACCCCGGCGACGTCATCGACCGGCTCCGCCGCGACCGGGACCGGTAAGGCGCGAGCTACACCATAGCTACCCCACATGTCCGGAAGAACGCGGATTGTAACGATTGTTCCGCGGTGGGCGGGGC
>WNGJ01002555.1_pt1 | contig 34424 bp, 27 predicted proteins | sample 5400611 | NCBI WGS metagenome assembly WNGJ01 (sample SAMN13153375, study PRJNA577476) | soil metagenome | isolation source: 40 cm soil or saprolite under Garry oak tree replicate 1 | place: USA:California | collected 2016-06-15
TCTGCCCCGCGTGTAAGGCCGGCGATTGGGCAGAATACCTGCTCTTGCGCTGTATTCACTGCTGCGCCGTCTTTGAGAGTGAGCAGATACGTTACGAAGTTGGCTCATACAACTATGGTGACGGCACTCTCTGCCCACCCTATGAACTCTTCCCACTTTGTCCCTATTGTGGCAGCTCGGGCTGGTGCCCTACCGAAGATGCCCGTGTGAATATCTTGCGTGCGCAAGCTGCTCGTCGTGCCGCTCTACTGCGTATCATTTGGATGAGTGTGGCAGTAGTGGCTGTACTTGTGCTGGGGGTAGTGGTCTTGAGTATGCTGAGATAAACACGAGCCATCCTGAACGATCAAAACATCTCAGTTCTTATGCTATAATTCCTACATTAACTGGCACTTCATCTACAGGAGTACATGGCATATGGCAAATATTGTCCCGGGTGGTATTTATCCACCGCTGCCCACCTTCTTTGATTCACAGGAGGAACTGGACCTTGATACCTATCAACGACACATCTCGCGCCTGGCCGACAGCGGCATTACGGGATACGTCGTGATGGGATCAAACGGTGAGGCGGTACACCTTTCGACTGATGAACGGGCACAGGTGATCAAAGCTGCCCGCCAGGCTGCTGGACCACATGCCCAGATTATGGCCGGCTGTGGCGAGCAATCGACACGAGCTACCATCCGCAACTGTGAACAAGCGGCACGCAATGCTGCGGACGCCGTGCTTGTCCTGCCGCCCTTCTATTACAAAGGCCGCATGGATAATACGGCCTTGATCGCTCACTACCGGACGGTAGCCGACAACAGCCCGCTGCCCCTGTTGATCTATAACATGCCCGGCAATACCGCCAGCCTGGACCTCGATGCTGGCACTATTTGCGCCCTTGCTGAACATCCCAACATTATTGGCGTCAAGGATAGCGCGGGAAATATGGCAAAATTGGCCCAGATCGTCGCTCAGACGCCGGCACATTTCAGTGTCTTTGCAGGGAGTGCAGGTTATCTCCTGCCCGCGCTCGTCGTCGGTGCAGTGGGAGCAGTCGCTGCTCTGGCCAATATCTTTCCCCGCGAAGTCTGCCGTGTCCAGGAACTCTTCAAGATGGGACAATTAGAAGAGGCACGTATCTTACAGGCGCGGCTCGCTCCCGCCAATACTGCTGTCACCACCACCTATAGCGTAGCCGGTTTGAAGGCCGCGCTCGAACTGACAGCCGGTTATGGTGGCCGTCCGCGTTCTCCTTTGCAGCCATTGACCCGGCAAGAACGCGTACAACTGGAGAAAATACTGGATCGAGTTCATCAATCCGAATAGACGTAAAGTGATGCCGTTTGACATTGGTGGGGTGCAGCGACGCCGTCGCTGCACCCCACCAATTTTTTTGCAAGAGATGGGGTTTTGCCGCCATCTCTTGCACTTTTGCTCCTGTTAATGAATGGGCGAGTCGCCGCGGGCGACCTGCATAGTTACGATATCTCTTTAGTGCGCATATCGGTGAGTACCGCTACAGGCTGCCCAATCGCATGCATACCTGTCGCAGTCACGGTGAAATTGAGCACATTTGCCAGCTTAGCATCACTACAATCTTGCGTTGTACAAAAGTAGTATTCAACGCTACCCTGGGATGCAGTACTGTACTTGGCGGCCAGATAGCCAGCATAGTCTCCTTTGACCGCAAGAGCCTTGCTTGTGAAAGCATACGCGCCATCACTATACCACTTTGCCGTTACATAGCCGTCCGGCGCACTTGAGTCTATCTTAAATGTAGCATATATCGTCTGCCCGGTTGTGAATGTCGTCGTCGGCGCAGTAGGTTTATAGTTGCTGTCAACTGCACTGGACATTGCTGGCTGTGTGACGTAACCTGCCGCGGTAGGATCAATGGACAGGCCCGATGGAGGCGTCCCTTGTCCCACTGTGGGCGTTGCATTGGTCGTTGTGGGCGTCGCATTAGGTGACGCTGTAGTTGTGGCAACAACAGATGTGGCTGTAGTGTTTACTGTGTTTAAACCGGTTTTTCCAGCCGCGTACAGAATTGCACATCCCCCAATACAGAGAAGAGCCAGCACACCCAGGACTATGCCAATAATCAGACCTACCCTGCTGCGTGGCTTGGACGGTGGCGGTTGCATACCACCGTACGTGCCTGGCTGCCCATATCCACCCTGCTGCACCGGGGCCCCATATGCATTTGGCGGCGGCGGTGCGCCATACGGGTATTGCTCTGGCGGTGCGCCATACGGGTTTGCTGGATCATACTGGTTCTGCGAAGGAGTACCATAGGATGGTGCGCCATATCCCGTGGCTGGCGGCGGTGGCGTTCCCCCCGCTCCATAGTCATAGCCCGGTGCAGCCCCGGTTGGATTGATCTGTTGTGGATTAGCAGGACCGCCAGGTGTACCATATGGAGAGGCAGGTACTGTTGGATCATATTGTGGTGAGTTGCCAGAGCGCTGCACATTGTAAGGGGTCGGTGTACCACACAAGGGACATGCTGCTGCCCCTGGAGGAAGGTTTGTACCGCACGAACTACAATTCATGTTCATTTCTCCTGCCTGAAAGAGTCAGGTAATTTCGCTCTTCCAGAAAAGGGAGAGCGAACGGATCAGTAATGCAGTGCTAGCATACCATGCTTCCTCCCTGCTGCCAAGATGTTTTTGTTATTTTTCTCATTTTCATCGCTAGTGCATTTGCACTTGACCTTTGCGGGTGTGGTGTGTCTCCTTTCCCTCAAGGGGCGGCAGGAGCACTGTCCTTTCACGACTCGCTTGAGGGTACTGAAACTAGCTGGTGACCGTAAAATTGACACGCTCTGCCAGTATTTTATCGCTACATGCCGTTGAACTCGCCCAGTAGATTTCCACGTAGCCTCCTCCCGCTCCTCCATAAATGGCATAGGAATAGCCGGCATTAGCACTCGCGGTAACTGCAAATGGGAACTGTGTCACAATCTTCCTGTTCAGATACCATAATAGGCAGACCGCTCCACCTTTCCCGTTAGGATGAATGTTGAAGGTAACATATATCCTTTGGTTGACTTTGAATGTGGTCGTCGTTTGTAGTGGTTGAGCTGTATTTGTATTGACCATGCTCGCCATTTGAGGATTATCGATATACTGCTGCCCGGGAAATGCTCCCATAGTTGGAGAGGGTAGAGCCGTGGGTGATGGTATCCCCGTGGTAGGTGAAGCTAAAATGGTGCTGGACGCCGTGGGTATTCCCCTAGAGGCACCCGTCGTACTGGTCGAGGGTAATCCTGAAGCCATGAAATAGACAAAAACGAGAATCAAGCCACCGGTAATCACACAAAGTCCGGCAAGAATGAAACCAACATTACTCCTCCGGTGCGTTGATGTTCGCATTGCGGGTATTGGCTTGGAATACATCATACCGGCTGTACGGCTGCCTCTCATATCATGAGCGCTGTTAAGGTGTACACCTGCTTCCATAGGCTGGGGAACCCGATCTGGATAGGTAACCGGTAATAGAGGAGGTGTTGGATCAGGCTGCCACATCTGACCTGCTTGCGGAAAAGGTGTCTGTGCAGCAGGTGGAAAGGCAGGCTGATTTTGCTGTGGAGTAGTATTCCATGCAGGAGAAGAGGAAAAAGGCGGTTGCGACTGTGTCTGGAGTGCTATCTCTCCCTGCAATTCCTCCGACTTTCCCTTTGCCTGGTTGTCATACTGCTGTGCAGGATACACTTCAACAGGCTTTGCTTCTGAAACTAAGGAGCTATGGCAGCGAGGGCAATTCAAATTTGTATTGGTTGGCGAAAGTGGTAATCCACAATTTGTGCATCTCATTGTACGTTCCTTGTACTAGCGTACGCTTTTCCTGCGAAGAACCCCCTGGTTCCCTTCTTCTATTTGCTTCCTTTGTTTGCTTACACCATTGTGATAAGTGCTCTGCCCGGTTTAGGCTGTCATTGTTCACAACGTATAATAAGGTGTACAGTAAGTAATAGTAAGTAACACCTTCCTAAATTGGCTATCCTGGTCATAAATGTCTTAGCGAGGATTACCTTGACAGACTTTGCCAGCCCATCTACAATTAGATGGAAGATGTACAACGGTCGACGTAAAATTTAGACCCTTCTCTTCGTGTATATTTTTCTCAAGATGCGTGAGACCCTGTCTGGGAGACAGGTATGGGGTCCCTTGTGGTCGCCCGTGGTAGGGTAGGGAAAACAGTCGTGACACAAAGTAACAAGGTAGAGCAAATACTGGCCCGGCACAGCGCCAGATTGCGCGTCTGCTTACAACGTACCTCAGGTGATAACGATGGGCCGGAAGAGGGTAGTGATGCCTGGTTACTGCTACATGCACTTATCGGCAATCATGACTCCGCGCATATCTCGCTAAAACAAGAAATAAACGCTCACTTTGAAGCACGCTTCGAACAATCCGGCCGCTGGCTGGCTGAGCAGGGCGGCAAGTTAGATGTCCGCCTGCAAGGCTTGCAGCGCTATATCGACGCACTTGCACTTGAGTTAAAAGACCTCTTCAATTCCCTCTCTGACGAGCAAGACAGACTTAGCCTGCTCGTAGAAGCCACATCTCGCTTATATCAACTCCAATCCTCCTGTACGCTGGCTCTCACCCGTGGTTATCAGAGCGTCATGCATCAACGTTCTCTGCAACGAGACAGCCTGGCGCAGCAACTCGAGCAGCGTTTTGGCGCTCTACAACGCATTAATGGCACCACTAATTCCACCATGGACCTGGATCAGACCCTGGAAATAATCACCAAAGTAGTCGCCGAAGAACTGCACGTCGATCTCTGCACCATCTTTTTCTATGATGAATTACAACGCGTGCTCACCTTGCGTGCCACCAACGGGCCGCGCCCGTTAGGCGGCATGCACTTCACCCTGCGCCTGGGGGAAGGGTATAGCGGCTGGGTAGCGGACAAAGGATGTCCGCTCATTGTGCGTGATGCCCTGGCCGACTCGCATTTCTCAACAGAGGTACGCACCTATAGCACCGAATATCATGGGCTCATGGCCATACCGGTCATCTTCTTTGGCAACGAAGAGCGTCTCATCGGCGTCATCAGCGTCCAATCGGTCGGCTCGCGTGAATTTACCACCTCGGAGAGAAACTTCCTGGAGGTCGTTGCCGGTATCATCGCCATCAACATCGAAAATGGGCGACTCTATGAGCAGACAGACGAACAACTGCGCCGCAAAGTCCACGAACTGGCCACCATTCACCGCGTCTCCTCTATCATTGCCTCGACCCTCAACCTGGATGAAGTGCTGCAGATCATCACTACTCAGGCCGTCCATCTCTCCGGGGCCGAGCGCTCTTGCATCTTTGAGTTGGACCCCGACAGGCAGCACCTGCACGTCGTTGCTCATTATGGACTCAACAGCACCCTGGTACAGGGCTTGCAACTCCGCGTCGGCCAATGCTGTGCCGGCCGCGCCGTTCAAACGGGACAACCAGACATGGCCATCGACTGTTTCCTTCATGACGCACATTGCTTCATCTCCAGGGACCCCGGAGTCTCCTCGGAGATTCATTCGGTCTTCTGCGTCCCCTTACAAATCAAGAGCAAAGTGCTTGGCTGTATCTGTATTTACAGCAGCCATCGCCACCAGCTGTCACATGAGCAGATGCAGCTCGTCATCACCTTTGCTAACGAAGCCGCCATCGCCATAGAAAACGCACGCCTCTACGAAGAGGCCCGTCGTGGTCTGGAACTAAAATCGGTATTACTACGAGAATTGCACCATCGCGTCAAAAACAACCTGGCTACAGTTGCCGGCATCCTCTCCTTGCAGCGCCGACGCACAAAATCCCCCGAAGTACGTCACACCCTCGCAGAAAGCGTTAACCGTGTGCAGGGATTAGCGGCGACACACGATCTACTCTCGCATGAAGATGTCAGCGAGGCTCGTGTTGACGACATAGCTCGCAAGATCGTCGGCGTCGCTAATGCCAACTTGCGCCCTCCCGAGACTCATATAACCTTTGAGGTGGCCCCGTGTCCCATCGTTATTCCCTCGCGGGCGGTCACCATCCTGGCACTTGTCCTCAACGAAATGGTCTCAAATGCCATCAAACACGGCATGGATGGTCTCCCAGAAGGTAAGGTCACCATCCGCGGATATGAAGAGGATGGTCTAGTCATCGTCCAGGTCATTGATCCAGGCGCGCAACTCAAACAATGGCAACCCGGCGAAGAAGAGAATAGTGAAGGCCTGGGTCTCTCGTTGATCATAGCGTAGGCCAGGGACGGCGCTCGTGTACTTAGTAAAACAGGTCATTCAAGGTCGCGTAGGGATGGGGACCCTTGTGGTCATCCGTCGTGCTGGAAGAGGTGAAACATATGTATAATACCGAAAACACGTCAAAGATTTTAGTGGTAGAAGACGATACTGCTATTCTACAGGTGTTGTGTGTTTATTTGCAGTATGCAGGATTTGAGGTTTATGGTGCTTCCAATGGTCAAGAAGCCATACGCCTCATTCCAGAATGCTGCCCGCATTTGATTGTCCTGGATTTGATGATGCAGCCGGTTAGTGGATTTGAAGTGTTAGACTGGCTGCGAGCAAACCGCATGACCCCTCCTCTCCCTGTTTTAGTCTTGACGGCACTGACTCAATTAACAGAACAAGTTCACGGTTTTGAAGAAGGCGCTATCGAATATATGACTAAACCGGCACAACCCAGCGCCTTAGTTGAGCGCATTCGCACTCTTCTCTCGCTCACCGTAGAGCAGCGCACCCTCTTAAGGCATAAGCGTATGGATGAACAGCGCAGGGTGGTGGAACGTATTAATGCCCCGCAACCCGATGAGTTTGTCTACTAAAACACGTGGAGAGGTTGTCCACACATTGAGCAAAAGCGGTTACTGGCCTTATTTTCAGCGCCACACACCCGGCAGCGGTTGAGAGGAAAGCCGCACTTTGTGCAAAAGCGCATCTCGAGCTTATTGAAGTGACGGCATTGTGGACAGGTGTAAAGGGGCACCGTCGCCACCCGGCTGGGATCAACGGCTTCCCTCTCAATTCCTGTTGGAAGCGATTGAACGGCCCGCTCAAGTGCCTCCGCCATATCACTGGCCTGTCGATAGCGCTGCAAGGGATTTTTCATCAGAGCCGTCTGAATGACCTGGGCAACTGCCGGGTCAATCGTGGGATTGATAGCGCCTGGATGTGGGGGCATCTCGTAAATGTGGCTATGGGCCAGCGCCGGGTAGTTATCTCCCAGGAAAGGCAAGCGCCCTGTCAAGGCCTCAAATAGCATCACTCCCAGAGCATAGATATCTGCCCGTGCATCGACAGCGCCCCCTTGACACTGTTCCGGTGACATATATTCAGGGGTACCTACACCCGCACCCTGGCGCGTCAAAGCTTTTGTACCAGCCAGCACCTTAGCAATACCAAAGTCAGAAAGAATGGGACGCCCTGAGCGATCCAGCAAAACATTGACGGGTTTCACATCGCGGTGAATAATACCATTTTCATGGGCATAGGAGAGGGCGCTGGCTAGCTGAGTAAAGATGCGCCTGGCCTCGGCCATTTCCATGGTCTTACCAAGAGTTTGCAGCTGATCCAAACGCTGTTTGAGAGTTCCACCATCGACCAGTTGCATCACAATGTAAAGGTGCCCGTTGTACTCATTGGCATCGTGTACTGTGACAATATTGGGATGCGAGAGCCTGGCAACGAGCCGGGCTTCCTGGTTGAAGCGTTCAACAAAATTGCGATCAGCGGCAAACCAAGGCGGGAGCACCTTCACTGCTACTTCCCGGTCAAGGTTCTCCTGGTGTGCCTTGTAGACACGGGCCATTCCCCCCTGGCCAAGGGGAGCCAGGATCTTATAGTTTCCAAGCGTCACACCGATCAGATCGTCTTGTTGCACAAAAATGTAGGGGCGAAGAAGTTATGCAACTCTAGCGCCCTCTCTCCTCATCCTCGTGGGGCGCAATCTATCGCGCCCCTACTGCCTAACGTCTGGCGAATACCAACACAGTCTGACCGAGTTGAATTTTATCCCCCTCTTGCAGAGGATAGGTCTGGTATTTATTCACTAGCTGTCCGTTGACCTTTGTTCCGTTGGCGCTTCCTTCATCTTTCAGCGCATAGTTCCCATTGCCCATGCTGAGGATCTTGGCGTGGAGACGTGATACCGCCAGATCTTCAAGGAAGATATCACTTTCGCGGCTGCGTCCAATGCTCAGCTCGTCTTTACGTACCTCGTAGACACGGCCGGGCTCTTTCCCCTCTTCAACGCGCACAATGCCCGTAGTTCCTTGAGGACTACTCGGGCGCAGCACTGTCCTGTCATTATCACTGCTGCCAAACAGGGTGGCTGCATCTTGTCCCATAGCAGGGGAGCCAAATGCCTGTCCCTGGCCTTGCCCGTAGCCTGATCCTTGTTGCCAGGGCGGCATACCCTGATTGCCACCTGTTGCGGGTGAAGGTGTTGAAGATGGCTGTTGTTGGGGAGGTTGTCCCCATGCTTGCTGCGCGGGTGGCGCCTGGTTAGATTGACTCCAGGCCTGTCCAGAACCGCTCCCACCATAGGATGTAGGCGCTTGCTGTTGTTGTGCCGGGTTGCTGCCTGGCATACCCCATACTGGCCCTCCCTGCTGTGTAGAAGACGCAGAAGGTTGCCCCCAGGGGTCTTGTGCTTGTGAGGCTGCCGGCTGCTGGGCGGCTAGAGTTGCATCCCAGGCTGGTTGGTTTCCTCCCGTGCCAGCACCTCCAGATGGGGTACTGGGGTTCGCGTTACCCCAGGTCGAAGGTGGTTGTTGCTGGGTGGAACTCGGGCTACCCCAGGGATTGGCTGGTTGCTGCTGAGCAGGGGCTTGCGAACCCCAGCCACCCGGCTGCTGTTGTGATGATGCGCTCCAGCCACCCGGCTGCTGTTGAGCAGGGGTTTGCGAACCCCAGCCACCCGGCTGCTGTTGTGGTGATGCGCTCCAGCCACCCGGTTGTTGTTGAGCAGAAGACTGTGCGCCCCAGCCACCCGGCTGCTGTTGTGGTGATGCGCCCCAGCCACCCGGTTGTTGCTGTTGTCCCCATGCATTATCGCCAGCACCCCCCGTGCCCGCTTGATTCCAGCCACCCGGCATCCCTTGCTGTTGCCCTTGAGGCTGCCAGCCTGGCGCAGCGGCGGACTTATCGGCATTTACGCCTTTCTTTTTGCCCGGACTGCGGAAGAGCAGAATGGCCCCGATAAGAATTACTACTGCTACTACTAGGCCAGCAATGATCAGGACAGTTGTTGGCACTATAAATGCAAAAATTATGAACGCAAGTTTCTCTGTCATGTCGTTCACCCCTCTGATCGGACGAGCGGCTTCTCTTTCCATTCACCGCTCACGGATACCCACAAGGGATATCCCTACACTGCGACACAGAGCGACTCAACACCACCTCTATCGCAATTCAAAACGTACCTCAACACTGCCAAATCGTAGTATATCGCCATCTTTGAGCGTACGTTCTTCGTGTGGTGTTAAGGTTACTCCATTTAAGCGAGTCTTATTCAAGGCATTGAGATCCTCAACTGTGTACGTTCCTTGTTGATTTCTCAGGTAGGCATGACGCCGCCCAACCGTCTTGTCCGCCAGGCTGATCTCCGGGAAAATCCCCAAAATCGGATCCTGGCGTCCAACAACCATCAGCTCACCCGTTAAAGGAATGACTTGTCCACTTGAGAGAACCACAAGGCGTGCCGGTTTTAGTGGAGCTACCGGATGCTGGGTCAACCCGATATTTCCTGATCTTCCTTCGTGTCCAGGCTCTGGGACTCGCTTAGGCATCGCCTGGATACGTTCTTGTAACTGTTCAAGTGCTGCAATAAACTCTTGTGGAGTAGCATAGCGCTCTGCCGGGGATTTCGCCATCGCCTTCTGTATGAAGAGATCCATCTCGGTAGGCAGGTCGTGACGCAAGCGGCAGATCGATGGAACTTTTTCATTCATATGTTTTATGACAATATCCACGGCGGTTTCCCCCTCAAAAGGAGGGCTACCGGTCAGCATCTCAAACAAAACAGTAGCAACTGAATAGAGATCAGAGCGGGTGTCCGCTGAACGTCCACTTTCTGCCTGTTCGGGCGAGATATAGTAGGCCGTACCCATGAATACATTGGACTGTGTAAGTGTGACGGTTTCCCGACTCCGCGCCAACCCAAAATCAGTGATCTTCACTTCGTCCTTATTGTTGATGAGAATATTCTGTGGCTTAATGTCACGATGCACCACTCCCTGTTTATACGCCGTGTCCAGCCCCTCAGCGATTTGATGGGTGTATTTCAGCGCTCGCAATGGTTCCATTGGGCCCTGGGTAATCATATGGTACTTCAGGTTCTGCCCATCAACATAATCCATCACAATAAAGGGCATATTGGGATCGTTGCTATAATCCACAAAGCGCACGATATGAGGATCATTGAGATTCAAGAGAATATGGGCCTCTCGTTGGAAACGTGCCTGTAACTCCCCATCATTCGCCATTTCAAGGTGCATGACCTTCACGGCATAGATGTGGTTGTTTTCCGTGTCACGTGCGACATAGACGGTGGCAAAGCTGCCTCGCCCTCGTTCGTCGACGAGTTTATACCGATTTTTGATGACACGACCTATCATGTCACCGTTCATTCTGCCAACTCCTAACTGAAAGGCTACTCTTCGCGGCTATTATAACATCATTTACTACCTGATGTCATGCTATCTTTTTTTGTGGCTAGCAGTCCCCTCGTGTTCTACAAACGGAACAGATAGCCAATAGGTCATGCCAACAGGTAGATTCTCCTAGTTGCCTCATCATTTCATAATATTATACGTTTCAAAGTGACCTTTCCATTGCATGCTTTCTCTCGGAAATATATACTTCGAGAAAGAAAATGCTAGCCAGATTTTAAGAAAGAAAAAAGCAGTCACAGGCTGATATTGTTGTGATTGGTGGCGCTGAAGAACTGCTGACTTATGAGGCGATGAACGCAGCTTTTCGTATGCTCATGGACGGGGCCGTCTTATTAGCCATGCATAGAAATCTCTACTGGCGTGCCAGCGATGGGCTGATGCTAGATAGTGGGCCATATGTGCATGCCCTGGAACTAGCCACGGGCAAGCGGGCAACCGTCCTCGGTAAGCCTGATCGCGCCTTTTTTGAGCAGGCCTTGCATTCAATAGGCGTCTCGGCAGACGCCGCCGTGATGGTGGGGGATGATATTGAAAATGACGTGGGTGGCGCTCAACGCGCCGGTATGCGCGGTATCCTCGTCTGTACAGGTAAGCACCAGGCCGATTCTCCTCTATTAGAGCGGGTGCAGCCGGATGCCATTCTGCCCTCGATAGTGGACTTGCCAGAGTGGTTGAGCGCACTGAGTGCCTGATTTAAATGCATCCTGGCAGGTTCGGATTGTACGACGAAACCCTGGGGTTTGGCTTTTTTGAATTACTTTTCACGAGAACATTTCACTAATGCTCTCCCGGTTATGTATCCTCTTGATGGCCTCCCCAAAGATTGGAGCCACAGACACCATCTCTATCTTCTCTGAAAACTGGACAGGTTGATTCTCAACCGTATCGCTAATAATCAGTTGCTTGATAGGACTTTTATCTATCCTTTCCACAGAACCCCTGGTCAAAACGCCGTGGGTTACAGCTGCATACACCGCTTTGGCTCCCTGTTCCATCAACTTCACCGATACATCCACAAGTGTGCCACCTGATATCGTAAAGTCATCCACTACAATGGCGGTTTTGCCTTTCACATCGCCGATGACCTGCAAAATTACCGCCTTCTCATTGTGCCCGTGGCGTTCTTTGTCAGCGATAGCCATAGATACATCCAGATGTGATGCGTATCTCCTCGCCTGTTTGGCGAAGCCCACATCAGGCGAGACAATAATGATATCTTCTAGCTCCTTCGCCCGAATACAATTAACCAGTATGGGTAGAGCATACAGGTTGTCTACAGGCAGGTGAAAGAATCCCTGGATCTGTGCCGCGTGCAGATCCATGGTAACAACACGGTCTGCCCCTGCAACCTCAATTGCGTCAGCACAGACGCGACCCCGAATAGATACCCGTGGTTCATCCTTTTTATCCCCTTTTGCATAGCTAAAATAGGGAATAATTACCGTCACTGTTTCGGTACCGGCGCGCTTAAAGGCGTCTATCCAAAACAACAGTTCCATGAAATTACCGTTAGTAGGAAACACGGTTGATTGAACGAGGTAGACCCGGCGTCCTCGCACATTTTCTAAAATGCGCACGAAGGTATTCCCATCCGAGAAGTGCAGAGTCTCATTCTTCCCTTGAGGAATTTGCAGGTAGTCACAAATGCGAGCGGTGAGTCTGCGGCTACCGCTGCCTGCAAATACCAACATCTCATCATAGCCCATGTCTTGTTTCCTTTACCCTTCCTCAAAGCGGCCACCCAGGTGCCTGGCGAGGAACTTTTCTGCCGCCGCGTAGAACTTGAGCCGGTTCTCGGGCTTGGCAAACCCATGCCCCTCATCAGGGAAGAGTATATACTCGTAGTCTATACCCCTGCTTCTCATCGCCTCAACGATTTGTTCAGACTCTGCCTGCTTCACGCGAGGATCATTCGCCCCTTGCGCAATAAGTAGCGGGATTTTGATCTGGTCAACTTTAAAAAGAGGTGAACGCGATTTCAGAAACTCTTCCTCGGTATCCGGGTTGCCAACGCGCCTGTAAAACGATGCCAGGAACGTAGACCAGTAAGGAGGAATGCTTCTGATCAACGTGATCAGATTGCTGGGGCCGACAATATCTACCGCGCAGCAGAAAAGGTCAGGTGTAAACGTTGCGCCCACTAAAGCTGCGTAACCGCCATAGGAACCACCATAGATGGCAACTTTTTTCGGGTCGGCAATGCCCTGCTTAGCCCCCCATGTAACAGCATCGACCAGGTCATCGTGCATCTTGCGGCCCCACTCTTTGTTGCCCGCGTTCTGAAAAGCTTTGCCATACCCGGTTGAACCACGGTAATTCACTTGCAAACAGGCATATCCACGGTTCGCCAGCCACTGAGCTTCCGGGTTATAGCCCCAGCTATCGCGTGCTTGAGGACCACCATGTACATTGAGTACCATGGGAAGATTCGTCTCACCTTGACCAGGGGGTAAGGTGAGGTAGCCGTGAATAGTTAAACCATCCCGGCTGGTGAAAGAGATAGCTTGCATTGTCGCCAACGTATACCTGTTCAAATCGGGCTGGTTGTCAAAGAGGAAGGTCACCTTGCGCGTTGGCCTATCATAGGCATAAAATGCTACCGGGCCATTGTCCCTTGTGAAGGCAACGACCCAGGTAGTATCGGCATTGTCGCGGCTGGTGATGGCGAAGTCTCCCCTGGTGATATCATGAATGGTATCAAAATCTAGCTTGATCGACTCGTCTAGCACCACCCAGGCGACGCGATCTTTGTTGAAGGCAACCGCTTGAATTTCATAGGTATCAGGATTGGTCATGACCCTGCCCACGTCATATTGAGGGTCTTCTGCGATCACTGTGATTTCACCGCTGGAAATATCCATCTTAACCAGGCGGCTGGCGTTTGCATTGCGCCCATCCACCAGGTAGATAGACTTTCCATCCTGAGTGAAGCCAACAGGAAAGCTATTTTGAGCGTCGTCCGGATCCCAGGTGATGAGCGTTTTCCAGTCATCAATTTCATCTTCTCGTATGAGTACTGTTCGCCCGCCGTCCGCTGTCATGGCCAATGCGCCGCGCACCTTAAAATTGGCGTCGCTCACCCAACCCGCCACGTTACCTGGATTTTTTGCGACCAGGGTCATTTCGCCCGACACGAGATCAAGGTGGTAGGCGTCATGGACTTTCGGGTTGTCTTTGTTCATGGCGACCAGCAGTTCATCAGGAAAATGCTTGTCTATGTCAATGACTTGAGTTTGCACATTCTCAAACGGCGTCAAGTCCTTTGTTTCCTGCGTTTCCAGGTTTGTAGCATATAAACGCCAATTTTCGTTGCCCCCGATATCCTGGATGTACAGGATATGTTTGTTGTCCTGGGCCCATGTATAGAAGCGTATGCCCCTGTCTTCGTCTTTAGTGACGGGCCGGTAGTCCTCGCTGCCAATGTTGCCTACCCAGACATTTAATACATTGTTTACCGGTGCCAGGTAAGCCATTCTCGTCCCATCAGGCGAAATTTGTGGACTTGTCTTCACCGGATTGCCAAGTAACACTTTTCTTGGTATAAGTTCTACTTGCGTTGGATTGGTCATGTGAAACTCCTCTAACAGATGGATGCTGCTCGTTTACAAAAGGTATCAGTCTATTATTATCTTACATTGCTGGCTTACTTTTAAGCTAGCATTTCCTTATACACCTTGTACGTCTGCCTGGCTATCTGCTCCTGTGTATAATTTTCTAACACCCGCTGCCGCCCCTTAGCCGCCAGTCGTACACAAAGTTCGGGGTCTTCAAGTAATTTACGGACACAGGCAACCAGTTGTTGGACATCGCCTTCCTGGAAGACCAGCCCGGCATCACCAATGACGTGGGGAATCTCGCCTGAACTGGAACCGATCACGGGTGTTTCGCACGACATTGCTTCTGGAAGGACACGCCCGAACTGTTCAATCCAGTTGGGACGTGTTACGGACGGCAGCACAAGGGCGTCCAATTGCTGCATCTCTTTAGGGATTGCATAGGTTGGCAGTCCACCCTTGAAGATAACGCGATCGGCAACGCTCAGCCGCGCGGCCTGTTCTTCAAGGACACTCTTCATAGGACCATTACCAATGAAGACCAGGTGACAGTAGCCTGGGAGACTTGCCAGTGCCTCGATCAACAAATCTAATCCCTTATTTTCTTTCAGACGCCCGACAAAGCCAAGTGTAAATGGGTCACCGGCAGCGCGAGGCCGGCGCGGTTCCGTGCGCTTGTAGATATCTGTGTCAAAGCCAAATTGCGGGATGATATGAATTGGGCCCCGGTAGCCTTTGCGTTTTAATACTTCTGCCGCGTCCCTGTTGCCGGCTAACGCAACCGCCGCATGATGATAATTATACAGTTCCATCTGTCGAAATGGTGGTGGGTAGTTGCGGTAGAGGTTCTGCCAGGTGAAAAAAAGCGCTCTTGCCTTTTGTTTGTCGGCCAACCACATGGCGTGGAAGGTGGCGAAATTGTATGGTTCCTCGTCCATATGCACAACCTGCGGGCGTACCTCGCGCATGATCTTGCCCAGGTGGGGGTAGAAGTGCAGGTGAAAGTTACCGTTGAGCATCATAGGCGTGACGATCATCTGGTAGCCCTGGGTATAGAGGCGCTCCAGTTCTTGCCTGCTCCCGTCGTCACTCCGCCAGTATGCAGGAGTAACCAGGGTTAATTCGACCCCGGGACATTTCGCCAGTTCTTCAAGTTTGCGTTGCGAGGTTCCTGCAACCAGGGCTTTTGAAATCATCAATATACGCATACTATCCTTTGCTCCTTGCCAGCGTCTCTTCATAAGCGCCCAGCGTCTCTGCTGCAGCCTTACGCCAGCTAAACTGGGCGGCGTGTTGTAATGAACGCGCCCGTAAGTCGTCCCGCAGCGCACTATTGGCGAGTACACTGCGCATGGCTTCAACCATGGACGAGATATCGTCCGGGTCTATACTAATGGCGGCGTCACCCACGACCTCTGGCAATGATGTGCGGTTTGAACAGATAACGGGCGCGCCGCAACTCATCGCCTCCAGGGGTGGCAGTCCAAAACCCTCGTAAAGTGATGGGAAGACAAAGAGCCTTGCTCCACTATAGACCGCGGGTTTATCCTCATCCTCGACAAAGCGATAGATAACCTGGTTCGTCACCCCCAATGCGGCGGCAACGGGTCGTGGATCAGGAAATAGAGGTCCATTTTGCTTAGCGGGGTCGCCTGAAATGAATAACTGCAAGTTGGGATTCTCTAATTGCCGGTAGAGATGGGCAAAGGCGCGCACCAGCTGGAGTACATTCTTGCGCTGGTCAAGCCCCCCGAGATAGAAAATGTACTGTTCACCTAAGCCGTAGCGCGCACGTACTGTTGCCAGCGCCGTGGGGTCAGTCACAGGAGTATACTCATCTCCCGCCGCCTCGTAGATCACGCGCATGCGTTCAGCGGGGATCTTCAAAGCATCCATTATATCCTGCCTGGCATGTTGTGAGACAGTAATAATCAAAGTAGCTTTGTGAGCGGCACGGGCAACGAGGCCCATGTATGCCTCAACTTTAGTTCCTGCCCGGTAGAGCGGCAAGCGCAACGGAATGACGTCGTGGATTGTGACGACGGTCGGCGTGCGCGGAAAGAGCGGAGGAGCAAAATAAGGGACGTGCAAGAGGTCAACGCCAGCTCTTCGTGCTGCCGCCGGACCCGTAAATTGTTCCCATACCAGTTTTTCAATATTCTCGTTGCGCCCCGCAAAGGTGGGTACTGGACTCACGTGATAGGGCAGATCACTGCTATCTCTCGCTAGCGGTTTTGCACCCAGCAAAATATATTCGTTCTGCTTGTCGATCTCTGTCAATGCTTTGAGCAGGTGTATGAGATATTGGCCGCTTCCGCTGGCCGGTGTTTGCAAGAAAAGGGCATTGATACCAATTTTCATACCAGGTTTTTCTCATCAGAAAAGTTCGTTACTCCCTCATATAGTTTTTGGTAAACGGAGAGCATCTTATGAGCTGAGGTAGGCCAGGAGTACTCTTTTACCCGCTCATACCCTTTCTGACGTAGCTCCTCCTGTAGTTGTTTATTCTCCAGGATGCGCATAATGGCACCTGAGAGTTCGCCAGTATTGTGTGGGTTAATCAAAAGGGCTGCATCGCCAACGACCTCGGGTAGCGAAGAGGTGTTCGAGGTAATGATAGGGGCACCACAGGCCATGGCTTCTAGCGGAGGTACACCGAAACCCTCGACAAAAGAGGGAAAAGCAAACACATCGGCCAGACTATAAAGGGTGACCAGTTCAAGATCGCTGACCCGACCCAGGAAGCGCACCTTTTTCTCTAGTTTAAGTTCCTCTACCAGGCGTTGCGTTTCCTCGTAAAGCCAGCCTTTAGCGCCGGCGAGGGCCAGCATCGCTGGCCCTCTTTTCTTCTTTTGGGCCTGGTAAAATGCCTTAATCAGTCCAATATGATTTTTGCGCGGTTCCAGCGTACCAACACTGAGGACAAGAGGATGTTTCAAGCCGAATTTGTGGCGCGTGGCTCCCAGGAGTACCGGGTCGGTGATACGCCTGAAGTGTGGACTAACCCCGTTGGGAATGACGACAAGCTTTTCGCGAGGCGTCTGGAAGTGTTCGATCAGCGTGCGGCTGACTTCCTGTGAGACAGTACAGACGACATCGGCAGCCGCCACTGCTTCAGGTACGACTTTTTTGAGATAGGCTGCCAATGAGGGAACGGCATACTCGGGATGCTCCAGGAAGGCGAGGTCATGGACAGTGACAACCTTGCGCAGTGTTTTTCCGATGGGTGGCAAGGCGAAGTCTGGGCCATGATAAATATCGACCTGGCCTGAGAAATAGGTGGCATAGAGCGGTAGTCGCCAGCGATACCAGATAATGTTCAAATAACGATCAGGGATAAAAATACTACGTCCCCGCACATTGTCTGCTGTAGGAAACGGACGCTCCCGTGTGGGGCGTCCGCTTGTGAGTAAGGTATACTGGTTGCTGGTATCCTGCTCTAACATGGCGTCCACCAGTTTGCGTACATAGTTGCCAATGCCTGCACTTTGTCTGATGGCCGCTGTATAGTCAATCGCGATACGCATGAAAACCTTATCCTGGAGGCCAGGCAAATCTCCGGCCCCCGAGCAGGGGAGAGTGCAGGTGCAAGACACTCTGTCCGGCATCGGGGCCAACATTGGTCACAAAACGGTAGCCACGCTCATCCAGCCCCAATTTATGAGCCAGTTTTGCAGCAACCATGAACAGCCTGACCAGCAAGGTCCCATCCTCTTCTGTCAAATCGGCCATAGAAGCGATATGACGCCGGGGGATGAGCAAAATGTGATACGGCGCTTGTGGATTGATGTCTTCAAAAGCGACCACATCTTCGTCCTGGTACACGATCTTACTCGGTATCTGACCCGCTGCAATTTTGCAGAACAGGCAATCATCCATATACATTCCTCATTATGCCTCGGTGTTATCGTTTGTGTCGGTGGCGGTAGCTGCAACAACTTCGGTGGTGTTGCCCACTTTATGAAATTCCGTGTCGGTCTCTATAGAGGTAATCTCACCTTCGGGCTCTTGTTTCTTCTCCTCTACTTGATCCTTTGCTGGCACCTCCGCGGTTTCGGCCTGCTGCTTTTCTACTGGAGCCTCGACAGCTTCGGCTTGCTGCTCTGCTACCGGTGTTTCCGCGGCTTCGGCTTGCTGCTTTTCTACCGGAACCTCGGCAGCTTCGGCTTGCTGCTCTGCTGCCGGTGCTTCGGCAGTTTCCTTCTTCTTGCCTTTTGGAGTTAGCTCAAGACCATGTAAGGCTGGATCATTGTACTGGGGCAAATTCAATTCCTGGCGTATAACTTTGATGGCCTGGTACACGTCTGCAGGTTTAAGCGAAAGTTGTTCGGCAATCTGCTTATGTACGCCAACAGGTGGTAGAGGCAAGAATGGCTCGTAGATCGCTTTGATCTTCTCCAGTTCTTCGCTAGAGCCTTTATAGGGTTGCAGTTCCCACCAGCTTGGTATTTGTTCTCTTTCACGGAAGTCTTTTATGATTTTCTTCACCGCGGTCTTGGGTATGCTCAGTTCTTTAGAGATCTGTGTACGAATCCCATCGTATTCAGCCGGCACGGCCAGTTCCATATAGCGTGCCTCGACCTGGGCGATTTGCTCCTCTGTCGGCTTAAAAGGTTCCGGAGGTGGAATCTTCTCGCGTTTTGGCTTTGGTGGCGTTTCAGGTTTTGGCGTTTTTGTCTTTTGCCCGCCAGATTTACCTCCGCGGAACTTCTCTGGACGCGGTTCACCAGGAGCGCCTGGGCGCGGACCTCGATGGGGTCCACCCGGCATTGGCTGGCGTGGACGTGGTGTCTCAGTGTCAGGAAGGCCCATGCCACCGCCTACACGGTACGGCGCCCGGCTGCGGTTGTCGTTCTCGCGATAGCCGCCAGGACCTCGATATCCTCCCTCACGGTAATCGCCGGGTCCGCGGCCGGTTCCTTCGCGATAGCCACCAGGGCCTCCACCGCGCTCTTCGCGATAATTACCCGGGCCGCCAGGAGTGGGGCCAGTAGACCCGCCGCCCCGGTTATCGCGTGGTGGTGGGGAGGGAGGCAACTTCGGACGTACCGGTTGATCTGGTTGGCCTACCTTGACGTCATTTTGCGTGTCAAGCCAATGGCTTGTCCCGCCAGAGGCGGGTTTAGGTTTGGGTGGTGGTGGAACCGATCGTGTAGGAGTTCCAATTCCCTGTCCATCTGCTGTCTGTCCAGGCGTTTTACCTGTTGGAGGCGCCGTTTTAGCCGCCATCTTTTCTCTTCTGGCTTTTTGCGTGCAATCGGGGCAAGTCAATTCTTTAGCATTTGCCGACTGAAACCACTTGCCGCAGGTGATGCACCGCATTTTCGTTTTGCTCATGCGTAATCTCCCCTATACCACTAGAAACTATAGTTAGTGCGTCGGTATGCACCCCCTATTTTAGACCTATAGCAGGTCTTTGTCTACCCCTACCTCGTTAAAGAAGCGATCAACCTCTTTAATGCTGGTAGTTCTCCTGGCCGGCGGCAGCGCATCGAGCACCAATTTTCCATAGCCCTTTGTGTAAAGGCGCGTATCGAGGATAGCCATCCCCCCACGGTCTTCGCGGGTGCGTAACAGCCGTCCCAAGCCTTGCTTGAGACGCAGCACAGCCTGGGGAAGGACGTAAATACCAAACCAGTTCTCGCCGGCCGCCTTCATCTGTGCCACACGCGCCTCGTGAACAGGGTCGTCCGGGGGGTCAAATGGCAGCTTATCGATGACGACCAGCGAAAGAGCATCACCTGCAATATCCACACCTTCCCAAAAACTCTTTAAGCCGAAAAGAACAGCGCCATTTTCTTCGCGAAAGCGGCGCGTCAGTTCAATACGCGACATATCACCCTGGCGTAACAACGGGAAATCCAGGTGCGGAGCCATCAATTCATACGCCTGGTCAAGCATGCGTTTACTGGAAAAAAGCAGAAAAGCACGGCCACGTGAGACCTTGACTAAGCGATACATTTCCCGCGCAATAGCTTTCGTATAGTCATCCGATCCTGCGCCATAGACGGGTGCGGGTAGATCACGCGGTAAGTACAACAGAGCATTGCTTTCATAATCGAAAGACAACGGTAAAATGCGTTCAATGATCTGGGTGCTTTCATAAGAGTCGAGGCCGGTACGACGACGGAAATAGGCAAAGTTAGGTCCCTTGTCCTCCGGCATGACGGGGTTGGGGCCAATCGTTGCCAGCGTGGCAGAAGTACAAATGACATTGCATTTGTCAAACAGGCGCTCCTTCAGCCATGCCGTGACATCCAGCGGTGCCGCTGATACCTGTAACTGGAAGCCCCGCTGCCCTGACGCGGTTACGCGCTCGACATAATAGACAAATTTATTGGGTTGATCGACGGCGAAGACGGCGCGGATATTACTTGCCAGGGTCTGCGCGCGTTTGAGTAGTTTATCGTAGAGTTGATCCTCTTTCTCCGGCAAATTATTCGGGCGTTGTTTACGCAGCGAATCAGCCAGGTCACTGATGACCGTAGCCAGTTTCAAGCCCTCTTCCAAGGGGGTCTGTAGATTAGCCCTTCCTTTGTAGCCAGGATCAGCTACCTGCTGCAGGCGTTGCCACGCGTTCATCAATGCGTTATTGGCGTCATCTTGCAGGCTCAGCAGGCTATGATCCTTGAGCATGCGTTGTGCCAGCAGGGAAGTTACTGAATTGGGACTGATGGTGATAGTGAATGAGCGCGTTGCCTCTTCTTCCAGGTGGTGCGCCTCGTCAAGCACAATCACATCCCGTGCAGGCAACAAGAAACCACCTATGGCAGCATCCAACAGCAGCAATGTATGATTGACGACAATTACCTGCGCTCGTTCTGCCTTCTCACGCATCTTGCGGACGTAACAATCCGAGAAGTAATTGCATTTGCTCCATGCACATTGGTCGCTATCGGCACAAACCTTGCTGCGGATATCACCGGGAAGCTGGAAGTCCAGCGTTTCAAAATCGCCCGAAAAAGTAGAATCAGGGTCATTAGTAATATCGACCAGGCGCGTAAATTCACGGTTCTTAGCGTAGAATTGTAATCCAACGCGCTCGTTTTCCAGGCGGTCGAGACACAGGTAGTTTCCCATACCCTTCACCAATGCAGCCTCAAAGTGTTTGATGTGCTGTTGTACAAAGGGAATGTCTTTGTAAAAGAGTTGTTCTTGCAATGCCTTATTGGCAGTGCTGATAATGGCGACTTTACCAGAGCGTACAATAGGTACCAGGTAGGCCAGACTGTTGTGGGTTGGAATCATAGACCGACCGGCGAGATACAGATGGCTCTGAGACTCGACCTGAATGCAGCGTACCGGACGTGAAGGCACCTCGCGAACTGCGACAACATAGCGGAAGCGGTTGCGCTCAGGGCTGTAGTTGCGCAGCCGCTCCTTGTGGGCGGTGACTTTGCGCTCCAGTCGAAAGACTTGCTCCTCCGTTGTGAACGCGAGCGTCCAATTTGGGCCACAGTCCTTCCCGTTGTAGCGAGAACGTCCGCTACGTAACGAGGGCCGGAAGCCAAGTGAACACACAAGTTCATACACATCCTGAGCGAGCTGCGGACTTGTCGTTGTGAACTCAACGGCGCCATCGCGGTTGACCGTGCCATCAGTGTCGAGGAGTCCAGCGAGAAGGGCGCGGCGCTGCTGTTCGGATGCACGCAGATAGATCGCGGGGATGTGCTTGTTAAGCTGGACTCCGAGCGTACGCAGGCGACCGGTCATACCGGGCTGCCATCGACTTACAGCCTTGCCGTTCTCGTCATCAACTGCGTACAGGTATGGGTGGCTCTTCAATGATCGGACGGTGTAACCATCCTTCTCTATCTCGGTGACGAGGGCAGGATCGGCGGTCTTAATCTGGTTGCTGCGGCAACTGCCGTCACCGAGCCAGACGCCGAGGAAATATGGCGCTATAGGTAGGTCCGCGTCTGGCAGCACGAGCGGGTCAGCGACCGAGATGGCGTGATTTGCACGCGCAGGTGAGCCAACCGTTAGTGTGGCGGCCATCCTCTCAGTTGTGACCAGGGTATACGCTCGACCATCCCGGCGCTGTTCGCTCAGGTCTCTCTCCAGGCGGCCCCGAACAGCAGTGAGGAGCGTCCGGTGCGGGTAGCGTACGGGTCGCTTGTCTGAGGTGGCGGGCGCTATCTTGCCCGCAGTTTGATACACGCTCCAGCGATGACCTCCGATGAGCGCTACTGCCTCATCTACCGAGAGGGTGTTGTCGTTTTGGGATAGAGCGATTAGCCGATCAAGCATAGCAAGCTGGTCCGAGGTGATGAAGTTCTTGGCCGTGTAGGTGCTAGTCCGAGGTCGATTGGCCCAACTCCGGTCGACATATGTGTAGGACGCCCACTCGTGCTCGGCATCTGCAACAATCGACGAGCCATCGGAGAGCACAACCTCGTAGCATGTGCGCTGGTACATCACATCGCATGCCGCCGTGACACGGGTTGGGTGACCCTTCTCGTCAAATACAACGTCGCCTGCAACGAGGTCACCCATCCGCTTCCAGCCGGTCGGCGTCGGAATTGGCGTATCCACATCAAGAGCTTTGCCAGTACCAGTCGACGCCTCAATAATTGCGTGAGTACTTTCGCTCAGGGACCTGGCAACGAGCTTGGCCATCTCAATCTGTGCAGGCCGCTCCTCGTACCCGGGAAGACTCCGCGACAGGATACCCCCTTGACAGAGGTCGGCAGATATTTCATCGTGAAGGTTGGAGTTTTCAAAAGCTGCATCAGTTTTCTGGCGAGGGAATGCCTGTACAGTTTCTTCGGTGGGTATGGTTCTGGCATTGCCTACTTCTACAGTACTTTTGTCATCGCCAGGCTTAGAGATAGGCGCATGCTGTATCACATCCTCATCTACTGTGCTCACCCTTGTATTTGTCTTGCTCCCATTCATTGAACCCTTTTCAACAACTGGCCTGGTGGAGGATGCTAAGGCAATATGCCTCGTTTCAACATCGAGAGGTAGACCCATCAACGCGCGTAAATAATTATCGGCAAAAGCCTGCGTATGTTGGAAACGTTCATCGGGATTATGGGCGAGGGCCTGCAAAAGTACGCGCTCGAGGGCTGGCGAAATAGCAGTGTTCAGGCTGCCCGGCACGGGTAACGGGTCATGTTCTTGTTGATGCAGGAGCTTCTCGCGCTCAATGGCCTCGTATGGCCGTCGTCCGCAGAGCCACTCGTAGACCATGACGGCCAGCGCGTACTGGTCGCTGGCAGCCACGAGCGTCCCTCGTAGTTGTTCCGGTGCCATGTATGGAATCGCCGGTGCTTGATCATCGAGCGATGGGAGCGTATTCTGGAGCGGAAGCGAGAAATCCGTGAGCAATATATCATTGTTTATACCAACAAGCAGGTTGCCAGGGTGGAGATTTCCATGTAGGATATTGGAGACGTGTGCATAATGCAGAGCACTTGCCAGGGGTGAGAGCATGCGCTTCACTTCGTCGCTGCGCAGGCACTGGCCCGGGGGAATGTTTTGACGAACGGTACTACCAGCTACATATTGCATGACAAGGTAGCCATAGTCTTTGCCACTATGCGAGGTAAGGCCATAATCCTGAATGTCGATGATGTAGCGATGTTTGAGCTTCTTGAGTTGTTTGGCACGAGCTAAAAAGACTTCTTTTGCTTCGACGGTGATAAGAGGTGTATGAAATACCTTGATGATGATGTCTTTCTTGCGCTGCTTGCCTGTATAGAGGCTGCTAGTAGAACCTGTGCTCAGCAGCCGGGTAATCGTGTATGTGCCAATCTGCTGTAGTTCTACCTCCTGCCATCTGGCGTCTGCCATGATACCGATCTCTCCCCCCCGTATATGCGAATGAATGTTTTGCATGCAAGAGCAAGTATAGCACAGGGAGGCGGGTTTTTGGTAGAGCCTGGTGACCACCAGCGTCACCAAGCTACTTGACAGGCTTCAATCATTCGGGTATATTAGTGTTGGTAATACACTAAGTCAATTTATATCGAGATAGTGTAACATTTTTTTTGAAAGAGACAGTTAGTATCTATGGAACAGACGGAAAAGCAGAGCGAAGCAACCAAAAGCGTGCCGAGTAAAATGCCACAGACGGCTGAGGCCAGGGCGCACGGCTATGACGCGAGCAAGTATGATCGGCCATCAGTGACGGTAGATGTGGTCATGATGAGCCTGCGCCAGCACGACCTCCAGGTTCTGCTGGTTAAACGCCGCTCGTGGCCTTATGAAGGGATGTGGGCCATCCCTGGTGGCTTCGTAAACATAGATGAATCTTTAGAAGCTGCCGCCAAGCGCGAACTGCAAGAAGAGACGGGTGGTTTACTTTGCGCTCCTGGACTCGGCGCGTTTACAAGTCAGGGCAGCGGATGATGCCGCTGATGTAGGCTGGTTCTCGGTCTATCAATTACCTTCCCTGGCCTTTGACCATGAGCAGATTCTTCACTATACCCTGGCACGTTTGCGCGGTAAGCTTGACTATACCACCATTGCTTTTAGCCTGCTGCCTGAGCAATTTACCCTGCGCGAGTTGCAGCGGGTCTATGAGATTATTTTACATAGAAAGCTGGACAAGCGCAATTTCCGCAAAAAGGTTCTTGCCACCGGCATCCTGGAGGACACTGAGGTCAAGAAGATGGAGGGAACGCACCGACCTGCCCGGCTTTATCGTTTTAATCCTGCGGCGGAAGCCAAATTATAGCGTCTCGCAGGTGGGTAAGGTAAATGAAAAGGTAGAGCCATCCCCTTTGATGCCGCTGCTCTCGACAGCAATAGTGCCATGCATGGCTTCAACGAGCTGGCGAGTGATGGCGAGTCCCAGGCCGCTACCTCGAACAGTACCATGCATATCGCGTTCCAGGCGTACAAAGCGCTCAAAGATGGCTTCCTGTTTGTCGAGCGGCACGCCTAAACCGCGGTCAATCACCTTGATCCGCACTCTGTCCTGTTCAGGCTCTTCAACGGCAATGATGCAGATAGGTGTCTGAGGCGGAGAATAGCGCAAGGCATTGGCAAACAGGTTGCGCAGAATCTGCTTCAGACGTATCTCATCAGCCCACACCTGTATAGATGCCGCAACATGAAGCTCAACCGGGCGCTGCTCCTGGAGAATCAACGGCTCAAAGAGATCGACCACACTGATACAGACCTCTTTGAGCGAGATGCTCGTGCGACGTAGGGCCGCCTTATCAAACTCAATACGGCTGGCGTCCATAATGTTGGCTTGCAACAGGACCAACTCGTCGCAAGCTCGACGGGCATTGGTCAGGAAGGCTTGTCGTAGTTCGGGATCGGCGTTCTCCATTTCACCGAGCAGTTCGAGATAGCCCTGCACAATGGTAAGTGGGGTGCGTAATTCATGACTGGCCGTTGTCAAAAATGCGTCTTTCAGCCGATCGAGTTCACTGAGTCTCTCATAGGTGGCGCTCAATTCGCTGTAGAGGCGAGCGTTTTCGCGGGCGGCGGCAGTCTGCTCATTCAGGTTACTCAACAAGCGTGGGTAGGCTGAGCCAATCAGGCCGATAACAAGCGAAAAAAGTACGCATAGACTAATAATGATCGTCCACTGATTGCTGGGGATATCCTGAGGGTCCCACGGTGAAGTCAATGTTGTCCATATGCCAAACAGGCTTGCTGCGCCTCCTACTCCACAGCAGAGGTACAGCAGCCACGCGGGTGCAATCAGCTGTTCCAGCCTTTTACTGAGAAACCCTCGAAAGCGGTATAAGAGAATAGGGAGATCGAGAAAGAGGATAACCATAGATATACACCAGATGACGGTTATGGTGGCCTGGGAGACATTATAAACCTTTGAAGAGAAAATAGACCCTTCCCCCAGGTAGAGGAGAGGACCCAAAAGGTAGGTGAAGATCGCAATAGCAACCACGATCACTGTCTGCAGGTTGATGGCAAGATAGGGGGTATTGTTACGATTCACCCTGGCAAGACTGGTAGGAAGGCGGTGATCCAGGGCAGAAACAAACAGGATGCGTGCGAAGACGACATTATACATGACGGTGACGATTACAAAGAAGCTGATGAAGATGATACCCACCGCAATAGCAGCGGGAGCGCCAAAGACGATACCGACAGCGGTAAGCGTTGAGTATGTTGCACTTGCACCTGCCTGTGGTACAACTACCATCACACCAAATGTACCAATGATGTAGGCCAGCAATACTAAGAGGGGTCCCCAACGTAGAAAGAGCTTAACGGCATTGCGCTGTTTTGTTTCAGCAGCCATATTTAGAGGTACTTCAACACCGAGTAAAGCCAGCACGATCACACCATATAGAGCAAATTGTGGTGTTTTAAGCGCAACCGGGTTCAATGAGAGCGAGGTCTCAGGAGCGTGTCCATGCAGCAGCCAGGCTATTCCCGCCAGGCCGACCGCGAAAATACCCAATCCATAGAGTGCTACCACTCCCTTCGCTATCTTCATTAGTAGCCGCAAAGGCTGCGTCGATAACCAACCTGCCGCCAGTAGCACACTGACGACAACCACTCCCTGTTGCCAGGGGTCTACAAGCCAGTTTGCATTGGTGCCAGCAATCTGCGTTCCAATGCCCTCTATCAGTGATGCGATGCTGGCACCGGCCGAGAGAAGTACCAAAACGCCAGGAAACCAGGCGCAGAAAGCTGCAAAAAAGCCCCACAGTGGCCCGAGCGCCCGGTGCGTCCAGACGTAGATGGCACCATCAGCTGGCATAAAGCGATTCAGTTGACCTGCGACAATGGCTCCTGGAATGAGAAAGGTAATAGTACCAAGGACCCAGTACAGATAGGTGACAGAGCCTGTTCCCTGGGTAGCCTGTACGACGGAAGCATTGGGGATGAAGAGAACAATGGCAATGAAAATAGCCAGCAGGTCTACTCGCGATAGTACACGTGGTAATAATTCACCTGTACGTTGTTCAGAACGCAACGGCTCCCCTATAGCCTTTTGCAAGGCGGTAGGTACATACTGCCCCTCAAGCTTGTTCGTGCTCTGCCTTACTTCCATACCCATTACTCCAGAAGGGGGGATACATGTGCTTACACGTTTGTAGTATAGCACCTCCATTCAATCGGGTAAATATGAAAGTTTTAAGTTTTAAGTTTCATTTACTCCTCATCTCTTGTTCGTACTGTACAGTAGGATATTTGCGATGGCGACCATCCTATGTAGTCGATGCGTGTGCCCAGAGGAGTCTCAAGTAGTTCTTCCCCCGCTGGTAGTGGCAGGTTACTTTGCGGATCCCATAGCGCCTGCAGCGCCTGAGCTGTCTCAATGCGTTCTGCCGGAATATGGACGGGATAGAGGCGACGAATACATTTATCAAAGAAATGACGAGGGGCGTACAAAATCTCACGCCTCCATACAATTTGTGCGTTTAGCGGTGGTGTCTCTTCCTCGGACGATGTTGTGCGCAGCAGGGAGGCCAGCTGAAGTGCCTCCTGTGGACTGAGGACGACACGTTCAACATAGTTACCACCCGGGTTGAGCGCGGCCAGCACCTGAGAACTGTGGTGAAAGAAACGCCGCAGCCACTGAGGAGGGTTGGATAGGTGGGTGCCCCATTCCTCGGCAAAAATCGTTTCACCCCGTTGCTCATGTTGACTATGCCAGACCTGAAAAAAGCTTTCCCTGGCTTTGAAATCACAATGGCACCTCTCCCAGGAAGGATAGCCTCGCCTGCGAATCTCTCGGCGAACATAGCTGCCCAGGGTTAGCACAGCGCCAGCAGTAGTGCCCACTACAAAACTTGCCCAGGTTAAGGTCAACATACTATGTTTAGCAGCAGGTTCTCTCGTCATTCTGGTACCTCCAATAGGTCGAGCAGGTCTGTAAGCGAGTGTACGAGCAAGCAATCAACGTCACTCTCTTCCAGGTGTCCGGGACGGTCAAGCAAGACAGGAGTCATTCCGACGGCTCGGGCGCCCAGCACATCATGAATATAGGAATCTCCTACATGCAGTGTATAATCGGCAATACTATTGGCCCGCTGTAACGCCATCTCATAGAGCATTGGTGAAGGTTTGGCGTGACGGGTCACAGCTGACACAAGTAAACAATCAAAATACGGAGTGAGATTAAGGCGGCGAAGAATAGGACCCAGGGAAATGCCCCAATCCGAGATCACTCCAAGCGTATATTTGCGGCTGCGCAGCATTTGCAGGGTTGGAAGCACATCAGGATAGACTTCCCAGCTGGTGTGCTTGTCAAATTCCTGGTTGATGACTTGCGCAAGTTGATACAGGCGTGGCTCATCGTGCTCTTCAATAAAAGGGCGCAACAAGTTCATGTAGTAGCTTATCCAAAACTCGGAGATAGCTTCCTCACTTCCCCAGGTATGGCTATTGAGGCGCATCTGGCGATAATAGTAGTCCTGCGCTTCTGTCATGCGCTCTCGCACCGCGTCCAGGTGGATATGCAAGTTGAGTCGCTGGCAGACCTGCTGGCAAATTTCAGGTGTAGAGGGATAGGGATGTATAAGCGTAAAACCTGCGTCAAAGAACACTGTGCGAATAGATTGTGGTTGTTCAAAAGGCATTATCACCTCGGAAACTGCTTAGACATTCTATTTTCTCACGAACTTCATCAATCCACACCTGTACGGGCATGGATTGATGAAGTTCGTGAGAAAATAGTGATCTTATTTTTTATATACCGCATCGGCAGCGGCAAGTGCTGCACCTACAGGTGGTTTAAAGCCAGAGCGCGGTAATACATGTTCAAGTGCCGAAAGCACAGTATCAACATTCTTATGGCATGAATTGTAACCCATCAGCCCGATACGGATCAAACGGCCTTGCAGCGGACCAAAACCGCCCCCGATTTCGATGTTATACTCCTCGAGGAGCCCCTGGCGAATAGCCAGCTCATCTACACCCTCTGGCAGGCTAATAGCGGTCAATACAGAGAGGGCATAACCCGGCCTGGTGAGAATCTTCAGGCCCATGGCCTCGATACCAGCTTTCAGAGCATCGCCGTTGAGTTGGTGACGTGCCCAGCGAGCCTCCAGCCCTTCCTCCATAGCAATGCGTAAAGCTTCACGCAACCCATAGATGATATTACTGCACGACGTATGATGATATGTGTGGTCGCCATTCCAATAGCGGTTAAGGTATTGAAGATCAAGATAGTAGCTCTGCACAGGTTTCTTGCGGTTCTTGATGACCTGCACTGCTCGCTCATTAAGGGTCACAGGCGCCAGGCCTGGCAGCGCGCCCAGGCTCTTTTGACTACCGGCATAACACGCGTCGATCTTCATCTCATCGACATTCATGGGCACACCGCCCAGGCCGCATACCGCGTCCACAACGAAGAGCGCGCCGTGAGCATGGGTAATGCGCTCCAGATCTTCTAACGGCTGCAAAAGACCCGTAGAAGTTTCTGCGATAGCGGTAGCAAATACTTTCGCGCCCGGGTTATCCTTAAAAGCCTGTTCAAGGACAGCGGGTTCCAGGGGCGATCCAAGTTCGGTCGTCAGGTTCACCACATTGGCACCTGCCCGCCGCGAGATTTCAACGATTTGCCCGCTGAAAAAACCGAGGCTACCGGCAATAAGCGTATCCCCCTCTTCAAGCAGATTGCTCAGTACTGCCTCGGCTCCGGAAAAGCCGGAGCCGGAGACACACAGGGTCATCTCGTTCTTTGTCTGGAACATCCAGCGCAGCAGTTGAGCAGTTTCTTCGAGGATAACGAAAAGCTCGGGATCGAGATGACCAAGCTGCGGCGCCGAAGCGAGACGCAATACACGCGGATCAACGTTGCACGGGCCAGGGCCGAGGAGCAGCCTGTATGAAGGATTAAGTTCAGGAAGAATCTCCTGGGATACTTTCACATGTCCTGCTACCATTTGTGTCATTTAAGTTACCTCTCTTTCAAATGAAGGACGTACATCTCACGTCCCACTAGAGAAATGACCCCTGATCGCAGTCGCGCTCCCCCCGATCCTAGTTCACCTTTACCTCTTCCTCAAACAGGTGCTGCAACTTGTCTGCCTGATCGACTGTGATCAGGGTATCAATGAATTCGTCGAGCTCACCATTGAGCACGCCAGGTAAATTATGACGTGTAAGGCCGATACGGTGATCGGTTACACGGTCTTGTGGAAAGTTATAGGTACGAATTTTCTCGCTGCGGTCGCCTGTCTGCACCTGGGAGTGCCGCGTCTTACTCAGCTCTTCCTGTCTGCGTGCCTCTTCCAGGTCCCAAAGGCGAGCCTTGAGGACGGTGAGAGCTTTGAGCTTATTTTTGAGCTGCGACTTCTCATCCTGGCAGGTAACCACCAGTCCTGTCGGCAGATGCGTGATGCGCACCGCCGAGTCAGTCGTGTTCACGCTCTGTCCACCATGACCGGTAGAACGATAGACATCAACGCGAATATCGCTATCCTTGATAGCGATTTGAATATCGTCATCGGCCTCTGGCAATACAATCACCTTAGCCGTTGACGTATGGATACGCCCATTTGCCTCGGTAACGGGAACGCGTTGAACACGATGGGTGCCCCCTTCGTATTTCAAGCGATGATAGGCCCCCTTGCCCTTGACGACAAAGGTTATATCTTTGATACCTCCCTGCCCGGTCTCATTGATATCCAGGATTTCAACTTTCCAACGTCTTCCTTCAGCATAGCGAGTGTACATACGGAAGAGTTCGCCTGCGAAAAGTGCTGCTTCGTCGCCACCGGCACCCGCCTGGATTGTGATGATAGCATTCTTCTCATCCATAATATCTTTAGGTAGCAGGGATACTTTTACCTCTTCGAGCAACTTCTCTTTGCGGGCTTTGAGGCGTTCTAGCTCTTCAAAGGCCAGTTCGCGCATTTCCGGGTCGTCACTCTCGTACATTTCCTGGGTTTCGGCGATCTGCCTGTCATTCTCAACCAATTCGTGGTATTTGCTGACCACCTCTTCGAGTTCGGCATGTTCGCGACCATAGCGTTGTAGCAGCGAGATATCCTCAAGTACCTCTGGCTGTGCCATCAATCTATTCAGTTCTTCATAGCGTTGTGCCAGGCTGGCAAGTTTATCCATTAAGTCCATGACTATAAATCCTCCTCTCATTCCTCCTGGCTGAAAGCAGACGACTCCTTGCAGTCGAGATGAGCGAAGCTAGATGCGGAGCATCGTTTCTCGACTGCATAAGAGGTAAAGACAGCGTCGTGGGAGGAATGGATTTCAAGGGTAACCTCTGATCTTTCTTTCCTGATCCGCCCGGCACAAGTCTTACATAATATATCAAAGTAGCGGCCCATATACATCATGGTACCATATTTTTAGGGATGCCGGCACGGACAAGGTTGTAGAAAGTCTATATGTGTACTCGAGTATATTGAGGGTAAACAGAGGCATCGTTACCCCGCGGCAAGCAGGTAACGCTCAACAGTAGCACGTCGTTGGGGTCGTGCCGCGTAAAGTATGCAGTTAGAACCGTAAACAAATGTCCTCATATGTATATTATAGCACATTCTGCTGCTGATTATCGGCCCTTAACAAGAAACCAGGCCAGATGATGAAACCTCATAAGCTTTTGTAGCGTGCTGTATAGTGAAAGATATACCATGCATAACGTATTTGCACGTTGCAAGGAAAGTGAGGATTACAATGCCAGCCGATAAAGTGAGGGTTACCGTTACAACCGATGGTAATGATGTTCAGTATAACGGCTATACAGCCCAAGATGTGAAGAGTAAAGCCAGGGGTGTCGCCCAATCAGCCGCCTCTACTGTGCAGGATGTGAGCAGTAAGGCTAAAGATGTTGCACAAGCGACGGCTTCTACGGTCCAGGATACCGTACAGTCTGGCCTCACAAGAACGCAGAAAATGCTCCTGGTGGGACTCGATCTCGGACAAAACCTGCTGAGACGTAATTTTAGGAGACGCAATCTTAATAAACAGGCCAAAAAGAATCTCAAAAAGGCGCAGAAGAACTTGAGTAGCCTCCAGGGTACTCTCCAGGAGAGCGTCCAATCAGGTTTGGCGAAGACACAGGAGACCCTGCAAACAAGCATAGGCCTGGCACAGGATGTTATGAGTAGTAAGAATGCCAGGCGTGCCAGAAAAAACCTGAGAAAGGCACAGAAAAAAGCGCAAAAAAACCTCAGTAGCCTCCAGGGCACTCTTCAGGAGAGCGTCCAATCAGGTTTGGCGAAGACACAGGACACTCTGCAGAGTGGGCTGGGAACAGCAACGGACGTTTTGGCTAAGACCACAAAAACCGCTGGCAAGAACCTGAAAAAGGTTACGAGCAATGTAAAAGACGTGCAGGATTCTCTGCAAGACCGCATTGAAGCTTATCAGCGCAAACGGGCAAGAGCTAAATTCTTGTTCCGTATGGGTCTGTTGGCAGGTATCGTTCTTGCCCTGCTGTATACTCCCTGGCCTGGTACCCAGACTCGTCAACAACTAGCGGGATATTGGCAGCTGCTTTCTCAACGTGTGCAGGAATGGTTTGAAAACTTCTAGTTTCCCTGCTTAAATTCATGTAGAGTTTCTCATGAGTCATCCCGCATTTTTGAAACGCTCGTTCTTCTTTTTTAAAGCATGTTTCAAAAATGCGGGATGACTCATGCTAGACAGTAGCAACAATTACTTATGGCAACTAAAAAAAGAAAATCTGAAAGATTATGCAAAATCAGCCATTGGGTCTCATAACGAACATCTGCCTGCTGGTCACGATACTCATTGCGGTGGCCGGATCCGTCCTCTTGTTTTATGGGCTGGCAACTGGACAAAGTTCCTAGAGCATTTGCACTTGACCTTTGCGGGTGTGGTGTGTCTCCTTTCCCTCCAGGGGCGCCAGGAGCACTGTCCTTTCACGACCCGCTTGAGGGTACTGAAACTAGCTCACGACCTATCATGAGCATTAGCATAGCGCGCCCCATTGTGGTACATAATATTGAGCGCTTTCTGCTGATCATCATTGGTCTTCACCGTCACAATCGTGCGGCCTGCCGTAAACTCCTCTTCATAATGGCGCGCCTGCTCTTCCGGTACGCCCATCGTCACAAAAGCGCCGAGAAAACCGCCCGTCACCGCTCCAAGTGCAGCGCTAAAGACGGCTACCAGGATACCACCTGCGAAGGCTGGCCCTATTACCGGAATAAGTAGCGCGACAGCCGCACCCAGCACTCCTCCTACAATCCCACCTGTGACCGCTCCCGTGGCTTCCTCTTCTCTGAGTCTCTTCTCATCAGTAGCTCCCACATTTTCTGGAGGTGGAGTTTCATCAGTAGCTCCCACATTCTCTCCACTTGCTGTCTCAACTGGTGTCGCAACTCCCTCATCTCGTTCATGCCCAGCATCTACAGCATCTACAGGCTCGGCCTGGTTTTGTACTTCGCCGGTGTCCGCCTGTTGAAATCTATCTATGGTCTGCTCAGCAATGGGCATCGTCGCAGTGGGAATAGTATTTGCGACTGAGGGGCCTAACACAGGTGTCAGCACCGCTTCTGCAGCGCCAAGTATCCCTCCAACAATCCCTCCCTTGAAAGCGGCCGTATTTTCTTCAGCTTCAATATCCGACTTACTGACCGCGGGCGTTCCTTCGCGAAACACAAATCCTATCTGGTCATCGCTAAATCCAGCCTGTCGCAGTTCATCTATAGCCTGTTGTGCTTGACCTTGCTCTTCAAAAATACCTATGACCGTCCAACGTTGACTCAGTGACATATACGTTCTCCTTTGTCGTTGATTAAGCGAGGTTGAGTGCTCGCGCTCCCTTTGTCATGTCAAGGATGCACAGCCGCACGCCAAATGGGTCCTCAATCACAGTCAATCTTTCGTAACATCTCCCAGGCCTCTTCTTCCTAATCCATCAATTCTCCACGCATCACGGTCACCGCTTGCCCACCCAGCTGCACACGGTCTCCACTGACGCGCACGCGCACCACACCACCACGCACAGAGGCCTGGTAAGCAACCATCTCATTTTTGTTGAGCCGCTTGCTCCAGTAAGGAGCGAGGCAACAATGGGCCGAGCCTGTCACCGGGTCCTCATTGACGCCCACCTGCGGCGCAAAAAAACGCGAGACAAAATCATAGCCTGGCGAAGACGCTTTACTCGTCACCATAACTCCACGCGCAGGTACCTTTGCCAGTAACGCTATGTCGGGCTTCATTTTGCGCACAACCTCTTCCGCGTCGACCTCCACCAGGTAATCAAAGACATTTTTACCAATATACCTGGCAGGAACTCCCAGAGCCTCGATTAAATAAGATGGTGCATCT
>WNGJ01000738.1_pt1 | contig 34401 bp, 31 predicted proteins | sample 5400611 | NCBI WGS metagenome assembly WNGJ01 (sample SAMN13153375, study PRJNA577476) | soil metagenome | isolation source: 40 cm soil or saprolite under Garry oak tree replicate 1 | place: USA:California | collected 2016-06-15
TCTGCGGCGCAACATCGTAGAGCGAGTCCTGCGCCATGCGGACCAACTCCGTTGGCGGCTTAATCGTGGGGAACAGGTAAAAAGAATATAACCTCTAATCGCATGCGCTGTAATGCGTCTCCTCATACCGCGTATCAGCGCAGCGATAGCGATTACCGTCGAGATTGCCATCACCACCATAATACCAATCCACTCAGCCTGCGCCGTCCTATTCATGTGCCTCCCAGCGTCTACTCGTCATAGAATAGCCGGGGAACATCTACTTGCAGGCGCAATCCCCATGCAACAATGGCTCCAAGTATCACAATCATGGCGAGAGTTGCAACGGTAGCAAGAAATGGCGGGGCAAAGAAGTGAGTCTACTCACCTATTTATTCATGCTGTAGCCCGCTCGTAATCTGCATGGGTACGGGATATACTGGTAACTGAAAAGATAGAGAATCTCAATGGAGGAACATATGATACTGATTACTGGCGCGACAGGCTATATTGGAAGACATCTCGTCGCACGCCTTGTCCAGCAGGGCGAGCGACCGCGCTGTCTGGTACGCGACCCCAAACGCGCTGCAACTATACTACCTGCCGGTTCAGTCGAATTCGTGCAGGGTGATACCACGCAGCCCGCCACACTGGAAGCCGCCGTGCGCGATGTAGATACCATCGTCCATACCGCCTTTATTACCGCCGATCACAAGCAATCGCCTGGCAACCACTACGAAACAACCAACGTCGAGGGAACGGCAAATCTGATCAAAGCCGCCAGGGCCGCCGGTGTCAAACGCATCATCGAGATCAGCGGCCTGGGTACCAAACCGGATAAACCCGGCAGCTATATGCAGGGACGTTACCTGGCCGAGCGCATGTTGAAAGAAAGCGGACCGCTGATCGGCGGCGGCAATGTCAAGTTTCAGCCGATCTACGTAGAGGACGTAGTCACCGTCATTATCAAGGTCTTGCAAGAGCCTGAACGTACCACCAATAAAACCTACGTCATCGGCGGCCCGGAATACTACTCCTTTACCCAGGTGATCGATTTGTTGTTGCACACCATGCACAAAAACCGCATCAAGGCCCCAGTCCCTCGTCCGCTTGTAGGCATAGGTGCAGCCGTTATGGAGGCCATCTTGCCCAAACCACCCTTAACGAAAGCCGCCATGGCGCTCTTCACCTTTGACAATACAACTGACATCAACTCCGTTGAGCGCGATTTCGGTTTTACACCGATGTCGTTCAAACGTTATTTGGAAGAGCATGGAGTGTGAAAGAGCGTTAAATCGTACTCACCACCGCTGCCTGCCTTCGTAACGTCCACACTGCCAGTAGCATCAGTACAACGGCTGAACTGAGTACCACTCCCGCATCCAATATGGTACCACCCAACGTACTTGAGTTGAGTATAGCGTTTGCCGCCCCGTCAGCTATATAGTAGGTTGGCAGCACCTTGATAATCTGTGTGAAAGGGTTGCTGCCCAGCAATTGTGCGAATGGGCCAACGAAGAACACCGGCAGAATGTAAATGAATGAAATCGATCCAGAGAACGCGCCAGAGGCACCCGTTGTCGAAACGAGGCTGCCGATCAACAAACCTAAAGCGATGCTGAACCAGGCGCCAAGCAGCGCAAAAAGTAGCAGCAGTGGAATCTGCCCTTCAAAGCCCTTTGCAATCGCCAGCGCCACCATCGTCAGGAGTAGTTGGTAGGCCAGCCCTACGAGCAACTTGGCCGCCACCACGTCACCAAACGAAGCAGGCGAAACCATGAGCATGCGTAACGTTTTCTTTTCTTTTTCTTCTACCAGCAGGCCGGGGACAAGCGATGTGCCTACCAGAAATGAACTGACCAGTATCGTGACCGCATATATCTGGGTGATGTCGTTCAGCGTATTACTGGAGGGCGCTGGTGGATTGACGGTAGCAAAGCTGATGCTTGCAGGTGGCTGTGGATTAGCGACACTGCGCGAGTAGTCGGTGATGGCGCTCAACAGCAATTGGCTCTGTTGAGAGTTTATCTGGCTTCCATCGACGTAGAGACGTATTTGTGGATGACCACCTGCACGTAGATTAGCATCAAAAGCTGGAGAGACCACCAACCCCAGGGCATAGGATGTACTTTTATGCGTCCCATTCCGGCCAAAGGCAGCATCTACTTCCTCAGGCGAGCTGGCATTCGTCACTTTGATATCAGAAAATGCGTTATCGACGACCCTTTCCACACCGGAATTTCCAGGGTCGTACACCAGTACGTTGGTGGTATGGCTGCCGATCAAAGCGCCGACGACCACGAAGAGGATCGCCAGAAAAATTGGGGTCATAAGCAAAACCAGAGTCGTTTTGTTCAAAAGAATATCCAGCGCATCTTTGCGCGCAATGGCGAGAATCGAGCGGGTATGCATAGAATTATCTCCTCAGTCCGGGCGAACGCCAGCAACTTCGATAAACACTTCTTCTAACGTGGCCTCGTGAGAATGGACAGCACGCACTTTGCCCAGTGCCATCCACTGTGCCAATTGCGCTTGATCGGCGGCGTCATCGATGCTCAGCGTTACCTCACTCAGTGGGCTATTGCTGTTCTGTCCTTGGAAATCCGCGTTCAGTGTTACCGAGAGCACTCGTTGCCCATGTGACAGTTTCAAATTGCGCGGCGTATCGTTGGCGACGATTCTGCCATCGACGATAAAGGCCACGTGTTCGCATAACATATCAGCCTCCTCCATCAGGTGGGTGGTCAACAGGATAGTTGTACCCTCCTGGGCGAGCTGCTTGACCACCTGTCGTACCTCGCGCGCCGAGATCGGGTCCAGCCCTCGACTGGGTTCATCAAGAAAGAGCATGGGAGGCCGGTGCAGCAGCGCGCGTGCTATCATCAGGCGCTGCCTCATGCCATTAGAATAAGCGCGCACCGGGTCTTTAGCCCGGTCTCGCAGCCGCACCAGGTCCAGCACTTCATTGATACGGCTTTTGGGCAACCCATAGAGCCAGCACGAAAATTCGAGATTGAGCTGCGCCGAGAGACGTTCATACAGATTTTGTTCCTCGAAAACAACGCCAATACGCTCCTTGAGCTGCGCTCGCTCCGTAACCACATTGCACCCGGCAACAGTCGCGCCGCCACCGCTCGGCTCAATCTGCCCGGTAAGCATGCGAATGGTAGTCGTCTTGCCAGCTCCATTCGGGCCAAGCAGTCCAAAAATCTCGCCCTTACGCATGGTAAAACTAATCCCCGCTACGGCCTCTTTCGTTGCGAAACTACGCCGCAAATCGCAAGCTTCAATCATGAGTTCAGGAGTAGTCATTAAGTGAGTATCCTTTCATATAACAATGGTATCTAATGCTTCACTTGTACTGTGCCTTCCAGGGCTGCTGACAAAACTGTAACATGCGAAAAAAATTCGCGCTACAAGTTTTGGCTGAGTGGAGTAAGTTTGGGGTTAGAAAGCTCATTCAGGGGGATGAATAGTCAGTCACAATGGTGAAAAGCTCGAAGAAAGATCTGGCTCTCTTTACATCTCAACATTACCACATACTGCCTCTCTGCGCATCGTCCCTTTGGACGATTTTTTCTTGCCCCCTCTGCCTTATACTTGAGCCCTGGACCCATCTCTATAAGGAAGGACAGACAAATGACACAGAGCAGCACAACTCCGCAGCGACTCTACCTTATGCAACTGGGGACCTCGACCATCCCTACGACTCCTCAACCGACGCCGACGTCGGCGGGGTGCTATCTTGTCCAGACGAGTGATGGGAAGAACATTCTCATCGATAGTGGACTCCCTGCCGGTTACACGCCACCGCCGGGAACGCCGCCGACCGGGAACGAGAAAAATGTGCTTGAGCATCTTGCCGCTCTTGGGCTGCACCCTGACGATATCGACTTTCTGATCTGCACCCATTTCGACGTGGACCACGCGGGCTATCACCTGGACACCAGTCGGTTCTGGTGTGCTTGCCGCAGGCTGGCCCGGTGCTGCTGGCGATTGACGCGGTGCTCCTCCAGCGCCTTTTTACCCCTGATCGAAAGGCCTGGCCGCTTGAGAACGAGGAGCAATTGCGCGCCAGCACACGCAAACTCTTGGACCTGGTCAAACGCGAGCATGTGGCCCTGGTCATCTTTGGTCATGATGGTCTACAGTGGCAAACGCTCAAGAAAGCACCAGCTTATTACGAGTGATACGCTGGCCGCCAGTTTCGCTACGGCATATGTTACAATGTGGCAGGTAGGCCACACTACGAGATGAATTCTAAACAGGGCGTCGGGGAATAGGCACCAATGTTACAGGTACGGCAACTTGAAAAAATCATTGATAACCGCAGCGCACTGTCTATAGAGCGACTTGACCTGAATCCAGGTGACATCATGACCGTCATTGGCCTGGTGGGTAGCGGTAAAACCTTGTTGATTCGCCTACTCTCCGGCATACTGTCTCCTAGCGGCGGGAAGGTCTTGCTCGAAGGGCAGGAAGTGAATCAATCTCCAGAGGCGCGCAAGCGCATAGGCGTGCTGTTCGAGGAAGACCTGCTCTATGACCGGCTGTCGGCGCAGGACAATCTAGAGTTATATTGTCGCCTGCACAATGTGCCGCGCAAACGCGTCGCCGAAGTGTTGGCGCTGGTAGGCATGAGCGACCAGGCGCGCAAGTCAGCTTCCAAACTTTCAGCCACAGTGCAGCGTCGCCTGGCTTTTGCGCGCACCTTGATTGGGCGTCCCTGTCTCTTACTGCTCGATCAGCCAATATTGCATGTTGACCTGGATACGCAATCCTTGTTCGCGCGCCTCATTGTGCAAGCCGCGCATGAAGGAACTGCTGTCCTGCTGACCGATGAAGACCTGGCATGGTCAGGGAAGTTCAGCACGCACATCATGGAGCTGGAAGACGGGCGCGTTACGAGCAGTCGTACACGCGCGTCAGAGTCGGAGCAGTCCGAGCCCTCGGCTCCTGAACACCTGATGCCTTATAAAGTGCCAGCCCGCAAAGAAGACCGTATCGTGCTGTACGATCCCGGGGAACTGCTCTATGCCACCAGCCGCGACGGGAAAACCTACCTGCGCACCGCCAACGAAGAAGCCACCACCAACCTCACCTTGCAAGAGTTGGAGGTTCGCCTGGCCGGACGAGGCTTCTTCAAGGCGCATCGTGCCTATCTTGTGAACCTGCAGCACATAAAGGGATGATGGACACAATGCTTGGGGGGTCGCAAGTGATCTCGTAGTTCGGTTTGCCGTCGTTGCGCCATACATGCGCCTTGATGCCGAAAAACTTGAGCACCTTCCGCTGAAATTCATAGGTCGGTTCGTAGCCTGGGGTGTTCACCTCACGCCGCCAAATTGCACACTGCTCTTCAAATTCTGTAAGTGCCTCGTCCTCTTTTTTATACAACTGCTCAATATGAAGAAGTGCCTCACGCTCCTTTTGAATGACTGCTTTCTCATCCTCAAGCACAAGCAAAAGCGCGGGAACGCTCTCTAGCACTGAGGGGACAGGGGCTTTCTGAGCAACTGCGATGAGGTTTTGCATTTCTTCTGCAATCTCTTTCAACCGTAAATCGCGTCGTGCGATGGGTGCGAGGTCGTTAACCGTGGTGGTTCCCTTCCGCTTCTCTTGCACTTTTAGTGCAACTTTGCGCGGGTCTGCGATAACACCCTCTGCGTACTTCCAAACCGCCGCGTCCAGTAACCGTGCTGATATTGCGCCGCTTGCTTTACAATCACCGTTGGGCCATTGCTTGCGACGGCATTTGTAAATATCACCGTGTGGGCGTCTGGAAAATGTCATAGGAGCTTTACAATAGCCGCAAAAAACATGGCCGCATCGAAGAAGCGAGTCTTGAGGATTGTCGTTGTTTCGGCTAGCGTTCTGCTGGTTCTCAAACCGTCTGCGTTGGTTTCGCTGGAACATATCAACAGAAACTAAGGGAGGTATTAAGCCGTCTGGTAAATTGATACGCTCTGCATCTGGCGTTACTTCCCTGACTAGCTTCCCGTCAATTTTCTTCCAGTGCCATTTGAACGCTTCTGCTTTGCCTGTGTAAAAGGGATTGTCCAGCCTCGCGCACACTGTTGAGACAGCCCAACCGAATTTTCCCTCTGGCGTTGGTATGCGCTCCTTATCCAGAAAAGCGATAATTCCTCGTAGGGACGTGCCTTGATCGTACAGGGTGTGAATGCAGGTGACAACCGCGCCTTTTGTCCATTGATAGTCCTCACTGCTTGTCGCCACAATTTCAGGGTCAAGAAGATAACACGTTGCTGTTTTTCCTCGTCCGTTCCACATATACCCGTATAACGGGACACCTGTTCCGAGCAACTTGCCATCTTGCAATTTGGAGAGAATACCGTCATGGACTCGCTTGACAATGTTTTTATGTTCCTCTTCGGCAAGGTAGCCTCTGACTAAACGAATGATCTCACCTACTATGCTTTCATCGTCGCTGTAGTCATCAGGCGTGATGCTCTCAATTGAGACACCGTGATAATGTAGGTCTTCCCTGATAATTGCCAGGTGGGTACGGTTTCGAGCGAGCCTATCAATCTTGTAGACGATAAGCACGTCAAACTCATGTTTGTAGACGGCTTGACGCATGGATGATAATACGGGCCGCTCCCTGTACTCTACCCCTGTGTGTATCTCGAAAAAGATATGCCGCTCTTCATCAATAACGTAACCCATTTCACGACAACGGGAAAGAGCTTGTTCTTTTTGAAACTCATACGAGTAACCGTCTTCTTGCTTCTTGGTACTGACCCGTATGTAGATCGCTGCGCGTTTCTGCGCTTCTGGTAGCGGTTGGTGGGCTGTAGCTTGTTTCTTCATGGTTACTTCTCTCCTCTGTTCATACGCGCATAAATAGCAACGCTCAATGTGTCGACCTGGGTGGTGTCTCTGGCTGTTTCAACCTTTACCCCTTCCTCTTCAAACTGCGTGATAAGGTTCTCAAGCATAAGAGGTTGTCGAGCAAGCCGGTCATAGTCATACACAACCAGGACGGTAAACGTCCCTTTTTGCGCTTCTGCCAAGACTTGCAAAAGGGCGGGCCTATTTGTCGTGTGGCCGTTTACTAGCTCCTTGTATATCTGCCCCTCTACCACTTCGTAGCCGTGTTCATGAGCATAGGCGATACAAGCGTGAATTTGTGAGTCTGTCGCGAAACTTGCCCCTTTTTCTTGGGTCGCTGCGGTTCGCGCGTAAATGGCCGCGCGTTTTGTTGCCTCTTGCATGTGGTTCCTCTTTCTTTGTGGAATATAAACCGTGAAATAACCATTTGACAACCTACAGAAAGACAGAGTACAGCGTACATCTGCATGACACTACTCTATACTATATAGTATATCATAAAACACGTTAAAGTTCTATAGGCCTATATTTAGCTGTTTTGAGTGGTTTACAGCACCAGGAGACTATAGAAACAAATAAATAGGAATACTTTCTATGCAATACAGGTAAAACAAGCATGGAAGAACTACGTTTCTGTCTTTTGGCTTGTATCAATATACCGATAGAGGGTAGCTCGTGAGATGTTGAGGGTTTTGCAGATGTCATCTATGGAGTTGTTCTTGTCATTGTAAAGAGCCTGCGCGATTGCTGCTTTCTTGAGGTTCAGTGATTTCGGTCTACCGCCTTTTCGTCCCCTGGCTCTGGCTGCTTGGAGTCCTGCAAGGGTTCGCTCCCTGATAATATCTCGCTCAAACTCGGCTAATGCGCCAAAGATATGAAAGATGAGTTTTCCCCCACTGGTGGTAGTGTCGATATTCTCGGTGATGCTCTTAAAACCTATCTTTCTGTTGTTGAGCTTGGAGATAGTGTCAATGAGATGCTTAAGAGAGCGGCCTAATCTATCCAATTTCCAAACAACCAGACTGTCTCCTTCTCTGACGTATTCCAGTGCTTCAGCAAGTCCTTTTCGCTCGGTGGCTGCTCCGCTTGCGGTGTCAGAGAAGATTTTGCTACAGCCTATGTTCTCAAGCGCATCTCTTTGGAGATTGAGGGTCTGGTCTTGTGTTGAGACTCGTGCGTAGCCAATAAGCATAGTATGAGAAGAACATTCTCCCGCATTTTGTGTAGCTTCGCTGGTGTTTCCCAACGGTTAGAAAATAGCGAGCTGGCCGGATTTCTTCATTGCTTGTCTGTGAAAATGCAGCCCTAAGACTGCCTTATACATGACGCGGGACAAGAGGAAAATATTGTTGATCTCGTCTACTGTGGGAACTCTGCCTAACTCGTTTTGGAGGGCAATTGCGATTTTTGCTTTCAGCAGTCGTTTCTTCTGGTCTGTCATAGCTCCATCGTCTCAAAACTCAACAAGAATGTCAAGTAGTAAAACGATGATAAAGAGATGGGTTGTGAGATGATCGTCTGTTCCTGGTGGCTCACTTTTGGGGCATCGCTATCAAGGTGTCACAAAAACGCAGGATTTTGAAATAGCTCTGTCCTTGGAAAACTCTGCTATAATAGTTCTATGAGAGATGAGTATTTATACCGTGCCACTTTACGAGTTGCATCATCTATTCTAACTGGTCTTGCTTCTGCTTTGTTGGTTGCGCTTCCCTTATCAGGCAATATAAGCAATTTGACATACAACACGTTATTCTGTATATTAAGTACACTTATCGCTATTTATATTGAGCGATACTTACAAACATGATAAATGTTGTTCAAATACTCACCAGCATTCAATTCGCAGCAGCAATTGCCATTATTGCAACAGCCGTGATTGTCGTTGCGCTCCGTCCGAAATCCCCCAAAGAGAAGCATCACCCATTGAAATAGAGCACAAGGATATACACCCATGATAAATATTCATGATCTTATTGCTGACGGCATGATTGGCGAACCACTTGTGATCTTAGTACTACAGTGACATTTGTGTATGAAAACTTTGGTGGAAGGGCCTTCTAAGCCAAATCACCAAAAAGCAGGTGTGTGACGTCAATGCGCTGCTGAAGCCAGTTTACGGTGAAAGTGTCACTGTAGTATTAGAGGCTGTGTGGAAAGTGGTTTTGAGGTGGCTTGAGAAGAGCGCTGAACAAGAAAAAAGTAATTGCTTGTCAAGTCCCTTCTTGAGCGGCCCGAGATGAACTTTCCACACAGCCTCTCACAACTGATCCCCGCCTTGGGCTCATACTGACTGCTGGAGGATGGGCTGAAGCAAGTCCCTACTCGACTAGGCCCTCTGTACAAAAATTAAGAGCAGCTTCCAAAAATGTCCGTTTCAACCCCCGACGATGATTATGTAATTGAAGGGATAATATTCACTTCCCGTTCCTGTGATTACGCCAACCTAGGAAGAAGGATGGTCAGTCACTGCAACAAGTGGAACACCCTAACGGACAGTTCCCTTTCATCTGGCTCTTGTGGACTGCTTCCGTATCTGGCAAGTGGCGTATTGGTAACATCCTACTCTCCCTTGCTATGCCACAGAGTCGCGTGGAGTAGAGAGTACTTTTTGTAGGTGTGGCGTGAGGCGGGGTTACCCAGGGGGCTGCTAATCGTCGCAGTAGTAGGGCTTTGCGTAGTAAGGGAATGAGTGCTTTGGAAGAGGCGCGACCCGCTTGAAACTCACTCGGTCGCCTCAACGCCTTGTTGATGACCCTCCAAAACCAAGCGCAAGGTAGTCGTGTCAAAACTGGGCGCGACCAATCGAAACAGTTACACAACTGGGGGTAAAAATGTACAGGATTGACAAACTACGTTCAGTTCATCTCCATGATTCCTCTGGAGGCAAGACGATTTCATGGTTACCTCTGGCAACTACCGTGATCGTTCTGTGCATGGTAGTCTTGTTTACAACATCGTTTTGGGGCAACCTGCTGTCTGTCTCTAAACCCTGGGCAAAAGCGGCTACAGCGCCTCTCACTCCACGTATCAATGTACCGTATTTCGGGAGCAGCGCTGTGCCTTTTAATCAAACCGCTATTTTCTGGTTCGGTGACGTTACTTCAGCAGATACCTACACTGATGTCCGTGTCGGTTATAACCACACCGAGCTGTTTATCGATTTGCACACAGTTGACCGCTACCTCTGGTACGACACCAATACCTCGGCGCCGAACCTATCAAAATACGATAACGCCTCCGTCTACCTGAATACGACAAGCGCTGGCAGCGGTACTTCCTATAAGTTTCAGGCCGGGGTCAATGGGTATGTAAAACGGCCGAATTACCAACATGCCTATATCGCAAACGGGACGACGTGGACTTCTGCAAACATTCCGTTTACTGCCGTCTATGGATGGCAGGGTCATGGTTTTAATGGCCCCGAGGACTCCGGATGGTCAATGACGTACCATATCCCCTTATCTTCACTCCGGTTAGCCGGCGCGCCAACTCAGGGTACATCGTGGAAGCTGGCAGTCCAGGTACAGAACCGGGATACGGGGACAATAACTACGACCCTGCCGGCGAAATGGTGGCCGATATCAGCAAGTGAAAGCGCTCCCTCGGGTTGGGGACAGCTGGTATTTGGAATTCCAACCTACCAACCGCCTCAGACCTCAAGTACGGTCATCTACACTGTTCGGAATAAACTGAATAATCAGGTCGTGACCGATGGAATGGTTGGCGGATCGCTTTCCTGTGGTAATCGAGGGCTCAATCGTTGGACGCAATGGGGGACACAAAACTATCCAGGAGCCAGCCGCGTCAACATTCAGAATGAGACGTATATATCCGACTGGAACTGTTTTTCCAAGTTCTACGTTACCTTTCCATTGAGTTCGCTCCCTTCAGGGAAAGGTATCGCAAAAGCGACGGTCACGCTCTTTGAATATGCCAACGCCGGCATCCAGGGACAACCCAATCCCTCATACATTCAGGTCGCAACGATTAATCAAGACTGGAATCCGGCAACACTCTCCTGGAACAATGCGCCGCTGGTACAGGAAAACATTACTACTATTCTCGTCAATACCAAGACGACCAGTGTAGTCCCCGCGCCAGGGTTACCCATAACGTGGGATGTGAGCAGAGCTGCCGCCCAGGCCTATGCAGCGGGTCAACCACTGCGCTTAGTCTTCTACACTCCGGCAGATCAGCATGATAGTGGCAAGTACTTTTTCTCTTCTTCGGTCGGTGATTGGAATGCAGCCGGCAGACCGACAATGCAAGTGACGCTTGGAGTCTAGTGGTCCCAGTGCCAAGCCTTGAGGGGAAGGCAGCGCAGGGTGGAAGAGGCAGGGTGCAACTGTCTCTTTCGCCCCCTCCCAACGTTAAAAAGGTATCTGCCAGCGCTGCCAATTGCCGTATACCGGTCGCTTTCAGCACGAGCCTTACACCAGAGTGCGGAGGGGCTAGCGATTCCTCCGCTGTAGGGTATACCTTTCACGCGGGCGATATTATCATGTACTCTCCCTACGTCAGCCAGGGCATGCCTGAGCAGTTTTGCGAACCAGAAGTATTCCGGCCTGAGCGCTTTGATCCGGTGCAGGGAGAAAAACGTCTCCCTGGCGCCTTCATTCCCTTTGGTGCGGGCCCCCGCACTGCCTGGGCGCTCCGTTTGCCATGATGGAGCTCAAGACGGTACTGGCTATCCGTGTGCAGCGCTTTCGCCTTACATGGTGGGACTTGCTAAGCTCTCTGTTTCTTGCTACACTCTCGTTACTGCTCTCAATCAGCATGAAACTCAAACGTTATGATAAACATACATGATCTCATTATCGGTGGAATGATCGGGTGGCCTCTTATGATCTTAGCGTTTATCGCTATCTATCTGGTGTTCTTGCGTGATACCGATGAGTCCCACAAATCAAAGCATCCCCATTAGGTATTGCTCGCCTCAAAATGGCCGTTTTTGAAATTGAGTATTACTTCCCAAAGAACCGTTGCGTGAAGGTTGCAATGAAGCTAATTTCGATAAGCAGTCCGATAATGGCCTCAGTAGCAGCGAGCATCACTAAGGGATTATGTAGGTTCGTTTCACTGCTGAGGCTTGGGAAAAACCCACGTCCATGAAATGACATAATGCTGAAAACGAACGCATCAGGGGGAAAGAGCGTAAGCCCTCCAAATATATGATAGGCAAGTGCAGACCCAACGATAATAATGACATACCACACAACACTTCGACCTGGACGATATCCATAACCCGCGAGTAGATCAAGAAATCCAGAGAAGAGATACGCTGCAAATTTTTTTTGTTGACGCAAAACCACTCGCTGAAGTTTCTGTGCTCGATAGGCAAAACGTGCTGCATCCTCGTTCATTCCCTGGTCTTGTAACTTCACCGCAAGTTGGCGATTAGCACGGATAGCAGTCTGATATTCCTTGATCTGGGTCTCACTGTCTTTTGCTTTTCCATCAAACGTACTGTTCTTCTGCAACGTGTATTCGTCACCTAATAACTTAACCTGAGACCAATTTACCACCGTGAGATTGGCATCACCCCAACGAATATCTGCTAGTGAAGCATACCCATGCTTCTCATCCCACAATAGAAGGCCTTCAAGGTTAGTGCGACTAGAAGCAATTTCTGACGGAGTGCGTCATATTGTGCTTCCACAGGGTGTCCGCCACAAATTGCTTCTGTTGTCGCCAAGAAAACCGAGTCCGGCCAACGTGCAAAAATCAGCCCTGCTCGCCCGAGAAGGTGTCTTCGTCGATCAACGCCCCATCCTGCCACCGACTCATATGATGGGGAACACAGAGGAAAATCATCCCTTGCGAGAAAACGTGGCCTTGGAGAGACGCAGAGAACCTGTGGAATATCCTTTTGAGGGGAGAACTGACCGACAGTCTGCCTTTTTTCTTGCAAGGGGGACTTTCACCAGGTATCACTCACCATATAAGTCGGTGTTAGATGGGGCAGGAAGGCCGTGCATACCGAGGGAATAGGCGATCTCGCCGCCGTGATGGAGGTCGTGTTGCAGGACATGCCAGAGAACCCAGCCGCGGCTGAGGGAGTAGATCTTGCCGTTCCACTCGTCCTGGACAGTGGACCGCAAATCCGCGAGCGTATAGCGTCCCAGCACATCTTGGATGACCCGCCAGGTGTGTTCCAATCCGCTCACCAGTTCCTCCGCTGAACGTGGCGGACTCTCAGGCTCACCCCACGTCGTAAACGCGCGCAACTCCTCACCTCCCTCTTCCAACTGATAGTGAAACCACCCGGCCCGCACCGCAATGATATGATGCGCCAGCTCTTCGATGGAACGCAGATTCGGCGCGGCACGGAGCGCAAGCTGCTCCGGTGTGAGTCGAGCGAGGGCCCTGCTCAAGTGCTTCTGGTAGTTTTGCCAGCCCTCGGTAAAGAAGGCCAGCGTTTCGCTTGTTTCGCTCATCGTGTTCACTCCCTGTAGATACAATTCGGTACAATCTGTTCTCGACCTCATGTGGTTCAGAAAACAGAACTGGGCAAGAAAACGCCCGTCTTTTCTTCTTTCTTTGAAGAACATTCAGAATCGGAAACCCGTGCAAGTGGGCACGACCCGCTTTCCGGCTTAAGACCGCGTCACCGTCGCTACAGGATCGCGGGTGGGTTTGCGCTGCCCTCTTCGCAGACCCCGGCGTGGCGTGGGTTGTGGTCGCTGATGTTGTTCCTGTTGCCCGGCTGGCCCAGTCTCTAGCCCAAGACGAACGCGTAACCGATACGCAGCCTGGTCATCTTCGGTCAGCGCAGTCTCTCCGGTAGCGGCTTCTGTCACCATCTGCGTGCAGCGATCGACAGAGAGCGCGTGCTGTTCAAGCAATGACGGCGAAATCGTGTTCTCTCCCCGCTCAATGGCCTCGGCTAAGGCCCGCGTGAGCCAGTCTTTGAGTACGCCCACACAGCCGATACTTCGTTCGTAGCAATACTTCCACTGTTGGAGGAGATCTGGTTCTTCTTCCAGCGGGAGGTTGCGCTGAAATGACCACAAGACGCTTTTGAAGGCTCTCACCTCTGTCTCAGAAGTGGCGCGATAGCGAGCAAAATGCACATCGATACTACGCCGCGAGAGCTGGGCACTCAGATTGCGGAAGACCATCAGATCGTAGGTGCCGACAAGAACATGCACAACGCGCGTCATGATAGCGAGACTTTTCAGGTGGTCAAGCTGGTCTAGGAGCTTGGAACCTCGTGCTGCTTTCGCGATATGCTCGGCTTCATCGATCAAGATAGCGTAGGGCTTTCGGTGCAAGAGCGCTTGCTCAAACAGCAGGCGGAGCCCTGCGGTATTAGAGACGCCTTTCCAGGGTCGCTCTGCCGGAAGCCGGACCTGTCTGGTTAACAGGGGCAACGGTTCCTGATCATCAAAGGCATATTCGATCCGTGGTTGTTGCAGCAACAGAAGCGCACGCTGGTAGTAGTCGCCCCACTTGAACTGGGTAAGTGCAGGAGCAACAGCATCTAACTTCAAGGCAGGAAGCCGACTGAGCCCTGGATGGCCTTGCATCTTCACCAGGTCGATCAACCGTTTCTCAATGTGAGCGAGCAGCGTGGTTTTGCCAACACCAGTGGGACCCACCACAAAAATGAGGGCTGCCCCTGCCGGTTCGCGCAGGGCGTTCCACACCGCCTGATCAGCCTGTTTGAGAGCAGGATGGGCAACCGTGTACGCCTTGAAGTAGTCCAACCGGCTGGTGCCTGACTCATGCAAGAGGTGGCGTGGAAACGGTGCGGGCTGTCCTTGTTCTGTCATGACTGATACTCCTCGTAAATTTCCAGGCCCGCATAGATATTTTCCTCCTCACCCGCAGCCGACGGTTCCGAGCAGCCCTCATCTTTGGTTTGGGGAAGCTGCTCACTGCTTTGATGGGTGCTCATCCCGCCCATTTGAGCAAAGACATCCTGGAGTTCGGCGTCTTGAAGTCGTTGAGTGAGTACCACTTCATGGGTCTCGGCGGACGCTAAAAACTCGGCTAACCGTTTGGCCGTAATGGAGGTGTGTTTCGCGTGTGCTTGCCGACGTTTGCGCAATTCTGTGGTTGCCAGGAGCAATTCACGCTCCGAATGCCCTTTGAACTGGAGGTAATACTCAGAGATGCACTTCACCCAACGCGATTTCACAAAAGCGAACGCCGTCCCAATGTCAAAGGGGTCGTACCGCACCGGGACTTGCGTATGCTCGATGGTCGCTGGTCGAAATTCATCCGACCAGTAATAGACGGAATGGATTTTGACGCCGCGTCCTGGCTCGACCTGTGCTGTCCCTTTGGGAGTTGTCGGCAGGGAGAAGAAGCGAAACGTCTCATCGTAATCAATGGAGCAGTGGCTGCGTTCGCCAGCTTGCACCATGCCTGTTCTGAAGGCTTCACGCGGACTCATGTCCAGCGCTGGATGCGGTGTTGTATCGTAGACCTCATACGCCCAGTCCATGAAGTAGCGATAGAGATCGCCCAGTGTCCAGACGGCATGCTGTTTAGGATCAACGGATTTGGTCACCTGGCGGACTTGTTTGGTAATCTGCGTGTTGCCGGTGAGCGTATGGACGAATTGACTGTTTGCGGTCCCGAATAACCTCTCGCACACGGACCCATAGCGCGGCTTGGCCCAGGGTCGGCTGGCCTTTGTGCAGGAGTAGTAGGCGAGTAGCGACTCAAAGTAGACACTTCGGAAGTCTGGACCGCCATCGACTACCAGGGTCTGAGGGAAACGCCCATAGCGCCAGACACATTCACGCAGTGCCATCATGCAGGATCGGTACGAAGGCGGGTCAAAGGTCAGATACACAACAAGCAGACGCCGAGAGTAGGCATCTGTGACAAAGGTGGCCCAGGGACGGCCAAGCGCCTGCCCGGTGCGCGCACTGACTAACTCGATGTCCAACTCCGTATGATCCATATGTACGATTTCCCATGGGCGATCTCCATGCCTGGGGGTCGTTTGCTCCAGTTCCCATACCCAAGGATCATGCTGAGCAGCAGCACGCGGCCCTTGTCGCTTGAGCGTTTGTTCCCGCCGATCTCGTTTCGCGAGACGATCCAGAAAGGTTCGATAGCTGGGAACAGGGAGCCCTTGCTCCTTCGCTGCTCGTTCAAACAGCACTGGGCTTGACCGGCTTTCTCGGAGGATGTAAACTTGAAAGGTAGCATCCAAGGAGAGGGCATCATGCCAAAGGAACAAAAGACCTTTACACGTGAGTTCAAACTGGAAGCGGTGCAATTAGTGCAAAAGAGTGGGAAATCCCAGGCGCAAATTGCGCGTGATCTGGGGATTGCTGACAGCTCGCTGCACCATTGGCGCAAGGAATTTGCCGAAGCTGGCGACAAGGCTTTCCCAGGGAGCGGGCATCAGACTGCTCAAGAGGAAGAAGTGCGTCGTCTCAAGCGAGAACTGGAGGTGACACGACAGGAGCGCGATATCCTAAAAAAAGCGCTCGCCATCTTTTCGCGCAGCCAGCGGCTTTCGTTATCCCTTCATTGCTGAGCATGGTGAGCAGTATGCGGTGTCCACCATGTGCCGCGTGCTGCAAGTGAGTGTCAGTGGTGACTCAGACTGGCACAAGCGGGAACCGAGTCGACACGAGCGAGAAGATGGCGAACTGGCCAGGCAGATCCATCGCATCTTTTATGCGAAACGTCAGGTCTATGGGAGTCCGCGCATCCATGCTCTCGTTGGCGGCGCAGGGCATGCGCTGCTCCAAAGAGCGGGTGGCCCGTCTGATGCGGGAAATGGAGCTCGTGGCTAAACGCCGCAGAAATAGACCTGTGGGGACGCTCAGGCGAAAAGGTGCTCAGGGCGCGCCTAACCTGCTCAACCGCGAGTTCACTGCACAGCCGGCCAAATGCGAAATGGGTCAGTGATACCACCTATGTCTGGACAGCTGAAGGGTGGCTCTATGTGGCCGTCATCCTGGATCTGTTCTCTCGCCTGGTGGTCGGCTGGGCCATGGGCGCAACCAATGATGAGGAGCTGGTGACGCTAGCTTTCGAGATGGCGCTTGTCGGCCGCTCTCCTGCCAGAGAGATGCTTCTGCACTCTGATCAGGGCAGCCCCTACACCAGCGGGAGATATCTGGCCAGGTTGGCAGATGTAGGCATCGTGGTGAGCATGAGTCGAACGGGCGACTGTTACGATAACGCGGCGATGGAGAGTTTCTTCAGCACTCTCAAAGGGGAATGCGTTGATCGTCACGATTTCCACAGCAGGCAAGAGGCCAGGCTCGTCATCTTTGAGTACATCGAGTGTTTTTACAATCGCGAGCGCCGCCACTCGACTTTGCAATACCTGAGTCCGGTGGCCTATGAACAACAGATGAGATAATCTTCAACTTTCAAGCCTCCGAAAAAGTCAGGGAATCCCAATAACGTTTTATTAGCTGATATACCAAACTTATCACAAGCTAAGTCTAAAAAGAGTTCAACACAATCGTGAAACTTGAGTATGGAAATTAACCCGAAAGGTTCAGGCCGTCTAGACTCTTCCATTGCAGTTTCATATACCGGTAGTTTGTGGACTGGGGAAATGTCGGAATTGGCTCTCCGCTGAAGGCAGATGACAACTAGATTCGTCAGACGAGAGAAAAAAGCACTAGTTTCCTCTCCGAGCGGGGAAATTCCCTTGTCGACAAAGTACCGATAGTAGTGTATCCAACCCAGCCGTTGTAAGGTAAGTGCATCAAGCATGTGAACCTCCCAAATCTATAATAATGTCATTCGCTGCTATAGAAGAACGTATACATTTCTTTTCGAGTAACTGCAAGAAGCAATACGTTGCAAAATTTGACACTCGGCGGCGCAGAATGAAAAGTGTCCGGCGTAGGGTTAATGTTTATGAGGATGGGGAAGACCGACTTCTTTTTCAAGATCATCAATCCGCGTCTCATGGTCTTTTATTTTCTTCACAACCTCTGCTTTTAAGTCTTGAATATCTACTTTATCCGCTTTGGTTTCAAGTTTCTCTCGTATGTCTTCCTGTCCGGCTTGAACAGCCTCTAAAGCAGTATTTGTTTGTGTTTGGGATTGCTTCACTTCTTGCAAGTCTTTTTTGATTGGCTCTAGAAGTTTCCCAATTTGTTGTAAATCATCTTTGGTCAACATATCTCTGCAATTATATCAAATCGCTGTTCGCTTGCAACTGCCTCTTTTTCTCAAACTGTTGGTAAATGAGCTTGCGTCTCGCCCTGACTTCCTCTAAGAGTTTTTTACGAGCAGCTTTGTTCTCCTGCGCTACAAGAGATGGGGGAATGATCGCTTGTAGTTGGTCATAGTTTGCTTGGATTATACAAACAAGCAGTAAAATGTCAATCTACAATCCCACAAGTACCAGGAAATGAATATGATCGGGGTCTTTCGGTAGTGTCTTTGTTACCGTTGCCTGGGTTATGAAACCTGTTTGGAGCAGATACTTCTTTGCTTGCTCTGGTGTATCTCCTGCTATCTGCTGCGCTAAGAATTGCTCATAGTCCTGGCTCAAATAGTAGACCCATAGACCGCGTAGCGAAACGGTAAATGGTGAAACACTGGTGACGTTTACTTGCACGTCGCCTTCAAGCAGATAATTTCTCCCTGGCGTAGTGGCGTTAAAAGCTGCTGTTGCTGATCTCTCTAGCTCATTCTGATTGTAGGCTATACCCTCGCATGTCTTTGAAGAGTTTACTGTCGCCTCTCGCGCTTCGTCTCCTGGTTGGTGGTTCGGAGTCGCTTTGAAAATACAGGTGGTGATATCGAGTGCTTCACCAGACCGCAATACAAAAGCCTGGGGTATTTGCTGTGTGAGTATTTGCTGTAGTTTCGAGGTCAAGCTATCAAGATCGCTTTGAGCTACTGCTTGATAGTCTCTCGCATCTCTCCCCCCATGAAACGCGCTGGTATTTTTGACCAGGACACCATTAGAAATAGTCGTGTTAATATCTCCTGCTTGGATATTTCCTGCTGCACCTGGGGTGAATGCTTGGGCGGTTACGCTTGCCTCTCCATATGTAGGCGGGTTGCCTGCTGGTAGTGTAACTGTCTCACCTGTTGATACCTTTACTCCGTCATTTCCGGTAAACACCGTTCCAATGGAAATGGTTTGTTGTGTAAAAAGGCCATTATACAATGTCAAACTTCCTCTGGCGGTTGTCGCCTCCTGGTGGCCGTGGCCGGTGGTTGGTGCGCTTAATGATTTTGACAGGGTGACAGGTGATAGATTACGTGTTGGAATTGCTAAGGTTGTTGTTAGCTGTGTCGATTTGTAAACAGGCACAAGAGTTATAGTGACAGTCGGGTAGGTTATGAAAGCAATGAGCGAACCGGCAAGGAAAGACAACACAAGAACGTAGAGGAAAAGAAGAGCGTGTATCTCTTCCCGCGTCGTACGTTTCGGTAGCGGCTGCGTTGGAATTTCCGAAACTGCGTTCAAAAATATCTCGTCTGCCTCATCTTTTGAAAGTGGCTCACTCTCTGTATTGGCAAGACTGCCTAATGGTTCGCTGACTGGCTCTGTTGGCGTGATTGGTTGCTGTTCCGGCGTTTCTTGTAGGTCTTGCATGGCTTCCTCTTTTCACGAAACCAACGACGCGAGTCGTTCTTGGAGCAGTCCAGCGAGAACGCTCCAATAGACTTCTTTCAACGCTTCTTGTGCTAACTCGCTGCCAAGTTGATTGAATGTAGTGTCAGGCAACCAATCAACCCACTGCTGTATCTTGTCGAGAACATAGGTTTTGAGCGCGTGAATGTTCACTTCGAGAGCCTGCTGTGTTGTTAAGAACGGCTTGTACTCTTTGAACAGAATGTGTGTGAGGTCTGCAAGCAGTTCGTTATCTTCGTCTAACGCTTCGTTGATCACTTCCCAAAGAACTTGCGTACATGTGTTCATTGCTTCCTCTCAAAAGGGAAGGGGCGGCATTGCTGCCGCTCCCTCAGTGTTGCTGCGGTGACACAAATTCTTTTCCATCATTGAGAAACACAATCACTTGATCTGAGCCTTCAATGTGGATATTCAGATCAGGCTTGCCGTCTCCGTTTCTATCCTCAAACGTGAGGGTAACGGCTGCTAAATCCTGCCCGTTGCCAAACAGTGGAGGCCCTACATAGATTTTGGATGTGCTGCCGTCTCCTGCCGGAAACTCTATCACCTCTACATGACTGTTCAGGTTGATGGCTACAAAGTGGCTTGGATGCTCTGTAGAGTCTCCATTGTGACCAACTACCGCGTCGGTCTGGTAGGTGCGTGGTCGTCCATAATGCCAGTCGTCTACCTGAACACTCCACCAGCCTGAAAGCGCGGAAAAAGACAACCAGCCAAGTATCATGATAAACAAGCCGAGTCCCACAAACACGAACCAGTGAAAGCGAGTTCGTTCTAGTCGTCTAGTTGGCTTTGCTGGCGTACGAACAACAACCGTTGTTCTGCGCCTGGGCGGGTCGTCTGGATAGTCTCGTTCAACTTCCTCAACCGTTCGGCGTTTTCCTGGCCGGATGATCTGTTGGGACAGATACGGCGCGTCTTCGCCGTGTAAGCCTGGGGTATGTCCCACTCTGTGTGGGCTGGCTTGTGGGTATGGGTTATCCTGCGTCTGTCGGGCTTGAATATCTTCTTCGGTTGCGGTTCGTCGCCGTGTTGTAGGTGGAAAAGGCGGTTCATATTGTGGCATGACTATACCTCTCTTCCCTCTTCATCAATATCAATGAGGTTGGCCGCTTCTCTCAGCGTTACATTTCCCTCAAGGATATTTCCTAACAGCCGCTTTACTTCCTGCTGTCTTGAGTGGCATTGACAGGTCGTATTATGGCAAAAAGGCTGTTCTAAGGAATGGAAATAGTAAACGGGTATGGTCTGTACAGGTCTTGCGGTATCTGTCACCAATGGTGATAGGAGCGGGTACTCCGTCAGTGGGAAGTGAAACGGTGTGCTGCCTTGCATGTCTCTCCTTTTCAATTGACAGGCACAGCCAGTACAGCGTATACTGAAACTAGACCTTTAGCCTGTCCTGGCAGCAAAAACGGCATAATAAGCCGCTCTGCTGCCTCTGTCTAACAAACAGCACTACAAGGGACGGTCAATTTTATGTTTTGAACTGCTGTTGCTTGCGAGGCTGGCAGTTCGCAACATGCGGAAAAAAAGGTTTACGGGGAACGCTTGGGTTTCACTCAAGCGTTTCTTGGCGCATAGGCACTACTCCTTTCTTGTGCTATGCAAGAGCTATCTTTTCTCTTCTTCTTGAGGCGGATTTTGAGGGTCAATTGAAGCTCGTGGTATTCGATACTCGCGACCAAAACGTCTGACTCCTGGGATTTTGTTTTGCCTGCACCAGCGTCGAACCGTTTCTTCATCGACCCCTAAAATACGTGCTGCTTCCTCAACAGTATAATACTGTGGCTCTTGCGACATACGAATATACTCCCTACGTTTTATACAACAATACCATACAGGTTACGACATAGTCAAGGATAACAAGGCGTAAAACAGCAGAAAAAGATACTCTATTTCCTCTTTTTCTGTGATAGGGTATAATACTGATACTCAAATCGCAAGGCATGAAAATAGCTCATCAATTCCTTGTGGTCTAACTATTACATAGAACTGATGAGCTTATATTCACTCAACTGGCTCTGTGAGCCGATGGACGCCATGTCAAGAGGTGTTTGTCATTGTGTTCATACCTGTAAAGCCGTAATACAATACACACGCAACAGCTATACGCTGCAACTCAATGACCAGCAGGAAACCATGATCCCGCTCAGCAAGCAAAGTGAGAAGGAGTTGCAGGCATTGCTGGGATATTAACCATTCCAGGTGTGTTATAATAGATCAGCAACTTAGTTTCTCTATGCTATTTATCTTGAAAAGAATGCAAACAACTCTGACACACTTGTTGAACACATTGCCGTGTGGAAATTATTCGTCTAAATTGGTTGTCGGAAGCGTCCAATTATGTATGTATGGAGGGATAGTGTGACCGTATCTGCCAATACCCCTGATCCGGCATGGAAAGCCAACAGTGACTTACGCTCGCTCGGCGAGGCGCTGATGCGCATTTCGCGTCTGTTGCACGAGCATACACGCAAGCTAGAGGTGGCCGTCGAAGGAACCTATGCAGGAGAATCGGGCGATCCCCGCGTCCGTTTATTAAGCGATTCATTGCGCATATCACGCACTGCCGACCTTGAATTGGGCAGGCTGAACCAGGGCGCGCAGCGTGTGTTACTCACCTTGCAAGAACAGCTTGAGCAGCCTTCGCAAGCTTTCCCGCGCCCTCCAACATCACAATTCTCTCCCCCGTCAGCTTCTGCTGTTAGCAGTTTCGAGCGCGAACGGGAAGCCCTCAACACAAGCATTGACAATTTGAAACGGCAGCGCAGCGAACTGGAAACCCTGTACGAAATCGCCCGTATCCTCAACTCGACCCTGGAATTTGATAAAGTGCTGCGCCTGGTGATGGATGAGGTCATTCGCGTCGTCAATGCGGAACGCGGCTTTCTGGTACTGGTTCATCCAGTGACGAAAGAGCTGACTTTTGAAATCGCGCGCGATAAACTTGCCCGCACCATTGACCGCGATGAGTTCAAATTCAGCATCGGTACCGTCAAGCGCGTAGTAAGCACACGTGAGCCGCTCTTGACCGATGATGCACAGGTTGAGATGAAGGCGCAGGAGAGCATTGTCGCCTATGGCATTCGCTCCATCATTTGCGCACCTCTGATAGTACGCGAGAACTGTATCGGAGCGGTCTATGTAGATAGCCGTATCAACGCCAATCTGTTTGGCCCCAAACACCGCGACCTGCTCGTGGCTTTCTGCCATCAAGCGGCTATTGCTATCGATAACGCTCGCCTGTTCGCAGATCTCAGCCAGGCCCTGCGCACAGTCGAAGAAGACAAGCAATACATGGATAACATCTTCACCTCTATTGCTAACGGCGTGGTCACCACCGATCCATCGGGCATTATAACCAAATTTAACGACGCGGCTGGCAATATCCTGCGCGTCAATCCGATCTCGGCCATCGGCAGGCACTATCGCGATGTCTTTCGCGGCTTATCCCAGGTTGGCCTGGTTGAACTCCTGCAAAATGCCCATATGCAACACGATCACGGCACAATTGTACCCGGCTCGGTCGATTGCGAGATACCTGGGCGTGGACCAGTGAACCTGTCACTCTATGTCTCTTCCCTGCGAGATGCCCAGAATACCCCGATAGGCATGGCCCTCGTCATAGATGACCGCACCGAACTCAAGCGCGCCGAGGCCAAAGTCAAGGATATTCGCCGCATCTTTGGCCGCTACGTCCATCCCAACGTTGTGCAGCAGCTCATAGAAAATCCCAATGCCCTGAACCTGGGTGGCGAAACAAGGGAAATTTCGGTCATTTCCGCCGATGTGCGTGGCTTTACCCGGCTGAGTGAAAATATGCCTTCCAAGGAAGTGATGAACCTGCTCAATACCTATCTGGAGATCATGGTCAAGGCCATCTGGGACGAAGAAGGCACGGTGACTGGATTCTGGGGTGATGCGCTCATGGCCATTTTCAACGCGCCTTTGTCACAGGAAGACCACGCCTTGCGGGCGGTACGTGCCGCCTGGAAGATACGCCTTGCCGTCCTGGAACACCAGCGTACACAGCCCCAGGATATCCCCGTCGCCTTTGGCTTTGGCGTCAATACTGGCGAGGCCATGGTCGGGAATATCGGCTCCAGGGAGAGAATGCAGAATTATACAGCTATCGGAGATGTCGTCAACGTCTCAGCGCGTTTGGAATCAAACGCCTCTGATAATAATATCCTGCTAAACCACTCGACCTTCACGCGCGTGCGTCAACACGTTCGTGTGACGAAGCTTCCCCCACTCACGGTGAAGAATAAGACCGAGCCCCTCGATGTCTGGTGCCTGGTAGGCTGGATTTAACTATAGCTGTTTTCTCAAAACAAACCCGATCTGCTCAATACGCACAAACCCGAACCATTCATAAAGCCGGTGGGCATGCGCATTATCGTCCTGCGTGTTGAGCATAATTCGCAGCACTTTGGCCTGTTTGAAAAACTCGATAGCCTCGCTCATCAAACGCACACCGATGCCCTGGCCGCTTGCCGAAGGATGCACCGCGATGCGCACCAGGTAACCAAATTCGCTATCCAGCGCATTGAATTGATAGCCAACCACCTTTCCCGCTTGTTCTGCCACCACAAAGTAAGGATGGGTCGCGGCAATATCCTCGAAAGAGACCGCGTCATAGCGCCAGAAATCCTCGAAACAGGCTTCCTCAATAGCGAGCAGCGCGGGCATATCACGTCTTTCAACGGGGCGAATCTTAACGTTCTGATTGCCGGTCGAGGGGATACGAAAATCGAATTTATCATAAGCGTAGAGCAAGCGATGTGGCTTGAAGTCTCGCAATAAGAGAACCTCACGCAGCCAGTCATTCTGTAGATCGTTGCCGGAGTAATAAAGATGCCGCACGCCTCTTTTCACCAGGTGGGGAACCAGGTGTTCAAGCAGCGTATCCAGCATGGGTATATAGGAACGGCTCTCCGACCAATTCACCCCAAAGCCACCTATCCAGGCCGAGGGTGCGTTCACCGTTTGCGCCAGCAAAAAACTTTGGAGAGAGTTGCCACGAAACATCCCTACCGCCGGATAGTGTTTCAGCAGCATCGGCAGTTCGTCAAAAGTGAACCGTTGATAGATATATTCAGAGGCGCTCAGCAAGCGCTTTACAAAGGCAATATCGTCAATGGTCAACAGGCGCACCTGTTCGGAAGAAGGCATTCGCTCTCCAAAGAAAAATCTACGCATTGATCTCCTTTTCCCCTCGATGGGCTATTCCCATTATATCAGGAAATCGCACGTGCTTTACAGCGAGAGGAATGGAGTGATTCCCCCAGATGGCGTGAAAGGAAGCCATTTAAGCTTATATAGACTAACTTAATCCACGACTTTCAGCAAGAATCGGTTACACGATGTGAGCGTGGAGCGAACAGTTGCGAATACGAGGAGACAAGTGATGCCGAATTTCTCCATCGAACCCTACTAATCAAACAGAATGATACCTAAGCTAATACCCTGGTTCACATTTTAGCCAGTGAATGAACCAGGGTATTTTGTTGCTTGCGATCACCGAGCGAAGCTAATACATTTAACAGTGATCACTTTCCGTGGAAGTTTCTCGAACATCATCAAAATTCTCCGTAGAGGAATGACGTGCATCCGATTTATGGACTATTGACATGTTACGTATGATGTCAATAAATCATACTCTCCACTTTTCCTTTTTCATAAAGGTACAAATAACTGTTATGCAATACCTGCACACGCCTCCTGGCAAAATGCGCAAGAAGCCTTTCAAAGCCACTATGGAAACTATCAAATGGCAACTTATAGGATGTCTTGACTTTATCTGGCATGGCATTGAATCAATTTGGCGTATCCTTATCATAGGAGGAGTAGTCGCCGGTATAATAGGGAATGCCGCTTATGAATATCTCACAAAAGGACATTTTGAGTTCGCTAATATAAATAGTCTTCCTATTGTCCAACTTATCAAGACTTATTCAATTTTTACCGTCTTCCTAATAATAGCATTAATCATTATTATTGTTGGTTCATTCTTGGCGCATATGTATCGTCAAAGTTTTCGATCAGTTCATTCCCAAAAAGAATACAACCTCAAGCAAGTTAATCAACTCAATCCCAGAGACTTTAAGCTTTTTCGCTATATCCAGAAAGCTTATATTTCACGTAATGCAGATACATTTGTGCTCAATATTCTAAAAGCTATGTGCACTCAAAACTATCAAAATAATGCTCTTGGAATTTGTATCTTTGGTAAACCTGGTCAAGGCAAGACTCGACTAGCATGGGAAGCGATGCAAGCAGAGCTAGCTAATTGGATACTAGTTCGCTGGCCACATAAAGCTCAAGCTCCATTTGACTTTTCTGCTCAACGAGGAAAGCAGATTATTGTCTGGCTTGACGATCTACATGAATATGCAAATCCTAATGAGTCACTGACCATCAATGATCTTCCACGACATTTTATGGAAGAGGGAGCCAGTATAATTGTCATCGCAACTTGCCGTGATGGGGAAGATCAGCTTCAAGCCACAAAATATCTAGGGATTCTTTTAGAGCAACTTATACCTGTTAATCTCGAAGGCATAAGTATTAATGAGGCACTCAATCTGGCGAAGATATTGACCCAGGATGGTCTAGAGGTCTCTAGCGATGAATTTGACGGAACACCAGGTTCACTAATATTTGGCTTGCAGAGAATGACAAGTCGCTATTTAAATCTTGCCAACTCAGCGCAAAATGTTCTAAAAGCAATGAAATTACTTCAATCCGCTCAAATTCATACCTATACGGAAAAAAGAGTTAAAAATGTTTCTCACTATGTTTTTGGACTTGAGATTAAGGATTGGAGAAAATCTTATGAAAGCCTTGATAGAAGTGATTTTATCAGAATTTCCATCTCCAACAATGAACGGATTCTTGAACCTATTGCTGAGATTTATTTGGAAAAAGTAGTAATAGATTATCCAACGCCTCATGCTATGCTAACAGACGATTGGATAAATCTTAAAGAGTGCTTCCAACATTACCAAGATGCAGATGGGCTAAACTACTTAGGTCTAGCTACTAGGCGGCAACCTCTCAATACTCTACAGGCAATGTACCAATTTTCCGAAGAGTGCTATATTTTAGCTTTGAAAATCTACTTCGATGAGCATGAGCACCTTAATTGGGCTGGAACCCAGAACAACTTGGGGACAATGTTCGCAGACCAGGCCGAACAAGCACCAAAAGAACAAGCAATCAAGTTATTAAATAAAGGCATCGATGCTTTCAATGCTGCTCTAACAGTTTTCTCTAAAGAAGAAACCCCAGCTGGTTGGATCATGGTACAATTCAATTTGGGTAATTTGCTGCGCCAGAAGTCTAGCCTGGTAAATGACGAGGAAAAGCTTAAACTACTTGATAATGTCCTACAAAACTTCGCAGATATTTTAAAAATAGAACCTCAAGAAGGGATTGTGGCCGCAGAAATACTCAGCAGCCTGGCATTTGCTTTGTGCGACAAAGCATCATTGGTAGAAAAAGATAAACAAAACCAATTATTTGATATGGCTTTTGAACTTCTTCGTGGAGTTGTAGCGTTACATGCCCAAGGCCATCTTCCTTTTGCGTGGGCAAGCGCTCAAACTAACTTAGGAGCTGCATTGAGTAGAAAGGCGAATTTGGCAAATAATCAAGAGGAACGGCGCGATTTACTGAAGCAAGTCGCCCAAGCCCATCGTGCTGCTTTAACTGTATTTACGAAACAGGGAACACCTCAAGATTGGGCCAGAGCACAGTTTAATCTTGGTGCAACGCTAAGGGATAATGCAGCACTAGTAGAAGGTGAGGAACGGTACAAGTTCCTAAAAGAAGCAAATGAGGCTTATCGAGCTGCACTAGCAGTTTTTTCTAAAGAATACACTCCCATAAATTGGAGCTCAACTCAGTATCAATTAGGTAACATTCTGCAACATCAAGCTCAATTGATTAATGGAGAGGAACGGCTCGAACATCTTAATCAGGCACTTCAGGCTTATAATGCAGCGTTAGAAGTCTATAAAAAAGCTAACTTTCCTTCAGAATGGGCTAAGACACAAGACAATCTGGGGCAAGCGCTCTATTCCAAGGCCAGGTTATTAGACGAGCAAGAGGAACACAGTCTCTTAGAAGAGTCTATTCAGGCTTTTCATAAGGCCCTAGAAGTTTATGCTCAAGAGGATACTCAAGCCGCTTGGTACTCGGCCCAGTTGAATTTAGGGATTTCAATCCATAGACTTGCTGATATTGTGAATGGAAAAGAAGGGGTTCAGATCCTTGAGCAAGCGATTCAGACATATCGCACCGCGCTAAAAAGTTTGAATAAGATAGATCATCCTAATACTTGGGCTTTATTACAAATCAATTTAGGTATTGCACTAAGATCTCTAGCACTGGTCACAGATATACAGGAGAGACAACCATTATTGGATGAAGGTCTTATCGCTTCACAAGCTGCGCTTGAAATTTACTCACATGAAAACAAACCACATAACTATGCTAAAGCGAAACAATTATTAGGTACTTTTCTGTTTAATAAAGAATTTCCTTCAGATCAGGCATCCCTTATTGAAAGAAATAAAGCGGCCATTGATGCTTTTCGTTCTGCATTAGAAATCTTCACCAAAGAAAATAGCCTGAATGATTGGGCCCGAACGCAATTCGAGCTAGGAAACGCTATAACATCACTATTCGAACTGTTACAAGAAAACATCACAAGAGATTTAGTAGTCAGCGCCATAAATGCTTATCAGTCAGTAGTAGAAGTGTATACCCTTCAAAATAAACCAAAAGAGTGGATGGTAGCAAACATGGGTATTGCTTTTGCTTACCACGTGACAACCTTATTTATTGAAGATAAAAATATGCAAGTTACTCTTTTACGCGAAGCCCAACATATTCTAGGCTCTGTACTTACGTTTCAGAGCTCGAATACACCGCAAGAGGATAACACATTCGCGACGATGCTTATGCTACGAATAAAGGATGACCTGTCTAAAATAGAAAATACACAATGAGATTTGACGAGATAGCTACACATCTGTCTTAAAACAGAACATTAGCAAAACTGATACCCTGGTTCTTGTTCAGTTATCCAGTGCCCATTTAAATAAATCAGCGTGATTAGAGAATTGAACGCTGAAGCAATCAGCGCGGCCAATGGATGTTGGGAAATTTTTACTAATTTGACTACCATAAAATGGATATGCACAGTATGATATGCAAATCTTAATGTCGGTACTTGACGACCATAAAGCAATTGTGTACAATAGTTTTCATACAGGGTAACTTTACTAACCTGGCTACCATAATACAGTTGTGTATGATAAAATGTACACAGCACAACCCTAACAGGTTGCTTTTTAATATTTGAGTTAGGAGTTTTATGGTAGTTATGAGTAGCAGTAGTACACCGTTACGACAGTTTAGAGAGGAGCTTACCGATCCAAAGGTATCTCAAGAGGACTTAGCGCGAGAGGCAAGGGTGACATTGCAGACGTATCGGAATGCAGAGACCGGGAAAAACTGCACTTATACGACAGCAACAGCCATACTGAATGCGCTCAACTCACAACGGCAGGCGAGAGGGAAAAGACCCTTAAGCCTCGATCAACTTGGATTAAGTATTGTGTAGAGGATTTCGCAGCAGCAGCATGTAGAACGCATTTTGAGTGCGTGTCAGGGGTGTCCACGCAGCCAAGCAAGTCACCCCCGACCGTGTCGAACCGTAGCCGTATGGCTTTGGCTCTGTGTGTATTATAGCACGAGACAGGCCAGCGGTGAACCCATCTACAACGAAAGAGGTTCCGCGCCAATGGCAGTTATCACCAACTACACGAGCTATGATCAGGCGTACTACTACGCCGATCTGAAACGCCTTCCTCGCCTCTCGGAGGAGGAACGCCGACGCCTCACCGCCAGTCTTCCCCTAGCCAACGACCCACAGCTGACCACTCGGATCAAGCACCAACTGATCGAGAGCTATCTCCCCCTCGCCAAGTACTTCGCGATTGATCTCTGTCCCAAGTCACGCTACCAGCGCGATCTTCCCGACCTCATCGGCGTGGCCAACCTGACCGTAGTCGAGGTCATCACCCGCACCGATCTCGCCCAGATTGACGACCCGACCAGCTACCTTGCCGCCTGGGCGCGCGGCAGGATCAAAGGAGCTATCGCTCATGACGGCCTGGTCAAGATCGACCACCAGGCGCGTGTCCGGGCGCGAGAGCGGGGGGAGACCGACCAGGTCTACGCCCTCGACCATCTGCTCAGTCTGGATGGGCAGATGGAATGGTTCGACTCCGACGACCTGCAAGAACCGAGCGCCGCGCCCATCACGCCCACAGAGGCTGCACCCCCACGCGATCCACAGCAACGCGCCCAGGTAGAAGCGCTGCTCTCGTATCTCTCCCCGCGCGCCCAGGCCATCTTTCGCTTACGCTACGGCCTCTCCGACGACAACGAACACCGGCACACCACAGCCGAGATTGCCTGTGCATTGGGCCTTGACCGCAGACTTGTTCTAACGACGGAACGAGACGCCATCACACGCCTCAAGGCATTGGTCGCTGGCAAGGCTACCATCGGCAAGCAGAACGGCAAGCCGTGTATTCTCTACCCCGACGCCCATAACCGGTACACCATCACGCCGGAGCAGGAAGCCGCCATGCTGCGTGTCTGCCACGATCTCGAAGCGCAAGGGGTGATGGCGACAGGACGCCTGCTTGCTCAGATGACAGGCATCAGCGTCGGACACGCACTCATGTTCCTGCGCCTGCACCGCAGCGAGACCCCCAAAGAAGCCAGGGCACGACACCGCCAGCAGAAGCTTGAGCAAGCCTGCACGCGACTGGAAGCGCGGGGATTGCGAGTAATGAGTCCGCTCCTCGCAAAAGAGGCAGGGGTGATGAAGAAGACCGCAATCGACTTCCTCAAGGCGCGAAATGAGGCCAGCCATGCAGCACACGCTAAGCGCGGCAGTTCCTACTACCAACCAAAGAAGCGCAAGCGCGGGCACGCATCTTCCCCCACTATGCAACCTGTCGAATCGAGCGTGCAAGCGCGGCTGACGCTGCACGACACCGACCCGATCACCGGCAACGAGAACACTCTGTATACGCTGTTCTACGAGTTCTACCGGGGCTACACGATCTATAGCACCCCCGAGGGGCGATGCTGCATACATGCTAAGCAGGGGTGTCTACGACTGCGAGGCCAGTTCATCTGCTTCCTCGATATTGAAGACGCGAAGACGCTCATCAAGCGTTTCCGCGCAAACGGCTACACCTCTTATGACAGCGTGGAGCGGTACCTGCCAGAATGGGAGTTTGTGTGTTTGAACAGCAGTAAGCAGCAAGGAACTGCTCTGTCGTCGCGGCCCATGCAGCCAGTATCCTGAGAGACGGAGTGGGAGGGGAAACTACCACATTTTCCCTTTTCGCGAGGAAGAAGTATTAGAGACAAAACAAGGAGACGTTTGGTGAAGAAAAGCAAGACCCCGACCTTTTTGTTGGAATTGCCCCTCTGTGTCGACTCGGGGCAGGCCAAGCGTCTCCGCACGCACTTTGAAGCGGCGCGCTGTCTCTACAATGCTTTGCTGGGTGAAGCGATGAAGCGGCTGCGGCAGATGTGGGCTGACGCAGCATGGCAGGAGGCACGCGCTATTCCACAGGCGCACAAGCAAGAGCGCAAAGAGGCGTTCTCACGGTTGCGACAGACGTACGGCTTCTCCGAGTATGCTCTGCACGCCTTTGCCAAAGAGGCCAACTGTGCCTGGATTGCTGACCATATCGATGCAGCGATGGCACAAACGCTGGCAACCCGTGCCTATCATGCCGCCAATCGGGTGTGTCTTGGCCTCGCGAGAAAGGTTCGTTTCAGGAGCAAAGGGCGTGGTCTGGATAGTGTCGAGAACAAATATAATGAGTCGGGTTTACGTTTCATACTGCAAGCGCCAGAAGAGGGTAGCAGGGGATGGCTGCTGTGGGGCAAGAAGGACCGCATTCCGGCATTGATTGATTGGAATGACCCCGTCGTGAAACATGGGCTTACCCATCGTATCAAGTACGTGCGGCTTATTCGCCGCAAAGCATCGAGTCCACGGGCGCAAGGGGCAGACGTAGAGGGCTATCGTTATTTTGCCCAACTCGTATTAGAGGGCAAATCCTACCTGAAGCGGAAGCATATAGTAGGTAAAGGTGTGATCGGACTCGATCTTGGTCCCTCGACTATTGCCATTGTGCCACGTGAGGGTGAGACAAGGCTCGTTCCCTTGTGTGAGGAACTCAAGCCCGACGCGCGCAAGAGGCGGCGGTTAGAACGCAAGTTAGACCGCCAGCGTCGTGCCAACAATCCAGGGAACTACGACGCAAAAGGCCGTCCTAAGAAGCGCGGTAGGAAGCGCCTTGTCTGGAAGAATAGCAAGGGTTATCTTGCCACGAGGCGGCGACTAGCGTATCAGCAGCGCAAACTTGCGGCCCATCGCAAGAGCCTGCATGGACGACTTGCCCATGAGATCGTCCGTGTGGGTAATACTATTCATCTTGAGAAGATTTCGTACAAAACCTGGCAGAAACAGTTTGGGAAAAGCGTAGGACTGCGCGCCCCAGGGATGCTCATAGACCATCTGAAACGCACGGTTGCAAGTACCGGCGGCACCCTGATCGAGTTTTCCACGCACGCCACCAAGCTGTCGCAGTACTGTCACGGTTGTAATACATATGTCAAAAAGCCGCTCTGGCAACGCTGGCATCACTGCGCCTGCGGGGTCGGCCCGGTGCAGCGTGACCTGTACTCGGCATGGCTAGCGGCTTATCTTGAACCGGCAAACACGATTCCCTCTATTGCCCATGAAGAATGGGAGGGTGCGGACCTGCGCCTGTCGGCAGCGGTAGAGGTGTTACAACAACGTGCGAATGAGGGGCAGGTCTTGCCCCGAAGCGTGGGCATCCCCCGCGCCCGAGCGCGTCTGCCCGAAAGTCTTGCTCCGAACCGACTAGAGCTGGTCTACCGACGAGGCAGGCTGGAAGCGTTGGAGTAGGGACAAGGACCTCCCGCCGGAGGCGGGAGAGTGTCAGGCATCTGGCCCCTTAATCTCACGCCGCAGCCGTTCAATATCAGGTTTCGGCGCATTGCGCATGCGATACCCCGTCAAATGGTGAATGCGGCGCAGTTCCGCGATCAACACATCGCTGTTCAGGCGATAAGGCATATGCGGAGCCTGCCCCAGGCTATCCACGGCGGCATCATCGCCGAGCAGCAGATTGATGCACGTTGCCACGCAAGACGCCATCGCATCCAGGCTATAGCCACCCTCCTGGACAAGCACCAGCCGCCCATTGCACAGAAACTGGGCCTCTTCAATAATAATACCCATCAGCTTACAAAATCCCGCCGTTGAGAGATTAAATCCACCCAACGGGTCATCCCAGTGAGCGTCAAAGCCCGCGGAGACCAGCATAAGTTGCGGGTCAAAGCGATCCGCCGCAGGTGCCATGACCTGTCGAAAGACCGGCTCTAACGTCTCATATCCCGTAGTGGCGGGCAGTGGAACATTGATAGTAGTTCCTTCTCCCGGTCCTTCCCCACGTTCTTCTGCCAGCCCCGTTCCTGGATAAAATGGAGCCTGGTGCGTGGAGAAATAGAGGACGCGTGGGTCACTATAGAACATTTCCTGCGTGCCATTGCCATGATGCACATCAAAGTCGATGATCATCACTCGTTCGAGTCCATAGCGATCAAGAGCGTAGCGCGCCGCGACTGCTACGTTATTGAAGAGGCAGAAGCCCATCGCCGATTCCGCGACCGCGTGATGACCCGGCGGGCGAACCAGGCAATAGGCATTGTCGATCTCGCCTTTCATGATCGCATCGATAGCCGTGAGGGGCGCCCCCGCGGCTCGAATAGCCGCCTCGTATGACTTCGCGGAAACGTAGGTGTCGGTCGCGAAAAAGCGTGTTTTGCGCCCGCCTTTGGCCGAGTCTTCAGCGACTTTACGCGCTGCAGCCTCTACCTTGCGAATATATTCTCGCTCATGCACCGCCGCCAGCTCATCCTCGCTAGCAGCCCGCGGCGCAAGTTGCACCAAACCGTCACGCTCCAGCCAGTTCAAGGCTTGCAGCACATCCATCGCCACCTGCAAACGCTGCGGCTGCTCGGGATGGTTGGCAGGCGTAATGTGTTCCAAAAAGATAGGATCATAGATCAGGGCAGTTGTCATAATAATGCCTTCAGGCTAGACCATCCAATATAGAGGGGCGCAACCCTTTGCGCCCCTCCAAGACAAAATTCCTCGTATATACTTATGATACGCGCGCCAATGCCTCTTTTACCAGACCTGGAATGTCGAAAATGGTATCGGCCACCGGCACCTTCGCTGCCTGCAGCGCCGCTACCTTTCCCTGCGCCGTACCGGTGTTGCCGGAGATGATGGCCCCCGCGTGCCCCATACGTTTTCCCGGAGGAGCTGTACGCCCTGAGACAAATGCCACCACTGGCTTGCTCATCGTCTTGATGAACTCTGCGGCATCCTCTTCGTCGCTTCCACCGATTTCTCCGCACATCACGACGGCCTTTGTCTGCGCATCGGCCTCGAACAACTTCAGATAATCCGCGAAGGTCGAGCCGATAATCGGGTCGCCGCCGATGCCGATGCAGGTAGATTGCCCAATCCCCGCCTCGGTCAGCAGAGCCACCACTTCGTAGGTAAGTGTCCCGGAGCGTGAGATGAAGCCAACCGGGCCAGGCGTGAAGATCGAATAAGGGATGATGCCGATCTTGCCATGGCCGGGGGTACACATGCCGGGACAGTTGGGACCGATCAGGCGCGCCCCGTGTTCGCGCACAACCAGCATGGCGCGCGTCATATCAATCACCGGAATACCCTCTGTAATACACACAATCAATTCGATGCCAGCGCTTGCAGCTTCCATGATCGCATCAGCCGCGCCCGCAGGTGGAACGAAAATGCACGAGGCCGTCGC
>WNGJ01002310.1_pt1 | contig 34395 bp, 32 predicted proteins | sample 5400611 | NCBI WGS metagenome assembly WNGJ01 (sample SAMN13153375, study PRJNA577476) | soil metagenome | isolation source: 40 cm soil or saprolite under Garry oak tree replicate 1 | place: USA:California | collected 2016-06-15
GACGCCTGCTCCGCGAGCAGACGGAACGATTTCACCGCATCGCTCAGCTTGTCGGCCGCCTCGGCGAGCTGATTCGCCGACGCCGCGATCTCCTGGGTCGAGGCGGTCTGCTGCTCGCTCGACGCCGCGATCTCCTCGGTGGACGCGAGCAGGCCCTCGGTGCCCTGCGCCACGGTCCCGAGTCGGGTCGTGATCTCCTCCACCAGCGTCCGGACCTCGCCGGTCATGGTGGCGATCTCGCGGCTCCACGCGTCGTTGGCGGAGGCTTCCGCGGCGACTGTGGCGAGCCCCTGGGCGGCCGTCTGTGCCGCCTCGCGCGCGGCGGCGCCGCCCCGCGCCAGCGCCATCAGCCGCTCGCGCGTCGCCTGCACGCGCGCCAGCACTCCCCGGACCATGTCGGCCGTGTCGCCCGCCGCCGCGCCCGCTATCGAGGCGAGCTTCCGCACTTCGTCCGCCACGACCGCGAAGCCGCGACCCTGCGGGCCCGCGCGGGCCGCCTCGATGGCGGCGTTGAGTGCGAGCATGTTGGTCTGCGTCGCGACCGCTTTCGCCTGGGTCACGAACTTCTGAATCTCGGCCGAGGCGGTGGCGAGGGCGTCCGCCTCCTCGGCCCCGCGCGCGACCTCATCGGCGAGCTTGGAGAGCTGCGCGGTGCTCTCGTCCAGCACTTCCTTGTTGCGGCGGGCGAGGGTAGCGAGGTTCGCGTTGCGGCGCACCGAATCGTCCGCGCCCGCGGCGAGGATCGTGAGGATCTGGAGGATCTTCGCGGTGTCGTCCGCCGCCGCCCGGACGAGCTGGGCCTGCTCCGCGGCGCGCCGTGACAGGTCCTGGCAGGTCGCCGACATCTCCTCCGTGGAGGCGCTCATCTGCTGCGTGGACGCCGAGATCTCGGCCGCCATGGCGGCCGCCTCGTCGGCGGCTGTACGGATCGCTCCCACCAGCCGCCGCAGCGCGACCACCATCGAATGGACGGCGGAGAGCAGATCTCCCACCTCGCTCGACCCGCCGCGGTGCGTCTCGACCGTGACCGAGAGGTCGCCGCCCGCTACGCGGCTCGCCACCATCCCGACGGCGCGCACCGGCTCGGTGATGCGGTTCGAGAGCCACGTGCCGACCCGCCACACGAGCAGCACCGCCACCACCAGCAGCGCCGCGGCGCCGAGCCAGATGGTCCGCTGCGTCGCCTGCGCCACCGCGTAGGCGCCACTCGTCGGCTGCCGGAACAGCACCCACCACTTCCCTTGGTTCGCCGGAACGGACACGACCAGCTCCGGGCCGTGGGCCGTCTTGAGGATCATCGTCGACGGACGGTCCTGGCGGGGAATCGCCTGCTCGTCGCGCAACGGCTGCAGCAGGTCGGCCCGGTTCGGCGTCGCGATCACGCGGCCCAGGTCGTCCACGAGCTCGAGGTAGGCGCCGTCGCCCAGGTCGGAGGCGGCGAGGAGCTGCACCAGGCGATCCAGGGGGAACGCGGCGCGTAGCACGCCGACCGGCCGGGCCACGCCCGGAGCGCGCACGGCCACGGCGTACTGGACGGTCGCGCCGCCGGGCGAGGAGTCCCCGGGCGCATATCCCTCGAATGCCCCGTCGCGCAGCGCGGCAGGCCACCAGGCTTCGTCCCGATGGAGCGCGCGGGCCGGTCGCGCCGATGCGAGCACGCTGAGGCCGTGGTTGTCGGTGAGCAGCAGCTCGGCGATGTCCGAGCGCCGCGGATAATCGCGCAGAAAGGCATCGAGCTGCGGGTCGCCCCCCAGCGTGCGGGAGGCTCCGACCTGCTGCTCGACGGCGACGGGCTCGAGCTGAGCGAGCCCCAGGGCGGCGGCGCGCTCCGACGCCTGGCGGGCCGCCGAGACGACGGCGGGCGTCCGGGCCAGGACCTCCGTCTCGTGGCGCCGCTCGCGCATGTAGGTGGAGGCCAGGGTCGCCACGCGCGCTGCGACTTCGCGACCGCGCGCGTTCGCCAGACGGTCGAGCGTGCCGCGGGCGTTCTGGCTGCCGGCCACGGCGATCCCGACCGCGAGCGCGATCGCGCCCGCTAACCCCGAGAACAGGAAGCTCGACCGCAGTTGCTGCCGGGACGTCGTCGCCATGAGGGTCGGAGGCGAAGGTAGGGACGGTTTCACACCGGGGCAAGTCCGTTTAGTTTCAGGCACTTATGGGAAGCCTTCCGATCTACGATCCCGCCGCGGTCGAGACCGCGTGGCAGCAGCGTTGGGCGCGGGACCACACCAACGAGCCGGACCTCGATCGCCCGGTCCGCCCGTTCTACAACCTGATGATGTTCCCCTACCCCTCGGCCGAGGGCCTGCACGTGGGGAACATGTTCGCCTTTACCGGCGCCGACATCTACGGGCGGTTCAAGCGGCTCCAGGGCCACGACGTGTTCGAGCCGATCGGGTTCGACGCTTTCGGGATCCACTCCGAGAACTACGCCTTGAGCATCGGCGCCCATCCGGCGCGGCTCATCCCCCAGAACATCGCGACCTTCCGTCGGCAATTGCAGCGGTTCGGGGGGATGTTCGATTGGCGTCACGAGCTCTCGACGACCGACCCCCGGTATTACAAGTGGACCCAGTGGATCTTCCTGCAGCTCTTCAAGGCGGGGCTCGCCCTCCGCAAGAAGGCCGCGGTGAACTGGTGCCCGGCGTGCAAGACGGTGCTCGCGAACGAGCAAGTGATCAACGGCTACTGCGAGCGTCATCCGGACGTCAAAGTCGAGCAGCGGTTCCTCGAGCAGTGGTTCTTCGCGATCTCGCGCTACGCCGAGCGGCTGCTCGCGAACCTCGACACGCTGGACTGGTCCGAGAGCACCGTCGCGATGCAGCGCAACTGGATCGGCCGGAGCGAGGGGGCGGAGCTCGTCTTCGAGACCCCCGCGGGCGCCAAGATCACGGTCTTCACCACCCGGCCCGACACCGTGTTCGGCGCCACCTACATGGTGCTCGCCCCCGAGCACCCCCTCGTGGACGCGCTAACCGCTGAGGAGCAGCGACCCGCGGTGCGGGCGTATCAGCGGCAGGTCGCGGCCAAGGATGTCGTCGCCCGCAGGGTCGGGGACAAGACGAAGACCGGCGTGTTTCTCGGCTCCTACGCCAGGAACCCGGCGACGGGGGACGCGATCCCGGTCTGGATCGCCGACTACGTGCTGATGGAGTACGGCACCGGCGCGATCATGGCCGTGCCTGGCCACGACGGGCGCGACTTCGAGTTCGCCACGCAGTTCCAGCTACCGATCGTCCAGGTAGTGCGCGGCGACGGAGAAGGCAACAGGGACACCCTTCCCATCGAAGCGCCCGACGGCGTCCTCGTGAACTCCGGGGCATTCGACGGGTTGTCGTGCGCCGAGGGCGGGAAGCGCATCGTCTCCTGGCTGGCGGGGCGCGGGCTGGGGACGGCCCGCGTGCAGTATCGGTTGCACGACTGGTGTATCTCGCGCCAGCGCTACTGGGGACCGCCGATCCCGATCATCTACTGCGACCGGTGCGGGCCGGTGGGGGTGCCGGAGCGGGATCTCCCGGTGCAGCTGCCGCTGATCGAGGATTTCCGGCCCGACGACACCGGTGTGAGCCCGCTGGCGCGGCACCGCGAGTGGTACTTCGTGAAGTGCCCTACGTGCGGAGCGGCAGCGCGGCGCGAGACCGACGTGTCGGACACCTTCCTAGACTCGGCCTGGTACTTCCTGCGCTACCCCTCGACCGAGCGCGACGACCGCCCCTGGGATCCACAGCGCACCAAGACGTGGCTCCCGGTCACGAGCTACATCGGCGGCAACGAGCACGCGGTGCTGCACCTGCTCTACTCCCGGTTCATCACAATGGTGCTCCGGGAGCTCGGGCATGTGGAGTTCGAAGAGCCGTTCCCCAAGTTCCGCGCCCACGGCCTGATCATCAAGGACGGCGCGAAGATGTCCAAGTCGCGCGGCAATGTCGTCATTCCCGACGCCTACATCCAGAAGTGGGGCGCCGACGCCTTCCGGATGTACTTGATGTTCCTCGGCCCCTTCCAGGTAGGCGGCGACTTCCGGGACGAGGGCATCACGGGCGTGCGGCGCTTCCTCGACAAGGTGTGGGTCCTGGCGCATGAAGCCGCACTGACCGCGGACACAAGCCCGGAGCTGCCGGACGCCGTCCGGCGCAAACTGCACCAGACGATCCGCAAGGTGACCACGGATACGGAGCGGCTCGACTACAACACGGCGATCGCCGCGATGATGGAGTACCTCAACGAAGTGCGGAACGCGGAATGCGGAACGCGGAACGCCGTAGAGCCCCTTGTCATTATGCTCGCCCCGTATGCCCCGCACGTAGCCGAGGAGCTGTGGGTGCGGCTCGGTCACGCGACGTCGGTGTTCAAGGCCACCTGGCCCGCCTCCGACGAGCGCCTTGCCGCGTCGGGCGACGTGGAGATCGCGGTGCAGGTGAACGGCAAGGTGCGCGCTCGGCTCACGGTGGCGCGCGGCTTGGGGGAGGCCGAAGTGCGCGCCCTCGCCTTGGAGGATGAGGCGGTACGTCGGTTCGTGGACGGGATGCCGGTGAAGAAGACGATCTACGTGCAGGACCGACTGCTCAATCTGGTGGTCTGACGCTAGAAGATCTTGGCGACGAGGTCTCCGACCAAGTATCCCACCCCGGCGACGCCCAGGCCTACGACGAACATGTCGGTGCCGCTGCGGATGACCCCACGCCCCGTAAAGAGGCTGCGCGCCGCCCCCACGGCAAAATGGGACACCATGGCGATCGAGAAGGCGGTCCAGGCTGCGGCGCGAGCCGGCAGGACGAGGAACGGGGCGACGGGGATGAGCGCGCCCACGGCGGTCGCCGCCCCCGTGAGCCACCCTTCCTTGAACGGGGTCGCGTGCGCCTCACCGATCTTCAGCTCCTCGCGCACCTGCTCCCCCAACGCGCGCTGAGGATCCTGCATGACCTCCGAGGCCATGCGCTGCGCGGTCCGGGGATCGACACCCTTGGCCTGGTAGAGCAGCGTGAGCTCTTCCTGCTCCACGTCGGGCATCAGGCGGATCTCTTCTTTCTCCATCGCGATCTCGTGCGCGTACACCTCTTCCTCGCTCTTCGCGGCGAGATAGCCGGAGGCGCCCATCGAGAGCGCATCCGCGATCATCCCGGCGAGTCCCGACACCAGCACGACGTGCGGCGCCACTTCCGCGCCGATCACCCCCGCCACGAGCCCAAAGTTGGCCGTCAGGCCGTCGTTGAAGCCGTATACGACGTTACGCAGGAATCCGCCGGACGCGGTCCGATGCCACGGCTCGGCGCTTCGGCCGGCGAGGCTCGCCAGCGTGCCGGCGTGCTCAGCCGACTCGCGTGCCAGGGTGAGCGATACCTGCCGCGCGTCCGCGGCGTGCGACGCCGAGTGCAGGTCCATGTAGCCCTTCACCTCGCGCCCCTCTTCGCGCAGCAGCAGCGGGAGGAGATAACGCGGGCCGAAACGGCGCCCCAGCCACGCCATGACGCGGGCCTTGGCGGATGGGGGCGGGGCGACCGCGACCGGGCGCCCGTTTTCGGAGAGCAGCTTGGCCCACAGCTCGGTGTGGCGGCGCTCCACGCTCGCGAGCTGGCGGTAGATTTCCTGCTTCCCCGGGTCGCGCTCCTGCGCCGCCAGCTCGCTGTACAGGTAGGCGGCGTCGGATTCATCCTGCCAGTGGTGCAGCCACTCGTGCAGGCTGTGGCTGTCAGGAGCTTGGGGCGCGGCCGGAGCGGGGGCCGTCATGCAGGGAAGATAGTCGCAACTTCCAGGATGGCAATAGGTTAGACGGTGTTTCTTGGACGCCGTCTAGTTTGACGCCTGGAGCGCGACGCCTTACCCCGCTAACGCATCTTAGCTTCAGGAGATGACGATCTCACTGGCCGTTCCGGACGTCCTGATCGCCCGCGCCAAAACCGGGGACGTAGAAGCGCTCGAGGCGTTGTATCGCGCCTTCGAGACGCCCGTCTACAACCTGGCGCGCCGCATCCTGCGGAGCCCGGAAGACGCGGAGGACGTACTGCAGGAGACGTTCCTCGAGGTCGTGCGCAGCATTCGCTCGTTCCGGGGCGACGGGCATCTCTGGGGCTGGATCCGGCGGATCGCGTCCTCGAAGGCGTTAATGCGCGTGCGGCGGCACCAGGTGCGGGCGGAGGACGAGTTCGACGAGGAGACGACCGGTGGGTCGGCTCCGGTGAGCGTGCCGGCGCGCGTGGACCTGGAGCGGGCGCTGGAGCGGCTGAGCGAGACGTCGCGTGCGGTGGTGTGGCTGCACGACGTCGAAGGGTACACGCACGAAGAGATCGGGGAAATGATGGGCAAGACGGTGAGTTTTTCGAAGTCGCAGCTGGCGCGCGCCCACGCGCGGCTGCGGGGCATGCTACCAGGGGAAGGAGCGGCGGGATGATGCACTGCACAATGGAAGAGCTGCTCGCCCTGCGGGCGAACGAAGGATCGGCCTGGGCGCGTCGACATCTCGAGGAGTGTGCGGCGTGCCGCGCCGAGCTCGAGGCCCTGTACCAGCGCGTGGCGCAACTCAAGGCGCTGCCGCCGCTCGGGCCGGCGCGGGACCGCTGGCCGGTCGTGCGCGCCGGCGTCGTGGCCGAACGGGCGCGGCGCCGACGGCGCCTGGTCGGGTGGGGGGGGGGCCTCGCCGCGGCTGCGGTGGTCGCGCTGCTGATGGTGCTGCGCCCGTTCCGCGCCGAGCCCGCATACGCCGCCGAGCTCGCCCAGGCGAAGCGCCAGTCAGCGTCGCTGGAAACCACGCTGCAGCGCTACGATCCCGACTCGCGCGTGGAAAGTGGTCGCGCGGCGGCGCTCGCCGCCCTGCTGGAAGATCAGATCGCGGCGCTGGACGCGGAGCTCGCGCGGCGCGACGGCGCCGGTCCCGCCGGCGGTCCCGACGTGGTACAGCTGTGGCAGAACCGTGTGGATTTGATGCAGCAGCTCGTGGACGTGCACGTCACGCGCGCGGCCTACGTGGGGCTCTAGAGGAGTCGTCGTGGACAACACTCGGAAGGGCAGGAGCGACATGAAGCAGACCGTGATCCTCGCACTCGTGGCCGTCACTTTGGCCTGGCCCGGTGCGGTCAGCGGGCAGCGCCCGCCCCGGCCGGTGCCGGCGCCGCGCCCCTGGGCGTTCTCGTTCGACGACCATCACGGCCGGCTCGGCGTGCTCGTGAGCACGGCGGCCAATCCCGCGACGGACAGCCTCGGCGCCCGGCTCGAAGCCGTGACCCCGGGAGGCCCGGCGGCCAAGGCGGGGCTCAAGGCGGGCGACGTCATTACACGATTCAACGGCACGGCGCTCGCCGGCGCGCGGACGGACGGCGAGGAGGAATCCGGCCCCGGGCGCAAGCTCGTCGCGCTGGCCCGAGCACTCGAGCCGGGCGACACCGTGCAGATCGAGTACCGGCGCGGGACGGAGGCGCGCAAAACGACACTCGTCGCGGCGGAGGTGGGCGGCGTCATGGGCATGCGCGGGCTTCCTGGAGAGATGGACCGCGTCGAGCTGCGGGAGCCTCGCGGAATGCCGTTCCTCGCCGGCCCGGAAGGGCCTGGATTCTCCTTTTGCTTTGGGGACGCCTGGTGCGACATGGAGCTCGTCAATCTCAACCCGGACCTGGGTGAGTACTTCGGCATCAAGGAAGGGATTCTGGTCGTGAAGGCGCCCGCCGACTCGGGGCTGCCGCTCAAGGGCGGCGATGTGATTCTGGCGATCGGGGGCCGGAAGCCCTCATCCGCATCCCATACGATGCGGATCCTGCGCTCCTACGAGGCCGGTGAGACGGTCACGATCGACGTGATGCGGAAGCAGAAGCGGACCAGCGTCACCTGGCACGTGCCCAGTCAGGAGGACCGGATGCGGCCCATGCGCGTCCACCCGATGCACACGGATTCCGACGAGGACGACCAGACCTGACCTCGTGCGTCGCGGCGCTTACTTGCCGCGACGGGCGCCCGGCAGGGCCTGATCGAAGGCGCTGAACTCGAACGGCTTGGGAATGTAGGGGCGGCCCGTGGACGAGAGGAAGTTCCGCACCTGCTCGTCTACCAGCTGGCCTGTCGTGAAGATGACCCGCTCGGCGTGTGCCGGGTCCACCACCCGCAGCTCCTCGTACAACTGCTCCCCCGAGAGGTCGGGCATCCGCATATCCACGACCACGGCGTCGAACGTGCCCTCGCGCAGGCGCGCCAGACCGTCCTTGCCGCTCGCGGTCGTCTCGACCTCGTGGCCGCGACTCGCGAAGTAGCGCTGCAGGGCGACTCGCACCGACGCTTCGTCGTCCACGACGAGGATGCGCAACCGATCGCCCGTCGCGGGTGCGGTGGGAACTTCGGCGAGCTCCTCGGTGGTGCGGGTCGTCACGATCGGGATCTCGACGACGAAGCGCGCGCCACCTGTCGGGGCGTTCTCCGCCCAGATCCGGCCGCCGTGCTCGCGCACGATGCCGAGCGAGATTGACAGCCCCAGCCCCGTGCCCGAGCCCGTCGGCTTGGTGGTGAAGAACGGGTTGAAGATGCGCTCCAGCAGGTTGGGGGGAATCCCCGGTCCCGTGTCTTCGACCTCGATGCGGATGACCGCGTCGTTGCGGCGGGTGTGGACGGTGAGGCGCTGCGCCTCGCGCTGCCCCTTTTCCATCGCCTGTTCGGCGTTGGTGATGAGGTTGAGGAACACCTGCTGCAGTTGGTGGGCGTCCGCCAGCGTCTCCGGCAGGTTTTCGTCGTAGTCGCGGGCCACCTCGATGCCCCGCACGCGCAGCTCGTAGCCGCGGAGCTCGAGCGTATCGTCCAACACCTGGTTGATAAGCGTGGACACGCGCTCCGGCTTGTGCTGGCGGGCGAACGTCAGGAGGTTCTGCACGATACGGGAGGCCCGTCGCGCTTCGGCGTAGATCATCTCGGCCGCCGTGCGCTGATCGGGCGGGAAGCGTTTCTCGGTGAGGAGCAGCTGCGCGAAGGCGGAGATCCCGGCGAGCGGGTTGTTCAGCTCATGGGCGACGCCGGAGACGAGCTGCCCGATCGCCGACAGCTTCTCGGACTGGATGAGCTGCTCCTGCAGCATCTTCTGGTCGGTGACGTCGCGGATGATGCACAGCACTTCCTCGTCCTTCTGCGGCGTCGAGTACGTGACGGAGATCGTCCGAATCTCCCGGTCCTTGCGGAGGAAGGCCGTCTCGTACAGGCCGGTCTCTCCCGCCAGCGCCTTCTGGAAGTGGTCCAGCACCTTGGGGAGCTCGTCGTCGGGCAGCATCGGCGCGAACCACTGACCGATCAGCTCGTCGCGCTTGTACCCCGACACGATCTCGCCGGCATGATTCACCGTCGTGAACCGGCCGTTCGCGTCGAAGGTCGCGATGGCGTCGGAGGCGGATTCCACCAGGTTGCGGTAGCGGGCCTCGGAGCGCGCCAGGGCGTCGTGCGCGTGCTTCTGCTCGGTGATGTCCCGCAGCGTGGCGACGGTCCCGACCAGCTCGCCTTCCACCACGAGTGGGGTGGCGGAGACGGCCACGTCCCGCTCGGCGCGGTCGCTGCGCACCACCTTCGTCTCGTAGCGCTGGTCCTCGCCCCCCCGCGCGCGTTGCTCCAACTCCGCCACGCGCTCGCGCTCCGCTACGGCGACGAGGTCGTCGATCGCGGTGCCCGGCATGTCTTCCAGCGGTCGCCCGAACAGCTCGGCCGCGGCGCGGTTCGCCGTCACGATGCGACGGTCGGCGCCCGTGACCACCACGGCGTCGGCGAGAGCGGCCACGATCTCCCGGGCCATGAAGAGGGGGTCGGCTGGCCCCCGTTTGGCGCCCGGCAACGCGGAGCGCATCTCGCGCGACGGCGACGTGCGCTGGCGCTTACTCATGACTCATATGACGCAACCATGGCCTCCCGCATGAGCGTCAGACTCTTAGTCGAAGCCGTGGCGACCGTCTCGTGATCCTCGCCCTTCGCGACGCACGCCTTGATGATCTCGAGCGCGTGGATGGGGTGCTCATCGTCGTACTTCGCGTGCTCCTCCAGCCACCAGCGGCCGCGGGGGCCGATCCGCTCGTTCTGGCCCAGTCCGCGGAGCGCCTTTTCGGAAATCTTCTGCGCCACCCCCTCCACCGCGTAATTGACCGCGCCCACCGCCGTGGCGAATTCCGCCGTCCGGCTCATCGTCGTGAGGTAGTTGTGGAACGTCCGCGTCTCGGGGATCATCGGCTCCGGAACCTGAAACCGCTCCCGCGGCACCTTGAACCCGTCACCCATCGCCCGCCACATCGCATCGTGGCGCTTCTCGACCCGGATATTGTCTCGGAAAAACGCCTGCCCCTCCGCCGGAGACCGGTCGAGCAGCATCTGCAGCCATTGGGGGAAGTCGCGGATTATCGGGTAGAACGCGACCAGGAAGTTCTGGACCTTGCCGTCGGCCAGGTGGTTCTCGGAGGCTTCCACCACGACCGGCGTCTCGAGGATCGCCTCGCGATGCGGCTCGAGCGCCGCGTCCAACTCGGCCACCCACGAGGGGTGGGGAGTCACCTGCACGGACATGCGATCTCCTTACCTAGGGCGCAGCTTTGGGAAAGTGTGACCTGAGCGTCATAATTTACACCCGGTGTACAGTGACGCAAATTGAGATACGATGGTGACTTGGAACACAGGTCGTGACCCCGCCGCACCCCCCGGCAGCTAACTCGTTGCCGCGCAGCACCTCACGGTTGGCTGCCCGGCTGGCAGGGCGCGGCCGTGATGGAGGCCCTAGCGAACGGACACGGGGACGGACAGCTTCGGCCCATGGAGCCGGGCAGGGGCAGGCGGCAGGCGATCGTGCTGGGCGGGAGCATGGCCGGCCTGCTGGCCGCCCGCGTCTTGAGCGATCACTTCGAGCAGGTCACCCTGATCGAGCGCGATCGCTTTCCGGACGGCGCCGAGCACCGAAAAGGGGTGCCTCAAGGGCGACACTTTCACGTGTTGCTCAAACGGGGCGAGACCGCGCTGGACGGGCTCTTCCCCGACCTGGCCGCGGCGCTCACCGAGGGCGGAGCCCCCGTCGTGGACATCGGCGCCGACATGCGCATCTACCAGTTCGGCGACTATAAGGTCCGGTGCTCCACGGACGCATGCCTGATCTTCCTGAGCCGTCCCTTCCTGGAGTGGCACGTTCGCAGGCGCGTCCTGTCCCTCGAGAACGTCGTGGCATGTGACGAACGCGAGGTCGCGGGCCTCGTGACCAACGGGGACCGCACCCGGGTGACCGGCGTCATGGTCCGGGGCGCTGGACGGTCGGGTAGTCCTGAGGGCGAGCGGCTCGAGGCGGACCTGATTGTGGATGCCACTGGGCGGGGATCGCAGTCGGGGGCGTGGCTCGAGGCGCTGGGATACTCCCGGCCGCCGGAAACGACCATGACGATCGACGTGCACTACACGAGCCGCGTGTACCGGCGTACGCCAGCGGATCTGCCCGGGGCCAAGGCGGCGTACGCCCTCCCTAAGCCACCGCATGAGCGCCGCTTCGGCGCGTTGTTCCCCATGGAGGGCGAACGCTGGATCGCCACCCTCGGCGCGTGGCTGGGAGACCACGCCCCCGCGGACGAGGCAGGCTTTCTGCAATTCGCCCGGAGCCTGCCCGCCCCCGACATCGCCCAGGCGCTCCCGCGCCTCGAGCCGCTGGCGGACTTCGTGGTGCACCACTTCCCCGCGAACCGCCGGCGGCATTACGAGCGCCTGGCCCGCTTCCCCGACGGCTACATCGTCCTGGGCGACGCCATGTGCAGCTTCAACCCCGTCTACGGGCAGGGCATGACGGTCAGCGCCCTGGAGGCGCACGTCCTGGACGAGTGCCTGCGGGAACGCAACGGCGGCGACTTGAGGGGCTTACCGCGGCGCTTCTTTGGGCGAGCCGCGAAGATGCTCGACCCGGCGTGGCGCCTCACCACCAGCGAGGACCTCCGTCACCCCGGCGTCGCTGAGCACGGAGCGGCGCCCCCCGGGACCCGCGTGATCAACTGGTACACGGCGAGGATCTACGAGGCAGCCGTGCACGACGCCGAAGTGTATCGCGCGTTCGTCCAGGTGCTGACCATGCTGCGCCCGCCGCTGAGCCTGTTCAGACCTCGGTTGGTATTCCGTACCCTGACCGGTGCCCTTGCTCAGCGTCTTCCGCTTCGCTAAGATATATCTTGACGCAGTAACGTGCCGTAACATCGTACAGCGAGGTGGAGAATGCGACGTGGATTCGGATGGGATGGCTTCGGCTTCGGCTTTGGGCCGCGCGCGTGGGCGTGGCCGGGGCGGAGACGCCGCCGCCAGTGGTTCGAGTCGGGGGACATGAAGTACGTGATCTTGAAGCTGCTGCAGGATAAGCCCCGGCACGGCTATGAGGTCATGAAGGAGCTCGAGGAGCGGATGCACGGCTGTTACACGCCCTCACCCGGCACCGTGTATCCCACGCTGCAGTGGCTCGAGGACAGCGGCCTGGTGAAGTCGGCCGACCTGGAAGGCAAGAAGGTCTACGAGATCACCGACGCCGGTCGCGAGTTTCTGAAGGAGCACCGCGACGTGGTGGACGACATCTTCGAGCGGGTGGAGGAGGCCGTCGAGCGCATAGCGGGTGGCGCTATGGGCGAGGTAAACCGCGCGGTGGGGCGGTTGCTCAAAGCCACCTATCGGACCGGTTGGAAGGCTCGCGACGAAGAGGCCCGCAAGCGCGTGGCGGAGACCCTGGCGCGGGCCGCGCAGGAGATCGAAGCGTTGGCCGGGAGCGCCTAAGCGCCGCGACGGCGCCGCAGCTCCTCGAGCGCGCGCCTCACGAACACACGCGTCATCTGCTTGCGCCAGGCGAGGTCGAAATCGGTGTTGTCCATCGGCTTCGCCGGCTGATACGCCGCCTCGGCCGCCGCCGCGATGCGCTCTTCCGACAGGGGGGCTCCGCGCAACGCGGCGGCGGCGTCGCTCACCTCCTGCGGACGGCTCGCGACCCCGCCTAACACGATCCGAGCGTCGGCGACGGCGTCGCCGTTCCATTGCACCCACGCCGCCACGCCCAGGACTGGGAAGTCGAACGATCCGCGGCGGCGCAGCTTCTGGTATGACGCATCCCAGCCATCGGGCGCAGGCAGGCGGACCTCCACGAGGATCTCGTCGGGCTGCTTGGTGAGGTAGTTGATCCCATCGTTCGCGTAGAAGCGCGCGGCGGGCACGACGCGCTCCCCTCCCGGCCCCACGAGCAGGAATGCCGCGCCGATCGCGACCGCCACGGGCGCCAGATCCGACGAGCTCACTGCCCAGCAGCGCGGGCTCGAGGGCGCCACCCAGCACACGTGACCGTCTTTCTTCATGCAGAAGTCGATCGCCTTCCGCCATTCGTAGGTCTGGTTGTAGTAGTTGCACCGCGTATCGAGGCACAGGTTGCCGCCCAAGGTGCCCATGTTGCGCAGGATCGGCGTGGACACCGCCGCCGCCGCCACCACCACCGCCGGGGCGGTCTGGCGGACGGGCGGACAGGCGGTCAGGTCGGTGAGGGTCACGCATGCGCCGAGCGTGACTCCACCGTCCGCCCGATCGCCTGACCGCCCGACCGCCCTCAGCTCCGGAATCCCCATCAAAGAAACGACCGTCCTCGGTTCCTGATGCCGCCGTTTCATGTTGGGGTAGAGATCCGTCCCGCCCGCGACGTACATCCCCTGCGGCCCCGCATCCGCCTTCGCGGCGAGCGCCGCGGCGAGGCTCGCGGGCTGGAGATAGTCGAACGCGGGCAGGCGGAGCATTAGCGCTGACTCGATACTGGCTCTATGCTGTCAGCATCCGCGCCGGGAGGTGCCACGACGATCGGCTCGGGCCATGGGACCAGAGGAAAGTCGCTCGGCCCGAAACGGGGCGCTTCGCCCTTCGCTTTGCGACGTAGGGCCTTCAAAACCTTCTCGGGTGTGATGGGGACTTCGTCGACGCGCACCTGGACGGCGTCGTACACGGCGTTCGCCACCGCCGGCATGACGGGGAGCAGCGGTCCCTGGCCCGCCTCCTTCGCGCCAAACGGCCCATTGCGGTCGGGGTGCTCCACGATGTAGGTGACGACGTCGCACATCTCGAGGGTGGTGGGGCTCTTGTACTCCAGGAGCGAGGGGATCTTGTGCACGACGTTCCGGTTGCCGCGGTACGCCATCTCCTCCATGAGCGCCTCGCCCAGCCCCATGTAGACGCTGCCCTCGATCTGGCCGATCACGGCGGCGGCGTTGATACAGCGCCCGACGTCGTGGGCGATCCAAATGCGCGGCACGCGCACGATGCCCGTCGCGGCTTCGACGTCCACCTCCGCCACCGCCGCGCTGTAGGAGTAGGCGGGCGAGGGTCCGACGCCCGACCCCCGGTAGCGCCCGGAGCCGCGTGGCGGCGTGTACGAGCCGACCGTGCCCACGGTGCCTTGCGCCGCTTCGGCGAGCCGGACCGCCTCCGCGAAATCGATGCCGCGCGTCGAGTCCGCCGGGTCGAACACGCGTCGCTCGGCGAACGCCAGCCGCTCGGGGGCCACGCCCAGCCGCGCGCCCGCGTGCCGGGCGATGATGTCGCGGGCGCGCTCGGCGGCTGCAATGGCCGCGTTGCCGGTCATCAAGGTGACGCGGCTCGAGTAGCTGCCCAGGTCCACGGGGGTGAGGTCGGTGTCGGCCGCGACGACCGCGACGTCGAACGGGTCCAGCCCCAGCACTTCGGCGACGATGATGGCGAGGATGGAATCGGAGCCCTGGCCGATCTCCGTGGAGCCGCAGAACACCGTGACGCCGCCACCGCGATCGCACTTGAGCTGGACGCCCGAGTGCGGCATGTCGTTCCAGTACACCGCCAGCCCCGCCCCCGTGAGATAGCTCGAGCAGGCGAGCCCCACGCCCCGACCGTGGGGCAGGTTCCGGAACTTGTCCTTCCAGCCGGATCCCTCCACCACCTTGCGGATGCAGTCGCCCAGGCCGATCGAGCCGACCCGCAAGTGATTCACCGTCACACTGTCGGGCGGGACGAGGTGCCGTAGCCGCAGCTCGGCGGGATCGAGCTCCAGCTGCTCCGCGATCTTGTCGAGGTGCACCTCGAGCGCGAAGCGGGGCTGAGGCGTGCCGTGTCCTCGCTTGGGCCCGCAGGGCGGCTTGTTGGTGAAGGCTCGTGCGCCTTGGAACTTGTACCGGGGCACGTGATAGGTGACGGTCTGCAGCGCCCCGGTGTAGTAGGTGCTCGCGACGCCGTAGGAGCCGTACGCGCCGCCGTCGAGCAGGGACCGGAAGTGCATGGCGGTGATCGCGCCGTCGCGCTTCACGCCCGTCTTCACCCACATGAGGGCGGGGTGGCGGCCGCGGTGGCAGTAGAACACCTCTTCCCGCGTCAGGGTGATCTTCACCGGCCGCCCCGAGACGATGGCGAGCTTCGCGGCCACGATCTCGTGGCTGAAGGGATCGCTCTTGCCGCCGAACCCCCCGCCGTTCGGCGTCGCGATCACGCGGATCCGGGCGGGCGGGAGCCCGAGGACTTGGGCCAGGGCGCGGTGCACGTAATGGGGCGTCTGCGTGGAGCTCCAGAGCGTGAGCTTGCCGTCCGGCGACCAGTCCGCTACGGCGGCGTGCTGCTCCATGGGGAGGTGCGTGCTCCCCTCGTAGAAGAAGCAGTCCTCGCGCACGAGGTCGGCCTCCGCAAACCCCGCCTCGACGTCGCCGAACTCGAGGGAGACGACCTTCTGCAGGTTGCCGCCGTGGCCGTAGTCGTGGATGCGCGGCTCCGGGGTCTCCAACGCCTGCTCCGCCGAGGCGATGGGCGCGAGCGGCTCGTAGTCCACGGCGATGAGATCGAGCGCGGCCGTCGCGACGTCTTCGCTGATCGCGGCCACCGCCGCTACGGGGTCGCCCACGAACCGCACCTTGCCCTGCGCCAGGGCGTGCTCGTCCTGGCTCACGGGGAGAATGCCGAAGGGAATCGGGAGGTCGCTCCCGGTGAGCACCGCATGTACACCGGGAAGGGCCAGGGCGCGGGAGGCGTCGATGGCGCGGATGCGCGCGTGCGCCTGAGTGGAGCGGAGCAGTTTGGCGAACAGCATGCGTGGGAGAAACAGGTCGTCGGCGAACTTCGTCGCTCCGGTCACCTTGGCGGTGGCGTCGATTTTCCGGATCGCCTTGCCGACCAGACGGAACTCTGCTGGGGCGGTCGGGCGGTCAGGCGGTCGGGCGGTCGGCTTCTCTCGGGACTGACCGCCTGACCGCCTGACCGCCGCCTTTTTCTTACCGCCGGCCATACAGACTCTCCGGCGCCGGCCTCGCATCCTCGCCGCGCAGGCGGGCCGCGGCCCATTCAACGGCCTCGTAGATCTTGATGTAGCCGGTACAGCGGCAGAGGTTGCCCGAGAGGGCGGTCTTGATGTCGTCGCGGGAGGGCCGCGGGTTGTCGCGCAGCAGGGCGAGGGCGGTGAGGAGGAACGCCGGGGTGCAGTAGCCGCACTGCGCCGCGCCCAGCTCGGCGAAGGTGTCCTGGAGGGGGTGGAGTCGGCCGCGCTCAGCCATCCCCTCCACGGTCTCGACCCGCCGGCCAGCGCAGGCGACCCCGAGGACCAGGCAGGAGAGCACCGGGCGGCCGTCCAGCAGCACCGTACAGGTGCCGCATTCGCCCAGCTCGCAGCCGTGCTTGGTGCCGGTGAGCCCGAGGTCCTCCCGCAGCACTTCGAGGAGGGTCTTGTGCGGGGCGAAGGCCACCTCGACCTGCTCCCCGTTCAGCTCGAGGGCGACCTGCGCCTTGGTCGCGGTCATCAGCCTTTCTCGAGGTACTTCTCACCCCAAGCGATCGGGTAGGTGTGGCTGCAGCGCGGGCAGATCTGCTCCGGCGCTTGCGTCGCCGGCAGCACCACCCGAGTCTGGCACCCGGGACACACGAGGTACCCCGGGCGAAAGCTCTTCGGGACGCGGGGCTCGACCGCCGGGTTCCGCAGGACGGTCCACTCGCGGGGCGGCGTCTTGCGAATTTCCACGAACGGCCGGGGTACGGACACTGGCTTCCCTTGGAGCGTGACCACGGCTTCGAGCCTCGTCAGCGACGCGACGGGATACCAGGCACCACGGCGCAGCGGGCAAGCCACGGCCGTCTTCAAGCGAAGCCATTGCATCGCCATCACGTTCTCACCTGTGCGAGCCCCGCCAGTCCGGGTTGCTACCGATGACCAAGCGGCAGTACAATCTCCAATATATGATGGCTCGCGGCCCGCCAGTTGCGTCAGCCGGTGCGGTAGGACTCTGCTTTACCTGTCGGTGGAAGCGGGCCGTCACCAACCGGACGGGGTCGACGTTCTTCCGCTGCACGCGTGCCGAGATCGACTCGCGCTTCGTACGCTACCCGCCGCTCCCCGTGCGCAGCTGCGCCGGTTACGAGGAGGCCATGCTCTACGTCGTGCTGGTCCACTACACCCAGCCCCTCGCCGCGGTGGACGCCGTCCGGCCGCAGCATCTCCAGTATCTGGAGCGCCACGCCCGGGAAGGAGTGTTTCAGGCCTGGGCCCGGCGCGAGCCACCTACCGGGGGCGTGACGGTGGCGGTGAGCCCCGACCGCGCCACGCTGGACGCGATCGTGGCGACGGACCCGTACATCCGCGCCGGGGTCGCGCGCGCCGAGATCGTCGAGTTCAACCCCGCCAACGTACGTGGCGCCCTGCGCCCGCCGACACCCTAGTCGTGTGTCGCCCGTCACGTCCGCCCCCACGGGCCGGTGTGGCGCGGTCACCGCTATTGCGCAGATGCCGTCCGGTCGCCACTATGAGGCCGCGCCCCCCACGACAATCGAGCGAGGTCTCGCATGGTCCATCTCACCCTGGTGGAGCGGGCCAAGCTGTTCTTGAATCGCCATTTCGAGCGCGTATTCGTGCTGCTGCTCGTCGGCGCGATGGTTCTCATCCACGCGGTCGTCGACCAGAAGTTCGCCTTCTTGAGCTTCTACTATCTCCCGATCATTCTCGCGGGATTCTACGGCGGCCGGCGGTTCGCGGTCGTGTCCGCGCTGTTCGTGATATCCCTGATCTTCTTCTATCAGGCGGTGCAGGGCCTCGACAATATGCTTGCCGGCTTGTATACCGGTGCGCTGCTGCTGCTCGTGCCGTGGGCAGGGTTCCTGATCCTCACCGGTTACGTCGTCGGTAGGCTCGCCGAGCAGCGGGACGTGCGGCTCGCGGAGGTGAAGAACGCGTACATGGCCACGCTCGAGCTGCTGGCGTTCCACATCGAGGCGACGGAGAAGCATCAGCAGGGGCATAGCAACCGCGTGGCGCAGCTGGCGGATGCGATCGCGCAGGAGCTGCAGCTTCCGGAGGAGGAGCGGGAGAACCTGCGCGTCGCGGCTCTGCTGCACGAGGTGGGGACGCGCGACCAGCGGCTGTTGCGGCTTTTGTCGCGCTCGGAGAGCGACGCGTCGGTGCCTGTGGCGCGCGCGATGCACGGCGCGGCGGCCATCATCGCCGAGTACGGGCACTACTACGAGATCGTCGGTGAGGACTGGGATATCGAGGCGTTGCCGATCCCCACGACGGTGAAGGTGCTGGCCGTGGCCGACTCGTTCGAGACGCTGCAGATGGCGACGCCCGTGCGCGAAGCGTTCCCGACATGGCGGGCGTTGGAGGAGATCGAGAAGGGGGCCGGCAAGACGTTCGCGCATGACGCGGTGCGGGCGTTGCGGGTCGTGTCGGGCCGGCCCGAAGTGATGACGCCGCTCGCCGGCCTGAAGGTCGTCTAGCGCGTCTCGGGTTGCCGGCGGCCGCTCGCCACGCCGCCCGCCACACCGACGCCGAAGGCGATCGCGGTCCCGAGCGTCGCGAGCGGGAGCGCGGCCAGCGGGAGGGCGACGGCGGTCGCCGCGACCCCGGCCACGAGCGGCGCGACGGGACGGTGCACCGCATCCACGAAGCGCAGCCGGCGCCGTACGAAGCGGCGGGCCGCGAAGAACCCGGCCACCAGGGCCGTCACTCCGATCAGCAATCCGATCATCGAAACCCCCTGTCCCACGGGACCTACGCGCCTAGTCGGGCCTGAGTTTCGCGCTCTAGGACGCCGCTGGCGGCGGCGCCGGAGCCACCGCCATCCCCATGATGTGGTAGCCTGAGTCCACGTACACGATCGAACCGGTGATCGCGCGGGCGAAGGGACTGGCGAGGAAGGCTGCCGTGTAGCCGACGTCGTCGGCGTGGATCGGCCGGGGCAGCGGGGAGTGCGCTCGCCGCGCGCGACGCCCAGGGCCCCGCGGAGATGGCGTTCACGCGCACGCCGAAGCGGCGGCCGGCTTCGTAGGCGAGCGTCCGGGTGTCGGCCTCCAGCGCCGCCTTGGCGGACGACATCCCGCCGCCGTACCCGGGGATGACGCGCTCGCCCGCCATGTAGGTGAGCGAGAGGAAGGACCCCTCGGGGCGCATCAGCGGACCGAGGTGCCGCACCAGGGAGATGTTGCTGTAGGCGCTCACGCTCACCGCCTCGAGGTAGCCACGACGACTCGTATCGAGCAGCGGCTGCTTCACCTCGGGCGCGTTGGCGAGGCTGTGCACCACGATATCGAGCGGCCGGTCTCCGAAGTCCTGGCGCAGCCGCGCCGCCACCCCTTGCACGCTGAAGTCCCCCACATCGCGGTAGCGCTTGTTGTCGCGCACCTCGGCGGGCGCGTCGGCGAGGGAGTCGAACGCCGCGTCCAGCGGATAGATACGCTCGAACTCGAGCTTGCGTGCTCCCCCCCCTCCCTTCCCACCGGGGAGCTGCAACGATTGCTCGATCTTGCCGCGCTCGAGCAGCTTGGTGAAGATGCCGAGGGCCGGCGGCCAGGTGCCGACGCAGATGGTGGCGCCGGCGGCGGCGAGCGCCTTGGCGATGGCGAAACCGAAGCCGCTGTCGTCCGCCACGCCTGCCACGAAGGCCCGCTTGCCCGTCAGGTCGATTACCATCGGATGGCGGCGCTCCCCCAGGTGAACCCGGACCCGAACGCCGCGAGGATCAGCAGGTCGCCTCGCTGCAACCGCCCGTCGGCGAGGGCCTCGTCGAGGGCGATCGGGATCGACGCGGCGGTGGTATTGCCGTATTTCTGGATGTTCACGTAGACCTGGTCCTCGCGCAGGCCGAGCCCTTTCTGCACCATCTCGATGATCCTGATGTTCGCCTGGTGGGAGACGAGGAGCTTCACATCCGCGGGCGCGAGGCCGTTGCTCGAGAGCGCGGCCTCGACGGCCTGCGGCATCAGCACGGACGCGGCCTTGAAGACCTCGCGCCCGTCCATCACAGCGCGGTGCAGCCCGGCGCGCAACATCTCCTCGCTCACGAACGGGTCGTGCGCGAGGCCCGGCCCGTCCACCCACAGCTTTTCGGCGTGCCGCCCGTCGGCGAAGAGGTGGGTGGAGAGCACGCCGCGGCGCGCGTCGTCGGTGGCCCCCAGGATAACGGCGCCTGCGCCGTCGCCGAAAAGCACCGCCGTGTCGCGCCCTCGCGTCGTCTTGTCGAGGCCCCGCGAATGGACCTCGGCGCCGACGAGGAGGATGCGCCGGTACTGCCCCAGGCGGATCCAGGCGTCTGCCACGGAGAGGCCGTAGAGAAAGCCGCTGCACTGATTGCGCACGTCGAGCGCGGGGATGCCGGACACGCCCAGCTCGCGCTGGAGGAAGACGCCGTTGCCGGGCTCGAAATGGTCGGGGGTGCAGGTACAATAGACGATGCAGTCCAGGTCGCTGGCCTTGAGGCCCGCTCGCGCGAGCGCGCGACACGCCGCTTCGCGGGCCAGGCCCGCGCCAGTGTCGCCGTCCGACACCCAGTAGCGGGTGCGGATGCCCGAGCGCTGCGCGATCCATTCGTCCGAGGTGTCCATCAGCTGCGCCAGGTCGTCGTTGGTGACGCAGCGCGCGGGGACGTGGAAGCCAGTGGCGATGAACTCCGTGCGACGCATCGATCCTCGGGGTGGCCGGTTGCGGGGCGCCAGCGATTGGGGAAGATTTCGCCCCCGGCCGAGCAAAGCAAGGGAGCCATGGAGCTCACGGTGAACCCGGCGCAGCTCGAAGCGGTGCGCGGCGCCAAGCACGTGCCCGAGGCGCTGCAGCGCGTGCTCGCGGCCGCGCGCGCGAGTGGCGGGGGCTACGTCCTCACCCTGACCTACGAGGAAGCGACGGCGCTGAATGAGCTGTGCTCGTGGAACGTGCACAGTGACGCGACCGGCACTGTGACCCCGGCGTCGCGCCCGTTCGACGAGCTGGTGAGAGCGATCATTACGCATCCGGAGTACTGAAGAGCGGCGGTCGGGCGGACTGAGAAAGGCGGGGCCCATGCGGCGAGTCATGGCGGTTCTCATCCTCACGTTTCCCCTTTCCCCTTTTCCGTTTCCCGGCCTTGCCGCGCAAAAACGCGCAATCACGTTCGAAAATTTTCTCGCTCTGCCGAGCGTCGGTGACCCGCAGCTCTCACCCGACGGTCGCTGGATCGCCTACACCGTCACCACGTACTCGCTGCAGGACAACCGTGGCAGCTCCCGCATCTGGCTCGTGGACGTCAACGGGCAGGCCCGCCAGCTCACCCAGGGGCCGGGCTCGGACCGCCAGCCGCGCTGGTCGCCGGACGGCGCGACGCTGGCGTTCGTCTCGACGCGTCAGGGCGGCGCGGGGGGAGGGGGAGGGGGGGCGCAGTTGTGGGTACTCGGGCTCGCGGGCGGTGAAGCGCGCAGGGTGACGAGCCTCCCAGACGGCGTCTCCGATCCCGTCTGGCTGCCGGACGGAAAGGGGCTCCTCGTCACGAGCGACGTGAAGTGGCCGGCCAACCAGGAGATCGATCGCCGCAACGGCGACTATCCCACGGACGCGCGGCTCTGGACCGACCTGTTCTACCGGCACTGGGACGACTGGCGCGCGGGGCGACGCCAGCACCTGTACTCGGTGACGCTGGCCGACGGCCACGCCACCGACCTGACGCCGGGGGACCGCGACGTTCCGACGATCGCGACCTCGGGCGCCGGCGACGTCAGCGTCGCCCCCGACGGGCGGGAGATCGCCGTGGCGGTCCACGGGGATCCGGTGGCGGACAACACCAACGTCGATATCCGCGTCATGGCGCCGGACGGGAGCGGGGTGCGCGCGGTCACCACCGCCCCGGGAGCCGACAACACGCCGCGCTATTCGCCGGACGGCCAGTGGCTCGCGTATCTGTCGCTCGAGCGGCCGGGCTTCGAGGCCGATCGGGCGCGGTTGATGTTGCTGAAGCGGGCGGATGGGCGGACGGGCGGTCAGGCGGTCGAGGCCACACCAGGGTGGACCTTGTCCGTCAGCTCCTACACGTGGTGTCCCGATTCGAAGTGCATCTACGCGGTGGTCGAGGACCGCGGCACGGAGAACATCCACCGCATCGACGTTCCGTCCTTCCGTCATACCGTCGCCGTTTCCGGCGGTGTGAACACCGGCGTCGGCGTCGCGCCCGCGAGCAAGGGCATCGCCTACCTGCACCAGAGCAACACGCAGCCGGCCGAAGTGTGGTTCGCCGGGCGAGCGCTCACCCATCACACCGACCCGGGAATCGCGACACTCGCCCTCCACCCCCTCGAGCCGTTCGGCTTCGTGGGCGCGCTGGGAGACTCGGTGTTCGGCTGGCTCCTCAAGCCGCCCGGGTTCGATGCCGCGAAGAAGTACCCCCTCGTCTACCTGATCCACGGCGGGCCGCAGGGGGCGTGGGACGACAACTGGCATGCGCGCTGGAACTACCAGATGTTCGCGAGCCGGGGCTACGTGGTCGCCGCCGTCAACTTCCACGGCTCGACGGGCTACGGCCAGAAGTTCACGGACGCGATCTCGCAGCATTGGGGCGACTATCCCTTCGAAGATCTCATGAAGGGCCTGGACGTCGTGGCACGGCTCCCCTACGTGGACTCGACCCGCATGGGCGCGGCGGGGGCCTCCTACGGCGGCTACATGGTCTACTGGCTGGCGGGGCACACGAACCGCTTCAAGGTCCTGGTCGATCACGACGGCGTGTTCAACCCCGCGAGCATGTACGGGACGACCGAAGAGCTGTGGTTCGTCGAGTGGGAGTTCGGCGGCACGGCGTACGCCAATCGCGCGCTCTACGAGAAATGGGCGCCCCTCAACTTCGTGCAGAGCTGGAAGACGCCGATGCTGATCGTCCATTCGCAGCTCGACTACCGCGTGGACCTGTCGGAGGGGTACCAGGCGTTCACGGCGCTCCGCAAGATGGGCGTGCCGGCGAAGTTCCTGTATTTCCCGGACGAGGGGCACTGGGTGACGCGGCCGCGCAACCGGCGCGTGTGGTGGGGGACGGTGCTGGACTGGCTGGACCAGTACTTGAAGCCGGCGGGTCCGGGAGTGGGGGCCCGCTGATGGGTGGCGAGCCGTTTCTCACCACGATCACGCGCACCACCATCGCGGCGTTGCTGGTCGGGCTCGTGCTCGTCCTCGCCCTGCCGCGGCACGGGACCCTGTGGTGGGACTACGTCGACGCCTTCTCCCTGGCGTTCTGCTTCACCTTCATCGGCCACTACGTCGAGGTGTTCCTGCTGGCGCTGCCCAACATCGAGGTCGGCGCGGGGCGCCTGGTGCGCATCGCCGGCTGGTTCGCCGGCGGGCTGTGGTGCTACGTCGTGGCCCGCTGGCTGTGGCTACGCTATGGGCGCGACCTGGCCGAGCTGCCCGGGCTCCTGTGGGGCGGCGTGTTCTTCATCGCGCTGGAGCTCGGGGTGCATGCGGTGATGCGGGCGCGGGGGAGAGCAAATTTTTATGGATAGCTGTCAGCGTTTTTGCCACACGTTGTTCTCCCGCCGCACATCGGGGAACTGCGAGTCCGGATCGATCTCGACCTTGACCAGTTCCGCCCGTGCCGGCCGGATGTAGACGTAGCGGTTCCGCAGCAGCCAGATCTCGACCGGCAGCCGGACGGCTTCGGTCGAGCCGTCGGCGAAAGTGAGCCGCAGATCGACCGGCATCGGCAGCCCGCCGGGGCTCGACAGAAAGGTGGCCGCGTAGGGGGCGCCGCTCGAGTCGCGCAGCGTCGTCACCGAGTCCACCGCCTGATCGACGACCGCAGTCGTGTAGAACCAGCCGCGCCAGAACCATGAGAGGTCCTCCCCCAACCCGTCTTCCATGGAGCGGAAGAAATCAGCCGGCGTGGGATGCTTGAAGGCCCAGCGGCGGATGTACTCCCGGAACGCGGCGTCGAAGCGCGCGGTGTCGGCAACGATGTGTTGGCGCAGCAGGTACAGCCCGGTGGCCGGCTTGTTGTAGGCGGCCTGGCCCAGCAGCGGCCCGTCCACGCGGTCGGGGGGGAGCATCGAAGCCTCGTCCCGCCCGGTGGCGGCGAAGCGCGCCCATTGTCGCGCTTCCCCCCGCCCCTCCAGCGTGTCGTGGTAATACGTCATGCCGGAGTAGATGTTGATGAACGTATTGAACCCCTCGTCCATCCACGCGTACAGCCGCTCGTTCGAGCCGACGATCATCGGGAACCACTGGTGCCCCAGCTCGTGAGTGGTCACGCTGAACAGCCCGCGGCCCCCGGAGCGGTCGCCGCAGAACACGATCATCGGATACTCCATCCCTCCCACCGGCCCGGCCACATTGGTCGCGACGGGATAGGGGTAGTGGAGCCACTTCTCGGAGTAGTGCCGGATCGTGTGGCGCGAATACGCCGTGGAGTTCTGCCAGTCGGCGTTCGCTTCGGGCGGATAGAGCGACTGGATCAGAATTCCTTCCCACCCGCTCGCGTCCCAGATGAAGTTGGGCGCGGCGGCCCAGGCGACGTCGCGCACGTTCTTGGCGCTGAAGTGCCAAGTCAGCCTGGGGCTGCGGCCGGGGGGCCGCGTGGAAGGGTGCCCGACCTCCGTCTTCGCGATGACCGGCACCGTGCTGTCGGACCGGAGCGCCTGCGCCAGGCGCGCCCGCTCGGCGGTGGTCAGGACCTCGACCGCGTTCAAGAGCGTGCCGGTGGCGACGACCACGAAGCTGCGCGGCACCGTGATCGCCACGTCGAAGTCACCGTACTCGAGGTAGAACTCGCCCTGACCGAGGTATTGCTCGGTGTTCCAGCCGCGCACGTCGTCGTACACCGCGAGGCGCGGGTACCACTGGCCCAGCGTGTATAGCCAGCCTTCCGGGAACTGCTCCCGGCCCATCCGGTCGGAGCCGTGCTCGGGAATTTGGAAATGGTAGGCGACTTCGAACGTCGCCGCCGCTCCGGGCGCGAGCGGTCGATCGAGGTCGAGCCGCATCATGGTGCCGTTGAGGGTGGTGGCGAGCGGGACCTTCGTGTCCGCCCGTCCAGGGCCCGCCGATCGCCTGATCGCCGTCAGCCCATCGATCACGTAGCCGCCCACGAAGCCGGCCCCCGCGAACCGCGCGCCGGGGGGATTCATGAGGGACCCGCGGCTATCGGTGCGGTAGATGTTCTGGTCCAGCTGGATCCAGACGTAGCGCAGCGTGTCGGGCGAGCGGTTGCTGTAGCGGATCGTCTCGCGCCCCGCGAGCGTGTGCGTCGCCGTGTCCAGCGTCGCGCGGATCACGTAGTCCACCCGCTGCTGCCAGTACCCCGGCCCGGGCGCGCCGGCGCCGGTGCGGACGGAGCTCGGCGCGGGGAGGTCGAGCCGCCGGAACGGCGAGGTATCGCCGCCCTGCGGCGGCAGCGCCGGCAACGCGAAGGCGTGCTGCTGCAGCGCGACGACCAGGGCGAGGGCGAGCATGCTGTGGTGTCCTTGCGTGTGGGGGAGGACGAGGCGGTCAGGCGGTCGGCGCGCGCGCGGCCCCGGCCTCGGCGAGATATCCCGCTGCCACGCCGCCCACGACCAGGGCGAGCCCGAGCCAGCCGAGCCCCGCGAGGCGTTGCCCGAACAAGAGCAGCGCGAGGAGCGTCCCGACCACCGGCTCGATCGTGGCGGCGACGGCGGTCGGCGCTGCGTCGATGCGGCGGACGCCCGCGAAGAACAGGAAGTTGGCGGCCAGCACGGTCGCGAGGGCCAGCGCCACGATGTAGACCCAGGCGCCCGCCGTGGGTGGCGGGACGGGTGGGTGACCTGCGAGCGGCAGGACGATGCCGAGGATCACCGTCCCCCCCGCGATTTCGAGCAGCAGGACCCGCGTCGCGCCGTAGCGCGGCACCGACCAGCGTGCCAGCAGGGTGGTGCCCGCATAGGAGAGGGCGGCGAGCAGGCCACCGGCGACCCCCGCGACCAGGCTCGGGGCCGCGACGCCGGCGAGGCCCGTGCCGTGGCTGCCCCCCTGCACCGTGAGGGCCGCTCCCACCATGACGGCCACGGCGAGGAGCAGCCGCGTGGCCGTGAGCGACTCACCGAGCAGCGGTCGCGCGAGCAGGGCGACGATCACCGGCGCCGTGTACAGGAGCGCGGCCGCGCTGGCGACGCCGGCGCCGGCGATCCCGAACTGATAGGCCACCTCGAAGAGGGCGACCAGCGCACCACCGCCCAGTCCCACCAGCAGAACGCCGCGCCGGTCGATGCGAAAGAAGCCGGGTTGGAAGAGTCCGTATGCGATCAGACCGAGGGTGCCGAGCAGAATGCGCCAGAACCCGATGCCGGTGAGGGCGGCGCCCGCGGCGTAGAGGGCTGTGCTCAGTGGGCCGGTCGTGCCCCACAGCGTGCCGGCGCCGAGGGCGAAGAAATACCCGGCGAGCCGCGTGGCCCCCCCTTCGCGGCCTGGCGTCACAGCAGCTCGCCGCGCAGCACGGTCACGGCCTGGCCGCCGAGCATGACGCGGTCGCCCTGGGGACGCACTCGCACCACGCCGCCGCGGGGCGACGCCTGGAAGCCCACCAGCTCCGCCTTGCCAAGCCGCTCGCTCCAGTAGGGCGCGAGGGCGCAATGCGCCGAGCCCGTGACGGGATCCTCGTTGACGCCGCTCCGGGGCCCGAAAAAGCGGGAGACGAAATCGAAGCCCGGGGTGGCCGCGCGGCTCGTCACGATGACGCCCCGCGCCTCGACCCGGCCGAGCGCGCCGAAGTCTGGAGCGAGCCGCCGCACGGTCTCTTCGCTCTCGAGCTCCAGCAGGTAGTCGAAGCGCGTGCGACCGACCGCCACGGCCCCGGTGGCGAGCGCTTCGAGGAGGCCGGCCGGCGGGTCGGCGGCGGCGGCCGGCGTCGCGGGGAAGTCCAGCTCGATCCAGCCGTCGCGGCGCTGGGCCGTGAGGAGGCCGCTCTGGGTGTGGAACTTCGCTTCCTGGTCGGGGGGGAGGCGCTGGTCCTGCCATAACACGTGCGCGCTCGCGAGCGTGGCATGCCCGCACAGCGCCACTTCGACGACGGGCGTGAACCAGCGCAGCCGGTACGCGTCGCCTTCGGGATGCAGGAACGCCGTTTCCGAGAGATTCATCTCGCGCGCCACGTCCTGCATCCAGCCCTCGTCGCGGGCCTCGGGGAGCAGGCATACCGCCGCCGGGTTGCCGGCGAACGGCGTGTCCGTGAACGCGTCGACCTGCACGATGGCCAGCCCCATGGGGCTCTAAGTTAGTCGCCTACCCCACGGTTGCAGCAGGTCCAGCGAGCTATCCCGCCGCCGCCTCGGGGAGGCCGCCGAAGCGGCGCTCCCGCTGCCGGAACGTCTCGATCGCCGCCGCCAGGTCGGCGGGTGCGAAGTCGGGCCACAGGCGGGGGGTGAAGTACAGCTCGGCGTAGGCGCACTCCCACAGCAGGAAGTCGCTGAGCCGCTGCTCACCGCCGGTGCGGATGAGCAGGTCGACGTCGGGGAGGAGGCGTCGGGCGGCGATGGCCTCGCGCGACGAGTAGTCGACGGCGAGCCGGAGGTGCAAGCTGGCGCCGCCGCGGGTGGTCGCCTCGGCTGCCGCGATGGCGGCGCGGAGCGGCGCGGGCAGCCGGTCGCGGCGACCCACCACCTCGAGGCGGACGCGGTGCTCCGTGAGCCGGGGCGTCTCGGTGTGGAGGTGGCGCGCGAACAGGCGCATCAAGGCAGCGATCTCGGCGGGGGGTCGTTTCCAGTTGTCGGCGGAGAAGGCGAACAGCGTCAACGCCGCGACCCCGTGCGTGGGGGCGGCCTCGACGATCTTGCGGACGGTGCGGGCGCCGGCGCGGTGGCCGGCGGAGCGGGGGAGGCCGCGGCGCACGGCCCAGCGACCGTTGCCGTCCATGACGATGGCGACGTGCAGCCCGGAAGTACTTTGCTTCATAAAGCCGATCTCCCTAAAAAAACCCCGGCGCGACCCCGGGGGAGACCCGCGCTCAACGCTCGCGCGTCACGCGGATCAGGGCCTCCATGTGGTCGAGGTAGTGCTCCAGGGCGCGACGCCCGGCGGAAGTCAGGCGGTAATCTGTCTGCGGCACGCGTCCCGCGAACGACTTGGTGCACTTGACGTATTGCGCGTCCTCGAGTTTGCGCGCGTGCACGCTCAGGTTGCCGTCGCTGGTCTTGAGCAAGCGCTTGAGCTCGTTGAACGTCAGGGTCTCGTTGACGGCGAGGGCGCTCACGATCCCGAGGCGGATGCGCTCGTGGATCAGGCGATCGAGCTGTGCCGGCTCGGGCCGCGCGCGCAGCTCATGACTGGGCCGCTCATCCGGTTCCCGCCGCCGGGCCGGCGTCGACCTAGCCACCGTAGCGCCGCGCGATGATGACGCCGAACACGATGTGCAGACCGCCGAAGCCTGCCGCCATGCACCAATTGCCCCAGGGCGGGGGCCCGAACAACGCGACCACGCCGAGCAGCATGAAGCACAGTCCCATAACGGGGACGATGCGCACCGAGAAAGCGCCGGCCGTCGTGACCCCGACGCCGTACATCATGAGCCAGGTGGCAGGGAGCGCCTGCACCACGCCGGCGCGGTACAGCGCAACGGTGAGCAGGCCGCCGGCCGCCAGGGGAGGGACGAAGCTGAGGCCGAAGCGCCGCGCGGGGCCTGAGAGGATCGGGTCGTTCGCCGCATGGGCCTTGCGGGCGAGGGCCCAGCCGCCCAGCGCGAGCGCCACCACCGCCTCCGCGAGCCAGGTGACGAGCCACAGCTCGACCGTCGGCTGGCGCGCCGCCAGGGCGGCGGCGGCGAGCGCGGTGGCGCCGACGCCGACCTGACCCCAGCCCGGGACGGCGGTGAACGCTGCCGCGCGCTCCATGGTCTCCCGGATGAAGCGCAGGTTGTCGATGGCGCGATCGCGCAGCGGGCGGGGGGCGGACATGGGTGGCAGGCTAGTGCTCCGGCGGGCTGCTGTCAAGTACTTTGCGCCGCAAAGCTCTCAGCTTGAGACTGCGCGCCAGGATGCCGAGCCCGGTCGCGTCGCCGTCCCGCCGCGGCACCGCGCGGTACAGTAGGATCAGCAAGATCCAGGTGAGCCAGCTCATCCGCTCGGGCCAGGTGAGTGAGCGCAGCATGAGCCAGCCTTGGGTGTATGGCGCCGTCCACGGCAGCCACTCTCCCTGGGCGAGGGCGAGCGGCCGCTCGAGCACCTGGTTCGCCGCGTAGCCGTGCGCGCTCGCGCTCGCGAGGTTCCACACGCAGGTCACCTTGCCCCAGCCGTGATTGTCGCTGGCACCCACCAGCAGGAGGTTGTGCTGGCGCGCCAGCGCGACCACCCGCGCGCGCGCCGCGTCGGTGAACGAGAGCGCCTTGGGCGCGCAGTTCGCGATCTCGAAGCCGTCCACGCCGGCCCGGATGAAATCGTCGAGATCGTCCCAATGGTTCCGCCAGTACTCCGGGATGGACGCGATCGCGAGGGCGCCGCGCCGGTGCAAGGCGGGGAAGATCTCGAGGAGGGCCGGCGTGTCGCGGAGGTAGCGCTCGCGATCGATGGGCAGCGTCTCGCCGAGCGCCAGCAGGTGCAGGCCGTACACGCTCCACTCCACGCCCGGCAGCAGCCGGATCGGAGCGTCGACCTCGCCGTCGAACAGGATGTTGTGGTCGGTCACGTAGGAGGCTTCGAAACCTTGCGCGGCGTGCCAGCGCGCCAGGTCGGACGCGGTCCAGCCGGGGCGGCCGTCGTGGGAGGCCTTGGTGTGCGCGTGATAGTCGATCACCGTGGCCGACGAATCAGCGGCGACGAGGCGCGGCACCGGTCGGGGCAGGAACACGGTGGCGACCGCCAGCGCCCAGACGAGCACCGGGCCGGCCAGCGCCCGCGCCACGCGGCGCCGGGGACTGCCGGGCCGAACGGCCCCTAGACCCGCGAGCGCGACGCTCCACACGCCGAGCAGCACGCGCGCGCGGTCCAGGCTCAGGAAGGTCAGCGCGTCCAGCACGTCCGAGAGGGGCGCGAACATGGTGTAGGCGAGAGGCCGCGTCAGGTCGGCGTCCGGCGCCGGCGCGCCGGTCACGACGTCCACCAGAGCCGGGAGCGGATCCACCGCACTCCACGCCACCAGCACGATCAGCGCGAGCGCGATCGGGTGGCGCCGCACGAAGTTCACTCGTAAGATCCCGGGGGAGGGGCGATGGAAGCTATTGCCTGGAGCGCCGCCGTGTCGAGCCTCGTGCTCGGGCCTCTCACCGGGCGCGCCGACGCCGACTGGCACAAGGCGCCGCCCGGCAAATGGTCCCCGGCGCAGATCGTGCACCACCTGGCGCTCGGTCTCGAGTACAGCCAGCGCACCTTGGCGTCGCGCCGCGACCACGCGCCTATGCGCCGCCGGCGGCGCTCACCGGTCGAGCTCGCCGCTTACCTGCTGGTGATGCGCGTCGGCTGGCTGCCCTCGGGGTTCGAGGCGCCGCGCGCGACCCGGCCGGCGCCGCAGCCGGACCGTGAGGCGGTCACGCGCCAGTTCCGCGAGGCGGTGGACGGCTTGCTCGCGCTCGAACGGGAGCTGCTCCCGGCCCGCGCGGCGGACCTGTTCGCCAGGCACCCCGCCCTAGGCGATCTCACCCTTCCCGAGTGGCTCCGCTTCCACGAGTGGCACTGCCGGCATCACGCGAAGCAGATTCGCTCGCGCCTCGCGGCATGAGCCGCCGCAAGAAGCCCAAGGTGACGGTGCGCGTGCCCAACCCCGATGCGCCCGTGAAGCAGCGTCTCAAGACGCCGTCCCACAAGGTGCACCGCTCGAAGAAGGCGTATCGCCGGCGGGAGAAGCACCTCGACGACGTGAGGGAGGGGGAAACAGACTAGAACTGGAACCCCGCGGCGACGTTCAAGTGCTGCGCAGTGAAATCCCCGCTACTGTAGGTCGTCGTGAAGCGGCGGACCTCGACTCCGAACACCAACGGCCCGCTCGGTCGCACATCGATGTGGCCCGCACACACGACGTTCTTGAGCCGGCCCTGCGCGACGCCCGTGGCATTGCGCAGGTCGTCGTCGTTGGGGTCGTCGATGCCGCACCCGGCCCCGACGGTGAGCTGGTGTATCGGCTCGAGGTTGAGCTGGCCCCATCCGCCTTTGCTCCGGACCGGCGCGCCCAGGGGCCCGATGTTCTGGCCGATCCCGCCGCCCCCTAGCCCTGCGAGCGCTTGCCCCACGAACGCCTCGCCCAAGATCTCCAATGGCCCGAGCTTGATGCGGAGGTCGGTGGTGGCCGCCCGCGACTGGATGAGCGTGTCGCCGCGCGCCAGCCAGCCGAGGTGGCCCCCGATAGCGAATTCGCTCGGGTCGTCGGTCGGGCCCCAGCCGAGCCGCAGGCGAGCCTGGAGGTACGGCCGGCGGCTGCGCTCGGCGGAGTCGGGATGGGTCACGACGGAGTCGCCCTGGGGCCGGCCCTCGCTCGGGGCGAGCGCCGCCGCCTGAACCGCCAGCCGCAGCGTGTAGCCCATCTCTGCCGTGACGCGGACCTGCGGCAGCCATAGCCACAGGTTGCCGGCGCTCGCGAAGTCGGGAAACCCCACGGACGCGAGCGAGCGCGGGCTGCGCTCCGCGGCGAGGGGCGACTCCTGGCCGAACAGCAGCTGGGCTTGCGACCACGAGATCGTGCCGACGGCGCGGCGCAATCGCAGCAACGGGAAGGTGCGGCCGCCCGAGCTGGGGCTCTGGCCGCCGAAGAAATCGGCGTCGATTTCGCCTGAGAAGGTGCCGCGTAGTACGCTGGAATCGGTCACGAACACACCCAGGCGCGTCTGACGGATCGCCGCCCCGCCCGCGCCGACCGGCGCGGTGTCGGGCAGCACGAACTGCGGCACGTCGCTGTTGTTCACCGGCGCGTTGTTGAAGAAGCCGTTCACGAGCACTAGCCCCGAGAATTCAACGGTGCGCTTGGGCGATTGCTGCGCCGCGAGCGGCAGTGTGGCGCCGGCGAAGACGACGAGGACGAGCAGCGTGCCCCGTGTCACGGAGCGCTCCTGGCGAGGGAAGTAGCAATACAGTAAGCTCCACGCCCGTGGACGCAAAGTGGCGGATGGTCGCGCTGCTCGGTTGTCTCGCAACTCTCCCACTCACTCCCCCTCTCCGCATCGCGGAGAGGGGGACGGGGGGTGAGGCCTCAGCGGGCGAGGTCCGCGGCCACATCACCATCCTCGAGAAGGACCACAGGCCGTCCTCTGATCTGGGTGACGCGGTCGTGTACTTGGACGGCGGCGCGCCGGCCCCGCCGCGCTCGCAGTCGTTCGAGATCGCGACCAGCGACAAGGCGTTCGTGCCGCACGTGGCCGCGGTGCCGCTCGGCTCGACCGTCCGGTTCGTCAATCACGACCCCTTCGATCACAACGTCTTCTCGGTGAGCGAGCCCAACCAGTTCGACCTCGGGCGCTACGGACGAGGGTTGGCGAAGAGCCACAGCTTCGCGACTCCGGGCTTGGTGCGCGTGTTCTGCAACATCCACCCCCGCATGGTGGCGTTCGTGCAGGTGTTGGCTACGCGCTATTTCACCCAGCCCGCCGCCGACGGCAGCTTCGCGATCGCGGGCGTGACGCCGGGGCGCTACACCGTGCACGTCTGGCACGAGCGCAGCCCCGAGGTCGCCCGCGAGGTGACGGTGGGGGCGAACGGCGTTTCCGATGTCGCCATCGAGCTCGACGCCCGCGGCTTCCGCTGGATTCCCCACAAGAACAAGCACGGCCAGGACTATCCCACCAATGCCGGGCGCGAGCGGTACTAAGCCGATGCGCTTCGGGCTGGCGACGAGGATCTTCGTCGGCTGCGCCCTGCTCGTCGTCGCCGTGCTGGGCGCGACGTTCGGCGTCACCACGCTCCGCGCCAACCGCACCGCCGACGAGTCGATCCATCGGGCCCTGGTCGCCACGCGGCGCGCGGTGACCGACTACCTCGGCGCGCGCACGCGCACGCTCGCCGGTCTGAGCCAGGTCTCGGCCCGCGTACCCCAGTTCCGCGAGCGCCTGCTCGCGAGCCGCGAGCGCGCCAACGTCCTGGATCAGGCCCAGGAGTACCGCGACCTGATCGGCGCGGCGTGGATCCTCGTCACCGACGACCGGGGTATCCTCCTCGCCCGCACCGACTACCCGGAGCAGTACGACCTCGACCTGTCGCGCGGCGCGCTGATCGGCGGCGCGCTGTCGGGCAGCCAGACGCAGGGCGCCTGGCTCGACGACGTGGCGCACAAGCTCTTCGTCGCCGTGGCCACCCCCCTCGCGGCCTCTGCCCAAGCGACCCCCCAGGGCGTGCTCGTCGCCGCCTACGCGCTCGACGACTCGCTGGCGCAGGCCGTGAAGCAAGCCACGAACTCGGACGTGGTGTTCTTCGCGCTCGACACGTTGAGCCATCCCTTTGTCGTCGGCAGCACGCTGCCGCGGGACGAGGTCGCCGCGGCGCTCACCGCCGGGACGGACAGCGCGGCGTTGGCCCAACTTGCGAGCGAGGGGAGGGGAGAGGGGGGGGCCGATTCGAGCGGCATGCAGCTGTCCGCGCAGGTGGCAGGAGAGCATCTCATCGGGCTGGGTGGCGCGATCCGCTCGGCCGGAAACGACGTGTATGGTGGCTTCGTGCCGTTCCGCTCGCACGAGGCCGAGCTGGCCGCGTTCGCGACGCTGCGGCGGACCATGGCCCTGGCGCTCGGGCTCGGCGTGTTGCTGGCGCTCGGGCTCGCCTTCGGGCTCGCCCGGCACATCGCGCGGCCGGTGCAGCGACTCGCCCTCGCCACGCGACGCGTGCAGGACGGCGACTACAGCGTGGACGTCCTCGTCACCTCGGGGGACGAGATCGGCGTGCTCTCCCAGGCGTTCAAGAGCCTGGTGGAAGACCTGAAGGAGAAGGCGGCCCTCGTCGAGTACATGACGTCGGCCTCCGCGCTGGCGACGCAGCCGCTCGGCACGCTGCCCACGGGAGTGCGCATGCCGGCTCCCGGCGGAGAGACGTTGCGGCCGGGAGCGCTGTTCGCCAACCGCTACGACGTAAAGGAAGTGCTCGGCATGGGCGGGATGGGAGTGGTGTATCGGGCGTTCGAGCGCGAGCGGCAGGAGCCGGTCGCGATCAAGACGCTGCGCCCCGAAGCGATGGCAGGAGAGACGGTTGCGCTGGAGCGCTTCAAGCAGGAGATCCGCTTGGCGCGCAAGATCGCGCACCGCAACGTGGTGCGGACGTACGACCTGGGCGAGGTGGGCGGCA